>Ga0316219_1004791_pt1 | contig 9967 bp, 6 predicted proteins | sample TBH18003PmetaG_FD_203635 | JGI IMG/M metagenome (GOLD analysis project Ga0316219, IMG submission 203635) | Freshwater microbial communities from Trout Bog Lake, Wisconsin, USA - TBH18003P | ecosystem: Environmental > Aquatic > Freshwater > Lake > Hypolimnion/Profundal zone | place: USA: Wisconsin... | reverse complement strand
TGGCGCGCGAGTTCGACGATCGCCGGCATGGCCGCCGGCTGGCCGTAAAGATGCACGGGCACGACCGCCTTTACACGGCCCTTCAGCGACTCGAGCACCCGCTCCAGCGCGGCGACGGACATGAGCATGGTGTCCGCATCGATCTCCACAAATGCCAGCGTGGCGCCGATCTGCTGGATGGCCGCGGCCGTCGCCGACGCCGTGTTCGCCACCGTGAGGACAACATCGCCCGGACCGACCCCTGCAGCTCGCAGCGCCAACTCCAGCGCCTCCGTGCCGTTGGCCACGCCCACGCACTCCCCGCCGCCGTGGTAGGCGGCAAACTCGCGCTCAAAGCCCTCCACTTCCGGTCCCAGGATGTAGCGGCCGCCCGCGAGCACGCGGTCGATCGCCCCGCGGATTTCCTCCGCATGGGCCAGATAACCCGCCTGGGGGTCCGCCGTCAGCAGGGGTTTAGACATAGTAACGAAGGTTTTTCCGATAATAGGCCAGGGTCAGCGCCAGCGTGCGGCGCAGGTCGGTGCGGGGACGCCAGCCGAGCTTGCGCCCGATCCGGCGGTCGTCGGCATAAAAATCCCCGATGTCGATCTTCCGCCGATCTGCCGGGAACGTCCGCACGACGAAACTGCCGCCGCGATTCAACTCGACCAGCAGCTCGGCCAATCGCTGCAGCGTGACGGGCGGCGGGCCGCCGAGATTGAAGACTTCCCCCACCGCCTCCGGCCGGCTCGCGGCCAGCAGGAACGCTTCGACGGCATCGTCCACGTAGGTGAAGTCGCGCAACTGTTCCCCACCCCACACTTCGAAGGGCTCGCCCTCGAGCAGGCGCCGGATCCACACACCCACAAACGTCTGTCGCGCATCCTTCACGCGCATGCCCGGGCCGAGGGTGTTGGTGAGCCGCAACGCCGTCGCGCGGAGGCCGTGCACCCGCGAGTAGAGCAAGTGAAACGATTCGCCGGCAATCTTGTTGATGCCGTTGACGTCCACCGGGCGCAGTGGGTGGGATTCGTCCACCGGCAGGTAATCCGGCCGGCCGTAGATCTGGCGCGTGCTCGCAAACACGATGCGGATGCCCGGGTTGTGCAGGCGGCAGGCCTCGAGGATGGCCAGTTGCGCACGGCAGTTGATGTCGAGGTCCGTCTGCGGGTCCGTCATCGAGTCCATGTGGCTCGTCTGCCCCGCCAGATTGAACAGAAAATCCTGCCCGTGGATCAGGCGCGGCAGCCGCGGCCAGTCCCGCACGTCGGCAATGTGCACCCGCACCCGCCCGGCGATCCCCGCGAGATTCCGGCGGTTGCCGCCGTATTCCGCGATGAGGCTGTCCACGATCGTGACTTTCGCGCCCAAGCCGACCAGCGCCCGCGCGAGGTTGGAGCCAATGAAGCCCAGGCCGCCGGTGATCAGCACTCGCTTCCCGGCGAAGGCAGAGCGATGGGCAGTGAACGGTCGCATGGGGTGGAAAGGGCGCCGGTCCGGCTTAGAATCCGAGCTCCATCGATTCAGCATTCGGGCGCACGTCCACGACAATCGCATACGCCGCAAATCCGAGCAAGCGTTCGTCGTGCTCGCCTGCGCGCACGGCCGGGACGCTGGACCGCAACGAGAGGGTGACTTTCCCGGGGGGAATGAGAATGGGCGGCACGCGCACCGGCCGGAGTTCGGTGCCAATCCGCACCGTCCGGAGCTTCGTGTCGCCCACCCAGACCTGCATGTCCCGGTTGACCAGGCTGCGGACCATGAAATGCAGCACCACCTTCATCGGATGATCGGCGGGGTTGACGAGTTCCAGCGTGGCATCGCCCTTCGTCCAGTTCCACAGCATCGTCTGGCGGCCCCGCAGGTGTTCGGTGCCGTACCAGCCGTCACCCAGGGAAACCCGCAGCCAGTAGGGGCTGCCGGTGCGCACCAGCGAATAGCGCCGGCCAAGCGTCACGTAGTCGTCGCCGGGCACCCGCACCTGCAACATGCCGCCGTTGAAATCCCACTCCCCTTTCAACGCCGTGTTCAACCGGCCTTCGTAGGTGTGGGTGGGAAAATACTGCGGCTTGCGGAGCATCAGGGCATTGGCCCAAAGCCGCGCCCAGAAGTCCGGCAGGAGCATGTTGAGGGAGTGGACTTGGTCCAATCCCTCCACGCTGCGCAGGCCGAGGAGATCGTGGTCCACGATGAGCTGCGTGCTCTCGACGCGCTCCGACATCCGGTATCCAGCCCGCAGGTTCAGGACCGTGACGAGCAGGATCATCGCAATCGCCAGCCCGCGCAGGGTCGAGCTGCGGCGCTGCAGCCACGTCAGCCAGTGACACAGGGCCACCAGCAGCACGGGGAAGAACACCGAGAAGAGCTTGAAGGCATCGTAGCTGGCGTTGTTGCCCAGCCGGAAGCCGCGCCACTCGAGGTAGCCATAGCCGCCCAACACCGGAACCAGAAAGGCGGTCATGAGCCACGCTTGTCGCGCCCGCCGGCCCGACGTGACCAGCAAGGATGCGACGACGAGCGCCAGCGTCACCGCACTCAGGAACCCCGACCAGAACCCGTTGAATTCGGCCAAGGGCCTTGGCCCCACCCCGCTGAGCATGCCCAGCCAGCCTTCCGGCCGGAGCAGCGGGATCTTCCAGCCGAAGTCATACTGCCGAAACAGCTGGAAGCGCTCGATCAAACCGGCCGCGCGCGCATAGAAAAAAAGCGCGCTCACGCCCAGGGGAACGACGAGCCATCCCAGCCAGCGGAAGAATTTTCGCCAGGAACCCGACCAGAGCACCCAACCGCCGACGCCGCCCAGAACGGGCACGAGGCAAACGATCACCATGAAATTGTAGGCGCCCCAAATGAGGCCGAAACCCACCAACAGCAGTCCCGCGTAGGCCCATCCGCGCTTCCCTCCACCGGGCTCCTTCCACATCGCCACGCCCGCCCACGTCAGCAGGGCGATCGCCTGCGCGGCGATGATCTGGCCGGGCGCCACGTTGTAGAGGGCGTAGCCCGTGACGGGATTGATGGCGTAAATAAACGTGACCCAGCCACTCGCCCACCAGCCAAGCCCCGCCGTGGAGCGCGCCAGCCAATACACCATGGGCTGAACCAGGATCAGCAGCACGACGGTCAGCAGCCCGGTGGTCTCGTAGGGCGCCAGGCCGAAGATCGAGTCGTTGAATGCGATCAGGGCCGAGGGGGTGAAGTGATTCAGCCGCAGCCAGAAATCGAAAAAATTATCCGCCGACCCCACCCGCACGACCTCGGTCAGCCCAATGAATCCGCTCCGGTCATTGCTCGCGAACTCCTGCAAAACCCGCGCGCCCGCCGCGTAATCCGCCGCATCGCAACTCCCCAAGGAGACCGTCGTCAGCATGCGCGCCGGCCCGGCCAGGGGTAGGATCAGCATCATTTGCGAGACCACCATGAGCACGCCGAGACCGGCGAACTTGCCCAAATCACGCCCGCACTGCGCCCAACCCCGCCGCCACGCACCAACCACGAGCAGGGCCACCGGCAGGAGTTCTGTCCAGCCGGCGTAGGCGTCCGTCCCGGCCCAGGTCGTGTGGGCCCCGCACCAGACGACCGCCGACTGCAGGAGAACGCCGCAGGGGGCGGCCCAAACCGGCCAGAAGTCGCGCCACCGGCGAGGCGTCACCAGCAGCGCCAACCCCACACCCCAAAGCAGGATGTGCAGCAGCAGGCCGAAGGAAACCCACAGGTAAATCATGAAAGACGAGCAGACTAGCAGAGGGCCCCCGCCCCGACAATGAAAAGAGCCGCGGCAAACACCTACCGGCGCGCCACCGCCAGGATCGAACTCCCCAGCGGCAGGTCGCCCAAGTTCCTGACCCAACCCATCTCCACCGCCATCACCGCCGAAAGCCCCACCTCCACCCACGGCGCCGCCAGTTGCACGTCGCTGCCCGTCTTCGGCGCGGGCCATAGCTTCCGCCGCGCCGCAATGAACGGCAGCAACAGCGTGTTCCAATGCGTGACCCGCTCGACCGTCAGCCCGGCGCGACGCAGTTTGGCGGTGACTTCCTTGCGCGCGTAGCGGCGATGCCCGTCCACCGCCACGTCGTGATACGACCAGAGCCACGCGTGCGCCGGGACATTGATCACCATCACGCCACCGGGCCGCAGCACCCGGGCCATTTCCCGCAGCGCGCCTTCGTCGTCATCCAGGTGATAGAGCACATCGGCCGAGACCACCGCCGAGAATTCGCCATCACCAAAGGGCAGGGCCGCGACCGACGCTTCCTGCACGTCGGGAATGCCCCGCTCCCGGGCCAGCTGGCAGGCCAGCGGCGCGACGTCCACGCCCGTCCAGCACCAGTCCGGCCGCCGTGACGCCAGCCGCCGGATCAGCCCGCCCGTGCCGCACCCGGCATCCAGAACCCGGCCCGGCCCCGCCGGTGCATGCGCCTTCAACTCGCGCCAGACATGGCCGTGCAAGGCGCGAAAATACCACATGGCGTCCTCGACCGCTGCCAGCTTGCGGTATTCCTCGGCTTCCATCGCCCTCCATCGAAACCGCGGGATATAGCTTTGCCAAGGCAAACGGGGCCGCATCCACTGTCCCCGATTCATCCATGCGCGCCGCCCGCTCCACTTCAGCCGCCCCGGCGGGGCGGTTTTCCCACCACGCCGGCCTGTATTTCGATGATTTTGATCCGGCATCGGCCTGGATCCGCGAATCTGCCGAGCTGCGCCTGCCTCCCGGACAGGCCGGCCAGGTGCTTGTCCTCCGCGGCGAATACCGGCCGCATCCGGCCGCGCGCCGCCTCGAGGCCGCCGCGCCGGGACTGGTCTGTCGCGTTGACGGAACCGCCGTCGGTGAACTGCAAAATCTCGCGCCCGGGCCGTTCGAACTGCGCTTCACCTTGCCGGCATCGGCGACCGGCCACGCTCCGACGATCTCGCTCGCCCTGACCGGCGTGCATTTCACGAACTTCCTCGCCTGGCTGGGACGCCGCACGGGCTGGGCGTCGCTGCACCATTTCCGCCAGCAGACCAAGAACCGGCAGCTCCGCATCGCCAGCCTCGCCGACGCCGCAGGCGAGCTGATCTTCGATTTTTCCATCCGCCTTGCGCCCTACTCGGCCGCGTATGCCCGCAAGCACGTTCGGCTCGGCGTGAACATCGCCGGCTTCCTCACCGCCGACCTCGGCGTGGGCGAGTCTGCGCGGTGCATGGTGCGCGCCGCCGACGCCGCCGGGATTCCCGCCGCGCTCGTGCCGCTCAAGCTGCACTGCAAAAACCGCCTCGGCGACCAGACCTATGCCGCCCGCCTGCAGTCGGCCAATCCGCATCCCGTGAACGTCGTGCATCTCGACCCGCCGGCGACGCGCGACCTCGACTACCACCACGGACGAGGTTTCCGGGAGGGAAAATACAATATCGCCTACTGGGCGTGGGAGCTCCCGGAGTTTCCGGACGCTTGGATTCCCAATTTCGGATATTTCGACGAGGTGTGGTGCCCCAGCGAGTTCGTGCGCGCCGCCATCGCCCACAAGTCGCCGCTGCCGGTCGTCACCATGCCGCATGCCATCTCGTTCGCGCGTCCCACCGGCGACCATCGCGCGCGCTTCGGCTTGCCCGCGGGAAAATTTCTTTTCCTCTGCCTCTACGACCTGAATTCCTACTCCGAGCGCAAAAATCCCCGCGGGATGATCGAGGCCTTTCGCCAGTCCGGGCTCGCCGGCCCGAACGCCGCCCTCGTGGTGAAGGTCCAAAACTCAGCCGCCAACGCGGCGGATTTTGCCGAACTCCAGGCCGCGGTGCGCGACCTGCCGGGCACCGTGCTGCTGACGGAAACGCTGTCCCGCGAGGAAATCTACCAGCTCGAAGGTGCCTGCGATTGCTTCGTCTCGCTGCACCGCGCCGAGGGCTTCGGCCTCGCCCTCGCCGAATGCATGGCCTTGGGCATGCCCGTCATCTCCACCAACTGGTCTGCTCCCGCGGAGTTCATCACCGCGCAAACCGGCTGCCCGGTGAACTACACGCTCACGACCATCGCGCAGAGCCGCGGCCCCTACAGCAAGGGCCAGGTCTGGGCGGAGCCGGATGTCACGCACGCAGCGTGGTGGATGAAACAGGTTTGCGCCGACCCGGCGCTCGCCCGCTCGCTCGGGGCGGCGGCACAGGCCGCGATCGAGGCCCAGTTTTCCGCGACGGTCGTCGGCGCGCGCTATCGCCGCCGGCTGGAGTCCATCGCCTGCTTCTGACGCCGGCGGGCGTCAACGCGCCGCCCGCGGCGGGATGTCGTCCGCGCGACCCAGCACGTCGATCTCGAGATTGCTCAGCTTGAACGCGACTTTCCGGGGGTCGTTGTTGCCCGGGTTGATCGGCGGCCGGTCCGTCTTGAAATTCCACACCGTGTCGCCCGGCTCGAGGCGCATGTTGCGCACCTTGACGTCGCGCATCTCCCCGCGCTGCAGCGTGCGCTCCCACCGGCCGAAGCCTTCCTGCCACAGCCCGACCTGGCGGACGTCGTTGCAGCGAATGGTGAACGAGACCGTCACGAGCAGCGCATACGACTGCGGGTTACGCAGCGTAACCGTCGCCGAGCCCTTGCTCCAGCGCCAGTACTCCAGCCGCGAGCGTTCGTCCGGGTGCCATTGGTCGTCGAAGACCGCCGCCACCGTCTGCCCGCTTCCCGGGGCCATGACCAGTGCACGCGAACCCTCCACGCGTAAGCTCTCGCGCGCCGGCGCCCGCAGGGCGTCGTAGGAGGCGAACACCGTGAGGTTGCCCAGCAACAGCAGGATCCACCACTTCCGCCCGCGCGGGAGCAGGACGTTGAACGCGAGCGTCATGGGCAGCAATACGCGCGACGCCGCCCCGGGGTAACCTTCCCACACCGCGGCGCCGAGGAAGATCATCAGCGCCGAATAGGCCGCAGCCACGCGCCACCACGGATCCGACCAGCGCGGGCGCAGGGCGAAAAAGAGAAACTGCACCGTCAGCGCCACGAGCATGAGCGCGCTCATCCGCGCCAGCGGATCCGACCCGGGCGTCATCAGCTGGCCCAGCGTCTCCTGCCACTTGCCCACGTAGGCCGAAAACGGCGCCGCAAAATTTCGTTCACCCGCATAGCCAATGCCGCCAATCCAGCGGGCCAGCACCGCCAGCCAGAGCGCGAGCGGCAGGACCATGATCACGCCGCGCCCCGCCGTCGCCAGCCAGCCCCGGACCGTGTTCTCACTCGGCCGGGCCAGCGCGGCGCCCGCCAGCAGGTTCGTCTCCTTGCCCAAACCCGACACGCCCAGCACCACCGCCGACCACCACGGCCGGCCGGATTGCGCGAGGGCGAGGCCCGCGGCGATCAACAGCAAGCTCGGTCCGTCCACGAGCGAACCCCGGACGCTGAAACACAGCCCAAAGCAGCCCAGCACGGCAAACCAGCGCAGGAAATTCGCCCAGCTCACCGCCGGAAACCAGTAAAGCATAAGCGCCGCGAGCAGCAGCCAGCAAACGATGTTCTGCACCGCGTAAATATGCATCGCCCGCACCGGATCGCCCAGCGCCAGCCCGGCCGCCGTCCAGCAAAACAGGATCCGCCGTGCCCGGTATTCCAGGTTGTCCACGCCCGTCGTCAGGGCCGGATCCGACAACCGGGGCTGCATCGCGAGCTGCGCGTAATACTGCGCATCGTAGCCCGGGGAGTTCTCCAGTTCGTAGTGGTTCGTGGCGCGCAGCACGGGCAGATAGCGCGCATGCTGCTGGTCCCCGAACATGATCAGGTAGGTGAAGCCCTTGCCCGGCAGGTAGAATTGCGAGCAGATCCAGACAAACACCGCCACCGTCGCCACATAGGCCACGGCGGGCAGCCGGTGCAAAGTGCGCTGCAGGAAAAGTCTAAGATTGGCCACGAAAGCGAAAAAGGCATTCTCTTCGTGGCCCTGACGCAAGAATGGATTCAACCACTCCCCCGCCCCCGACGCGGTTTAACCAACGTTTTGCCGTGATCGGCGCCATTGCCCTGGGCGCGGTGCTCTACGGGTGGTTCATCTACCGGCAAGGCGCGCCCTATGCCGGGGGCTCGGATTCGTCGGGCTATCTCAACAGCGCCCGGCTGCTGGCCCAAGGACGCCTTTCCGAACCGGCGCGCGTCATCCCGGGCCTGAACCCGCCCCAGTGGAACTACTATTTTTACCAGCCGCTCGGGTGCAGCGTCGACGCCGTGACGGCGCGCCTCGTGCCGTCCTACCCCATTGGCCTGCCGCTGCACTACGTCCTCGCCGCCGCCCTCGTCGGCTTTGAGAAGGCCGCGCGCCTGATCAATGTCCTCAATGTGCTGGCGGGCGGCGCCCTGCTCTACGGTCTTGGCCGCCAGCTTGGACTCGGCCGGGACTGGGCCCTAGGCGGCGTCGCCCTCCTTTGGGCCTGCCCGGTTTGGATTTACCAATCACTGCAGCCGATGAGCGACGCTGTCGCCACCACGTGGGCTCTCGCCGCCCTCTATTGCGCCTGGCGGGCACGCAGCCGGCTGGGCTGGGCGATCGCCGCCGGCGCGGCATTCGCGATGGCCGTAGTGGTGCGTCCCACCGGCTCGGTGATCATCCTGCCCCTGCTCGTTATTTTCGGATCCCAATGGCGCGCGTGGATCCGGTTCGGCTGCGGCGGCCTGCCCTTTGCCGTCGCATTGGGCGCGTATAACTTCGCCGTCTACGGCCGCGTGGTCGAGACCGGCTACAATCACGGCGGCCACAATATCTTCGACGCCTTTGCGTGGGAGTTCCTCGGTGGCAACCTCCGGCATTTCGCCTGGTGGATGCCCCTTCTGCTCGCCCCGCCGGTGGTGATCCTCGCTGTGCTCGGCTTGCCCGGCCTATTGCGCCGCACGCCCCGCACCGGGCTCTTCCTGCTCGCCTGGATCGCCGCACTCGTCGGCCTCTACGCCTGCTACTACTGCGCCGGTGAAACGTGGTGGTATCTGCGGTTCCTGCTGCCGGCATTTCCCGCCGTGATCCTCGCCGGTCTCCTCGCCGGACAACACTTCACCGCGCGGCTGTCCGGCCATCTCCCGTGGCTGGTGCCCACCGTGTTGCTGCTGGTCAGCCTGGGTTTCCAATACCGGCTCGCCGACAATCTCCATGTCACGTGGATCCGCGACGGAGAAAAGAATTACTGGCTCGCGGGGAATTTCGTCCGCGAACAGGTGCCAGCAGACGCCATCTTGCTCGCCTGGAATCTCAGCGGTTCGACGCTGTTCTACAACACGCAGGCGATCGTGCGCTGGGACCTCACCGAGCCGTGGGACTTCGCCCTGCTTTGCCGCACCGCGGCAAAACTGCACCGGCCGATCTACGCGCCGCTCTTTGCCTTCGAGAAGGCCGAGCTGCAAAAAAAACTCGGCGGCGAGTGGGTCGCCGTCGGGCACCCGGGCAACGTCACCGTCTGGCGCTTGGTCGCGCCCCCCGCGAGCGAGGTGGCCCGGTGAGCTTCAGTAACAATCGACCGCGACTCGTCCGAGTCCTGGGACTCGCCACGGTGGCCGTGTTCCTCGTGCTGGTCGCCCGGTTCTGGCATCCCGTTTACGGGTTCACCTCCTTCCTGCAGCTCGATTCGTCGAACGACTCCGTGAAGATCGCGGCTTTCCGTGAGCGGCCGGTCTTCGTCTATCGCGACACCGGCGGCTACGACGGGCTCTACTACGCACAGATCGCCTATCATCCGTCGCTCACGTCGCCCGAACTGGCCCCCGCCATGGACAGCCTGGCCTACCGCGCGCGGCGCATTCTACCGCCATTGCTCGCTTGGACGCTGGCAGCAGGAAACCCGGACTGGATCGTGCACGTTTACTCGCTGCTGAATGTCGCCGCCTGGCTGGCGCTCGCCGCGATCCTGTGGCGCCTCCTCGCGGTCGATTCCGCGCGCGGCTGGGTGGCCTGGGCCGGCGTGCTGTTCTCTGCCGGCGCGCTGTCAAGCGTGCGACTCGCACTCACCGATCTCGTCGCGTTGGCTATTCTCGCGGGCGCATTGCTCG
>Ga0316219_1004788_pt1 | contig 9973 bp, 8 predicted proteins | sample TBH18003PmetaG_FD_203635 | JGI IMG/M metagenome (GOLD analysis project Ga0316219, IMG submission 203635) | Freshwater microbial communities from Trout Bog Lake, Wisconsin, USA - TBH18003P | ecosystem: Environmental > Aquatic > Freshwater > Lake > Hypolimnion/Profundal zone | place: USA: Wisconsin... | reverse complement strand
TCTGAACTTCCATGGGTGATGGTGGCAGAAATGACATTGCCTCCGTTTACTGCAACATCGATCTCACTGCTTACAGGGCCTTCGATGATTTGACTGATTATGCCGGTCATGATATTTCTGGCGCTTATTTTTGAAGGGTTCACATCGCTGCCAATGATGATTGAGCTGGATTTGATGATGGCATAAGCATTAAGACCCTCTTTAAGGCTGAGGTTGTCTACGGCACCGTTGGTAATGTTCGAGGTGATGCGCGTGCCTCCGCTGATCAGAAGAATGACTTCTGTGTTTACGGCACCTTTTGTGATTTTTTCAATAGTACCTGAAAAAACGTTACGTGCACTGACTTTCATTGATATTCTCCGTAAAAATTGATAAAGACTCGAGTCTCCGAGACGTTCCTCAAGATTCTCGAGAAACCTTCTGTGCTCCTCCTGAACAACGCGAAACTGTTCGATAACGTTCTTTCCCTCTTTTGTCAGAACGGTGCCTCCTCCATTTTTTCCTCCAGCGTTTCGTTCTACAAGTGGTTTTTCGGAGTGGTTATTGACCATATTGACGAGGTGCCATGCTGTTTTATAGCTGATGCCGACAGCTTTGGCGGCACTGTTGATAGAACCAAGTTCATTGATTTTTTCAAGCAGGGCAATCCGGTCACCGCCAAGAAACTTGTTGTGTGCTTTCTGAAACCATATGGAGGCTTCAAGCCCGATCTCTTCTTTTCTGCATTTCACTTTCTTTATATCAAGCATGAATTATTAAAATATTGGCAATACCTAATTTAGCTGAAATTTAATTGGAACAACACACCATACTTTTACAGGTCTTCCGTTTTTGATGCCGGGATAATATTTAGATGCAACCACTGATTTCAGTGCAACGGCGTCAAAAACAAGGCACTCTGAAGGAATTCGTTTTGTCACTATCGCTTTTATGACGTGGCCGTCTTCCGATATAAGAACCTTAACGAAAATTTTTCCGGTAATCCCTGCAATCCTTGCTGCTTCAGGATAAGCTGGTTTTATCTGATCAAGAAAGCCTGGCATTTTATCACACGTCCCAAACATTGATCCTTCCTCTCCCAACCCTTCGATGCCTGAGGATTCACTGCCATTTCCAGAGCCGGCGGCATGGTTCTGCAGGGCCTGCTTAAGCTCTGTCTGCGTTGCTGCGGTTTGCTCAGAAGGCACCTCTTCCTTGGTGACCGTTATGATTTTACCGACTTTCGGCTGTTCACTCACAACAGAAAAGGTTGATGGCGCTGGTTCTTCAGGGGCAGAAGGTGGAGGGGGAGCGAGGTTGATCGCGCTGGTAACGATTTCATAGCTGTCGGCGACGGATCCCTTGCCGGATAAACCTCTTCCGGATGCAATAATATCCCAGTTTGCGCTGATAACCCAGATGAGTGCAAGAAAAGCAAGAGCAAAAATGACCCCCTGGCCTAAAAATATATGGCTTTTATGGCGGAGCACCAGATTTCCATAGCCAAGGTGGAGCAAACGCTCTGTATCAAGATATTCACCATGAGATGAATACGCAGTCCTGGTTATACGCTCAAAGGGCCCCTTTTCTGGCATTATGATTCCTCTATAAGCTCTCCGCTTCTGAGACGGGTACGCAATGACATAAGCTTGTTGTCGAGTTCTTCCAGCCTAGCAAGATTTTCCTTCTCCTTTGCTGTAGTGGTAATGATCTTATGAATTCCTCCATTCCTGATGATGAGACGTTGTTCAGCCATCAGAGCAAGTATGGGGTCGTGCGTTGCCATAAGGACGATCTTCTCTTTTTTTACCAGCAGAGAAAGTGCTTTTTTGCGATCGATACCGGCATTTTCTATTTCGTCGATCAAAACAACAGGCGAGGTGCTCAGAAATGCTGTATCGGCTATCATGAGCGCTCGTGACTGTCCACCTGAAAGCGCCGTTACCGGAGTTTGCCCTGTAAATGATTCTCCAGCCAAAAGATTAGCCTGCGCAATGATGTCGACAACAATAGCTTCGGCATTTTCGATCATACGGCTTTCAGCGTGCATGGCAATGAACTCGGCTACTGTTGTATCCATCACAAAGTTCATATTCTGCGAAAGCTGGGCAACCAGCTTGTATTCAAGAGAAAAACGGAGTTCAGGATCAGGCTTTTTGCCGTTAACCCGGATAACCCTTCCGGTTGGGGTATCATTCTGGGCCATCCATTCGATATCGGCAAGCAGACGACTTTTGCCTGAACCGGTAGGCCCGACAATGCTTGTTACAGAACCACGCATGAGTTTCAATTCAACATGTTCAGGATTGCCAGTTTTATCATGACCCCCAATAATGGTGATCTCGGAAACTTTCGGTGCCTCATTGTTCTGTAACAGGTTGAGCTGATTCAGAAATCCATCAAGATTTTCAAGAAGTGTCACCTGATCGATGCCTATATCTTCATAGAAATCTTCCGGCAGCTGTTCAAGGTATTCTCCGAGCGTGCAGGTGCCATCGTCGAAAATGATTCCGTAATCACTGAAAAAGTCAGTCAGTTGGGGGACTTCAGATTTTATGAGCTCAATGTGCTTGTCAAGAATAGTCATCATAGTTGTTCCTGCTTGAGTTTTATTCGTTTTATGTTGCCGAGCTGATGTTCCATGCCGATTCTTGTTTCGCCGAGGCAGTATGAGCAGAGTGCCGCGGGCATGGAAAACCGCAGAATTTCTCCATCGAGTTTTGGTGTGTCTGGCGCATTGAGAAACAGAGAGGTCAATTCGCTTGCCCCTTGCCCGGTAATGCCGTTGACATGCATGATTCTGGCTTTTGCATTGGCACGGCGAACCTGAAAGGCAAAGACTTCGCGTTCGGCCTGAGAGACGATATCGCCCTTGGTAATGACCACGATGTCAGCAAACTTGAGCATGGGGCCGATCTTTTTGGGCGTAGCAACTCCCATGAGGTTATCGATGACACAGACCGCCAGAACACCTTTGATGTGTGGAGAACAGCGATTGCATAACCCTGCGCTTTCGGAAACAAGAACATCAAGATTGAGTGAAAATCCCCATTTGAGGCACTCTTCGATATTGCTTACAAAGTAATGGTCAGGGCAGAGGTTACCTGAAAGCCCGGTTTGCACCGGAATGCCAAGCGCACGAAATACCGCATCATCATCAGTGGCAAGACAGTCATATTTGACAGCCCCCGCATGTAACCCGGAAGATTTCAGGGATTTTATGACATTCGACAAGACTGCTGTTTTTCCCGACGATGGAGGGCCGGATATTGTTATGAGTTTCATGGAGTATGGAGTGTTATAGTCTATAATTGATCAGGTCTCGAATACATCAGGGCGAAGCCCTTTTTTCAGCTCAACGTCGAGCATTGCTGTAAGGGCCTCGTAGTCATTGCTGAGAAGGTAATCCCATGATGGAAAGCTGAATGGCTCATTCCATTCGACATCTTCAGCCAAGTAAAAATCGCCGCGTTTCAATGCATGACGCATGACATCGCTGCGGAAAAAATCGACAATGGGCTGGCACTCTTCCATTCTTGATGTTTTGACAAACATAAGCATTGGTGCTAATACCGGCCCATCTTCAAATTCAAGAATAGCCCCCTGCTTGCGTGATGGCATCTGAACGCTTGCTGCATTCGGCAAAAGATTAAACGGGGTACGGCGTGGTTCGGCAGAGTCAAGGCGTTTGAGAATTTCAGCAAAATGCCAGACGTTCCTTATATTGATGGCGAAATCTGTTGCTGCATTGCTGCCGAGCTTTTCCTTTAAAAGCATTAAAAGAGTTGCAATACTTGCCTTTCCATTATAGCCATGCACTGTCATGAGATCTTTATAGCGAGGATCAACCAGATCAGTCCAGCGACGGGGATTGGGAACCTCGATATTGATCGATAAATCCAGAACAATGCTCCAGTAGCCTATACCGTAAATGCCGATATTGTGCTCCTTAACAAGCCTCTGAAATGTTTCGGGCATTTTCTCCAGAGCTGCACTGCTGGTTATTCCTGTATAAACGCCGGTATCAATAAACCTCTCCCTGAAATTTTTTGAGAGCACGGTATGCAACCCTGATGCAATGAGCACTTCGGGGAGATCATCTTCAGTCAGGGCTGCTTTCAGTTCGCCTTCAATTCCCTTTGAATCCCCATCAAGCAGCATCGGGGAATAAATAGGAATCTCATGTGTAGCATTATATTTTTCGGCAAATTCACTGATAACCATTTTGGTTACCACCTTGAGAGGGCATGGCATATTCATGTAAAGGTTGAGAGCGCCCTTTTTGAGCAGAGGCACACCGTTCCCTGTCTTTTTTTTATGAAGCGCCGGTGCTCCGCAAACGGCAAGCACTCCTCCGCTGTTTTCCGTCATGTCCAAAAGTTTTTGCATTGCAATATGGATTTAATGGTTGCTGGATTGTTGGTTATTAAGTTCTTCCGGATTCGGGTGCAGTACTTCTGCAAGCTCCTCATCTGTCAGCTTGTGGTGATAAAAAATGTCGAAATACTCTCGCGTGATTTTATTCAGGTCGAAATGATAGATTTCGGGATAGAGCAGCTGGGCGGTCCAGATCGCTCCCATAATCCTATTGGTCCCTGGGGGGCGGTCAAACCAGACAAAAGGCTGAAATGGTATCTGATAAACCCTGTTGTTTTTAACCGCCTGAGTTTTAGCCCAAAGGTTGTCGCTCCTGATGTATTGCAGGGTTGTCATAGAGGTGCTCATGCCTGTCCAGACGAGAATGATTTCAGGGTTCCATAGAAGAATCTGCTCCATAGAAACTGCACTCATTCCCTGCCCTGCAACAACACCTGTCTGAGCCACATTGAGGGCGCCAACAACATCAAGAATCTGGCTGTGAAATGAACCTGAGGGATCAGTATTGAGGCCTCGTCCGCCCTCAGCGTAATAGACATGAACTCTTTGTTTCTCCGTTATTCCCTTTGCCTTTACCGCAATGCTGTCGATATAGGTATGGAGAAACCCGATCATCCGGTCAGTCTGTGTTTGACGGTTCAGGAGCTGGCCGATGATTTTAAAGGTCGGCTCATACTTGCCCATATCCATTGCAACCATAAAGACAGGGATGCCGGTTTTTTTACTAAGTTTATCGGCCTCATCCCTTGTTTTCGGATTAATGTTGAAACTGGAAATAATGATGTCCGGCTTGAGCTTGACAATCTCTTCAACAGAGCCATCCATGTAGGGTAACTGAAGATATGAGGGCTTCAAAAACCTCTTTGTTCCCTCATTCATCCACAATGACCGACTCACCAGCATGTCAGGCGCAATTGCATACATCAGAATGCTGCCGGGGCGGTTGACATAGAGACGCCTGATGGCATCGGGCACAAGCATTTTACGCCCGGCCATATCAGTTACCTCATGAGTGGCCCGCAGGGGCTTATGTTCAGAGGAATTGCAGGCAGCAAGCACTACAAAAAAAAGCGGCACAACGATCTGCAGGATTGAGCGCACCTGTGTTCTATACTCTCTTTTCATACCAGTGGGTTTGGTTTATTGAAAATGATCCACATCCCTGCATCTCCACGTTCCACAACTCCTTCGATGCCAAGGTTTTTTAAAATGCCTTCAAAATGACTGGGGGGATTTTTTGCAAATCGCTCTTTGCGCTCTTTGTCCCATTTCGGATCATTTTTTCTTTGAACCTGCACTTCAAGCAAAAGCTCAATAGTTCCAAAACCTCCACCGATATAGGCCCACCCTCCCGGTCGAAGAACACGGTAGACTTCTGACAATCCCTGCTGCTGGTCTTCCCAAAAAAAAATGGAACCCCTGCTTGCTACGAGGTCTATGGAATTATCGGCAAAAGGCATGAGTTCAGCTTTTCCCTGTTGAGCGCTCACTCTCTCCTGTACACCATGTTCAATGCTGTTTTCCATAGCTAATGCAACGCATTCAGGCATCAGATCGAAGATGGTAACGCTCATGTCGGTAACCTTTGCAAGCGATATTCCGAGCATTCCTGGACCGCCGCCAAGGTCAATGCCATGACCACTGGTGATGCCGGTTCGCTCAACAATCTGCTGAGCGATTACCGGATAAATTTTCCTGAAGTGGCCTTTCATCACCTTTTCATTGTATTCCACCGCATTCATGGTGTACATCGCTGACTCCTCCTGTTTAATAATTACGTTTAAAAGGCCAGGCTCACTTCCAGACCTATTGTGCGGCCACGGTCAGGATAGTAACCGGTAACGTAACGAGTTACATAGGGCTCATTACCAAGATTCCGGCCATATACCGTTGTGGTAAGTTTGTAGCCACTAAAGAAAAAATCTCTCATGATATTGGCATCAATCGTGGTATAACCTCCCAAATCAGCATAGAGGGTTCCAAGCGGGCTTGTCGTTGTCCTCCATGACCCGACTTCTTTAACCGAAAGGTTGGCATGGTACTTATCCCATGAATGACTGAGCATTGCGGTGAAGAGATCCTTTGGGTATGAGACACCGTTACCCTCGGCCGTTACTCCGTTGGCAGCTGAATTATTAACCACCATATGAGTCCACGAGAAGCTATACGAGGAACCTGCATCTACATTACCTTTCAGAGCGAGTTCAATTCCCTGCCGATGGGCATCTGATTCAGTGTAATAGTAATAGGTATTGCCAGATGATAGGTATGTGGCTGTTGTGGCTGTTTTCTGGTTGTTAATGTTGTAGTCAAACCAGGTCAACATCGGCTTGAAATACTTTGCAGGTGCAGCCTCAAAAGCAAACTCAATCCGTTTTTGTTTTTCCGGATGCAGTGCGGCTCCGTTTTGGGTTTTTAGAGTGAAATCACTGAAGGTACCTTCGTCACCCTGAAAATACCGACCGTTAAAAGCATACAAATCAGTAATCTGCCAGCGGGCACCAACGGCGAATATTTTTGCCGGTGCAAGATCAACATTGTTTTCGGCCAGATTACTTGATGCGCTCGTACTTGAAACATTAATGTGTTTAACATCCTGACGATATCCTGCGTCAAGGGAAAGATTTCCTTTGAAAAACTTCTGTTCAACCGAGCTTGACCACCCCTTGACTGAGGTGTCAAAATTGTTATACGCGTTACTGAGATTAGGGCCGAAACCGTTGCTGCTGGTGAATTGTCCTCCGAGCTGTACCAGTGTGTTACCGAACTGCGCATTATGCCGAAGGCTGTAACCAGCAGACTCTTCCTCGTAATATTTACCTGATACCAGCGCATTGACGGCATTGCTGCTTGCAAAGCTCTGGTCATATTCAGTTTGTTCATATCTGGTTTTGAAGAGTGAAAAGATGGTCACCTGATCTTTACTCCATGCCATGCTCATATCGGAGGAGAGAATAGATGTTTTAAGAGGATCGTAGTACCATTTTGAGTTATCCAGAGAACCAGTCAATGTTATACCACGCTGCATGTCAAAAGTTCCCCGATCAGCATAGCCGGTAAAATTAAGATTGAATTTGCCGGTCTGAAACCCTCCGTTGACCATCCCCGAATGTCCGTCCTGCCCGTCAAAAACAGTATCATTACTCGGTCTGTTATAGTTTGATACGCCTCCGGCGATATAGCCGCCAGTAGATGAAGTCGATGAACCGAAATGAGTTCCTGTATAGAGGCTTTCTCCACTGGCAATCGGTAACGAACCCGATTTTTCCCCATAAGCAGTGACTACTCCCTCGGTTTTGGCCGGATGTTTTGTGCGGATAACGACAAAGCCAGTATTCAACCCTGATCCACTGTTGCCTGCTCCGATAGCAATCGTCGGTCCTAAAGAGAGAGAGGTTGATCCTCGGACAATCTGGATCTCCTCGATATCAGCTAACGGAAGTTTTTGCAGGATACGGTTGGATGAAGGAGGCAAAACCGCCCCATCAAGGATATAGGTCAGCTGTCCGCCACCCCGGTTATCCAAGATATAGGGGCTTTTCCTTCCCTGATAGGTTAGATTCAGACCGGTGGCTTTACTTAAGAGATCAAAAATATCTTTAGGCGCGTATGCTTCAATATCTTTCCGGGTGAATACCTCAGTTCCAAAACGGGCTGTTGATTCGACCCGATAGGGATTGGTGATACTGTCAGGCTTCAAATCTTCCCGCTTTGAGCTTTCTGCTGTAACATTGACAGTATCAAGAACAAAAGGTTCTGCTTGAACAACGGAGGGAGTCTGAGCCAATAAGAGCGCTATAAGCGCTGCAGATGACTGTCTGGCTGCTGATCGGGACATAGTGTGTGTTGTTGAGTTAAGAGAGATGTTGTTTTATAAATCCATAACCGGGGCACATATCTTTCGAGAAGAGGTGCCATTTGACGGGGTATCAAAAACATGAACATCCACGCCATATATTTTTTTAAGCGTCTCCTCGGTAAGCGTTGTTTCGGGAGTGCCATACCGGCAGAGCGATCCCTTGTCCATCACTACGACCTTTGAACCGATCATAAATGCATGGTCTGGTGAGTGCGTGGCCATGAGAATACCTACCGATTGTTTTCTCAGCTCTTTGATTTTCCGGATAACCCGTACCTGGTTCCCATAATCAAGATTTGAGGTAGGTTCATCGAGGATGATAAATTTGGCTTCCTGGGTGAGTGCACGAGCGATAATAACCATCTGCCGTTCACCGCCGCTCAGTTCTGTAAATGATCGTTCAGCGAGATGCTGGATTTCAAGCAGGTCAAGAAAGCTGTTTGCAATGTCCCTGTCTTTTTTGCCCGGTGATGCAAATAACCCGAGATGCACTGTTCGTCCGAACAAAACAACATCGCGCACTTTGTAAGGGAATGGGGAGTGGTTAACCTGCGGTACGTAAGCAACAAGTCGTGCAAAATCCTTGAGTGCAAACTGGGCAATATTCCGCCCATCAATGACGATTGATCCTGCTATCGGTTTAATAAAGCCAAGGATGGTCTTGAAAAGTGTAGTTTTTCCTACCCCGTTCGGGCCAAGGAGGCAGACAATTTCACCGGACTGAATGGAAAGGTTTACATCGCGCAAAACCACTCTGCTTTCATACCCCAAATCCGCACGTCTGAGGTCAAGCGATATTGTTCTATCCATTACCATGACTTTTTAGCTGAACGTTTAAGGAAATAGATGAAAAATGGCGCGCCGAGGATGGCCGTTATGATGCCAATGGGGATTTCAACGGAAACAAGTGAACGGGCGATGTCATCAACGACAAGCATGAAAATGCCGCCAAACAGGAAGGATACCAGTAAAAGCAGGCGATAATTCGGCCCTGCAACAAATCTGGCAAGATGTGGTACAATAAGACCTATCCATCCAATGACACCGCTGACGGATATAATGCATGCCGTAACCAGTGTGGCCGACAGAATAACCAGAACACGCATCCATCCGGTGTGAACACCAAGCGAACGAGCCTCATCTTCGCCAAAGGAAAGTACATTCAGGCGCCAACTGACAAGCATAAGGGGAATACTTCCGGCAAAGAGGACAGGAAGAAGAACCAAGAGATCGTTCATGCGAATATTTGCAAGACTTCCCATGAGCCAGTAGGTAATGGCTGGAAGTTTGTCATCGGGATCCGCGATATACTTAAGCATCGAAAGAAGAGCACCGAAAAGTGAGGATATAATGATGCCTGAAAGCACCAGAACAAGAACTGAATCGTGGCTGCGACCGATTGTTTTGCTCACACTTACAGCTATCAATACTGCGGTGATGCCACCGGCAAATGAGAAGAGCTGAATTCCTGCTACCGGCAATGAGAGCAAAATGGCCAGTGCAGCTCCAAACCCTGCGCCTGAACTGACACCAAGTATATCAGGACTCACCATCGGGTTGCGGAACATCCCCTGATAGGCTGCTCCTGACATCGCGAGTGCACCGCCGGCTGCTATAGCGCCTATGAGCCGGGGTAAACGAATATTGAAGAGGATAACAGGAAGATTGCCATCACTGCAATGACCTGTGCTCAGCCATGAAAACAAGTCTCCTGGCGAAACCGGATATCTCCCTATGCCGATGGAAAAGAGACTTACC
>Ga0316219_1004776_pt1 | contig 9984 bp, 9 predicted proteins | sample TBH18003PmetaG_FD_203635 | JGI IMG/M metagenome (GOLD analysis project Ga0316219, IMG submission 203635) | Freshwater microbial communities from Trout Bog Lake, Wisconsin, USA - TBH18003P | ecosystem: Environmental > Aquatic > Freshwater > Lake > Hypolimnion/Profundal zone | place: USA: Wisconsin... | reverse complement strand
TGAGAATACCCCCGGTCGTTATCGGGATAATACGACCTATCACGAAAATCGTCGTGCCACCAGGAAGTGTCAGGACAGTAATAATGATCAGGATAATACTCATCACGGCAATGAGGAGAAACTGCCTGAGTACCTCACGGTGGAGCCTGGCGATAAAAGCGATGACCAGCAGGGTAGTAATAACGCCAACAAGGAACGGAATGCTTGTTGAGATGACGCTCATCACACCAACAGTAATAACAAACAGTATTTTTGTTAAAGGAGCGAGACGGTGGAAGACCCCGTCTTTCTGGACATACTGGAGTATCTCGGTCATGACCTCACTACCGGCGTTATTACATCAGATATGATTTTTCCGTCCTCCATCGTGATCACCCGGTCGGCACAGTCCCGTGCAATCTCTCTGCTGTGTGTGACTATAATAACCGTATGGCCCGCAATTTGGAGTTCCTTTAATACTTCCATTACTTCCCGGGCCTCTTTTCCATCCAGCCCGGTGGTCGGTTCATCAAGTACGATCACGGCAGGTTTCATGGCAAGGACACAGGCTATTGCAAGGCGCTGTCGTTCACCACGGGAGAGCCACCTGGGGTAGAGGTCTTTGGCATGGATAAGCCGCACCCGCGTGAGTGCATGGTCAATAACCATATCTCGGTCCGGGATACCGAGATTATCGACCCCAAACGCCACTTCATCGCGCACAGAATCTGCAAAAAACATGTGGTCCGGGTTCTGGAATACCAGCCCCACATCGCGGGCGAGCTCTGTAATCGTGGTCTTTGCGGCGTCCTTTCCATTTACGGAAACGGAACCCCCGGTAGCCTTCAGGAGCCCGTTGAAATGCTTAATCAATGTAGTCTTACCTGAACCGTTCTCCCCTACAATTGCGATAAATTCACCGGTGGATATTGTGAGATCAATGTCATCGAGCGCATGGATATCCTCCCCGTACGTATGCGACAGCCCTTTTGCAAGAATTATAGGTGCAGGAACAATGGCCTCTCCGGAACTCCCGACCCGCTCCCTGATACCTGAGAAATCGGGAATAACAATCTTCTGCACATCAAGGTCCCTGGTTACCTCATCGGGTGTCCCAACTGCCCTGATACGACCATCTTCCATAACGACGAGTGTATCGACAATTTCTCTCATACGGAGAAATTTGTGCTCAACCAGGAGGATCGTCCGGCCCTGGGCTTTTAAATTTTTCAGGATCTCAAATATTCCGGTCGTCCCACGTTCATCTAACTCAGACGTCGGTTCATCAAGGATGAGGATTCCTGTCCCCATGGCAAGCGTAACAGCAAGTACCAGTCGCTGTTTCTGCCCACCGGACAGGGTATGGGGCGCACGTTCTTTTAACGTGGTGAGTTTTGTTATCTCCATAATGATCCGGAGACGGTCCTCAATCTCGTCCACTGAAAGCCCCCGCCGTTCAAGCGCGGAGAGGATCTCCTCTTCAACAGTGGTAAAAATAAGCTGGGCCTCGGGGTCATCAAAAACAATCCCGAGATTGGAGGCGATATCTGACAGGTCTTTGTAACTCTTTACATCACGACCATCGATTGTGACGTTCCCTTCTTTCTTTCCGCCGTATTCGTGTGCAAGGATGCCGGCAGATGCAAGGCAAAGCGTTGTTTTACCGGCCCCTGAAGGCCCGGTAATCATCACGCACTGCCCTTTCCCTACTGACAGTGAGAGGTTTGTTAATGCAGGTTTGCCAGTATGGGGATAGGCGTAACTCACCGAGTCCAGCCTGATCATTCCTGTCCCCGCATCAGCACCCTGCTTGACGGGATGTAGAGCAGCTGGACGATAACAGCGTTGAATATTGCGGTAATTACCACAATCGGTACAAATACGACAATAAACCCGCCCATAGTGGCATACTTGGTAATGATCTGGGGTGCCACGGCGATAATTGCGATTGCTGCAAAGGTAAACCCGCTTGCGAGCGTTGTAATGAACGTCGCAATCGACGGGGAGAGCTTTGACCGGTTTTTAATCGCGGCATACACGCCAAAGCAGACAAGTGCCCCTATAGGTTCGCTAATCAGGTTGGCAGGGGGGAATATCGAGCCCGATATCAGCATTGAGAGGATACCAGCGACGATACCAATCCCCAACGCCTCGTAGACCTTAGGGGAAATAAGGATAATCGCAAGACAGTAAAACGCGATAATCATGTTCGGTGTCAGCGGTGTGTGGAGCATCGCGAGGAAATACCGAAGGATTGCTCCAACGGCGAGCAGAATACCAACTATTGCAATATCTCTGGATTTCATGGTGTTACATCCTGGTTTGTGTTAATCAAAGTGAATACATTTGCACAGGGCAATCCTCAAGAAGGATGGACCTTTTTTCATAGGCACCAACGGAGAAGTTCAATGAGATTCCCTAGCTTGGAAAAGTCATCCGGCCTCAAGCCCCCCATGTGACAGTGTAATACTATAATGTATATTATTGTACATTTTAGTATAAATAAGTAGACGCCTTGTTTATTAGTTCATAACCGTGCCCCAATTGGATAGAAGAGTCATCTGGCACATTTATTTCGTAAACTAAATGTATTAACAACAGATTTGACAACAATTCATTAATGTCCCTTTTTTAACTCTTCAAGAAAAAGACCATAATGGCATACTAACCTGAAGTATACATCAGAAAGAGGTAGCAATCTGGCTGCACGGGTTTACTCTGAAATGTAAGGCCTTGTTTTACATCCAAAAATAGACAGGTCCATATCATCGATCCCCAGGGGATACTTTCTCCATTGACATCCCATCATATCACTTTCACACCACGCCCGCTCCACCCTTATGGACTCGCTGGTACACAGACATACCATGGAGTTTGAGCTCGCGCCCACAATGTCAGTACTGACTGGAACGTTTAGTGCCATGATTGCGCCTGAAGAGCTCGTGCTCCCGGCCATCCTCAATCCTGAAGTCAGGCGGTACCGGTCCCTTTATCTTGCAGGGAATACATCGGGAATACTCCCTGCACTCGCTAAGTGCCCCGTGAACATGGAGATCAGAAGAGCGGTTTCACCAGATCAGCTAACAGCGGAGATCAGGGAGGCACAACATTCTATTCTCTTCGTCGAACACGACCCGTCACTGTACTGCAGTGAGGAAGATGCGGCATCAGTCGCACATGCACTGGAAGAGGCATCAGAAGGTGCAGTTGTGGTGTTATATGCTCCAAGGGCCGACCCATGGTTTGATTTAATACGTTCCCGGGCAGACCGGGTATACTTCTTCCGGGTGCCGCCAGTGCCCCAACGAAATACACCCCGCAAAATGCAGCCATCTCACAAACTGCCATGTGCAGGAAAGAGGCAGGCAACCCTTGGCGGATTCTTTGGTGGGGTGCCATAATGGGACGGAGTTTCCAGAGTGTCCGCATGGGGGTAAACGATATTACCGGGCGGTGGGAGCAGGTAGCCCGGGTCATGAGGAGTGATGACGCGGTCTACGCTGCCAGGGTGGTTGCAATGGCAAGAACATGCGCAAGTGAGGCTTTTTATGCATTCGATGACCCGCTTGAAGCTGCACTTTTTTCGGTACTTATCTGCATGTACAGAGAGAATATAACAGATGTTCTGCGCATAGTTCCGGGCGATTTCCCTTCTTTTCCGGAGGTCCCTTCCTGCGGCCTGACAGGAAAATTCCCCCATCTGTATGGGAACGGGCGGGTGTGAGCTCCCATGTGGATTATCGACTCGTGTTACCGGAACGGTAATGTTGAGCTCTGGGAGCGTGGCGAACGGGGCGGGACAACCCTCCATAGGATACCATGGACGCCGGATTTTTACTTCCATCTACCGGATGCCGATTCCCACTGGCAAATGATAGAAGCACTTTCAGATCAATATAGTCTTTACAAATGCCAGTTTGAAACCATATATGGTTCCTGCCATGGGTACCGTGTCGCTGCAGGACGGCAGGTAGCGGATGCAATCCTGGAGCATACATGTCATGAAGCCATGTTGTACAACGTCGATACCAGGCCTGATCACCGCTACATGGCCGAACATGACCTGTTTCCATGCGGGGAACGGGAAGAGTCCAGGTTCTCCCTGGAATTTATACTCCCTGACAGGGTCATGGAGATCGAAGTCCTGGAAAACCAGTACGCTGTTACGGAATGCAGGCAGGTCCATATAATCAACAGGGATTCTGACAAAATTGAGATTCTTTCTGGAAATGAAAAAACAGTAATCGCCGATCTCGTGGGGATTATCAATTCCTATGATCCGGATGTCATCCTTTTTCCTGGTGCGGATACATGGGTCCCGCAGATCGTAGCAAAGTCCAGGCATTACGGCTTTGATCCACCGTTCAGCCGGAGTGGGATGTTCCGCAGGATCGAGGCGAAATCGTACTTGAGTTATGGCAGGACCGAGTACCGTGAAGGTTCACTTGTGCCGGATGGCAGGTTATTGATCGATACGCGTAGAAGCTTTAACTACCGTGAAGGTGGCCTGTATGGGGTACTCCTTGCCTCGAGACTCACCGGCCTCTGCCCGAACATGGCGGCACGGTTCACAGCCGGCACCCTGATCTCGGGTTATGAAGTATATGAGGCACTCCGGCGGGGGATCGCGGTTCCGTACCGGAAGACCGATGCAGAGGGCCTCCGTGACGTGAATGCACTCCGTACCTGTGATCGGGGAGGGATGATGTTCCAGCCGGTGCCCGGACTTTACGAGGACATCTTCCAGATCGACTTCACCTCCCTGTACCCCGCGGTCATCGTGCGGTACAACCTCTCGCCAGAGACATTTGACAACCCGGAAAAACAGGGCTTTCTTCCAACAATACTTGCACCTCTTCTTGATCTCAGGTACAGGACAAAACAACTGAAGAAGACTGCAACACACTATCATGGGGCGGATTCCATCCTCAAGTGGATGCTGGTCACCTGTTTCGGTTATACGGGGTACAAAAATGCGAAATTCGGGAAAATCGAGGTACATGAGCGGATCACCTCCTGTTCCCGGGATATCCTCATCCGGTCAAAAGATATCGCAGAGCAGGAGGGGGTTGCAGTCCTCCATGGGATTGTTGACTGCCTGTGGCTCAAGGGACCCGGTCGCGAACACCTGAACGCACGGATAGATGAGGAGACCCGGCTGCACACCAAACTCGATTCCTACGACTGGCTGGTCTTTCTCCCGATGCCAGACGGCTTCGGTGCATACAACCGGTATTATGGCAGGCTCAACGATGGCTCTGTTAAAATTCGTGGTATTGCCAGCCGGCGCGGAGATACCCCGGATTATATCAGGAAGATCCAGATGCGTATGCTTGACCTCATTGGTACAGCATCTTCACATCGTGAAATTATCGGGGTCAGCGATGCGTTGAGAGAGATGTACAATAATGCCGTAGATGGGCTCCGTACCGCAAACCCGCATGAAATGGCAATCCATCGCCAGGTAAGCAAGCTTGACTATTCCCGTAACTGCCCCGAAGCATCCGCAGTCCGGGCATGCAGGGCTGCAGGCATTCCGGTCTCGCCCGGCATGGAGATTGGATATGTCATTCGTAACGCAGGGAAATGTACAGTTGACCTTTCATGGGAGGCAGATGGGTTTGATGTGCTATATTACAAGACACTGCTCGACCGGGCATGGAGTGAGATCGAGTTTACGCTCCAGGAAGCCGTCAGGAAAGAGACCTGTCTGGGATTAGGTTAATCAAAAATGGATATAATTGGGCGTGAATTCTGTGAAGGGGCAACATTGCCTGAAAATCTGTTAGAGAATTTATAAAGGTAGTAGTCCTAAATGTCTCTGGATTCCGGGTTTTTCATCTTCCCAGGTTGTCGTACCAAAACATTATTGTAGAGTGCAGGCGCTCATTCAATGCAGGGCAGGGGACTTTAGTGGATGACGGAAAAAACGACCAATAACCAGAACAAGGCAGATGTGTACCGGGAAGCCCTCGAACTCCACGAGCGGAAACAGGGAAAACTGGAAATCCGTTCCAAGGTCCCTTTAAGGACCAGGAAGGACTTAGCCCGGGCATATACACCCGGGGTTGCCGCGGTATGCAAGGCAATTGAAAAAGACAAGGACCTTGCCTACCGGTATACCCTGAAAGCGAATACTATTGCAATCGTTACCGACGGTTCAGCCGTTCTCGGGCTCGGAAACATCGGGGGATATGCAGCGATCCCCGTCATGGAAGGAAAAGCAATTCTTTTCAAGAAATTCGCGGATATTGATGCCTTTCCTATTTGTTTTGAGCACTACCATGCAGGTTTTGCCGATGAAGTAAAGAATATCGCACCGGTTTTTGGCGGGATTAACCTCGAGGATATCGCTGCCCCTAAATGTTTTGAGGTCGAGGAAGCCCTGCAGGACATAGGTATCCCGGTCATGCATGATGACCAGCATGGCACGGCAATCGTTATACTGGCAGCGCTCCTGAACGCCTGCAAGGTGACGGGAAAAGAATTTGAGGACCTCAATATTACCATCTGTGGTGCAGGGGCTGCAGGTTATGCAACTGCCAGGCTCCTGAAATGCATCGGGTATAACCCTGATTATTGTCGTTCAGTCCATGATATTATTGTGTGTGATACGAAGGGCATTATTCACCGTCAGCGCGAGGGGCTGTACGCGAATAAATACAAGTTTATCCTCGCTGATGAGACGAACCGCCAGGGCAGGTCCGGGGACCTCGCGGTAGCGATGGAAGGTGCGGATGTCTGTATAGGGGTCTCTGCACCCGGGATTATTACAAAAAAGATGGTTCGTTCGATGAATAACGACCCGATTGTTTTTGCGATGGCAAATCCTGTGCCTGAAATTATGCCTGACATCGCATTATCTGCAGGGGCTACCATCGTCGGCACCGGGAGGAGCGATTTCCCGAACCAAATCAACAATGCACTAGCATTCCCCGGTATGTTCCGGGGAGCACTCGATGCATGCGCAACGAAAATTACCAGCGAGATGAAAGTGGCAGCTGCACATGCTCTGGCAGACTACATAAGAAAACCTTCAAAGGACAGGATTCTCCCAAGTGTTCTCGATCGAAAGGTAACAGCGGCAATTGCCGCAGCGGTAAAGGAGGCAGCAATAGCTGGCGGGTGTGCCCGCCGGACATCGGAATGATCGGTTGACCTGGATCACATTTGAGCGGATATCCGTGCCCGTGTACATGCGATTAATGGGAATTTTCAGGTTGGAGATCACTTCTTTTTATCTCAAAAAAGGTGTTATCTTCAAAAGAAAGGAAATTAGCTCTAATAAAAAATAGTGTCTGATAACCAGTAACGCATTTTTGCATAACCTTTTCGCGTGACTTATCAGGTCATGTAACCAACCAGATGATGAATATTATGCCGGTTGTTATTATTAAAATGGCAAAGGGGAGGACAATTGAGCAGAAAAAAGTCCTCATCAGGGAATTTACAAAAACGATTACAAACACGCTTGATGTCGAGCCTAACATGGTCACAATAATGATAGATGAACTTGACCGCGATAATATCGGTAAGTCAGGAAAGATGCTCTCAGAAAGTGACCACTAGCTGGTATAATCTGTACAGGACGGACATCGTACCGTTAACTCCAGAAATCGGTTTGTAAAAATTAATCACCGTTTCTCACCAATTATCATTTGAATGAGTTCTAAAAAGGAAGGTTCGTTCTGGCTTGCAGTTGCTATCGGGTTCATCCTGATGGTTGTTCTGGGCTTTGTACCGGTAATCGGGCCACTCGTTGCGGGTCTTGTTGCAGGACTGATTGCCGGAGGCGGGGCCTGGAATGGTGGGAAAGCAGGATTTTTAAGCGGGTTGTTAGGAGCGGTTATCCTCTCCGGTCTTGCTATTGTGGGAAGTACCTTCCTGCTCGGGATTTTTGGCCTGGTAGCGGGACTTGGCATTGCAGTAACCCTGATTATTCTTGCGCTGTACCACGCAGTGCTTGGTTTTATCGGAGGCTTTTTGGGCAGCTTGTTGAGGTAAACGGTTAACCTGTGATCACTGTTTCTTTTCAGGGAGCTGGCATTCTCCCTATTTCACCAAGTGATGAAAGGTAATGCTCTCTTCTTGCAATATAGGGCCAAGGTTCATTCCCAAGAGGAATGTATTCGGATACCATCCACCCATTCTCTACAAATTCTATCTTTGTCCGGTCTGAAAGACCCATTAAAAACCCGAACTCAACACGGTGTTTCTCATCCGTCAGGCGACTAGTCAGCCACTCCAGCAACTCCGGGTCATGGGTGCCGACCTGAAATGCCGCACCAGCAGGCAGCACCATCTCAACAAGTGTCCTAAAACGTGCCTGGACTTCTTCAAATCCCTGGATGTCTCCATGATATGCCCCTTTTACAATTCTTGGGGTAATACCCACAGATACAATATTCACGAGGTCTTTCCCGGTACGGCTCATGTATGCCTGGAGTGCGAGCGTGACGGGATATCCGTTCCTGGTACATGAAATACCCATATCAATCGTACTATCGATCAGCCCTTTCCCTTCCATATCAAGTTCGAACCCCGTATGCAGGTTTTTTGCTTCCTGGAATATTTTACTGGCATTTTCCCTGCACACCTGCTGATCAAATACTGCCCCGAGTGCAGTCAGCTTGAGAGATAGTGAGGCATCAAGCTGGTGTGCCCCTATTGCCCTTATACAAGCAATATTTTCCTTTACCCAAGGGAATGTGGCTTGCGTAGATGAAGCATGTTCCCCCATCACCGCGAGGATGCACCTGATACCCTGTGAGTTGCGCTCCCTGCACCGGTTGACCGCCGCATTAAGGTCCGGTAGTGTCCACCTCCCTTCACTGCCCATCATGTTCATTTTTTATCAGGATTGGTTAGGGAAAAAACTGTTGATCGGGTTATTATACTCCATTACTGATGTAAAAAAATCGTCTGTTTTAGAATAGAACCAATAATTATGTGCTTATTATTATAATGTTTTTAGTATATTTTGTGTATTTCACGATCTATAAGTAGGGGAATCCTGATAAAGTTGGTGATAGGGATCCCATACCTAAAAATTCGGCGGATAAGAACAGGACTCGAATCCATAGTCAGTAAGGTAATCAAGATCTTATGGGTGCAAGGTTGCATGATGGGGGTCCGGTCATTTCCAAAAGAAACCACCGGTGATTTCTCTGATAGATGCAGGTAAAATAACAGTTCTTCTCGTTGATGATGAACCTGGACTCACGGAAATAGCAAAACGCTTCCTTGAACGTTCAGGGGAATGTCAGGTAAATATCGCAAATTCAGCTGCCGACGCACTCATACTGTTAAAAAACGAAGAATACAATGCCGTTGTCTCTGATTACCTGATGCCTGATATGGACGGCATCACATTTTTGAAAGCTGTCAGGTCAGAAAACACCACTATCCCATTCATTGTGTTTACCGGAAAAGGCAGGGAGGAAGTGGTGATAGAAGCCTTGAACAACGGGGCTGATTTCTACCTTCAGAAGGGTGGAGACCCGGGAGCACAGTTTACCGAGCTCAAATCGATGATCAGGAAAAGCGTGGAACAGGGACGTTCGCAGCATGAACTATACGAAAAGAATCATATTCTTGACGCAATACTCACAGCATCTCCACACGGTATTGCACTGGTAAAAGATGAACGGATCCGGTGGGTCAATGATGCATTCGCAAAAATGCTGCAATGTTCAAAGCAGGACCTCATAGAAATAAAACTGGAGTCCCTTTTTGAAGACCATGAGATATACAGGCTGGTGGAAGACCAGATAATAATTGATTTGAAAAATAAGATGAATTCCGAGTTAAGGACGCGATTCCGGCAGAAATCAGGCCCCCTTATAGATTGCGAGATCAACATTGTTCCACTCGATGAAAAAAGTCCGGATTCCGGAACCATGATAACCGTCACAAATATCACGAAGAGGCTTGCAATGGCACGCGAAATCGAGCGTCTATCGGCGTTCCCGTACCTGGAGTCAAACCCGGTTATTGAACTGAACC
>Ga0316219_1004766_pt1 | contig 9997 bp, 6 predicted proteins | sample TBH18003PmetaG_FD_203635 | JGI IMG/M metagenome (GOLD analysis project Ga0316219, IMG submission 203635) | Freshwater microbial communities from Trout Bog Lake, Wisconsin, USA - TBH18003P | ecosystem: Environmental > Aquatic > Freshwater > Lake > Hypolimnion/Profundal zone | place: USA: Wisconsin... | reverse complement strand
GGAAAATCCTGAGTATAAAGGCGTATTGTAAGTTCTTTTACTTTTTGGAGATGTTCCAAGTCGGAAGCGGAAAACCTAAGTTGTTGGTCATTGGGGGAAACCACATCAATGCCTTGGATAGTGGAACCGTGTTTGAGCAAGTAATTCGGTAAGTGGCTTAAAATATACTCTTGACTCTCCTTCTTCTGAAAACTCATTGAAAATGAGTTCTTGGAATGGTTATGTTCCGGTGGTTGAGGCAATGGTATGCTCGGTGGTTGTGGATAAAGAGTGCTGAGGGGCTGCCAATCCGTCATGCCCTCACTCCACACAAAATCATTGAAAGTCAAAGTGCCCGAAGAAAGCCCCTTCCGAATATCGGCATCATCGTAAGGGCCGGTCTGCTGATTGTCTTTTAGAACGTAGATGGGCATAGGTGGATGTGAGTAGTAAACACCATCAGAACAGTTTTTGAGAAAAGGCTCAAGTCCTCTCGATAAAAGCAAGAATAATCCGAATCTTGGAGCGGTGGAACGATAACCGCGAACCTTGTTCACAATCAAGTGGCGGAGACGGGTTGCGGTGCCAGGGGCCGCACAACAAGCCCCTGGCAGACGAGCCAAGCGGAAGCAACCCTGATTGTGAGCAAGACGGAGAAGACCGTGTTGAACCTTCGGAAATGCTTTTCCAGGGTTTTGATTTGGATGGGGGTAACATTGGCGGCCCGCTGGTGCCGAATGAAGATTTCCGCACACTCGGAACAGGTCTTCGGCTCGAACTTCCGATTTTGGTTGTTGGCCAAAAAGAACGCAACCGCCTCCCGCAAGGTTGCCCCGTTGCCCTGTTCTCGGAGAAGTTGTTCAAGTTCCCTGTATGTCTTTAAGTCGCTGTTCAGCGGGTGCAGGGAAAGGGAGTTGGCCCGGTCGGTGTCCAACTTGGAAAACTCGTTTTCCAAGTATAGGAAAGCGGCCTCGAACGTCTTGAACGTGTTTCGGACGGCTTCCCCCGCATAGGTGAAGTGCGTGCCATAAAGTCCTGACTTGGGCCAGTGCTTGATTTTGCCCGTCCTCCCGTTTTTCTCGAACAGAAAAGGGAAGGTGATTTTTTTGGAGCGTGGCTTCTTCACGGCCCGGCCAATATGCAGTTATATGCAGATTCGTGCAATGAAAAATGGGGGTTCTTTGCGAAACGAACTTTCCAAGCGAGTGCTGAAAAGTGCCTTTTTACAGAGGAAAAGGGTTGTTTTAGGGTTATTCCAAAAAGTGGAGGCGAGGGGAGTTGAACCCCTGTCCTTCAAATCAAAGCCACCCGCTTCTACATGCGTATTCGGCCTACTATTTAGAAGGACGGCTGCGGACCAACGCGCGCCCGCCCTTCGAGTGTCCACGAAATGATCTCACCTTTGGACGCGGTCACCCCGTCCTCAGGCCAGCCTGCTGGCGTCGTTTCCGGCTATAGCAGGTGTCCGGTCGGAAACGTCGCGGTTAATTAAGCCGCGAGAGCGAGTTCTTCAGTCTCTGCATTTATTTGTTTGGTCCGGTTTTTTACGAGGCCAACGAACCATCCTCGGCATGCGACGTGAGTCTCAAACTTGGAGTCGAAACCAGTACGCCCCCTTCACTGGCCCAACTTACCTCATCCGCTCGCAAACACAAGCTCGGATCGCCACCCGGTTTATTTCGCTTTTGGGAAGTGCCCGGGTTGATGGGGCTTAAGAAAGTGGGATTGAATGGCTTGGGCGTGAAAATGGGAGTGGGAATTGCAACGCTCTGCACGGGTTCGAGCGCGGTGTTGCGCACATCCCGGCCGAGGGTTTCAAAGAAGGGGGTGATGAATTCGTTGCGCACGGCGTTTTCCTTGTAGCCGGGGGCCATGATTTCCGCATGGCAGGCGTCAAAGTGGTCGCACAAAGCCCGCACGCCAGCTTGGGCCGAAGTCCGGGGAGGTGTTTGGGTTCTGCATGTGACCTCTTTGATTCGGGTGGATGGGACATGGGCGATCTGCGGCGTATTCTTATTCACGTTTTTGCGGGGGTATGTCATGAGAAAAGTCTGTAATAAAAAATTCGCCATGCTCGGGTTTCGGGTTTAACACTTCCTTTACAATTCCGTGCCCCCTTCGACATAAACTCTTAACACCCCTTGGGTTTACTGGCCCACAGCCCCCTGCACACCGTTCCTTTTATGAAGGCCCTCTTTCTGTTTGTCGTCCTTCTTGGCATGACCATGAGCCGTGTTTGCGCCGGGGAGCCGACGTTTGAAGCCAAGGCGGGGGTTCCTGCGGCTTTTCCAAACCGGATCGACCAGTTTGTGTTCGCCCGCCTGCGGCAGTTGGGGATTCAACCGGCCAACCTCTGCTCTGACGCGGTGTTTGTGCGGCGCGTGTATCTCGATGTGATCGGCACGCTGCCGACGGCGGCAGAGGCGCAATTGTTTCTTGACGATCCGAATACAAACAAGCGTGCGGCGTTGATCGACCGGCTCCTGGCGCGGGATGAGTTTGCGGATTATTGGGGCATGAAATGGTGTGATCTGCTGCGCGTGAAATCGGAGTTCCCGGTCAATCTCTGGCCCAATGCGGCGCAGGCTTACGACCGTTGGATTCGCACTTCCCTCAAACAGAACATGCCCTACGCGCGTTTTGCCTGGGAGATATTGACGGCCAACGGCAGCAATTTCCGCGCGCCGCAGGTAAACTTCTACCGCTCGGCGGGGAGCCACGACGCGAAAACCCTCGCGCGGGCGGTGGCGCTGACGTTCATGGGCGAACGGGCCGAGACTTGGCCTGCGGCGAAGTGGGAGGGCATGGCCGGGTTTTTCTCGCAGATCGGGTTCAAAAGCACCGGGGAATGGAAGGAGGAGATCGTCTATTTCACCGGGATGGACGAGAGCAAGGCGACGAAGGGCGGGGCGACGCTCCCGGACGGAAGTGCGCCGCAAATCCCGGCAGGCAAAGACCCGCGCGAGGTGTTCGCCACCTGGCTGCTCACGTCGCAGAACTCCCCTTTTGCGCGCAACGCGGCGAACAGGGTTTGGTTTTGGTTGTTGGGGCGGGGGATTGTTCAAGAACCCGACGACAACCGGCCCGACAATCCGCCGAGCAACCCGGAACTGCTCGCTTATCTCGCGCAGGAACTGGTTTCGGCCCATTACGACCTCAAACAGCTTTACCGGTTGATCCTGAACTCAAGGACGTACCAACTCTCCTGCATCCCCGCGACGACCAAGCCCGAGGGCGAGGCCAATTTTGCCTCCTACCCTCTGCGCCGCCTGGATGCCGAGGTGCTTATTGACGCGCTTGACCAGATCACCGGGTCCACCGAGGAATATTCCAGCATGATCCCCGAACCCTTTACGTGGGTGCCGGAGGATAAACGCTCGATCTGCCTGCCCGACGGCAGCATCAGCAGCGCGTTCCTCGATCTCTTCGGGCGTCCTCCGCGCGACACCGGCTTGCTTTCTGAGCGCGCCAATCGCCCCACGGCGGCCCAGCGTTTACATCTTCTCAACTCAAGCCACATCCAGAGCAAAATCACCAAAAGCGTGAAATTGCGTGCCATTTTCCAACCAGGCCAGCCGCCCCGCGAGGGAATCACGCAAATGTATCTGACCATCCTCTCCCGCTATCCCACGACCGAAGAGTTGCTCGCGTTGAAAGCCTACGGCGAGACCGGCGAAGCGCGGGGAGTGCAGGTGCTCTACGATCTGGCCTGGGCGCTCATCAACAACACGGAGTTTCTCTACCGCCATTAGACTAAATTCAACAGAAGAAGGGAGGGGAGTTTTATCCACAGATTACACAGATTTACACAGATTAAGGAGAGGGTTTTTGGTGGGCGGCTCCTATTCTCAAATACCAAGGAGGTCGCCAACCGATCCTTGCATTCTCCTTTTCCTAAACCTAAAAACGGCAATGGATCAGGGCGATCTGGCATAATCTGCTGGCCGCGAATGACTTTTGTCAGGCTTCAACGTATCCATTGGGATACGCTGAAGCCTTCCGCAAGTCATATCGGCTCAGCATCTTATGCCATCTCATCCCTTCCCAATGCCGTTTTTAGGCTAAAATCTGTGTAAATCTGCGAAATCTGTGGATGCCTTCTGCTCTTCTTTCCTTAATCTTTGATTCGAACTGCTAGCTTTAAGTGAAAGCCATGAACTCCGATTTCTTCTTCCATAAAAGCGGCGAGCCGGTTTCGCGGCGTCAGGTACTCCGGTGCGGGACTTTGGCGGCGGCGGCGCTCCTGCTGGGAAAACGGCTCGGGTTCGCCTCGCCGTTGGCCGCCAATGCCACGCCGCCCCAGGCCAAAGCCAAGGCGGTGATCCAGATCTGGCTATGGGGCGGCCCCTCGCATCTCGACATGTTCGACCCGAAACCAGACGCCGGTTACGACTACTGCGGCCCGTTGAACAAGCCGATCCAGACGAACGTGGACGGCATCCAAATCAGCGAACTCATGCCCGAACTGGCCAAGCAGGCGGACAAATATTCTCTCATTCGCAGTATGACGCATGGCAGCAACGCCCACGAGACGGCAGCCTACATTGTGCAGACCGGCCACGCCGACGGGGACCGCCTGGTTTATCCCTCCATGGGCGCGGTGGTCTCGCTGTTGAAGGGATACGAGGCGGGCTACAACGGCCTGGTTCCGCCCTATATCGTGCTGACTGGACCCCAAGGGCGTTTTTCGGAAGCCGGTTTCCTCGGGCCGCGCTACAAACCGTTTGCCACGGGCGGCGATCCCAATAAGCAGCCGTTTGCTGTCCAAGGCATCGTTGCGGAGGGAATTTCCAGCCGCCGCCAGGGGGAACGGCGCGAGTTGCTGCACCAGCTCGATACCCTGGGGGGCGCGCTCAAGGGCGACCCGAGACTCGTGGAGTTCGCCCACAGCGAAGAGACGGCCTACGACATGATCCTGGGCGATGGTGCGAAAATCTTCGATCTCTCCACGGAAGTCGCCGGGACGCGGGAATGGTATGGCGCCAACACCTTCGGGCAATCGTGCCTGATCGCCCGCCGTTTGATCGAGCGCGGGGTCCGGTTTGTCACGATCAACGCCAAAGGCTGGGACACCCACAAACAGAATTTCCAAGCCATGCGCAAGCTGGTGCCCGAGGTGGATAAAGGGGTGTCTGCGCTGCTCCAGGACCTGGCTGCGCGCGGCTTGCTCGACAGCACCATCGTCTGGTGCGGCGGCGAATTTGGCCGGACGCCGAAGGTCCAGTGGGAAGCTCCGTGGAACGGCGGGCGCGGCCATTGGGGAAAGGTTTTTTCCACGTTGATCGCCGGGGGCGGTTTCCGGGGCGGACAGGTCGTTGGAGCGTCGGATGCACACGGCGAGGAAGTCAAAGAGCGCCCGGTTTATCCGTGGGATTTGCTCGGGAGCATGTATGAACAACTCGGCATCGACCCCAACGGCACATTTCCCCGCGTGGCCGACGGCAACGCGCATCTCACGCAGGTCGTGACTGGCGACATTAAATCGGGCGGCCGCCTCAAGGAGATCATGTGAGAATAAAAACAGTCATTCTATACCTGACGATCTTGGCGCTGGGCGTGCCCGTGCTCCAAGCTCAGCAGCAAGGGAGAAATTCGCCGCACATCGGCTATGTCTTTCCGGCGGGCGCGCAACGTGGCACGAATTGCGAGGTCGTGGTGGGAGGTCAATTTCTGGGGGGAGGCAAGGATTTGCTCGTCTCCGGCAGTGGTGTGAAAGCGACGGTGCTCAAAGTCGCAAAGCCGCTCCCCCAGAAACGTGCGGCGGAATTGCGCGACTACCTGCAAGAAGCGCGCAAGAAGGCCTTGGAGTTGAATCCACGGCCCTTCAACATGGGGCGATTCAACCTTCCCGAGGGAATCTCCCAAATCCTGAAAGAGGCGGGGGCGACGGACGACGAAATCAAAGGGTTCCTGGAACTGCGCAAGCAGCGCAACGATCCCAAAGGCCAACAAAATCTGCAAATCGCGGAGACCGTGACGCTCAAAGTGGAGGTTGCCGCCGATGCGCCGACCGGTCCGTGCGAGGTCCGATTACTCTCCCCGGCGGGCCTCTCGAATCCCCTCTCCTTCTGCATCGGGCGTCTGCCGGAACAAATCAAGACCGAGCCGCTTGGGAAAACCATCGACACCGCGATGCAGGTGCCGTTGCCAACGGTATTAAACGGCCAGATTTTGCCGGGCGATGTTGATCACTTTGCATTCCAAGCCCGGCGCGGCGCGCGGTTGGTGATCGCCGTGCAAGGGCGCGACTTGATTCCCTATCTCGCCGATGCCGTCCCCGGTTGGTTCCAGCCGGTGGTGGCGCTCTACGACGCGAAAGGCAAAGAGGTCGCGTACGCCAACGACTACCGGTTCAGCCCCGACCCCGTGCTCTGCTACCAAGTGCCGGACGACGGCGTTTTCCTGCTCGAAATCAAGGACGCTCTCTACCGGGGCCGCGAGGATTTTGTGTACCGCGTCACCGTGGGCGAAGTCCCGTTCGTAACGGGGATTTTCCCGATGGGCGGCCGCATCGGCGCTGCCTGCCCCGTGGAGGTGGCGGGCTGGAATCTCCCCCGCTCGCGCGCCGTTCTGAAACCGGAGCAGACGGAAGGGATTCATCGCGTGGCGGAGTTCAGCAACGGCTTCGTCATCGGCGACGTTGCGTTTGCCAGCGATAGCCTCCCTGAGATCACGGAGAAGGAACCCAACAACGATCCCAAAGAGGCCCAGCCAGTGACTCTTCCAGTGATCGTCAACGGCCGCATCGACGCTCCAGGCGATGTCGATGTTTTTTCCTTTTCGTGCAAAGCTGGAGACCGGGTGGTCGCGGAAGTCGTGGCGCGCCGACTCAATTCCCCGTTGGATTCCTGGCTAAAAATCACGGACGAAACTGGCAGGCAGATCGCCTTCAACGACGACCAGGACGACAAGGGGTCCGGCCTGCTCACGCATCAAGCCGATTCCTATCTCACCTTCACTGCCCAAGCGAGCGGTCGCTACTTTCTGCACATCGGCAACGCCCAGCGCAAGGGCGGCCCGGAATATGGCTACCGGTTGCGGATCAGCCCGCCGCAGCCCGGCTTCGCCTTGCGCCTGGTCCCATCCAGCCTCAATGCCCGACCCGGCGCCACGGTGCCCGTGACGGTGTACGCGTTGCGCAAAGACGGCTTTTCGGGTGACATCAACTTGGCTCTAAAAGACGCGCCCGAGGGATTTCTCCTGCAAGGCGGGTGCATCCCGGCGGGACAGGACAAGGTCCGCGCGACAGTGACCTTTCCGCAGGTCGCCGAGGCGCAGCCCGTACCTCTCGTGGTGGAAGGGCGCGCAAAGGTGGAAGGGCGCGAGACGATCCATCCCGCCGTTCCGGCAGACGATATGCTCCAGGCGTTTGCCTATCATCATCTTGTCCCGGCCACTGCGCTGTTGGCGGCTTCGGCGGGGGACACAGTGCAAGGCAAACCTCCGATCACTGTTACCACTGCGGAACCGATGAAGCTCGTGCCGGGAGGCGTCGCGCGGGTGACGCTTGCGACCCCAGGCCGGGGCGCCTTTTCGCAGGACGTCATTCAGTTGCAGTTGAGCGAGCCGCCCGAGGGCGTCAGTGTCGAAAGCGTAATGCCGACTAGCGAAGGGATCGTCGTCTCTTTCTGGACCGATGCCAAAGTCAAACCGGGACTCTGCGGAAACCTCATTCTCGAAGCCTTCTTCGAAAGGACGCCGCCAGCGCAGGCGGGCAAAAAAGCCGAAAAAAGACGCTTTCCCATCGGGTTTCTACCTGCGATTCCATTCAACGTGGCCGGACATTGAGAATCAGGGCAAATGCATCAAATGCATTTCACCACGAAGGACACAGAGGTAAAGGCCAAGTTTTTCACATCCTTTTCCTTCCTTCGTGCTCTTCGTGTTCTCTGTGGTGAAATACTCTTCTCTTAGCCTAAAAACGGCAATGGATCAGGGCGATCTGGCATAATCTGCTGGCCGCGAATGACTTTTGTCAGGCTTCAACGTATCCATTGGGATACGCTGAAGCCTTCCGCAAGTCATATCGGCTCAGCATCTTATGCCATCTCATCCCTTCCCAATGCCGTTTTTAGGCTTAGCGCAATTGACCAATCAAGATTGGTTGATATGTTCGTAAGGTGATGTCCTCCATCGTCAAATCGCTCAAACTCTTGGCCGATCCCACGCGGCTGCGCCTCTTGCTGCTGTTGGGCGAGGAGGAGCTTTCGGTGGTGGAAATCCAGGAAATCCTCGGCATGGGCCAGAGCCGCATCTCCAGCCACCTGGCCCAGCTCAAGGCCGCGAAACTGGTGCTCGACCGGCGGGCGGGCAAAAATATCTATTACGGGCGGGCGGCCCGTCACGACGGACCGTTTAAAGAGATCATCGCGGCAAGCGCCGGGGATATTCCCGAAGCGGCGCACGACCGCGCGGCCTTGAAACTCATCCGCAAAAAACGCCAGGACACGGCGCGCGAATATTTCAACAAACTGGCGGGCAAATTTGGGCGCAGCTACTGCCCTGGTCGTTCGTGGAAAGGCTTTGCCCACATGCTGCTGGCGATGATCGGGCCGATTACAGTGGCCGATCTCGGCGCAGGCGAGGGGACGCTCTCGCAATTGATGGCGCGGCGGGCCAAAGCGGTGATCGCTGTGGATAATTCGGAGAAAATGGTCGAGTTCGGCGCGAACCTGGCACGCGAACACGGCTTTCAAAATCTCGAATACCGCCTGGGCGACATCGAGGAGCCGCCCATCGCCGATGCGACAGTTGATCTCGCTCTTTTGAGCCAGGCGCTTCACCATGCCGGAAGTCCGGCGCGCGCCATTGCCGCCGCCCATCGCATTCTCAAACCGGGCGGGCGGATCGCGATCCTTGACCTGCTGGCCCACCAATTTGAGAACGCCCGGGATATGTACGCCGATCTCTGGCTCGGTTTTACCGAAGTGCAACTCGACAACATGCTCCGCGAGGCGGGCTTCCGGGAGATCGACATTTCGGTGGTCGATCGGGAGCCGGAAAGCCCGCATTTCCAGACGGTCTTTGCGACTGGCGTGAAGTGACGGCTGCTTAAGTAAAATCCATTACCAGCCGTCGCTCTAACCAAGTAGAACTAAACCGGAAAACTCCAACGCGCCCTGAGCCGTGCAGGCTTCAAAATAACTGATTCCCGCAGTGGGTTTAGGTGAGGGTTTGGAACTGGTACTGACTTCTTCGGCAGACTCAACCCCTCGCGTGTTCTCCACCGCCTTACCAAATGCATCCAGAACCTCGGCTTCCAAGTCCAAGTATCACCTGTTCCCGCCGCTGCTAATTTTGAGTCAGAAAAAGAACTAAATGGTCGGGAAGAAATCGATGTATTCATTGTGTTCCGGCTGTCGTTGGACTGGTTTGGGTTGAGATACCCAGCGCGAGAAACCCCGCTCCTGCGTATTTTGCCGCAAATAGAGATCGCGGTTCTTCCCGCTTCCCTTCCTGCCTGCTCTTTGCCAAACTGAGCGGATGCTGGCAAAGGTTTATTCAGCGGCCGTTTACGGAGTGGACGCTTACGAGGTCGAAATAGAGGTCAACGCGAGTTCGGGAAACCCGGTGATTGTCGTCGTCGGGCTCCCGGACACCGCCGTGAAAGAAAGCAAGGATCGCGTGACCACGGCAGTCGCCAACAGCGGCTACCGCTGGCCCAAGGGGCGCACCACCATCAACCTCGCCCCCGCTGATGTGAAAAAGGAGGGGCCCAGCTTCGACCTCCCTATCGCCCTGGCAATGATCGCGGCATCCGAGCAAATCGAGCTCACCGATTTCGATCAATATTGCTTTGTGGGCGAACTCGCCTTGGACGGCGGGGTCAGGGCGGTCAACGGCGTGCTCCCGGTCGCCCTCGAAGCCAAACGGTGCGGAAAACGCGCCATCGTGGTCCCCGAGGAAAACGCCCAGGAAGCCGCCATCGTCGAGGGCATCACCACCTACGGCGTGCGCAACCTGCGCCAGGCCTTCGAGTTCCTGCGCGGCAACGAAACCCTCAAGCCCACCATCGCCG
>Ga0316219_1004756_pt1 | contig 10020 bp, 10 predicted proteins | sample TBH18003PmetaG_FD_203635 | JGI IMG/M metagenome (GOLD analysis project Ga0316219, IMG submission 203635) | Freshwater microbial communities from Trout Bog Lake, Wisconsin, USA - TBH18003P | ecosystem: Environmental > Aquatic > Freshwater > Lake > Hypolimnion/Profundal zone | place: USA... | reverse complement strand
AGCCGTTCCAGCAGTAGAGGCGTGGCCGGCCGCCGGCTGTCTGCTGGACGGGCGTCCCGCACTAGAGGCAGATGGTCTCCATGCTCCGAGGGTAGGGGCGCCGTCACCCGTTTCGTGACGCATAGGCCGCTGAGTTTCGCTACAGCAGTTAGGCTCGAGAATCCCATTTTCGGGCTTTCGCACGTTGGGGGGCGGGCAGGGTCGGCGCGCTGCGACTCCTAGCTTCGACCCTCCCTACCCGTCAGCACGAACGCGAACTCAGTCCGCCAGATCCTCTTCCTCATCCTCGAGGTCAGTGTCCTCTTCGAGTTCGGCCTCGAGTTCAGAAGAACTCATGATGCAGTCAGACTCGCTAACGGTAATCGTTGGGAATCCCCGGGTGGCGAACGCTTCCGGTAGGTAATACGTCTGGTTGTCCCCGCAGCAGGGCACTGCCCATCTCTCCGTTGAGAAGACGAGCATGTCGTACTCGCGTTTGATGATCTCGTCCTGGCTCCACGTTTCGCCATCTTCCGAGTACTGCGGGATCTTCTTTTCTGCGTTAGTGGCGTGATCCGACTTGTAATAGTAGTCAGCGTTGGGATCCGAGCACTTCAGGGCGAATTCCTTGCGGCCGAGAGTCTGGTTCGCGGACGTCAGCACCAGGTTGCCGAGCCTGTGCTTATACCTATCTGCAGCGGCCGCGTCGGGCCAATGCTGTTCCCACCAGCCCCCGTCCCTGTGCCCCTGAGGCAGTATGTGCTCTTGGGTGTTCTTCATCGCCTCGTCGTCCTCCGCATAAGGGAGTGGATCGGTTCCCTCCGGAGAAACGCCGAGTTCGTACTCATAGAGGAAGTAGTAGCAGTTCTTCCAGCCCTTCGTAGCCGGATCATGGAAGTACTTCGCGGAGTCGTCTGCGAGTCGATCCAGCACGGCGCGCATCGGTGCCCTTCGCCCTAGCCATTCGCACACGACTTGGGCAGAATAGGCGACGCTCTTCTCGTTGCGAAGCAGCTCGTTGGCCAGACCGATTACCCCGCCTGTATTGGCATTGGATCGTGCCCCAAGAGCCCCGTGCACCCGGAAGGTGTAGATCTCGCAGATCCTTGCGAGCAACTCGAAATCGCTCTGGTTCAAGGTGAGATGGCCCGACACGAGCATGGGCCGGACCACGTCCGGGTAGCCCATGTTGTTCAGCCGGTCCATCCACTTGCCCGCCTTGCGCGTGCACAGAGGGGTCCCGTAGTAGTTCTGTCGCTGTTTGCTAGTGACGAACGCAAATGATCTGGCGTAGTCCGGCCAAAGCGTGATGAATTGCTGGAGGTTCGCTTCGAGGGCGGCGTCCCGCCTGTCCAACAGAGGTCGGTAGATGTCCACGAAGCTAGTGTGTGTGTCGGTCTTCACCTTTCTCACGTTGTGAAACACATTCACGAGCTCGTTGATGAAGGTCTCCTCAGACGCCCTTGAGCCGACGCCGTAGCGTTCCAGTTGCTGCAATGCCTGGTACCAGCGAGCCTCCGGAGTGGTTCCGAGATGAACTACATCGTCCACCAAGATGCAGAAGTTCTTGATCTTGTCGAACTGACTGAGCGGCAGACCTCGGGAGTTGATCGCGTCGAAGGTCAAGTAACGATCTACCTGTTGTGCGGCCAGATCGACGAGGATGAACATCGCTCTGTTGGACAGGCTGTTCTTCCAGTGGATGCATTTGTCCCGATTCATGCCAGACGTCCACGCATCTGCCCACTGAACCGCCGCTTTCATTGACTTCATGGGCGCAGTCTCATCGCTAGGGTAGGCCGGTGTTCCCATGATCAGATGCTTGAGGCAGGCATCCAGCTGTGGGTTCTCGTTCGAGATCCGAAGGCGGCGTTCTTCCCCTTTGACGTAGCAGATCAGGCGCTCCAGCTCACGAGACTCGATGCTCTCCTCCCCATCAATATGCAGAAGGCGCTTCCTAAGTGAGCTCAACATGATGAAGAACGAGGTCAGTCGCTGCTGTCCGTCTTCCAGGACGCACTGCAGGTTCACGTTCTGATTGTCCTCAACCAAGTTGCCGGGAAGGGTGGACAGGATCAGCGGCCCAAGGTAGTGAGTCTTCTCGCGCGCTGCCGCCAGACTGAGGTCCATGACGACGTCGGTCAGGTTCGCGGGAGCCCAGGAAAAGCCTCTCTGGTTGAGTGGGATGGTGTAGACGCGCTGCTTGCCGAACTGCTCGAATGAATCCACTCCGGCATCTCCGTTTCTTGATTGGCGATGGGTCCGCGATTCTCGCGCACTGCGGCTGACCGGAGCGAGTGGCGCTGCGCCCTTCTCCGGAACTCCCCTGGCGGGCCAACAAGGACTAGGTGGTCGGCGCAAGCAACAAGCGCGGACGGCCCCTTTCCGCATGCGACGCTACCACGCGCCTGGGAGCGCGAGAAGAGCAGTCTGCGAAATGATCAGTATGAGTCTTGGAGCGATGCCTCAAGCAGGGTGAGGTCGTTAAGGACGTGCGAGGTGTTCGTGACAATGCCTTCGAGCGTTGGGCGGATCGTCGCGTACAGGTCGTGCCCTTCCGACTTGTTCAGGACCGCGTCGGCCTGCCGCCTGATGGTTTCCACCCGCTCCTCGATGTCAGCCAAGAACCGTTTCTGATCGAAGGTCACCATGGGCCGCATCCCTCCTTGTGTCGTCGTGAGGTGATGATAGCCTCACGCCGTGGTCCGCCGCTCACAATCAGGAGCTCCAGAGGAGCTGCGCGCCGAGCTGATCGAGCTGCTCGGCGACTTCGAGCGTGAGCTGGTCGATGGCGATCTGCGCAGCCGCGTGCTCGCCCTGATCCCCGCACAGCATCTGTTGCGCGACCTCGGCGGCTCGCTGATCCCGCCGGATGTCGCCGACTCCGGCAGAGACCGCATCCTGCACTACTTCCGCAGTTATCCACGCACGGCTATCGCCGGCGACGAGCTCATGATCGTGGCCGGCATCGGGGAGTGGGCTCGCAGGGTACGGGAGCTGCGGCGGGAGGACGGCTGGCGCATCATCTCCGGCGTCACTCTCGCCGAAATGCTCCTGGACGACTTCGAGGAGGATGCGACTGCTGCCGCCTCGCTGCCGCCTCTGGCCACTGACGAGTACATGCTCCTCGACGACCAGCCCGACCTCGAGGCGGCGCGCCGCTGGCACCTCGCCAACCGCATCCGCAAGTCGCATGCATCTGTCCGGGATAGGATCCTCGAGTTCTTCCGCGAGAACGTCGGTGGCGGCGTGACGGGCGAGGAACTCCGCTACGTCGCGGGCGACAAGACGGAGTGGGCGCGGCGCACGCGCGAGCTGCGCACCGAATTCGGCTGGCCAATTCAGACCAGGGCGACCGGCCGCCCGGACCTTCCGATCGGCGTCTACGTGCTCGAGGAGGACCGTCAGGCGCCGGAGCACGACCGGCAGATCCCCGACTCGGTGAGGGCCGAGGTGCTGATGCGCGACGAGTACCGATGCACTGCCTGCGGCTGGCATCACGAGCTCTGGAATCGCTCCGACCCGCGGCACCTGGAGGCGCATCACAAGGTCCATCATGCGCGCGGCGGCGGCAACACGGTCGACAATCTGACCACGCTCTGCACCGTCTGCCACGACAAGGTGCACGCGGCCGACTGACCTTCAGGCCGCGGGCCGCTCCACGAACGAGGCGAGCCGCTCCCTGAGCGCCTCCAGGTCGCGCGTCTCGCACTGCCACACGACGAGCACGTCCCAGCCGAGGCCGGCCAGCTTCACGAGCGTCTCCGCGTCGCGCTCACTGTTGCGGGCGATCTTGGCCGCCCACCAGTCGTGACGGGTCTCCGGTATCGTCGCCCTCGGGCAGCCCTCGTGGCCGTGCCAGAAGCAGCCGTTCACGAGCACGATCTTCCGGCGGCGGGGAAGCACGATGTCGGGCGTGCCCGGGAGCTTACGGACGTGCAAGCGGAAGCGATAGCCGAGCGCGTGCAGCAGCTTGCGGCAGATGATCTCGGGAGCCGTGTCGCGCTGGCCGATGCGCGCCATGAGCGCGCTGCGCGTCTCCTTGTCGAGCCGGTCAGTCACGAGCCAGCAGCATCGCCAACACCATGTCGGCGAGTCTGGCGGCGAGCACCGGCGGGACCGCGTTGCCGATCTGCTTGGCGATGTCGGTCTTGTTGCCGACGAAGTGGAAGCGGTCGGGGAACGTCTGGATGCGTGCGGCTTCGCGGTGCGTTATCGGCCGGTGCTGGACGGGGTGCAGGTAGCGCCCCTTCTCCGGCTTGAAGAACTCCGTGCGGATGGTCACGGAGGGCCGGTCCCACCACAGGCGGCCGAACAGGTCGGTGCCCCCGCTCGTCTTGCGAATCCAGCAGCCGGGCGTGATCTCCGGCGCGTTCTCCTGAAGGTCGAAGCGGTTGCCGCCTTCGGGCACTGCGCGGTACCGCTTTTGGCTCTTTGCGGTCGGGTTGCGGCGGACGTGCAGGTCCTGCGGCGGATCCACATCCTCGCGGATCTCGGTCTCGTTCGGCGGGTCGAGGTTCTCGATGACGTCGCGCACCGTGCGCCAGGTCGCCGCGTCCTCGACCCAGGCGGCGGGATTGCCGTTGAACAGCGGGCGATGGTAGGCCTCGTCGGGCTGACGGTGGGTGCGGCTCGGCGGGAAGAAGTCGGCGGGGTCGAGATCGCGGGCGCCGACGATGATCGCCCGGTAGCGCGTCTGCGGCACGCCGTAGTCGGCGGCGCACAGGATGGCGGCTCTCGTTGCGAAGCCGAGTTCTTCTGCCCTTTCGACGATTGCCTCGTGCTCAGGCGAGCCGATGAGCTGCGGCACGTTCTCCATCACGAACACGGCTGCACCACATCGCCTCACCACCTCGAGGAAGGGGATCCACAGGTGACGGCGCGGATCGCCGTCGCGCTCTTTGTTGAGCAGCGAGAAGCCCTGGCAGGGTGGGCCGCCGATGACGACGTCCGCCTCGGGGATGACGACGTCGGGGTCCTCCAACAGCGAGACGATGTCTCCGTGGTTCATGTGGCCGAAGTTGCGCTCGAATGTGGCCGCAGCGGCGGCATCGAAGTCGTTCGCCCACACGGGATTGAAGACTTGGTTCTCGAAGTGCGTGAACCCGGCCGTCATGCCGCCCGCACCCGCAAACAGGTCGATGAGTGGCGGCCTCAGGGCGACCTTCTCCGCGAGAAGGCCCTGCTCTCGCCAAGCACGGATCTGGAGTTCTGTGGGCGTCGAGGTCATGGCTGGAGCGGGCGTCACGCAGTCCTCCGGGCGGATCGAGCGTCGAGTCACCAAGACGTTATCACTTGCCGGGGACGGCGCTAAGCCGGGCGTCGCGCGTCACGGCGAGAAGATGAGGCCGGGCTCTCCGCCCGTCCGCAGCTCCTCGATGCGTCGCTCGGCGATGTCGGCGAGACCGTTGAGGTTGTTCTCGAGAATCCATGCTCGCTCGGTCAGGAGTGTAACGTCGTCGAGCTCCTCGCGCGTCATGAGACCCTCGCCGATTCGGGCCGCGAAGAGGTCGTAGAGGCTGTGCGTCAGGTAGTTCCTCTGCAGTCGATGCGTATCGAGCACCATGGCTCCGTTGTCGGACAGGAGTCCGGCCGAGCGCAGTCGCTTGGCGAGCGTGCCGAATGTCGCATCGGCCCTGACGGTGACGTCATTGAGTTGCAGGTAGGTGCGCAGATCGGATTCGAGTCGGCTCGCCGCCAGGAGCATTCGCCCCAGCGCCACGCAGAGCTCGGTATCCGCTGCAAGGTCTAGGTAGTCATCCACGGTCGGCATCGAGGGTAGCACGGGGCCGCGACGCAACCGTGCGATGCCGCCGCCGCAGCAGATTCGCGCCGACCGTCGCGATAGTGTCGGCTCATGGACCCCGAGCGCCTCACCGGCTTCGTCTACCCCGTGAAGAAGAACGGCGTCCCAGTACGCGGCCGCTTCCAGCTGTGGGTGAACCTGCCGCCGGAGCCTGCGTTCCAAAGGGACGGCTTGCCCGTGCTCGACGCCAACGGGAGGCAGAAGCAGCGCTACCCGAAGACCACCAAGGTCGTCGAAGCCTCCGGCAAGAAGTCCGCCGAGCGACTATTAGAAGCCTGGATCGCGGAGCTCGAGTCGCACCGCACCGTCGACCCGGATCGGCTGAAGGTCTCGGAGCTCCTCGACCGCTGGCTTGAGGCCACGCGGGGAGAGATGCGCGTCGCCTCCTGGAACTCCTACAAGCGCATCTGCCGCCTGCACGTGAAGCCCGCCCTCGGCCAGCTCCACGCCGGCCGGCTCACCCGCGCCCAGCTCTCGACCTACTACGCGGCGAAGATGAGAGGGTCCAAGAAGGCGAAGCCCCTGGCCGAGACCACGGTCGCCCACCACCACGCGATGCTCAAGACCGCCTACAACTGGGCGCTCGAGGAGGACCTCCTCATCGTGAACCCGGCCATGCGCGTAAAGAACCCTCCGGCGCTGCGTCCGAAGACGCGCCCCGTCTGGAGCATGGAGGAGATCGCCCACGTGGTCATCAAGGCTCGCGGCCTGCAGGTCCACGCCGCGGGCGTGCTCGCCGGCTTCTCGGGCCTGCGCGTGGGGGAGATCTCAGGGCTGCTCTGGAGCGACCTTAGCCTCGAGAGAGGCTTCGTCACCGTGACTCGCACCGTCGAGGAGGACGAGGACGGCAAGCTGCTCGAGTACCCGCCCAAGAACGGCAAGGCGCGGGTGGTGCCCTTGCCCGCAGCGGCCTGCGACGAACTGCGCGTCCTGCTCACGACCCAGAAGGAGTACCGCCTAGCTCAAGGCCCGGCCTGGAACGAGGCGGGGAGGGTCGTGCCCAAGAAGGACGGCACCCAGATGGCGCCCTCGACCCTCAAGAGCCAGTGGTGGAACTGGGTGGCCCGCCAGAAGATCGACCCGCACCTGCCGATCCACGGGCTCAGGGACTCGTTCGGCACCTGGGTCTACGAGGAGTACGGCGTCAAGCAGGCCCAGGAGTGGCTCGGCCACTCCGACCCGGCGACCACCCTGCGGCACTACGTGCGCCTCACGACCGCCGCAAGGGCGAAAGCGGTGGCCGGGCTCGACGAGGTGACGCGGGCGGCGCTGGAGAGCGCCGAGGAGAAGGTCCTCGAGGACGCCCGGCCGCCCCGTGACAACGTGGTCGACATCGCCAGCCGCCGCTGACCGTCCTGCGACCGCCACCCGGCAGTCCCAATGCCGCCTGTTCGCCTAGCCGGAGGGAGTGTGGCCGCCCGTGAGCCCGTCCAGTCGCGCACGGCCACTAGGAGTGATCCACCGCGTGCCATCGTCTCGCTTCTCGAGCAGTCCGGCGGCGTGGTAGCCGGCAATGCCTCGCGGGTCCATGCCCGCCCGGCGGGCTATCTCACGGATCTCCGGGTCGTTCGCGCCGCGGTCGTGGTCATCGTTCACTGCGGCCACGGACCGCAGCACCTCCAGCATGCTCGTCGCGGTGCCCGGTCTCGGAACAGTCGAATCGGGCGCGGTATGGGCTGACTGCTGCTGCTCGAGTGTGTCTGCGAATGCACGAGCGCCGGCGATCAGTGCGTGGGCTAGGGCGGTATCCATGTGGTCTCCTTGTTCTTTGGCGTGATGATGGGATGATCTTACGGATTCTTTTGAAGAAAGTCAACACATCGTGACCGGCTTGCGGCGTGAACGAGAAAGACCTTTGACTTGAAATCGCGGCGGGACGGTCGCCGCGTCTCCTCACGAGAGGAGTGTGCTCTCAGTCCAGGCTCCTGGCGGCCCTCGTGCAAGCGCGAGCAGCCCGGCCAGGGACGTGCGTCTGGCGATCACCAGGTCTTCGTGGGAAGGCTTTAGACTTCGCGGGAACTAGAGTGGGTCCGACCGTGACCCCGACAACGTGAGCCAAAGCGCCGCCGCCTCGGGGCCGAGCCTGCGGTTTCCTGCAGTTTTAGCAACTTCTTAGCAACTCGTGGTATTCTTGCCGGGCCGCAGGAACACAAAGTACCTGCAAATCGGCATAATGCCCTCGTAGCTCAGTGGATAGAGCACAGGTTTCCTAAACCTGGTGTCGCTGGTTCGATTCCAGCCGGGGGCGCCACTTTGATGCTGCACGGCGCGCTTCGGTGGTGGGGCGTTCCGCAGCCGTGGGGGTACGAATACTCGATCGCGCCCCTCCGAACCATGATCGCGGGCACTGCGGGCGCCTGACCAGCCATGCGTGACAGAATCGCGACCGTGTACTCCTCACTCGGGCAAGGGCGCGAACATCAGGGTCCTTGTCCGCGATCGAGACGCCAAGTTCTCGCGCTCCTTCGATGACGTCTTCGCAAGCGAAGGCGTCCGCGTGATCCGCACTCCGATCAGGGCCCCGAAGGTGAACGCCTTTGCCCAAAGCTGGGTGGAGACCGCTCTCACAGACTGTCTGGGCTGGCTCGTGATACTCGGCCCGAGGCACCTCGACCGGGTGCCGGGGACTACGTGCAGAACTACGAGTGGAAGAAGAGGTCGGCGTCGTTCCGCACGTCCAGCGGCGGGACCTTCTCGTTGGACTCATCCACGAGTACGAGATCGCGGCATGATCGAGTAGTTGCACCCCACGCCTCGGCCCGTGCTGGGACCACCGAGCTGTCCATTCCATTGCTTCCGTCCCACATCGGCCGTAGGCTCACGACAAGCGAATCCGCTGAGTGCTCACGATGGAGGACTCCATGCCTGCGATCCGCAAGTGGCGCCTGACGACCCGCACGCTGCGACTGCTGACGGCGACGCTCCTGATGACGGTGCTCGCCGTCCTGCTCCTTGCCGGCAGCGCCTTGGCCGCCACCAAGCCGGGCAAGCCCAGCGCCAAGACGCCCACAGGCACCGTCACCACCACCACGCCGACCTTTGCGTGGGGCAAGGCGGCCCGGGCCACCACGTACGAGCTGCGCGTCTACCAGGGCAGCACCCAGAAGCTGAGCAAGGCCGGCATCACCAAGCTCTCGTGGAAGAGCAGCACGGTCTTGACCAGGGGCGTCGCTCTCACCTGGAAGGTCCGCGCCAGCAGCGGCCGGGTCGTCGGCGCCTGGAGCAGCAGTCTCGCCTTCACGATCGCAGCCGCTGGGCCCGTCATCGGCCAACCCTACGGCGGCGGCATCGTCGCCTACATCCTGCAGTCTGGCGACCCCGGCTACGTCGCCGGCCAGACGCACGGCTTGATCGCCGCCGTGGCCGACCAGACAGCGCTCGAAGGCGGCGGGATCCAGTGGGCGACTGGACCGTACTGGAGCATCTCCGTACCGGGCACAAGCACCGACCTCGGCACCGGCTCAGCCAACACGGATGCCATCATCGCCCAGAACGGCGCCGGCAGCACCTTAGCGGCAGGTCTGGCACGCGCCTACAGCAGCGGCGGCTACAGCGACTGGTACCTGCCCAGCAAGGATGAGCTGAACAAGCTGTTCCTCAACCAGGCCGCGATCGGTGGCTTCGTCACTGCGACAATGTCAACGCCCTACTACTGGAGCTCCTCCGAGTTCCATGGCACCGTGAACTCCGCGTGGATCCAGTACATGAACGGTGGCAGCCAGACCGACGGCTACAAGGGCGGCTTGAGCAGGGTGCGTGCTGTCCGGGCATTCTAGCTAGTCATCATTATCTATCTCCCGGTGCTGCTCTTGCTGCGAGCCCGTGAGATAGAAGCACTTGATCTTGCCGGGCCGGACCATGATCGCGGGCACTGCTGGCGCCCAGCCAGCCATGCGTGACGGAATGGCGACCGTGGCCGGCCGGCCACTCCGCTTCCCGCCCGAGGTCACGCCTCCGGTATCGCCCGGCCTCTTTCGCCCTTGTGGTAGATGCAGCCCAGCCCGCGCTCGAGGATGAGGCCGAGGCACTTGTTGCACGAGATGCAGGTCGCCGGGGTCAGGTCGCCGCCGCGCCAGCGCGCCGCGAGGTGGGGCTCGCGGATGAACGGCCGGCACAGCGAGACCGCGTCGATGCGCTCGAGGGCCTCGGCGATGCGCCGCGGATCGCGCCAGCCTTCGACCGAGATCACCGGGCAGCCGACCTTGTCCTTGATGATCGTCGCATAGGCGAAGAAC
>Ga0316219_1004742_pt1 | contig 10035 bp, 12 predicted proteins | sample TBH18003PmetaG_FD_203635 | JGI IMG/M metagenome (GOLD analysis project Ga0316219, IMG submission 203635) | Freshwater microbial communities from Trout Bog Lake, Wisconsin, USA - TBH18003P | ecosystem: Environmental > Aquatic > Freshwater > Lake > Hypolimnion/Profundal zone | place: USA... | reverse complement strand
CGGGCGCAGGCCGATCTCGCGGGTCTGCGCGGGCTCCTGCTCGAGCTGGGGCGCCTCGCCGAAGCGGCCGGCGCCCTCGCCGCCCACCTCAGCGACTCGCTCGCCGTCTCGTACGTCAGCGACGACTTCGCCGAGGCTCAGGAGGCGAGGCAGGCGCTCGCCGCCGTCGGCGCCCTCTGCGCCACCCTGCGCCGCACCGCCGCCGACGCCCAGGAGTGGGCCGCCGGCATCGACGGCGAGCTGCCGGGGCTGCTTGCCACGGGCGAGCTGTGAACCTGTTCCCCGGCGGCTTCCCGGAGGCCCGGGTGACGTTTGTCACAGAAGCTTGACCCTCCCAGCGAGTGGCGCGATACTCGAGCCATCCACCCCCACGGGGCATGCTCCGTGGGCCCCCCGGGGTTGCGACCCCGGGGGCTTCTTCATTTCGGGGGTCCATCGTCAACCGCACGGTCTTCCTTGTCGACGGCTTCAACCTGTACCACTCGGTGCTCGACGGCGAGCGTGTCTTGGGCCGGTCCATGCGCTGGCTCGACGTCTCGTCGCTGTGCTCCTCGTATCTCCATGCGCTGCCGGGCAACAGCGTGCTGCAGGGCGTCGTCCACTTCTCGGCGCTTCCTCACCATCTTGAAGCCCGTAGGCCCGGCGTCGTGCGTCGGCAGATGCGCTATCTGGAGGCGCTGCGCGCCACGGGCGTGGAGACTCGCCTCGGGCAGTTCAAGCGTCGCGAGCGCACCTGCCCCGTGTGCGGTCGTCGGTTCGTCACCTTCGAAGAGAAGGAGACCGACGTTGCCATCGGCACGACCCTCACGCGGCTGGTCTGTGACGACGCCTGCGACACCGTGGTGCTGGTCACGGGCGACACCGATCTGGTGCCCGCCGTCATCACCGGTCGCGACCGCGACCCCGGCAAGACCTTGGCCGTGCTCTTTCCGTACCGCCGGGCCAACGCCGAGCTCAAGCGCGTGGTCGATGCCTCTTTCACCATCAAGGCGACGACGTATGCGAAGCACCATTTGCCGCGGGGGCTCATTCGAGACGCGTGACCGCTGGAGTGGCTCGCCGGCATCGACGCCGAAGTGCCGGGGCTGGTCTCCACGGACGACTTCTGAGGCGGCCCCGCTCGGCAACGTCCACCGCGAGGCGCCATGGTGACTCTGGGCATTGCACCGGCCCCAGTGCAGGCTGGCATCAGCACGGCGACGCGCCGTGAGCCCGGCAGGCGAGAGCGTATGATGGGGACAGCAGAGAGACGATCGAGAGGTGAGGCGCCATGACGATCGACGAGCTCAAGCGCGAAGCGCTGCGATTGGACGCCGCGACGCGGGCAGAGCTCGCTCGGGATCTTCTCGTAAGCCTCGACGATCTCTCCGAAGCGGAGGTCGAGCGGCTTTGGCTCGAAGAGGCTGTCCGTCGCGATGAGGAGATGGCCTCCGGCAAGGTGAAGCCCATCCCCATGGACGAGGTCTTCGCGGAGCTGCGAGCCACCAGGGCGTGAGCAGCCGGGTCGGCTTCCATCCCGATGCCCGACGCGATCTGCGCGAAGCAGCAGACTTCTACGACCTGGAGCGGCTCGGGCTCGGCGCCGAGTTCCTTGATGAAGTCGAACAAACGATGCGGCGCGTGATCGAGTATCCGGAGTCCTCGCCCGTCGTTCTTGGCCGAGTGCGGAAGTGCGCCATACCATGGTTCCCCTACACGATCGTGTATTCGGCGCGTGGCGGCGAGGTCTACGTCTCCGCGGTCGCCCACAACAGCCGCCGGCCGTTCTATTGGCGGGACCGCCTCTGACACAGGTGGTGCTCGCTCACGTCGGTGCGTAGTCCGACGCCCAGGAGTGGGCCGCGCGCATCGACGCCAGGCTGCCGGGGCTGGTCTCCACAGATGACTTCTCAGGCGCCTTCACTCCGCAACGTCCACCGCGAGAGGCCATCGTCACGCTGGTCGCCGCGGCGCGCGCGTCGCAGGCTTCATCCATGCCCGCCGTCACCTCCACGCGCACTCGCGGCCGCCTCTGCCAGTCTCCATCAGTGGCCCGCACCGTCACCCTCGTCCCGCCGCAACGCCGTTGCTCTCGGACGCGGGAGCGGTATACTCGTGTCAATCCTCCCCGCCGTCCGGGTAGTGCCGCACCGGCGGGGCTTTCTTTTGACCATTCTCGGACGCCGTCGTGACTGCCGGGTCGCCCAGGCGAGTAGTCCTCTTCGTCGACTATCAAAACGTCTATCACCGTGCTCGTGAGGCCTTCTGTGCCCGAGACGCCCCGGCTCGCGAAGGTCAGGTGGATCTGCTCGCGCTGGGTCGTTTGTTGTCGTCCCGAGTCTCGGGCGGCAGCCTCACAAGCGTCCGCGCATATCGCGGTCGACCAAGCAGGCGGCTTGATCCACGCTCCTACGCCGCGTTCCGGCGGCAGACGTGGGCGCAGGCGGAGCGTGGCGCCGGCCTTGTGACCGTCATCGCGCGCGACTTGCGCTATCCGTCTGACTGGCCGACATGGCCCGCTCAAGAGAAGGGAATCGACGTCGCGCTCGCCGTGGACTTCGTGATGATGGCTGCTCGCCGTGAGCTCGACGTCGGCGTCCTCTTCTCCAACGACACGGATCTTGTGCCTGCACTGGAGGCCGTGATCGCTCTGCGGCCCGGGGGCCCGCCGGCGTGCGAAGTCGCGGCCTGGGCAGCACCCGGCATGCGCCCGCGAACGCTCTCGGTGAGGGGTGCGCGCCTCCGTCGTCACCTGCTCACAGAGGCCGACTTCCGAGCGGTCGCGGATCCAACGGACTACGCGCACACGCCATGAGCGCGCTGCCCTGGGTCGCCGGCATCGACGCCGCGCTGCCGGGGCTGCTCGCGAGGGGCGAGTTCTGAGCGCACCGGTCGGTCGTCTCCCGTCGGTCCGCATCGTCACTCTGGCAAGCTCCCTCGCAGGACGTCAGCATCGAGCCGTGGCAGGGCAATTACACAGTTGCACGGATACCGTGTATCGGCTAGTCTCGGCACGATGATCGCGTCGTTCGGCGACCGGGCGACGGAGGACCTCTTCCACGGGCGGAGGTCGACTCGTGTCTCGCGGTACCCTCGGGAAGTGGCCGAGGCGGCGACGCTCAAGCTGGACTCGCTCAACGCCGCGGCGGCCCTTCAGGACCTGAGGACGCCGCCGGGCAACCGCCTGAAGGCGCGGAGAGGTGACATGAAGGGAATGCACGCGATCCGCGTCAACGACCAGTGGCGCCTCGTGTTCCGCTACTACCACTAGGAGCGACATGCTGCTTTCCGAGAACCGCATCCCCACGCACCCGGGAGAGATCCTGAGCAAGGAGTTCCTGGCGCCGCTCGGCATCTCGCAGGTGGCGCTCGCCGCGCATATCGGCGTGCCGGTCCAGCGCGTCAACGAGCTCGTCCGGGGCAAGAGAGGTGTCACTCCCGACACTGCCTGGCTCCTCGCGCAGGCATTCGAGACCACGCCCGACTACTGGCTCAACCTCCAGGCCGCCTACGACCTGGCGCGGACGCGCCCCTCGCGGACGATACCGCCGCTCAGGTCCGCGAGCTGAGGCGACGACAGGAGCGCCGGCTCGCCGGCGCCTCTGCGTGGTGAGATGTGCGCGAGTTCCGCGAGGCCGCTGCCGATAGCATCCGCGGTGGGCGCGCGACATGCGCGTCTTGATCGTGCGGAGGAAGGGGGTGAAGGTGGGGGAGGTGGTCGGTACGCAGGCGCAGGCGCAGGCGGTCGCGGCACAGGCGCAGCCGGAGCGCAGGCAGAAGCTCGCCTACCTCGAGGTCGCGCGAGTCGTCTGCATCTTCGCCGTCGTCGTGGCGCACGCCACGGATCTCGCGGCCTCGCGCTCCGGCCCGACGGGGCTGACCGTGTTCCTCTCCACGGCCATCCGCTTCGTCGTGCCGGCGTTCTTCATGATCTCGGGCTACCTGATCGGCGCCAAGCACCGCGACCCGGCCTACCGGCTGGACGCGCGGCGCTTCTGGAGCTCCCGCGCGCTCACGCTCGTCCTGCCGTTCGTCGTCTGGAACGTCATCTACTTCTGGATGTTCACGCTGGCCTACGGCGGCTCCATCCGCGGCCCGTGGGCCCTCTTCAATCTGCTCACCGGCGAGATGCACCTGTACTTCATCTTCGTGCTGCTGCAGTTGCTGGCCCTCTACACGCTGCTGGCGCGCTGGTTCGGGCCGCGCCTGCTCGCCTGGTGCCTCGCGCTCGCGGCGGTGAGCTCGGTGACCTTCTACGCCGTCTCGGACTACCTGCTCTGGACGGCGGGGCCGGACGCCCACGCCTTCGAGTGGCACTGGGGCAAGCTCTGCCTCGCGTGGGCGGTCTTCTTCGTGTGGGGCGTGTGGCTCGGGTATCGCCCGCAGGCGATGGAGTGGCTGCGACGGCACCGCTGGTGGGTGCTGCTCGCGGCCGTCGTCCTCTTCGTGCCGTACTGGCTGGAGATGCGCTACCAGGTCGCGCACCTGGGCGCGCTCGCGCGCGACTACTTCCTGGCGAGCGGGCTGCCGTACCAGTTCGCCGGCGCCTGCGCGCTGCTCGGGGTGCTCGCCGGCTGGGAGGCTACGTGGCGGCGGCACGCGGCGGGGCGGGCGGTGGTCGCCTGGGGCGCGCTCATGTTCGGCGTGTACGTGGCGCACATGGCGGTGGCGCACTACCTGGACCCGCTGTGGCAGCGGGTCTGGCCAAGTGCGCCGCAGATCTGCGAGATCGCGCTGCTGGCCGGCACCGCCTTCTTCGCGACGCTCGCGCTGGCGTGGCTCGCCGGCAGCCGGTACCTCTGGCCGGTGGGCGTGGTGCTGTTCGGCGGCCGCACCGGCCGCAGGAGGTAGGCGGCGCGCGGCGACGGCAAGCGGCAGGCTCGGCACATGCCTCGTCCCAGGCACATCGGCGCGTTGGCGGCGCCTCAGCTGACCTGCGCCGCGAGGGAAGATCAGCCGGCTCGGCGCCGCCGGGGTGTCTTGGCTTGCGGCGGTGTGGCCAAGATCGGCGCCTGTATGGGGAGCGGCCTCGCGCCCCCCGTTTGCGACTCCGTGCCCGAGAGGATGTCGGCAAGCGTCGGCTCGGCGATCAGCAGGCGCATAAGCCTGTCGGCGGTGGCGCTCTGGAACACCGTCCCTTTCTCCCACCGCACGACGGTCTTGGAGCCGGTGCCGAGCAGGTTCTCGAACTTCGCTTGTGACAGGTCGAGGCATGTGCGCAGATCACGGATCTCCGCAGGCGTCAGCAGGCCGCGGGCTTCTCGCAGTCGCGCCACGGCCTCGCGCTGCAGCCGGTCGGCGGCGTCAAGATCCAGGTAGACCTCTCCACAGACGGTGCAGCGACCATGAACGATGCCGTCCACGTTCACGAGTTGGCCGCGGAGATCGACCGCGATGCTCTCGACCGATTCCTCCACCAGGCTGCCGCACTCGCCGCAGTTCTTCGGGTACACCTTGACCTCCGCTCCGCGCCTCAGTGGACCGCGCCGTCCCAGCAGCACGACCAGACGTTCACCACGACCTGGTCACCGTCCACGTAGAACTTCACGTACCAGTCTTCGTCGCTGCACGCGACCACATACTCGTCGGCGACTTCGCCGTTCTTGAGCGCGGCCGAACCGACCCAGTTTCCGTGCGCCTCGATGCCGGTCAGCACCTCGATCATGGTCTCCACCGCGTCGTAGTCGTGGTTCACGAGCCAGGCCACCACGCGCTTCGTGGCGATGACCCTTCTCTGGACGGCGAGACGCGCGACCTCAGCCGGGTCGTGCCGTGGGCGGTCGTGCCTCATCGCCCCTGCCTGCGCGCACTCGAATGGTAGCACGATGCTACCGCTTCCGCAATGTACGGACGTCCTTTTGACGACGGGCGGGACATGGGAACAGTCTCGCCGTGGGGGTCCGACGTCGCAAGGATGACAACAAGCAGTCAAAGCACTCGTCTTCCGCCTCCGAGGAAACCAGTAGACTGGTTGCCAAATGCACGGGAGGTACTTCCCATGAAGATCGTCGTCATCGGCGCCAACGGCGCCACCGGCAGGCTTGTGGTGGACGAGGCGCTGGCGCGCGGCCATGAGGTGGTGGCCTTCGTGCGCGACTCGGCGCAGGTGACGCGCTCAGACGCGCGGCTCACCGTCGCGCAGGGCGACGCCCTCGACCCGGAGAGCGTGACGGCCGCCCTAGAGGGGGCCGATGCCGTCATCTCGGCGATCGGCCCGACGCGCAAAGGCGGCTCGCGCAAGGGCGGCTCGAAGCAGCGGGACAAGGGGCCGTTCTACGCGCCCGCCGCGCGCGTGGCGCTCGACGCCATGGCCGCGCGCTGCGTCAAGCGGCTCGCCGTGATCTCGTCGCAGGGCGTGGGCGAGGAGCCCCTCCAGGGCCTCGCCCTGCCGCTGCGCGCCTTCCGCCTCTTTGTCGGCCGCGTCATGGACGACATGCGCCAGATGGAACTCCTCATCGAGGCCAGCGACACGGAGTGGACCATCACGCGGCCCGGCGGCCTCACCGGCAAGCCCAAGGGCGGCTACGTCGTCTGCGCCGGGAACTCGCTCCGCGGCCACGGCAGCACGCCGCGCGCCGACCTCGCCGAGGTGCTCGTGCTCGCGGTCACCGAGGAGCGCTGGCCGCGGCAGGCGGTGGTCGTCGCGGCGTAGGGGCGGCCGCCGGCCGTGCGCTGGCCGTTCGCCGACCGCTCATTGCTCAACGCCGCTCGCGGCGCGCCCGCAGGTATTCCACCAGCAGCGCGTCGCGTTCGGCTACAAGCTCGTCGTAGGTGCGCGCGCCCTTCTCGGCCGCGAGGCCGGCGGCGAGCGTCTCGGCCGTGTCGGGCGGGAAGGTCGTCCAGGTGGCGAGGTCGCGCAGCATCCCCTCCTTGACGCCGGCGAGATGTTCCAGGTGGCCGCCGATGCCGTCCTCGCCGCCGCCGAGGTCGTAGAGCAGGTGCGGCCCCATGGCGGCCCAGCGCAGGCCGGGGCCGTTGCTCACGGCGCGATCGACGTCCGCAACGCTGGCGACGCCGCGCAGCACCAGGTCCACGGCCTCGCGCCATAGCGCCGCCGAGAGGCGGTTGGAGATGTAGCCGGGCAGGTCGCGGGTGAGCGTCACCGGCTCCTTGCTGACGGAGGTGTAGAAGGCGGAGGCGCGCTCCATCGCCTCCGGCGAGGTCAGCGCGCCGGGGGCGAGCTCCACCAGCGGCACGAGGTGCGGCGGGTTGTAGGGGTGGGCGGCGAGGCAGCGCTCGGGGTGGGCCGCCGCCGTCTGGATGTCACTGATCGAGAGCCCGGATGAGCTCGTGCAGATGAGCGCGTCGGCCGGCGCAGCTGCGCCGATGGCGGCGAAGACCTCGCGCTTGAGCGTCAGCTCCTCGCGCACGCACTCCTGGACGTGGGTCACGCCGACGACGGCTTCGGCCAGGTCGGCCGTGCCGGAGAGGTGCGCGAGGCCGAGCTCGACGGCCTCCGGCTCGGCCAGGTCGTGGCCGGCAAGGAAGCGCGCCGCCTCGGCGGCGCGCTCGCGCGCGCCGGCCAGCCGGCTGTTGTCGGCGTCGTGGATCCGCACCTCGAGCCCGGCGGCGGCAAAGAGCCCCGCCCAGCTGCCGCCGGTCAGCCCGGCGCCGACCACCGCGACCGGGCCTTCTCCTTCTCCACGCTCGCTCTGCGTGCGTCGTGTCTCCATGCCAGTCTGCCCTCCGCGTCGTTGCCGCGATTCTACGTCGGCGCTCGAAACGGGTAGTAGAGTCCTGACGCAGGCGACGGCGGGACGGCTCGCCCCACACCTGAAGGCAGGAGGCACCACATGGCGGACATCAGGCACAAGCGCATCGCCGAGTTCATCGCGCCGTTCCGGGTCACGCCGGGCAAGCGGGTGGTGCTCGCGCGGGACTTCGACCCGGCCTTCAAGGCCGGCATCGCCAAGAAGAAGGACGGCGAGGAGTTGCTGCGGCACGGCGTCGAGATGCTGGCCGAGTTCCAGGACAAGCTTGCCGCCCAGGACACCTACGGCGTGCTCATGGTGCTGCAGGCCATGGACGCCGCCGGCAAGGACGGGACGATCCGTCACGTCATGAGCGGCGTCAATCCGCAGGGCGTGGAGGTCCACAGCTTCAAGGTGCCCTCGGCCGAGGAACTCGACCACGACTACCTCTGGCGCTACGCGCAGCGCCTGCCGGCGCGCGGCGACATCGGCATCTTCAACCGCTCCTACTACGAGGAGGTGCTGGTCGTCCGCGTGCACCCCGCGATCCTCGACAACCAGCACCTGCCCAAGGCCTCCCGCAAGGGCGACATCTGGAAGCGTCGCTACCGCGAGATCAACGACTGGGAGCGTTACGTCACCGACCAGGGCCTCCGCCTCGTCAAGATCTTCCTCAACCTGAGCCAGGAGGAACAGCGCACGCGCTTCCTCGCGCGCGTGGACGTGCCCGAGAAGAACTGGAAGTTCTCGTCGGCCGACGCCAAAGAGCGGATGTACTGGGACGACTACCAGAAAGCCTTCAGCGAGATGCTCAGCGCCACCAGCACCGAGTGGGCGCCGTGGTACGTGATCCCGGCCGACCACAAGTGGTTCGCGCGCATCGGCGCCGCTGCGGTGCTCGTGGACACGCTCATGCGCATCGACCCGCGCTACCCGGTGGTCGGCGAGGAGCAGCTCAAGGCGCTGGCCCAGACGCGCCTCGAGCTGGAGGCCCAGGCGCCGGCCGGCGCTGCCCCGGACCCGGCCGCCCTCGAGATCGCGGCCGAGAGGAAGAAGGCGAAGAAGGCCGCCAAGAGGGCGAAGAAGGCCGCCAAGAAGGCCGCCGAGAAGGCCAAGAAAGCCGCCGCGCAGGACGCCGGGCAGGGCGCCGTGTAGGAGGCCGGGCAGGCCGCCGACCAGTCCGCCGGGCAGGGCGCCGACCAGTCCGCCGGGCAGGGCGCCGAGTCATGTGCGGCCTCAGTACCGAATTCGGCACCAGATTCGGCATCGAATTCGGCATCGCGCTCGCCAACGAACATGGTCCCTCCGCGGGCGGCCAGGCCGGGCCGCGCATCACCAGGGCGCGCATCACCAGGACCGCGCATCGCCGGGGCCGCGCATCCCGAGTCGCGAGCTGCGGGGGTCGCGCGCCCTTTACCTCAGCCTGGCGTCGAGCCAGCCGAGCACAGCTCGGGCGTTGGCGCGCGAGTAGATCACCGTCGCCATGTGCCCGGCGCCCGGGAAGATCCTGAGCGTCACCGCGCCGGGGCCGAGCGCGCGCCGGAGCGCGGCGGCCAGACGCTGCGACTGCTGCACCGGGACCGTGGAGTCCGCGTCGCCGTGCTCGATGAGGAACGGCGGGTCGCCGGCACCGATGTAGGTCATCGGATCGGCGGCCTTGACCTTCGCGGGCACGGTCCGCACCGGCGCGCCGAAGTACTCCGACTCGAACGACGTCGGGGCTTCGTGGCCGGTCGGGCCGGCGTGGCTGGCGCGAAAGTCGGAGTCGACCTTGAGCAGGGAGATGGGACCGAACCAGTCGACGACGGCCTGCACGGCGTCGGACTGGCCGGCGTTGCCAAGGGCCGGGTCCGACAGCGCCGCGACGCCGGCCGACGTGCCGGCCAGGGCCGCCAGGTTGCCGCCGGCCGAGTCGCCCCAGACGGCGATGCGCGCCGGGTCCAGCCTGTAGCGCCCGGCGTTGGCGCGGAGCCAGCGGATCGCCGCCTTGACGTCCTCGATCTGCGCCGGGAACTTCGCCTCGCCGCTGAGACGGTAGTCGATGGACGCGACCGCATACCCGCGCGCGAGCCCCAGAAGCATCGGCGCCACCTGGCCGTCGGTCTTGTCGCCGGCCATGAAACCGCCGCCGTGGATGGCGACGATCACCGGGTACGGCGCTGAGCCCCCGGCCGGCAGGTAGAGGTCGAGCTTCTCGGAGGGCGAGACATGGGCGTACGCGAGGTCACGATGCACGGCGGCGGCGGGGTTCGAGCTGGTCGCGGCGCCGGGGTTCGCGCCTGCCGTGGCGGCCGGGCTGCCCGAGACGGCCGCGGGCGCCGGGCTGCCCGCGCTTCCGCCGCAGGCGGCGAGTGCGGCGCCCGCC
>Ga0316219_1004736_pt1 | contig 10044 bp, 6 predicted proteins | sample TBH18003PmetaG_FD_203635 | JGI IMG/M metagenome (GOLD analysis project Ga0316219, IMG submission 203635) | Freshwater microbial communities from Trout Bog Lake, Wisconsin, USA - TBH18003P | ecosystem: Environmental > Aquatic > Freshwater > Lake > Hypolimnion/Profundal zone | place: USA: Wisconsin... | reverse complement strand
TTTGATCGTTCTACTAATTAACCGGAAAACAAAACTGGTTTTACAGCCTTTGGATAAACTGGTATTGGCTTTTTTGTTGTACAATTTTATATATATCCTCATCCCGGTGGGTAGTTTTGGCTTTTTTGAAAAACTATTGGCCTTTAAAGGTCTTTGCTTCTTCCCGTTTATTTATTTCACCGGCCGGTTAATGAATCCAATAAATGTTGATTTGAATAAGTACTTCCATTATATATGCTTGATATCCATCATGGCCGCAGTAGTGTTATTGTGGGAAGTATATCATAATGAACATTTACAGATACATACCGGCTATGCAGTATTTTCAGAACGATTTTTCGGACAGGAAGCAAGCGGCAACTATGGTTTAAGCTGGACCTTTGAAACATCCAATGGAATCAAACGATTCGCCAGTTTTTTTAGTCAGCCACTGGAAATGGGAGCAAATACATTACTGGCTATCTCCGTAATTACTGCATTAGCTACCGGGTACAAAAACAAAATAAAGCCGGATGCATTTACCTGGTTTGCTTTTGCCATGACCTTACTCTGTATTTATTTTGCGTTCTCAAGGGCAGCCTTCGCAAGTTATTTTATCATACTATATACCTATGCCCATGTAACCAAAAGAACCCTATGGTTAAAAATCTTTCATTATGGATTTTTAGTAACGGTTATCGCATTCTTATTTTATATCAGCGGAGATGTATATGAATTTATAGCCGGCACCATCGACTTCAGCGATTCTTCAAGTGCCTTTCATATACTCCAATGGCTGGATGGTATTACCGCAATTCAAACAAGTCCATTCGGAATGGGCCTGGGTATGTCTGGCAGAGTTTCCGGAGAAATAGGTGCGAATATTGGGGGCGAAAATCAATTGATCATTATTGGCGTTCAAACCGGTCTTATCTCGGTTGGGTTATATATTGCCATCTATATCTATACCATCCATCTCTGCTTTACATCATTCAGAAAATACAAAGGCAAAATAAAAAAACTGGCCCTTGCCCTACTACTGGTTAAAACCGGAATGATCATGCCCACATTAACAGCCAACGCCGAATCCTATAATTATGTAGCCTATATCACCTGGTTTTTTGCCGGCCTCCTCGTAAGCATGCAACCCACACCCAAACAAAAAGCCCTATAACCCTTGCGTCCTTTGCGCATTCTTTGCGTTCTTTGCGTTACAGCTTTTAAAGCTTATATCAGTATTCCAGTTTACATAAGATAAATACTACTCACAAAGAAACCTTTAATAGCAGGGGCGCAAAGAACGCAGAGATGGAAATACAAAGAATATGTTTAATAGAAACAACCACTTATATTTACTAAATAGATAACGGAATTGCATATCCTACAATTCCCATCCGACTCGTTTTATCCAAGAGTATGAAAAAAAAGAAGCAATTTGTGGTAGGCATAGATATCAGAGATCTCCAGGTATCAAAAACAGGGCAAAGAACGGTTATAGAAGAATTAGCCAACCAATTCAGAAAATCAACAGACCCGGAAATTCGTTTTGTATTTTTTGATACAAGGCTGCCGGTATACGCAGGCAGAAAAAAAATCCTGATACTGATAGAACATATACGCCTGCAGTTTTGGAAACAAGTAATGTTGCCCATTAAAGCATGGCGCCATCATTGTGATATTGTTTTTTGTGGAGATTATTTTGTTCCCTACTTCCACCCCGGTTTTAAAACCATAGAAATATTTCACGATGCCTTCTTTTTTGAATACCCCCAACACTATAATAAAATCTGGCTCAGAATATTTCACAATATCGCAGTACCCGCTGCAAAAAGATGTGCGTATATTATGACCGTTACCGATTATGCCAGAAAAAAAGTGCAGGCATATACCCATATCCCCGAAAATAAAATCGTAACCATTTACCTGGGTCCAAAATCCATTTCGCATTCAGATAATGAACAACTACCCGATACCATCACCCGTCAGTTACATAACCAACCCTATCTGTTGCATGTAGGTGTTATGGAAAAACGAAAAAACCTGCCGGCACTAATCAGGGCATTCGGTTTATTAAAACAACAATACCAGTCAGAAATAAAATTGGTGTTGGTAGGAAAAGGGAACGGAAAATTATTTTCAGATGATTCAGCACAGTTAAAACAAACCATCCGCGAACTGGGTTTGGAAAACGAAGTAATCCTAACCGGGTATCTGCCTGATGAGCAGGTAGCCATTGTTTATAAACATGCTTCATTATTGGTATTACCCTCTTATAACGAAGGTTTCGGAATACCCATACTGGAAGCCTTCAAACTGGGTGTTCCCGTAGTAGCAGCAGGCAATTCCTGTTTACCCGAAGTGGGTGGCGATGCCATACTTACTTTTGATCCTTTTGATGAACAGGATATTTGCACAAAAATAAAAATGGTCCTGGAAAATGATCCCCTAAAAAAAGACCTGATCGAAAAAGGGCACCAACGACTCAACTATTTTTCCTGGCAAAAAACAGCCCAGCAATTAATCAGCCTTTTCAAAAAAGCTGCTCAAGAAAATTAATAACTTATCCAGTATATCGCTATTAAATATTTCCCTGCGTACTCCGCGGTACTTAGCGTCCTCTGCGGTGCTGCTTTTCAAGATGCTCAAATAAAAGCAGCACCGCAAAGAACGCAAAGAAGAATGAAACAATTCATTTTATCATATATTCCAAACAGTACAATGCATTACTTTTGACACCTGACTATCCCAAATGAACCCAAAACCAAGCCTCCTCATACTTCACAATAAATACCTCCAAAAAGGCGGGGAAGACACCGTTGTTCAAAATGAAATATCCATTCTGCAAACAAACGGTTACACAGTCTACTATAAAGAGTTTAACAACCAGGATATTCATACACTAAAACCAGGCATCTTATTAATGCCACTCAATTTTTTTTTTAATATCGCTTCCTTTTTGCAAGTATACTTCCTGGTCAAAAAACACAAAATACAGGTAGTGCATGTACATAATTTTTTCTATAACGCCTCTCCCTCCGTTTTCTGGGCCGCAAAAGCTGCGGGTGCAGCTACGGTTATGACGGTGCACAATTACCGATTATTTTGTTTGAATGGACTATTTTTCAGAAAAGGAGAAATTTGTTTTCAATGTCATACAAAGAAAAATTTTTCAAAAGGCATCCATGAAAAATGCTTTCGTTCATCTGCAATATCTTCAAACGTATTAGCCCTATCCACCAACTTCCATCGGAAAATACATACCTGGAAGAATAAAGTAGACCAGTTTATTGTCATAAACCCATTTATGCCCCAACTCTTACAAGATATCGGGATCCCCTCCGAAAAAATTTTCGTGAAACCCAATTTCCTGGCAATACAGAAAACCGAATCAATACCCAATTACCGCGATAGGGCTGATTTTTACCTCTTTGTTGGCAGGTTAAGCGAAGAAAAAGGCATCAGGCAACTCATCAGGGCTTTTGAAAAAATGCAAAAAAAACTGGTGATAGCTGGCGATGGTGATCTGAGAAATTTTGTAACCGAACATACTTCCCCAACGATTCAATACAAAGGACTTTTACCTAAAGAAGAAATCACCCATCTCTATACATCCTGCAAAGCATTGGTCTTCCCTTCATTATGGATAGAAGGTATGCCCATGACCATCATTGAAGCACAAAGTACAGGCGCCATACCCATCGCAGCCAGATCAGTAACTACCGAGAAAATAGTGGATCATGGCGTGAATGGATTTTTATATACACCCGAAAATGAATCCGATCTGCTAAATCTAATAGATCATTTCGAATCATTACCCATCGAATCACTGAACACCCTATCCCAAAATGTTCAAACACATTTTCTCCAAACCTACTCCTCCGAACAACACACCAAAGCCATAACAGCTATTTATAGCAAACTTTCTGCATAAAAAAATCCCACACTAAGGCACCAAGGCACGGTTGGGTACATCTTTAGTATTACAAATCTCCCATGTTACAACAAACAAAACCTGCCTTTGTGCCTTAGTTTGCAAATTCGCTTCCTCCATTTGCCCAATACCCCATAAACCGGTAATTTCAACCCCATGAATCAATCAGCAGCCCCCAAAGTAAATATCTGCGGAACCGGCATCAGTAATGTATCTCTTACCGATACCATCCTGCTTTTTGACCAATGGATCGAAACCCGTCAAAAAAAACGCATCTGCGTTACCCCCGTCAATTGCGTACTCTGGGCCAACCATAACCCAACCCTCCAAAACCTGTATAATGAAGCCGATCTCACCCTATGCGATGGAGTACCCCTTATCTGGGCATCCAAATTATTAGGCTCGCCATTAAAAGGGAGGGTAACCGGACTCGATCTCTTACCCCAATACCTGAAACATACCAGCGAAAAAGGGTATTCCCATTTTTTCCTGGGGGCAAAACCAGGTATTGCCGCCCTTTTACAAAAAAAATACGAGCAGGATTACCCCAACATCAGGATCAGCGGAATCTATTCACCCCCTTTTGCCGAAAAATTCAGTGAAGAAGAAAACTTGAAAATGATCGGATTGATTAACGAAGCCAAACCGGATATCGTTTGGGTAAGCCTCACCGCCCCCAAACAGGATTATTGGATTTACGAACATATACAGGCGCTCGATGCAAAAATACTAATCGGAATAGGCGGTGCCTTCGAAGTAGCCGCCGGCACTATCCCCAGGGCCCCCCTGTTCATGCAAAAAAACGGACTCGAATGGCTGTACCGCCTATACAAAGAACCCACCCGCCTCTTCAAAAGATACCTCCTCGAAGCCCCCGCCTTCATCCCCTTGGTCATCAAACAATGGTTCAAGCAACGTAAATAGCTTAATACAGGTCTATAATATTTAGTACTATCCTGCGCCCTCTGCGGTCCCCTGCGTTCTCTGCGGTGCTGGTTTTAGAAGCTGTTTGATCCATATGGTTTTAGAATCTGGTTGAACATCAGCATCGCAGAGAACGCAAAGAACCGCAGGGAACGCAAAGAGTATATCAAAACAATAGATACATATCCCTACCTTCATAAAATGAAACAAACGAAAAAAAATATTAATAATACTTAACATATTTAACCACCCAACTCAACCCATTTTAAACTATTTTGCCACCCCTGGATCCATAATAACAAGAAATCACCGACCACTGCATCTGAAACATGGCTAAAACCTATAATCGTTATACAACCATCCGGTACATAATAGATGCCTCCGTGCTGGGTATAGCCTATTTTTTGGCCGGGAACTTTACCAATGGCGGGGGCTTTTTTCATGAAACCCCAAACGACTATTTATTTATCTCTGTTTCCCTGCTTTCCTGGTATATAGCAGCCAGTTTTTCAAAACTATATGCCGACAGAAGATCCAATAAATATTCAGAAGAAATCATCTTCATCATCTATACCCTGATTGTTTTCTCAGTGCTCCTGAGTTCCATGTCTTTCTTCCTGCGCAATGTGCTACAGTTTACTACCCATTTTTTTATTGTATATGTCAGCATATTGTTTGCCCTGATCACGTTCACCAAATATATTATTCGTAAATACCTGCACTCAGCTATTTTTCAGGGTAAATTATTCGATAACTTATTAATCGTAGGGGCCAATACAAAAGCAATGGATTTCTATGAAACCATTAATAAATATTACTATTATGGCTATAAATGTGTAGGATTTCTTGACGACCATAATCCAAAAATGAATGGTTGTCATTACCATGGAGAAATCCGAAACCTCTCCTCTATCCTGCAATCAAAAGAAGTAGATGAGGTCATTATAGCCCTGCCCAATACCCAGAATAAGCAGATACAGGAATGTATCGAAGTTTGCGATTACCATCGAATCAAAGCCAGAATGATTCCCGATCTGCAGCAATATACTTCCAGTAGTATACAGGTAAATAATATCGGCTTATTACCCTTATTAAGTGTACGATCATTACCACTCGATAAACTGGAGAATAAAGTGTTAAAAAGAACACTGGATATTGTTTTCTCCATACTTTTTTTCCTGCTCCTGGGCTTTTGGTTACTCCCCTTAATCGCCTTAGCCATCAAATTAACATCCAAAGGCCCTATTTTATTTAAACAGGAAAGATGGGGTTTGAATAACGAAAAAATTACCTGCTATAAATTCCGAACCATGGTAGCAGATAGTTCCGATATAGATGTCAATGGCTTTTATCACCAGGCATCCAAAACAGATTCACGCGTAACCCTGATCGGTAAATTTTTACGCAAAACCAATTTAGATGAATTACCCCAGTTCTGGAATGTATTATGGGGCAATATGTCCGTAGTAGGCCCGCGTCCCCATCCAACCCCGCTTAACCTCGAAGTAATGCATACAGTAGATAATTATATATTACGACATGTAATCAAACCCGGCATCACTGGCTGGGCACAGGTAAACGGTTGCCGGGGCGAAACCCGCCTGCCCGGCTCCATGCAACAACGCGTAAATTTCGATCTCTACTATATTCATCGCTGGACCTTCTGGCTTGATTGCCAGATCATCCTCCAAACCATCATCAACCTAATCCGTGGAGATCAAAATGCATATTGAATAGAAATATTTATTCTCTGCGTCCTCCGCGGTTCTTAGCGTTCCCTGCGTTGCTGCTTTTACAGACTTCAAGAAAAAAAACAGCACCGCAAAGAACGCCCGCCTGAACCGCATAGTCGGGCAGGCAGGGAACCGCAAAGAACGCAAAGAAGAAGGAGTACAATTTTCAATAGTACTACACGTTTACAGTAAATAAAAATGGGAGTTTTGAAAATCAATATATATCACCGTAGAAACGTAATCTCAATAAAGGGTTTACTTAGTTTTGCTTTTCTATTACTCCTCCTAACCCCCAAACTCCAATCACAAACCATCTGGGAAAACCCACACTCCGAAATATACAATTACCTCTACCGAATGGCCCAAAAAGGCCTGATCGTATATAACGATAATATCCGCCCCATCCCCAGAATCTATATAGAACATTGCCTCGATACCCTGCTCACAAAACAAAGCCAACTCACACCGGTAGAAAGAAAAGAACTGAACTTCTACAAACAGGAGTTTAGTGATGAGTCCTTTCAACCATCCATGCAAATAGTTCAAACAAGGTTTCTAAAAAAAGATACCGCCAATCGCTGGCGAATGTTCACAGCTTCCGGAAACAATACACTTATCAGAATCGATCCCATCCTTTCCGCAGGCACCATACCTGGCAATGGCAGTAATGTTATACAAGTCAGTAATGGCCTGAATATCTATGGCTACCTCGGTAAACACTGGGGTTTTTATCTTTCCTATAATGATATCACGGAAAGAGGAACCGCTATCGATAGTCTCAAACAAAACACCCCCGAAACCGGTATCGTTACCAGGGTGGCACTCAACCACAAAAGCCAGAACTACCAGGAACTCAGGGGCGGCATTGCCTATAGCTGGAAAAACGGAGTGGTCAGTTTTGGCCAGGATTACCTGACCTGGGGCTATGGAGAAAACGGAAGAATCGTTTTGTCCGATAAAGCGCCTACCTACCCCTATTTACGATTCGATTATAAACTCCTGCCCTGGCTTAGCTTCAATTTTACCCATGCCTGGCTGAATTCTAATATCATTGATTCAACAGCCACTTATAATACTGGCATAACAGCCTATGGCGGTCAACGCATTATTTATGTATCAAAATACATGTCCAGCCATAGCATACAAATCACCCCCACCAAAGGCCTGGACATCAGCTTTGGAGAAAATGTCATTTTTACTGACCGACTAAACATCGGCTACCTCAATCCCATTTTTATCTATGCCATTTATGATAACCTGATTAATAATGGAAACAACAATGCAGGCTCAAACAAGCAGGTATTTTTACAGCTAAGCTCCCGCAACCAGATCAAAAAAACACATCTATATGCAACCCTGTTTATTGATGAGATCAGGCTCTCCACGATATTCGACCCGGTAAACAGCAGAAACCAGTTGGGCTTTACCCTGGGCGGATCGGTTACCGATATCGGCCTGCCCTATCTAACCCTGGGTATGGAATATACCCGTATCAATCCCTTTGTATACCGGAACCTGCTCCCCGCACAAAACTATACCCATGATGGTTACCTGATGGGCGATTGGATGGGTAATAATGCCGACAGGCTCCTGTTCACAGCAAAATATACCCCGTTACCCCGACTAAAAATCCTGTTACGCTACCAGGCAATGCGAAAAGGGGGCCCCGGAACCATCGATCAGCAATATTTCCAGCAACCCCAACCCCATTTTCTTTTCGATCTCCAAAGCATCCGGAAAGAATTCTATTCGAAAATATCCTATGAATGCACCCATAAACTCTATATCAATGCCTACCTCCAACTCCAACACACCGATGATAAAATAGCTCTAACCACCTACACCAACAAAAACTACAGCCTAGGTTTCACCTACGGCCTCTAACCCCCCTCTGCGTCCTCTGCGGTCCCCTGCGTTCACTGCGATGCTGCTTTTCAGGGTTTCTGGGGTTAGTAAACATTTGCATCATTAACTAATTGCAAAAGATCTTGAAAAGCATCATCGCAAAGGACGCGGAGAACCGCAGAGGACGCAGAGAGGAGAACCTAACTAAAAATTAAGGATTTCACATTGATTTCAATACCCTCACATCCCATTAAATACCGATATTCGTACCAATGTTTATATTGCACAGAATGAACCCCAACCTGAAGAAATATTATATCCTGTTCCTGCTCAGCCTCACACTTTTGGGCACCACCACCCTTTTTGCCCAGGACCTATCCGGCGCCTCCTTTGGCAAATCCGGCCAAATGTCCGATCAGCAAATCATGCAACTCTGGCAACAGGCCCAAAAAAGTGGCATGTCAGAAAGCGATGCCATGAAAATGCTGGTACGTCAGGGAATGAGCCCCTCACAGGTAAATACCTTCAAAAAAAGACTGGTTGAACTGCAGGGTTCTTCAAAAACAAAAACAAAATCGCAAAACCTCATCCTGGATACTGCTAATTTTTTACGCGATACTTCCTGGGTATTTGAAGTGCCCGAAGCCAGGAAAAGATCTGTCTATTATGGCTACGATTTCTTCAGCAACCCCAATGTATCTTTCGAACCCAACCTGAACATGGGTACACCCAAAAATTATATACTCGGGCCCGGCGATGAATTAACCGTAACCCTTACCGGACTCAACGAAACCAATATCACCAATAAACTAACCCGCGAAGGAAATTTTGACCTGGAACATGGGGGCATTGTAGCGCTCTCGGGATTAACCGTAGAGGGTGCCACAGATAAGATTCGTGCAAAAATGAAAGCCGTGTATCCCGGACTGAATTCCGGCATCACCAAACTCTATGTAACCCTCGGAAATGTAAGAAGCATCACCATCCATATCATCGGCGAGGCACAATTACCCGGCCAATACAATGTTTCATCGCTGGCAGGTTTTATCAATGTATTGTACAAATCCGGCGGACCCTCACAAAATGGATCACTACGAAAACTGGAACTGATTCGAAATAATAAAGTCATCCAGACAATCGATTTTTATACCTTCCTCCAAACCGGTCTCCTACCGGAAAATATTCGCCTGGAAGACCAGGATATCATCCGCTTCCCGGTATACGAAAAACGAGTATCCTTAAATGGAGAGGTAAAAAGACCGGCTATTTATGAATTACTGGAAAAAGAAACCCTGGCCGATCTCTTACGATATGGAGGTGGATTGGGCGATACGGCTTATACAGAGTCAGCCAAAGTGGTGCAAATGGGTAGCCAGGAAAGAAGGATCCGGGACGTGTCTTCAACAGATTTTGCCTATTTCATTTTACACAATGCCGATTCTGTTTTCTTTGATAAACTCTTACCCCGCTATGAAAACCGAATTTATATAACAGGTGGTATACAACGTCCAGGCAATTATGAACTCACCAATGGATTAACGCTTTCAAAACTGGTACAGAAATCAGCCGGGTTACGCGAAGATGCTTTTGTAAAAAATGGCTATATCAAACGCAGATTACCGAATGGAGAAA
>Ga0316219_1004723_pt1 | contig 10067 bp, 9 predicted proteins | sample TBH18003PmetaG_FD_203635 | JGI IMG/M metagenome (GOLD analysis project Ga0316219, IMG submission 203635) | Freshwater microbial communities from Trout Bog Lake, Wisconsin, USA - TBH18003P | ecosystem: Environmental > Aquatic > Freshwater > Lake > Hypolimnion/Profundal zone | place: USA: Wisconsin... | reverse complement strand
CGTCGACGCGAAAGAGGCTTGCTCTTTCGAAGGTCTAGCTAGACCTGTCTCACATCATCCCGGGGGGCATGCCGCCGCCCATGCCACCCATGCCGCCGCCGCCGCCCTCTTCGGGCTTGTCGGCGACGATGCACTCGGTGGTGAGGATGTTCTTGGCGATCGACGCGGCGTTCTGCAGCGCCGAACGGGTGACCATCGCAGGGTCGATGATGCCGACCTTGATCAGGTTCTCGTACTCGCCCGTGTCGGCATTGAGACCTTCGCCGGCCTTGAGCGTCTTGACCTTGTTGACGACGACCGAACCCTCGAGGCCGGCGTTCTCGGCGATCTGACGCAGCGGCTCTTCGAGCGCGCGGACGATGATCTGCTTGCCGGAACGGAAGTCCACATCGTCGGACTTCTTGTCGACCTTGATGGCGTCGATGGCGTTGACGAGCACGACGCCGCCGCCGGGCACGATGCCCTCTTCAAGCGCGGCGCGGGTGGCGTTGAGGGCATCCTCGACGCGGTGCTTCGTCTCTTTCATCTCGACCTCGGTGGCCGCACCGACCTTGACGACGGCGACGCCGCCGGCCAGCTTGGCGAGACGCTCCTGGAGCTTCTCACGGTCGAAATCGGAGTCGGTGTTCTCGATCTCCGCCTTGATCTGCTTGATGCGGCCCTTGATGGCCTCGGTGTCGCCGGCGCCGTCGACGATGGTGGTGTTGTCCTTCGTCACGACGACCTTGCGGGCGCGGCCGAGCTGCGTCAGCTGGGTGTTGTCGAGCTTGAGGCCCATCTCCTCGGTGATGACCTCGCCGCCGGTGAGGATGGCGATGTCCTCGAGCATGCGCTTGCGGCGGTCGCCGAAGCCGGGGGCCTTGACGGCGACGCTGGTGAACGTGCCGCGCAGCTTGTTCACGACCAGGGTGGCGAGAGCCTCACCCTCGACGTCCTCGGCCACGATGAGGACCTGCTTGCCGGCCTGGATGACCTTCTCAAGGATCGGAAGGAGATCCTGCACGGCGCCGACCTTCTGGTTGGCGATGAGGATGTACGGGTCCTCGAGCACGGCTTCCATGCGCTCCGGGTCCGTGATCATGTACGGGCTGAGATAGCCCTTGTCGAACTGCATGCCCTCGGTGAACTCGAGGTCGAGGCCGAAGGTGTTGCTCTCCTCGACGTTGACAACGCCGTCCTTGCCGACCTTCTCGATGGCGTCGGCGATGACGTCGCCGACAGCACGGTCGCGGGCGGAGATGGTGGCGACGCGGGCGATCTCTTCCTTGCCCGAGATCTCCTGCGACTGCTTCTTGATGGAGGCGACAGCCTCGTCCACGGCCTGCTCGATGCCGCGCTTGACGGCCATCGGGTTGGCGCCGGCGGCGACGATCCGCAGACCCTCGCGCACGATCGCCTGGGCGAGCAGAGTGGCGGTGGTGGTACCGTCACCGGCGATGTCGTTGGTCTTGGTGGCGACTTCCTTGACCAGCTGGGCGCCCTGGTTCTCGAAGGCGTCCTCGAGCTCGATCTCGCGCGCGATCGTCACACCGTCGTTGGTGATCGTCGGGGCGCCGAACTTCTTGTCGAGCACCACATAGCGGCCCTTGGGGCCGAGAGTGATCTTGACGGCATCGGCGAGCGCGTTCACGCCACGTTCGAGGGCGCGCCGGGCTTCGTCGTGATACTTGAGTTCCTTAGCCACGCTTCTTCAGCCTCCCTTGCTACTTGGTTACTACGGCCAGGATCTCACTGGCGCGCAGGATCAAGAGCTCGTCGCCATCGGCGGTCTTGTACTCGGTGCCCGAGTACTTGCCGTAGATGACCTTGTCGCCCTTCTTGACGTCCATCGGCACCCGCTTGGCGCCGGCCTCGTCCCACTTGCCGTCGCCTGCGGCGACGACCTCGCCGATCATCGGCTTCTCTTTGGCCGTGTCCGGCAGCACGATACCGCTGGCCGTCTTCTCTTCCTCTTCGACGGCCTTGATGATCACGCGGTCTTCGAGCGGCTTGAGCTTCATGCAGCAACCCTCCTCTTCTCGCGGTTGGATTCTGGCACTCTCAGGGGGAGAGTGCTAAGTCTCACGGGGTGGTTATGGTATGACCGATTCGCGGAGGTGTCAAACCAGCCGCCCGGCGGCGGAAGGCGGTGCCGGTCGGGCCGCAATAGTGCCGTTTTGCAAGGCTTTGGGGTCGCCGGCACCGACCCGATCGACGCTGGCGCTCGCCTGGATCGAGTGCGCTGCAAGCCGGCCAGGGGTCGCGGGATGGCGGCGCCGGGGCCGCGCCGATACACTCGCGCCATGAGGATCCTCGTGCAGCGCGTGGGTCGCGCCTCCGTCACCATCGCCGGCGAGCGCGTGGCGCAGATCGGCCACGGTCTGCTGGTCCTGGTCGGCGTCGCGCCGTCCGACGGCGAGGAGACGGCCCGCCGGCTCGCCGCCAAGACCGCGAAGCTGCGCATCTTCGAGGACGATGCCGGCCTCATGAACCTCGCGCTGGCCGAGGTCGCGGGCGAGGTTCTCGCCGTCTCACAGTTCACGCTCTACGGCGATGCCCGCAAGGGGAACCGCCCGAGCTTCACGCAGGCCGCCGGCCCGGAACAGGGCGAAGCCGTCTACGAGGCCTACGTGACGGCCCTGCGCGCCGCAGGCGCACCGGTCGAGACCGGCGTGTTCGGCGCGCACATGCACGTCGAACTCCTCAACGACGGCCCGGTGACGATCATGCTGGAGGCCTGAGCAGGCGCTCCCGCCGGCCGGTCTTCGCTCGCCGCGTCCGTGAGGCGCGGCCGGACCCTGGAGGTCACGTTGGCTTTTCGATCGGACCTGGAAGAACGCGTCGTGGCAGTCGTGCGCGAAGCGCGCGACGAGCTCGTGGAGCTCACCGGCGAGTTGATCGCCTGCGACACCACCGCCAGAGACCCAGGCGAACCGCCGCGTGAGGAGGAGAAGCTCCAGCGGATCCTCCAGCGGCGCCTCGCCGCGCTGGGCGCCGAGACGGACCTGTGGGAGCCAGAGCCGATCGGACCGGGGCATCCCTACGTGGCCGCCGAGCTCGACTTCGCCGGACGGCCCCAGCTGGTGGCCCGCCTTCGCGGCGCCGGCGGAGGACCCAGCCTCCTGCTCAACGGGCACGTCGACGCTGTGGCCACCGGGCCGCGCGAGCTGTGGTCGTCCGACCCCTTCCGGCCCGAGCTTCGCGACGGCGAACTGTACGGCCGCGGCTCGTGCGACATGAAGGGCGGCGTCACCACGCTCGCCTTCGCCCTCGAGGCGTTGCGCCGCGCCGGAGTGCGGCTACGCGGCGACGTCGTCTTCTGCAGCAACACCGACGAGGAGTCGTCGGGCGTCGGCGGCTGGGCGGCCGTGCAGCACGGCGTGCGCGCCGACGCCGGCATCTGCGCCGAGCCCACGGGCTTCGACGCCTACACCGGCTGCCGCGGCACGTCGACCGGCGTCCTCACCGTCCCCGGCCGCGCCGGGCACGTGGAGATGCCGCAACCGCACTGGCGTGCCGGCGGCGCCGTCAACGCCATCGAGAAGGCGCTGCCGCTGCTGGAGTCGATGGCGCGCCTGCGCGACGAGTGGCGCACGCGGCCAGACCAGCGCCATACGATCCTCAGCCCGAGCAGCGTCACGCCGACCATCATCCGCGCCGGCGAGTGGAGCGTCACCTATCCGGAGTCGTGCGTGATCACCTGCGACCTCGACTACCTGCCGGTCAGCGTGGACGAGGCCGGCACCGGGCGCCCGGCACAGCGAGAGGTCGAGGAGTGGGTCGGCGCCGTGGCCGCGGCAGACCCCTGGCTCGCCGAGAATCCGCCCACGTGGAAATGGATCGACGACTGCCCGCCCGCCGAAGTGCCGGCCGATCACGGCATCGTCACCGGAGCGTTGCAGGCGGCGGCCGACCTCGGGCGGCAGGGCCGGGTCACCGGCCTGGACTCGTGGCACGACGCCGCCACCTACACGCTGCTCGGCGGCACGCCGACCATCTCGTTCGGGCCGGGCCAGCTGCTGATCGCGCATTCGGTCGACGAGTATGTGCCGGTCGACGACCTCGTCGACCACGCGGCAGCCGTGGCGCTGTTGCTGATGCGCTGGTGCGGCGTCGCCGGCAGGGACGCACCGACAGACGGCTGACGCCCGCCGGGCCGTGGCGGCCCCAAAACGTGAACGAGGCCCGGGGGCGGCAGCGCTGCTCCCAGGCCTCGTCGTCTTCGGACGACTGCGCGGATCAGTCCTCAGTGAGCACGTCTCCGTAGTCCGGCGGCTCGTCGTAGCCCGGAACGTCCTTGGCGAGCGCGTAGCCCGCGAGGATGCCGGCAAGCCAGCCGAGGAGCATCGGCGTCGCCCAGATCTTGAGCAGCGGGATCCGCGTCCATTCGTGGTTGTAGCAGTAGATGAGCCCGATGACTGCCGGGACGAGCACGAGCAGGCCGCCGGGGGCGGGGCTCCACAGGGTGAGGATGCCACCGATGATCATGATGACGCCCATGGCGGCCAGCAGGCGCGGGCTGGTCACGAGGATGCCGACGATGTGCCAGGACGGTCCCAACTTGGGCTGGGCGGAGTGGATGTAGAAGGCGAGCGCGATGGCCGATATGCCCGCCAGAACGCCCACCAGAGCCGCGTACTTGTGGATGGCGTCGTTCTTCATGCCTGCACCCCTTCGATCTCAGCGCCGAACTGGGTGAGCTCGCCCTCGGGCGTGATCGTGGCGCCCTCGAGCGCCCGGTCCGTGGTCCCGTGGTAGAAGTACTTGAAGACCAGGTAAGCGATCGGGCCGCTGAGCACGCCGATGAGGCCGCTCACCAGGTAGTCGGAGCCGTTGGTGAAGAGCGCGAACACGGCGATGGCGATCGGGATGGCGACCCAGATCGCGAGCGCCCACGTCGGCAGCGGCACGCGGAACGGCCGCGGCGTGTCGGGCTCCTTGATGCGCAGCACGATCGACGAGACGAACACCAGGATGTAGGCGAACATCAGCAGGAAGATGTCCATCACGATGAGCGCCGTGAACGAGCGCGAGATCAGGATGCAGTTGACGATGCCGAAGATGAGGATGGCCACCCACGGCGTGCCCCACCTCTTGCTGGTCTTGCCGAAGAAGCGGAACAGCAGGCGGTCACGCGAGATCTGGAACGGCGGCCGGGCTCCCGAAGCGAGATACCCGGCATAGAGGCCGATGTTGGAGGCGATGGCCGAGGCGAACATGAGCCAGCCGAGGAAGGCGCCGCCGACGATCTTGGCAGCGACGATGTAGTCGACGCCGTTCGGGCTGCCGCTCGTGTCGGACATCATGTTCACCCAACTACCGGGGTGGCCGGCGCGGATGAGCGCCGCCACGGTGATGAAGTAGGTGACGATCACGATCGGCGTCGCGACCATGAGCGCCCTCGGGATCACTTTCTGCGGGTTCTCGATCTCGCCGGCGAGCGTGCTCATCGACTCCCAGCCGGCGTACATCCACATCATCACGGCCAGACCGAGGTTCATGCTCTGGACCAGGTTCTGGCCCTTGGGCATGAACGGGGTGAACACGGCGCCCGTGCCCTTGGCGAAGGCGACGATGGTGAAGATCAGGAACGGCACCATGACGACGATCTGAATGACGGTGAGCGACCAGCCCGTGAGCTGGAGCCCGCGGATATTGATGAACGTGAACACCGCGACGATACCGACGCCCACGAACCAGCGTTGCCAGTTGGTGAGGTCGAGCTGGCTCTGGATGTAGCCGAGGGCGAGGGCGACGTAGACGGCGGAGTCGATGAACACCGAGAGCGTCCACCACCAGCCGCTCTGGAAGCTCCAGTACTCGCCCAGCGCCCGGCGGACCCAGCGATACGAGCCGCCGGCCTCGGGGATCATGGAGCCCATCTCCGAGGCGACGAACGCCATTGGCACGCTCCAGATGAACGGCAACACGACGATCATCAGGAGTGTGAGGCCCGGCCCCGAGGACGAAACGACGTCCTCCATGCCGAACGAACCCGAGCAGGTGAGTGTGAACACCACGATGACCGCGGTGAAGAGCCGCATCCGGACCCGCTTGAGGCCCTGGTTGCGCAGCAGTTCCGTCATCCGTTCCCCCGATCCCCTCGTGCGCCCTCGATCGCTCAGGGCGTCACAGGCCACTGTGTGCCGCAGAGCCTACAACGCAAAGGCAACGGATTACCAGTGCCGAACGGCCGCGATGTGCGAAAAGCGGGGTCGCGGGCGTGACATTTCGGCAGGAAACGCGGAACGCGTCAGCTGAGCTCCTGGGGCGCCAGCTTCCAGAGGTCGACGCCGAGCTTGTCGTTCTCGGCGTAGTCGATCGGGATGTCGATCACGACCGGGCCGGCGGCGTCCAGCGCCTTGCGCAGCACCGGCAGAAAGTCGCCGGCACGGTCCACGCGCACGCCCTCGACGCCGAAGGCGTGCGCGAGGGCGACCAGGTCTGGATTCTCGAAGCGCGTGCCGGCTACCCGCCCATACCTGCGGCGCTGGTGCATCTCGATGAGGCCGTAGCCGCCGTCGCTCCAGACGAGGATCACGAACGGCAGCCCGAGCCGCTTGGCGGTCTCGAGCTCCTGGACGTTCATGAGGAAGCCGCCGTCGCCGGCGATGGCGACGACCTTGCGCTCGCCGCGCGTCGCCACGGACGCGGCGATCGCCGCCGGAAGGGCGAAGCCCATGGCGGCGAACCCGTTGGAGATGAGCACCGTGTTGGGTTCCTTGGCCTCCCAGAAGCGCGAGACCCAGAGCTTGTGGGCGCCGACGTCCGAGATGAGGATGTCCTTCGGCGCCAGGGCGGCGCGCAGGTCCTTGAGGACGCGCTGCGGCTTGACCGGCGAGTCGTCGTCTTCGCCGTGGTCGAGCACGCTGAGCAGGGCACGCCGGTAGGGGCGCGTCTGCAAGTGGGCCACGTGCTTGCTCTGCAGGAGCCCGGCGAGCTGGTAGAGGATGCGGCTCAGCTCGCCGATCAGCTCCACTTCGGGCACGTAGTGCGCGTCGATCTCCGGCGAAACGGTGTCGATGCAGACGATGCGCAGGCGGCCGTCAGGGTTCCACGCCGATGGCGGCCACTCGATCATGTCGTAGCCGACGCACACGACGAGGTCGACCTTGCCGAGCAGGCCGTCGGCGTAATCCTGCGAGCGCAGGCCGGCCGTGAACAGAAACTGGTCCGAGCCGGCGTCGACGACGCCCTTGCCCATGAACGTGGTGATCACCTGCAGGCCGGTCTCGTCGCAGAAGGCGCGCAGCGCCTGCGAGGCGCCTTGGCGCACCACACCGTTGCCGGCCAGGATGACCGGCATCTCGGCGTTCTGCAGGAGCTCCGCGGCACGCAGCAGGCTGACCGGGTCGGCCTCCACCATCGGGTGCGGGGCGCGCGGCAGCGGGCGGCCGACGATGCGCCGCGCCATCACGTCCTCGGGAAGCTCGAGGTGGGTCGCGCCCGGCTTCTCGGCCACGGCCGTGGAGAAGGCCTTGCGCACCGCCTCGCTGATCATGCGCGGGTCGTGCACGCGCGTGTTCCACTTGGTCATGGGGCGCAGCATGTCGACGGTGTCGATGAACTGGTGCGTCTCCTTGTGCATGCCGGCGAGCGGGATCTGCCCGGTCAGCGCCACCAGTGGCGCCTTGTCGAGCGTGGCGTCGCCGATGCCGGTGGCCAGGTTGGTGGCCCCGGGGCCGAGCGTCGCCAGGCACACGCCGGCCTTGCCTGTGAGGCGTCCGTAGGCGTCGGCCATGAAGGCGGCGCCCTGCTCGTGACGCACCGGCACGAACGTGATCTTCTGCGAGTGGTCCAGCGCCTCGTTCAGGTCCAGCGTCTCCTCGCCGGGGATGCCGAACACGTACTCGGCGCCCTCGGCCTCGAGGCATTCGACGAAGAACTCCGCCGCGAGGCGCGGGGTCTCGTCGGGGGCTTCTCCTGGGAAGACGGGCTGGGGCTTGCGGACCATGGCCTCGAGTGTACCAGCGGGTTCAGCCGCGGCGCGACCGGCGTACGGCGGGTCGCGCCGCCTTGGCCTCGGCGTCGCTGGCGAAGGCGTCGAGGCCGAGGTACTCCGGCCACGGCACCGCCGGCAGGAACGCGGCCGCGAGGCCGATCATGCCGGCGTTGTCGGTGCAGAGGCTGAGCGGTGGCAGCGAGAGCCGCAGGCCGTCCGCCTCGCTGCGCGCCGCCATGGCGGCGCGCAGCGCCGAGTTGGCGGCGACGCCTCCGGCGATGGCCACGCGCCGCAAGCCCTCGCCGGCGGCGCAGGCCACGGTCTTCTCCACGAGCTGGCCGACGATCGCCGCCTGATAGGACGCGGCGATGTCGGCGCGATGGGCCTCGACCTCGGCCGCGTCGCGCCCGCGCAGGTCGTAGAGCAGCGCCGTCTTGAGGCCGCTGAAGCTGAAGTCGCGCCCGCGCGGCACGGCGCGCGGGAAGCGCACGTAGCGCGGGTCGCCGCGCGCCGCGAGCTGGTCGAGCTCCTTGCCGCCCGGATACCCGAGCCCAAGGAGCCGGGCGCCCTTGTCGAACGCCTCGCCGGCGGCATCGTCCATCGTGCGCGCGGCGATGCGGTACGTGACGCCCTCCTCCACGACCGCCAGCAGCGTGTGCCCACCGCTGGCGACGAGGCAGACGAAAGGAGCCTCGACGCCGAGGGCGTAGTTGGCGGCGATGTGACCCTGGATGTGATTGACCGGGATGAGCGGCAGGCGGCGGCGGTAGGCGATCGCCTTGGCCGCCGCCAGACCCACGAGCAGGGCGCCGATCAAGCCCGGGCCCTGCGTCGTCGCGACGCCGCCGAGGTCCTCCCAGCTCACGCCGGCGGCGCTCATCGCCTCGGCGACGACGTCGTTGACGAGCTCGGTGTGGCGGCGCGAGGCGACCTCGGGCACGACGCCGCCGAACTGCGCGTGCAGCTCGTTCTGCGACGAGACGATCGACGAAAGCACCTCACGGCCCGCGACGACGGCGGCGCTGGTGTCGTCGCACGAGGTCTCTATGCACAGGAGCGGGCCGGTCACGCCGTCTCCCCCTCCCAGTCCTTCCACATGATGAGCGCGTCCTCGCGGTCGTCGCTGTAGTAGCCGGGCCTGACCCCCGTCGCCACGAACCCGAAGCTCCGGTAGAGCTGGATGGCCGACAGGTTGGAGACGCGCACCTCGAGCGTATGACCGCGGTGCCCGTGCATCTCGGTGATCGCGAAGTACGCCTCGATGAGCTCGGAGGCGACATGCTGCCGCCGGTAGGGACCGTCAACGGCGACGTTCATCAGGTGCCAGACGTCCACGAACATGTCGGCGATCAGGTAGGCGACTATCCTCCCGCCGACCTCGCACACCAGGGCGATGCCGGTCTCGCGCGCGAGCTGCCCGCTGATGATCGCCGTCGACCACGGCAGTGTGAAGGTGCGGCGCTCGATGGCGGAGACGACCTCCAGATCGGTGACCAGCATGTCGCGGATGACGTGCTCGCCGCGCGGCACGTCCGGCACCGCCTCGAGGCTCACGACGGCCTCTCCTGCCAGCGGGCGGCGTCCGGCGTGCGACCGTAGAGGGGCAGCACGGCGTCGGGGCCGATGACGAGGCCGGGCGCGCCGCAGGCCACCGCCCGGCCGACCATCGCCGCCGTCGGCGCCACGATGGCTTCCGCGCGCCGTGCCGATCGGGGGAGAAGCTCGGGATAGAGGGCCGCGCCGTCGCCGCCCACGAGCAGCGGCCCGCGGCGCTCGAGCCAGGCGGTGAGCTCGTCCGCGGGCACGACCGCGACCGCCTCGACAAGGCGCACTCCGGCCGGCCCCTCGTCCGGCCCGTAGACGGCCGCAAAGACCTCGCGCCGCTTGCCGTCGATGAGCGGTGCCACCGCATGCCCGCCGGAGACGTCCGCGAGGGCGAGGGCGAGGGCGGCGCAGGAGGGCACGCCGGCGAGGCGTACGCGCCCGTCCGCCTGCGCCAGGGCGCGCGCCGTGGCGACGCCGATGCGCAGACCGGTGAAGGCGCCGGGACCCAGGCCGACGGCGATCGTGTCGACGTCGTCCCATGTGGCGCCGGCGCGTTGAAGGACCTCGTGCACGCCCGGCAGCAGGCGCTGCGTGTGTGCCG
>Ga0316219_1004716_pt1 | contig 10075 bp, 7 predicted proteins | sample TBH18003PmetaG_FD_203635 | JGI IMG/M metagenome (GOLD analysis project Ga0316219, IMG submission 203635) | Freshwater microbial communities from Trout Bog Lake, Wisconsin, USA - TBH18003P | ecosystem: Environmental > Aquatic > Freshwater > Lake > Hypolimnion/Profundal zone | place: USA: Wisconsin... | reverse complement strand
ATCCGCGCCGTTGCGGAATTCTGTTTGCAGCCCAAGCGGCTCGGCGTGGCCGTCGCCGGTCCCGCGCCGGACGCGGAGAAAATCCAAGGGTGGCTGGCGAAATGAACCGATGAATGATCGCGCAAAGAACGCAAAGGACGCAAAGAAAGAGGCAATTAAGCCATCTCTCCTCTTTGCGTCCTTTGCGTTCTTTGCGCGAAACCTTTCTATCTAATCATCATGACTCCCAAACCAAAAAAACAGCGCATCGACGTTCTGCTCGTCGAGCGCGGGCTTTGTGAGAGCCGCGAGAAAGCCCAGCGCGCCATCATGGCGGGGCTGGTGAGGGTGGGCGACGCCGTCGCCGACAAACCGGGAACGAAGGTTGCTGAGGATGCCGCGCTTTCCGTGAAGCAAGAATGCCGCTATGTGGGCCGGGGCGGGCTGAAAATGGAAGCGGCGCTACGCCATTTTAACGTCGATCCCACCGGGCGCATCTGTCTGGACATCGGCGCTTCCACGGGTGGCTTTACCGACTGCCTGCTGCAACACGGCGCGGCCAAGGTCCACGCCATCGATGTCGGCCACAGCCAGCTCGATTGGAAAATCCGCAGCGACCCGCGTGTGGTCGTCCGCGAAAAACTCAACGCCCGCTATCTCACACGCGAGGACATCCCGGACCCCATCAACATTTGCGTCATCGACGTCTCGTTCATCTCGCTCACGCTCATCCTGCCCGCCGCGTTCCCGCTGCTGGCTCCCGGCGGCGTGATTCTGGCCTTGATCAAACCGCAGTTCGAGTTGGGCAAGGAAGAGGTCGATGTCGGGCATGGCGTCGTCCGCGATTCCGCTGCCCAACAGCGCGCTGTGGACAAAATCGAGCATTTCGTGCGCGAAACAGCCCTCAAAACGTGGGTGGGCGTCATCGAGTCGCCCATTCTCGGCGGCGAGGGCAATCGGGAATTTCTGGCATGTTTGCGCGGGATTTGATTATTAGAGGCCTATTACGAATTGAAAACCAAGAGAAAGAGAATCAGGAACTCAGGAAGGGAAGGAAAAAGAGGGGATACAAACTCGTCAAAAAATCCGAGAAATCTGCAAATCCTTCCATCCTTTTCCTGATTTCCTGAGTTCCTGATAGTCTTCATCGTGAATACCTCAACATGACGCCTCAACACAAAGGCCCGCAAGGGCCGGTCGGTTTGGTAGCCCACTTCGAGAAGCCCCAAGCAGCCGAACTGCTCCGGTTGCTCGCAAAGGAATTGCGCGCCTGTGATGCGCAAGTCCTCTTCGAAACCGAAAGCGCCGCGCTGGCCGGAGAAGTCGGTGGCATGCCCGTTGCCGAACTCGGCAAGCAATGCGCCATGCTGTTGGTTCTGGGTGGCGACGGGACTATCTTGAAAGTCGTGCACGAACTGGGCGACCATCTCTGCCCGATTTTCGGCATCAACCTCGGCTCGCTCGGGTTCCTCACGTGCGTCAGTTCCGCCAACGCCCTGGAGGCCGTCGAAGCCGTCTGCACCGGCAACTACGTCTTGAGCCACCGGGCGCTGCTCGAAGTGACGCTGGAACGCGGCGAAACCGTCGCGTCGCGTCGCATCGGCCTCAACGAAGCTGTTATCAGCCGCGGCGCGGTCTCCCGGCTCATCAAGCTCGACACGTGGATCGACTCCGTGAACCTCACCCAATACAACGCCGACGGCCTCATCGTCGCCACGCCCACCGGCTCCACCGCCTATTCGCTTTCGGCGGGCGGCCCGGTGATTTCGCCGGATGCCGGGGTCTTCGTGGTGACGCCGGTTTGCCCGCATGTCCTCACCAACCGCAGCCTGGTGGTCGGCGACCGCTCGGAAATCCTTGTGAAGCTCGTTCACGGCCAGCGCGACGTGGTCTTGACCGTGGACGGCCATCGGCCGCAAAAAGTCTGCGAGGGCGACAGGATACGTATTCGAAAAAGCACCCTGGAGCTTCCCTTGGCGATGCTCCCGGAACTCTCGTTCTGCGAAGTGCTGCGAGAGAAACTCAAATGGAGCGGCAGCGCGGTATGATCACCATCGGCGATATTCTTTTCCCCAAGCACATTCTGCTCGATCTTGCGAGCGACACCCACCTTCGGGCCCTTGCAAAGATCGCGGAGCTTTTGGAACCCGACGAGCGGGTGATCGACTGGGAACGCTTTTACAAGGGCCTCATCGCGGGAAGCGCGTGCATGGCCAACGAAAGCGGTTCGGGCATTTGCATCGCCCACGTGCGGACCCAGGCTGTCAGCTCCATGATCATGGCGGTGGGCCGGTCGATGGAAGGCATTGCCATTGAGGGGGAGGCTATGCGTGTGCGCCTCTTTTTTGTCATTGGCGTGCCCGTGGCGCTTGCGTCGGATTATTTGAGGATCATCGGCGCCCTGGCCCGCATCTTCCGGACCGCGAACGGCGAAGAGGCCCTCTTAAGCGCCGAAACGCCCGAGGAATTCCGCGAACGCCTCTGCACGCTGGAAATGGAGATGTAGAAGAGGTTTTCCCCGCTGGGATCATTGGGTTTTGAACAACTCCCGGTTCTTCCAGAGATAGCCGAAGCCTGAATAGAGCGTGAGCCCGAGGGCGATGCCGATGAGAGGTGTGCCAAAATAATACTGAAAATCATCAAGTAACGTAGCGCTCAGGCCGAGACCGTCGAACTCGCGCGCGGCGAGGACACACAAAAAGAAAATGACGGTGGCGATTTGCCAGCCGGTCTTGTGTTTGCCGAGCGCTTCCGCCGGAAGGATGGTCCCCTTGGAAGCCGCCAGCAGCCGCAGGCCGGTGATGAGAAATTCGCGGCTGATGATGACGACCACGGCCCATGCCGGAATGGCTCGCGAAGGCGGCGGAACCAGGCAGATGAACGCACCGGCGATCATGATCTTGTCCACCAGCGGGTCCATTAACTTGCCAAAATCGGTGACGAGCCCATAACGGCGGGCGATGTAGCCGTCGGCATAATCGGTAATGCTGCCGACCAGAAATAACACCAGCGCCACGGTATGCCCATAGCGCCAATCGACGCTCAGGGCGACAACAAAGCCGAGCGTCAGGAAAAATCGGGCAACGGTAAGGCGGTTGGGCAGATTCATGATCCGGTACGCGCCCAGATTGGCACCCGTGGAGCAGCCCGGTCAATGCCGGAAAACGTGAACTAATCGGAAAGAGCTTCCTGGACTGCTTGTTCGAGTTGGACAAGGTCGAAGGGCTTCGAGATCGATCCGCAAAAGCCGTATTCCTTGCACTGGGTCATGATCGGGTCCATGGCGTAGCCGCTGGAGACGATGGCTTTCGCGCCGGGGTCGAGTTTTTTGAGTTCCTGAACGGCCTCGCGCCCGCCCATGCCGCCGGGGATGGTCAGGTCCATGATGACGAGGTCAAAGGGCTGACCGGCCTTGAGGGCTTCCTCGTACATCTTGAGCGCGGTTTTGCCTTCGCGGCATTCGGAGACGGTGTAGCCCAGGGCGGAGAGGGTGTAGGTGATCAGTTCGCAAATGACTTCCTCGTCGTCGAGCACCAGGACTTTTCCGTGGCGTTCGGTGCGAACCGCGGTGCGCTTGATTTCGGGCTCGGCTGCGGCGACTTCGGACGTCGACGCGGGCAGGTAGACATGGAAGGTGGCGCCTTGCCCCGGCGGGGATTCGACGCAGATGTAGCCGTCGTGATTTTTTACGATGGAGTAGGAGGTGGCCAGCCCGAGGCCGTTGCCTGTCGGTTTGGTGGTGAAATAGGGATCGAAAATTTTCTCCCGAATTTCCGGCGGGATGCCCGGCCCTTCGTCGCGGACGGTGATGCGGATGTAGCGCCCCGGTTCCAGTGTGGGCGGGGTGTCGTCCCCGTCATCCAGGATCAGGTTCTCGCCGCTGACGTGCAGGGTGCCGCCGCGGACCATGACTTGCGCGGCGTTGACGGCCAGGTTGCTGATGACCTGGCTGATCTGGCCTGCGTCGATGTCCCCCGGCCAGAGATCGTCGGGCAGGTTGAAGGAGGAGCGGATATTGGTGCCGCTGAGCGAGAAGCCGATGGTATCCAGCAGGATCTGGCGCAGCGACGAGGTCCGCTTTACGGGCGCGCCGCCCTTGGCGAAGGTGAGCAGTTGCCGAGCGAGATCCTGCGCGCGCAGGGCGGCGTTTTTGGACGCTTCGATGCGGTCGCGCATGCTCGCTTCGTCTCCCATGAGGGAGAGGGAGAGATTGCCGATGACGGCGGTGAGCAGGTTGTTGAAGTCGTGTGCGATGCCCCCCGCGGCCACGCCGATGGATTCCAGCTTTTCCGCTTTGTGGCGTTCTTCTTCGAGGAATTGTTTCTCGGTGACGTCCCGCAGCATGAAGACGGTGCCGATTTTGACATCCGCGCGCCCGCAAATGGGCGCGGTGCTCAGCTCCACCCGCCGCTGGGTTCCGTCGCGGGCGACCACCATCGACTGGGAATCTCCCCGGCGCACTTTTTCCGACAAGCGCGAGATGTCCAGGGGCCGGTTGGCCCGAATACTCGTCAGCCGGAGGATTTCGCTCAAGGGACGATTGGCGGCTTCCTTCTGGGTCCAGCCGGTGAGATGTTCCGCGACGGGATTGAGCGTGACGATCCGCTCGTCGTTGTCCGTGGTGATGCACCCTTCGCGGATGGAGCGCATGGTGACGGAGAGGAGTTCTTGTTCGGCGGCGATCTCGTCCTCGTAGCGCACGCGGTCGCGCTCCGCGGTGTCGCGGATGACGGTCATGTCTCCGGCGAGCCGGTTTTTTTCGGACGCCAGCCCCTCGACTTCCTGTTTGCGCTCGATCTCGGCGGCTGCGCGGGCTGCGAAGATTTGCAGGGTTTGCCGGGCGATGCCGATCTGGGTGGCCTCGGTGCAATTGATCACGCCGATGAGGCCGACTGTTCGCCCGTCGTTGTCCACCAAGGGCGTGGCAATGAAAGATTCCGCTTTCAAGGTCGCAAGAAGGCTGTCGCCGGGGTATTTGCCCCGGACTCCCTGCGCGATGGAGGTAAAGCCATTTTGAAGCGCTTCCCCAAAGGCGGTCCCTGCCAGGCCGTAGTTGGTTTTGCTGCGCAACCGGCCCTGTTCTGCCATGGTCAGGGAACAGAATTCCGCTCCCGGCCGACTGTCGATTTCCGCGATGAAAGCGAAGTCGTTCTGGAGCGCCAAAGAGAGTTGTTGGACCAGCGTGCGGACGTATTCCACCCCGGTCGAGGAAGAGACGCTGAGGGAAATATGATGAACGGTTTCGTCAGAATAACGCCGCTCGGAGGCGTCGTGGAGCAGGACGATAAAACGCCGCCTCCCTTCGTATTCCGCTTCGGAAACGGCGATTTCCACTGGGAACCGCACGGCGTTGCGGCGCTCGGCATAAGCCATGAAGTTTTCCCGGCCCATGGCGGCGACATCGAGCAGAAAATGGCGCTGCGGGATGAGCTTGGAAATCTTCTGCCCCAGCAGTTGGCTGCGCGTGTAGCCAAAGATCATCTCGGTGGCCAGGTTGCAGGACTCGACGATGCCCTGCCCGTCCACCATCAGGATCGCATCCGGGCATGCCTCCACGATGAAACGCGCCCGGTTTTCCGCCTGCTCCACTTTGCGGACATGCTGACGGTACACGCTGAAGGTGTACCAGGTGGAGGCGGCCAGGGCGCCGATGGCGGCCAGGGCGGTGAGCACATAGCCGATCAACCCGAGAATCCCCCACAGCCCCGTGGTGCTGAGTTTGGTATCCGCAAAGGCGTTGCGAAAGGCCAGCAGAAGGAGCGCCGAGGCAAGGGCGATCCCTGCGGCGTTGCCCGCCAGACTGCATAGGAGCTTGGCGCGCAGCCCCTTCTTTTCAAACAACCACGTGTGTGCGCGTTGGAAAAAGCTGGGAGTCGTGTCTGGGGAGGGCATTCCTTCGTTTCTGACCGGGAACAAGGGGGCGTAACCGGGCGGGGTGGAGAATTAAAATTTCAAAAAAGTGCGAACAGGGAGGTGAGAGAGGGCTTTTCGCCCGGCCAAAAATTCGAGTTCGATGAGAAACTGCGCTTCCACCAGCACTCCGCCCACTTTGGCGATCAGGCAGGAAGCGGCTGCCGCAGTGCCGCCCGTGGCAAGCAGATCGTCAATGAGGACGACCCGTTCGTCCGGCAGGATCGCGTCCACGTGCATTTCCACCACCGATTCCCCGTATTCGAGGGAATAGGAGGCGGACTCTGTTTGGAAGGGGAGTTTGCCTTTTTTGCGCACTGGCACAAAGCCGATGCCGAGTTGGTAGGCCGCGGCGGCTCCGAAGAGGAACCCGCGCGCGTCGATCCCGACGACTTTGTCGATTCGCAGATCCGCGTTGGCCTGCACAAAGCAATCAACCGCCAGCCGGAAAAGGCGGCCATCGGAGAGGATCGGCGTGATATCCTTGAAAAGAATCCCCGGTTTCGGGAAGTCGCGCACGTCGCGAACCGCAGCGGACAGAACGGAGAGGGACTCGGTCATGGGGCGCACTATACCCCTTCCTTTGCCATGCGCCAGTCTGAAAACCGAAGCGGGAGGAAGAAAAAACCCTCGGGAAATCCCCGAATGATAAAGAATCATTTGCGAATCGATTAAACCTTGAGTATTTGGATTCCTGCGGCTTCACTAACCACTCTCCCAATTTTTATGCCAAACAGATCTCATGCTTTCGCTGCGTTGATCATTTGCACGTCGGTGGCCTTTGCTCAGGAGGCCTCGACTCCCCCCATCGATACCACAGGGCAAACCGGAGGAGGCGGCACAGTGATCAGTCCTTTGATCGCCCCTTCTTCCTCCAGCGCCTCGGCGACCACGGGTACGAGTGCGGAGTCAGCAGGCTCCGATCAAGGTGAAGGCTTTTCGCTGCCGGGCGGCATGGGCTATGCGCCGCTGGATTTCACCCCTGGCCAAGGGAGGTTTGACCGGAAGCCTTTGTCGTTTGGGACAACCATCCAGCAGGGCTACGACGACAATGTCGAAAACACCTCGGGCAGTCCTCTCCAAGCGCCGGTCAAAGGGAGTTTGATAACGTCCCTCTCGGAAGGGATGGATATGCTTCTTGCGCAATCTCGTTTCGGGCTTTCGTTTGGGGCAAATGCGGGAGGTCAGTATTACTGGGACCGCAGCGGGAACCAACTCATCCCCACCGGCGGTTTGAATCTTGTTTTTGGGTACAAGTTGACTCCGCGCGCGCAGTTATCCGCAGTCGTCAACGGCCTCTACACCAACCAGCCCACGCTTAGCGTCGTGAACGGCTTGACGCAATCCAACGGCAACGGCTACCTGGTCGCGGGCAGTAAATTCGATCTCCTCTACCAATGGACGCCCCGGTTTTCCACCGATACGATCTATTCGGCCAATGGAACTTACGAACAATCTTCGACGAATCAGTCGAACAATAACCTCAACCAGACCTTCGGAGAATCGCTGCGCTACTCCTTCTCCCGTCTTGTGACCGGCGTGTTGGAGGGGCGTTTCTCTCATATCGCCTACGATAATAATCTCGACGCGAATAATTCCAGCTCGGTCCTTTTTCAGAGAGACTCGAACACCTATTATGCCTTGGCGGGGGCCGATGTGACATTGAGTCGCCGCTTTTCGGGATCGGTGCGGGTGGGTTCGACCACTCGGGACTACCAGGCGGTGGATCAGCCCAGCACGACGTCGCCCTATGCGGAATCTACGTTGAACTATACCCTCACCAAAAACTCCACGATGGCCTTTGACGTGCGGTATGGCTACGATGACGGCGCTACATCAAACGTCGCCGCGACGAGCAAGAGCGTGCGGACCGGGATATCCTTCACCCAGGCTTTCTCGGCCAAACTGCGCGGCACGGCCGGCGTAAACTACTCCCACACCGACAGTTCGCAGTCCTTCTCTCCAACGCAGGATGCTGTCAGCGCCTCGGTGGGTTTGCAATATATGCTCTCCCAGAGCCTCACGCTGTTTGGGAGCTTCGGCCGGACGCAGTTGAACTCTTCGGACCCGCTTCAGGAATACAACAAAGATGTTTATTACCTGGGGGCAACCTTCCAATACTAGCTGGCGCGGGCCGAATGATCGCGGTGGAAAAAGTGCCGCTTGCATAACTGCTTTCACGAAGTAGTCTCTCGCACACCCAGAATTTCTCAGCTTCCAACAACCTCGATATGAACGATACCAGCGAAGTAAAATTGCATTTTCTCGACTATTGGCGGGTTCTCCGCGTTCGTTGGGCGATTCTGGTGATCACTTTTATGTTGGTGATGGTGACGGCGGGGGTGACCTGCTTCTTCCTGACCCGCCAGTATTTCTCCAAGGTGACGATGGAAGTGAAATCAGACGATGGCCAGTTCCAGATTTTCAGCGGCGATGCCGCCGCCTTCCGGACCGTGCGAGACCCGAATCTGCAACCCACCCAATTCCAGATCATACAGAGCAAAGAGATTCTCTATCCGGTCATCGATAACTTAAAACTGGTCGAAGCGTGGAGCGCACAAGAGGGCGGGAGCATCCAACCCAAGGAAGAAATCTACGGCGCACTCCGCGGGCGCCTGAAGTTAGCCCCGGTCCGCAACACCGACCTGATCGAGATCGGCGTCTATTCCGCGGACCGCGTCGAGGCCGCTAATATCGCCAACATGATCGCGGTCGTTTACCAGAAAGTGCGCCGGGACGACCAAATGCAAGTTCGCGACACCGCTCTGGCGCAGTTGAGGGAAGAAGTGGCCAACCAGCGGAAAAACGTCGACGCGACCCAGCTTGAAATGCAGAAGATTCGACTAAAGGAAGGGATATACGATCCCAATCCCGAGTCGCCGGATACAGTGACCGCTGGGCCAGGCATCGTCGTTCCCGACGATGAAAAGCAACTCAACGAAATCAAAACCAGGATCGGGGAGTTGCAGATTCAACTCGAACAGACCGCCAAGCTCAAGCCGGAGGAGTTGATGACGGCGATGACCACCCTTAATATTGCGGATCCAACGATTTCCAAGGTTTTACCTCAATTCCAGGAGGCAAGTTCCGAAGAAGCGCGCCTGCTCAACGGCGGACTTGGCGAGAACCATCCCCGGCTCAAATCGCTGCGCGCTCAAAAGGAAGTCTATTCCAAGCAACTCGCTGACGGCATCGCCTCCGTGCGCAACTCCCTGTCCATCCGGCTGAAAATTGCCGAAGGAAACTTGGCTGCGTTCGAGGAAAAAATGAAGGCGACCAAACAGGGCAGCATCACGACTTCCAATCAGTCCCAGGAATACCTCAACATCAAGAACGACTACCTCAAAGCCAAGCGGGTCTTGGAAGAGGCGGAGAAACGCCTTTCCACCCAGAGCGTGCAGTTGAAGATGACGGTCAACGTCGCCAAAATATGGGAGAAGGCAGAACCTTCCATGTATCCCTCCAAGCCCAACGTCATAGCCATCATGGGCGGCGCCCTGTTCATTGGGTTGTTCTTCGGGGTCGTACTGGCCTTCTTCATCGAGTACCTCGACACCAGCGTCAAAACCTTGGATGACGTCGAACGCTACCTCCAATCGCCGGTCCTTGCGGTCATTCCCAAAGGCATCACCTCCCTTTTCAAACTTCAGGGGGATGCTCCGGATGCTGAAGCCTATCGAATCTTGCGAACGAACATAGAGTTCAACAGCAAGAACCCTAATGCCAAAACCATGACCCTGGTTTCTGGCGGCCCTGGCGAAGGCAAATCCACGACGCTTAACAACCTCGCCGTCACCTGTGCAAAGGGCGGTTATAATGTCCTGATCGTGGACGCTGACTTGCGTCGGCCTTCGCAACATACTTTCTTTGACTTGGAGAACGAAGTGGGGCTTTCGGATGTCCTTACCGGTCAGCGGAAGCTCGACGAGTGCATTGTGAAGACCACCCTTCCAGGCCTCTCCTTCCTGCCCAGCGGCAACCTTCCCGAAGACGCCGTCGGCATCCTCAATTCCCAGAGCATGATCGATCTGGTTGCCACGGTTCGGGGCAACTACGACCTGATTTTCTTCGATTCGCCGCCTATTCTGGGCGTGAGCGACGCATCCATCCTGGCCAGCGAAGTGGATATCGCGATCATGGTGGTGCAATACCGGCGCTTCCCCCGCGCGATGCTGCAACGCGTCAG
>Ga0316219_1004710_pt1 | contig 10096 bp, 9 predicted proteins | sample TBH18003PmetaG_FD_203635 | JGI IMG/M metagenome (GOLD analysis project Ga0316219, IMG submission 203635) | Freshwater microbial communities from Trout Bog Lake, Wisconsin, USA - TBH18003P | ecosystem: Environmental > Aquatic > Freshwater > Lake > Hypolimnion/Profundal zone | place: USA: Wisconsin... | reverse complement strand
GTGGGCACCGGCAAGACAGTGTCAGTGGCGGGCATCAGTGCCGCAGGCACTGATTCAGGCAACTACACGCTGTCGAACACCACGGCAACCACCGTGGCTGACATCACACCTGCTCTACTGACGGTTGCGGCAAATAACGCAACCAAACAAGCCTCAAGCATTAATCCGCCCTTAACAGGCTTAATCAGCGGATTTGTTGGCACTGATACCCTTTCCAATGCAACCATAGGTACAACGGAATATACGACTAGTGCAACAACTACCAGCGCTCCAGGTTCTTACATCATTACGGCCTCGGTGCTTCCTGTTGCAAATAATACCAATTACGTATTTACAAATGTTGATGCAGTACTAACGGTAATTGGACCCCATAACAAACCATTAGATGAAAATCAGAGCACAGCCCCCTCGATACAATCAATATTATTTTCCAATGAGTTATTCAATCCAATAAGTGCTCCTTGCAAAAATTCCGGATTCTATTTAAGTACACGATTTAGTTTATTACCATATTTAAACGTATCCGCGTCGTCTAAAAAATGTGCATTTAGAAAAAATAATGGTATATTAAAAGTAATAGATGACGGGTTTAGATTTCCGCTTACATTCAAAAGTAAATAAAAATGATTCGTTATAAGGTAACCATCAACGCGACCGGAAGAGGCAATGGCAATGGCAATGGCAATGGCAATGGCAACTTACTCTGGCAAAGAAATGGGCTGTTCGGCATCAATGCCAAATACGGCAATAGCAAAAACAAACCGAGCTACAGATACTCTACAGCTTGTCACTCTAAGTTTGACGCTGCCAACAGTCGGTTCAATATTTATGAAACCATAGTCCAATCTATGAAATTCTTTATTTTATCTCTCTTATGGGCCGGTCCAATCGCCGCAATATCCGCTCCTAACTCGGGTGAAATCCTTCACCAGGTCGAGGCAGCGGAATTTCCTTCGCGTAACGCACCTGCGACGATTTTAAACATAGATCAAGCTGATGCAGCTGCGGTTGCGAACACTGATCCATTCTTGATTAAGAAACTGAATATAGTCGGCGACGACGTTGTACCTTTAGATTTTCTACATACCCTAGTTGCAGATGCTGAAGGTAAAAAACTAACGCTATCACAATTAAATGAAGTGATCTACAGAATCACGCATTACTACGAGAAAGATGGGTTTCCTTTGGCCCGCGCACTGATTCCGGCTCAGGTCATTGTCGACGGCGAAGTTACGGTGCAGGTCATAGTTGCCAAATATGGCACTGTCGCTGTGGTTAACAACAGTGAAGTAAGCGACTCTGTTTTAGCTTCCATCTTGACTCCTTTGAAGGTTGGTGAAACTATTCGACAAGCGACCTTAGACCGCGCATTACTATTGACTGCTGACTTGCCCGGAGTTCGCACCAAGTCAAACCTCGCTCCCGGTGCTGAGGTAGGCACCTCTGATTTATTAATTAAAATAGAGCCATCTGCAAGGATATCCGGAACTGCCATAATTGACAATTATGGCAGTTCAAATATGGGTAGTAGCCGTATTGGCGGTAGCGTCACAATCATAGACCCTATAAATTTAAAAAATAGTGACTTACTTACGGTCAACGCACTAACCACAGGTGTGGGCATGAACTACAGTCGTGCAGGGTATGAAGCGGTTGTGAATGGACAGGGTACTCGTGTTGGTGCAAGTTTATCCAGCTTGAAATACATTTTGATGGGATCAGTTGCATCGTCTCAAAGCGAAGGTAGCGCTCAGGTGGCAAGCGCATTTGTAAAGCAGCCCTTAATTCTTAAATTCGAGAATACTCTATCGGCTATATTACAGTATGACCAATTAACCATGAAGGATGCAGTTAGCTCAATCCAAAATGACAGAGAACTACACAACGTTACTGCCAGTTTGACGGGCGACACCACTGACTACATATTGGGTGGTGGTCGCAACAGTGCAAACTTCAGCGTTACCGCCGGTCAGGTCGACTTTCTTAAAATAGATGCGCAGACTGCAGACGCTTCAGGTATGAATACCCAAGGGGTATTCTCCAAGATCGCCGCCAGCATTTACCGACTTCAGAGCCTAGGATCTTCGACTGATATCCTCGTTTCCGCTTATATGCAAGTTGCTAGCAAAAACCTAGACACTTCGCAGAAAATGACACTTGGCGGCGCTAGTTCTGTGCGCGGCTTTGATGCTGGTGTTGCGTCAGGCGACAATGGTTACGTACTATCAGCAGAATACCGACATGTACTTGGCTTACTTGCGGACGGTCAGGTTACCGGCCTAGCATTCTTTGACACAGCCGGCGTAACAATCAACCGCAACGCAATGAGCCAGACGGCAACCAACAGGATTTCGCTCAGCAGCGTTGGTCTCGGAGTTAACTGGACAGGCTCCAACGGTACCTCGGGCAAATTTTATTTTGCTTCTCCTATTGGCACGATTGATGCATCGCTGGGCGTGACCAACAAACCGCGCGCCTGGGCTGAGGTGGCGAATAGCTTTTAAAATCTACATCCCCGATGGCCAGTCAAACTGCACCACCTCGGTCACCGTAAATTGATGTGCTGAACCCGGCACGCCAGTAGTTCGGAGGCCACTGGCAGGACGTTACTTTCACCCCCTAACCGTCGATGGAATAACAGGAGTGAACGTCTTGAAACTGCATTTGCAAACCACCATTTGGACCCTGCTCAAAGCCGGGTCTACCCAACGCCAAATCGAGCGTGTCAGCGCCGTTTGGATTCAGCCTGCCAATACTCAGTGACGAAGTGGCCGTGGAAGTCCACAACTTCTTGCAAATCGTCATTCAGATCTTTGAGGCCCGGTACGGTGAAGAGATTGACCGTCATTACGAGCGCCAATGCGAAGACTATATTGCGGCCACCAGCACCGCGACCACGCTGACCGATCCACCGCGATGAGGCCATCACCAAGCTGAGCAAAACGCCACCTGCACACAATGCCGGTGGCGTTTTTACTGGGCGTAATCAGCTATTCGATGCCCATCACGAAACTTGACCAGCGGCCCAGAAGATTACCTGACCACACCCTATCATGCTGCGTTTTGGCGCTCTGCGAATTAGGATTTACAGCAATTGCAAAGCGTCTATAAATACGTTTCAAATAGAGCTTCAAATAACGCGAATAACTCCGGCTTCCCCCAGCAGTTGCCAGGGCAATCCCAACACCAGCGCATCGAGCTGAGTCTTGCTTAGGCGCAATGTTGCGCTTGCATCAGATCCCCACACAAACTTGCCCGCGTTGAGCCGATGTGCAACCAACCACACCCCGATGCCGTCATGAACCAGTGCCTTCATGCGATTGGCGCGCCGGTTGGCAAAGACATATGCATGGTGTGGAAGGGCTGCACCAAAGACCGAGACTACGCGTGCCAGTACAGCCTCGCTGCCCATTCGCATGTCAAACGGTTGCGCTGCCATACCTCATCCACGCGAATCAACCCAGCACCTCACGCACCCACGCAGCACTGTCTGTAATCAGCGGAAGACTGACCACAACTCTGGTTTCACCTCGTTGGATTTGCACATCAACAATGGGGGAAGTTACCGATGCCGCTGGGGCGGCTTTGTCCACTTGCAAGGGGGAACTGAACAAACGACAGCGCGGGGCTATTGCGGTCATTACGACTGGCGGTGACTGGTCCACTTGCGAGCGAGGACGCATGCACCCAATTGCGGAGCATATTGGCGTTGATTCCGTTAACCATCGCCACGGACGCCAACGATGCGTGCGCCTGAAGAGCCTGCGCTATAACGCGCGTCTTGAATTCATCAGAGTGCTTGCGCCAACTCCGCTTGGCCGGCTTCGAAATCTCAGACTTGGTCTCAGTTGTGTTCATGTGTCCACTCAAAAGTTTGTGGACACAAGCATCAGCCTTCAGCTACAAGAATTCAATGTGAGTTCGCCGGACGCATACCAAGCTTCTTTATTACAGCAGACTATGTACGCTGGAGCGCGATAAGCTTTGCATAGAGGGCCACGTCGGCGACTACCGGCAGGCACGCAATTTGGTTGACCGATCGCAGGCGGGCCTAGCGCTTGACCGCCAAGATAGCCCCCTGTGAGGTTGCACATATGCTGAAGCAGCCAGGGTCCATTCTGTCCTTTGGTAATAGGGCGTCAATACCACCGTTGCGCAGTGCCATGGTGATATGGTCTGCAGTGCACAGCATTCGGCGACCGAAGTCAGTGATGGCCTACCTGCTTTGTGCGAGTTGACGGATTCGTGTCCTAGCGCGTGCAACCGAATCCAGACTATTTTTCGGAGCGAAGGGCATAACTTTGTGCCGCCGAGCAGATAAGCTGATTGTCTTCATTCCCGTGTAGAAATGTAGGTCACTGCACCGATCAGTCATTTTCGATTACTGGCTAGATTAGGTTTTAGATACCTACAATCATGTAGTCCCACTACTCGATCAAGTGGATTGAGCGTGTATGCAAAAAACTAAAATTCATTTGCCTTAAGTGATTCTTTGCTGTGAAACTCACCAAAAAAACTGATTGTCGATGTAATTCGTTTTAAATTATGCATTAAATAGTGGTTCCACGAGAATTTTTATTTAATTCAGCACACCAGCAGTCTATTTTTTTAAATTGAGGTGCGGTAAATTATAAAGCATAGTGCTTAAAATTTAAATGATCGATTGAAAAAGTATTGAGATAAAGTGTCTAAATGAAAAATTTAAATCCTAATTCAAATCTCCACGAACCTATGAAGGTATCGCTTGGTCAGCAGACTCTTATGTCATTTCTTTCAGCACCTAAAAAATTTAAAATTTTAGGCATGGTGCGTATGGGCATGGAGTTTGGTATTTTAGCCATTAATGAGAATGGACAATATGTTCGCGTCAACGGCTCTTACGAACAAAATTTATGTAAAGCAGAAGTTGAATCTGCGATTCAATCCGCAGTTACACATGGGCATTTTAAATTAGATAGGCCATCAACTTCGCACAACGTAACGATTGCGCCAATCGTTACCATTAAAAAACACCGTCATGCAAGTTTACCGCTAAAAAATATTTTTAATTCAACCATTTCCATCAGCGCTTAGGTAACATAACTTTTTTAAAACGCCAAGAAGATAATACATGTCAATTAAATAATACCCTTTATTGTATGAGAATATATTTATTCATCCAACTTTAGGGGTAACTAGAGGGATGATAATGCGGGAAATAGATAGTATTTAATTAATAATTAAATTCTTATATAATGGAAACTCAATTAAATAATAGCGATGATTTCGAGATTAAATACGAAACATACTCACAGGTCCGACTTCCGTCTTTGCATGCGGGACGGAATTCAAAGTCATGGAGTTACGTTGAACACTTGCATACGTCCTCCATTGCTATGCAATATGCCGAGGAAACTATTCCAGTTGATGGCATGGAAGCTGGGACCTACCGGCTCGGTCTGTGGTTATTCCCAGTCCGTCTGGATATACAATTTACAGAGAAGGAATATGCACTTTTCACAGGAAACTTGCTAAGTGATGATCACTTTGCGTCAAAACTTTCATGTGCAATGAAAATGAGTAACGAAGGCAAAACTGGGTGGGTTTACACCATACCGCAACTGCTTTCTTTAGTTCGGTTACAAGAAGCTGACATTGGGGATTTGCTAATGCTCCCCGCTCGCGCGGAAGCCGCAGTATTGGGATCAAAGTACATTGTAACGCTGAATGGCACTTCTAAAAAATGTGCTGGTCGGTGCGCGGATCATGACCCTTCGGTGTATTTTTTGCCCTTCGTAGTTCGCCTACCTGCAATAAATCCCATCAAGAGGCCACTGGTTTTGAACAGCGTAGACAATGCGTTGGTGGATTGGATCAACGAGAGCGGTATGACCCTACCAGGGTTTCAAGGAATATTGCCTTTGGTGTCACCATTCTCGGAAATCATGCAAAACATAATAACGGGTCCAGATTCAAGAAAATGCAGGGAATTTGGCGCGCTTCCAACGGACTTGCAAGTCGAAATATTAGCAAATGAATTCACAATAAATTAGACCTACAGATTTACTGCCAAATCGCTCAATCTTAAGTATTCCACATTGTATAAAAGTTAACTACATCAACTAATATTTTTTTCTTACGCATGATGAATATTCGCCAAGGCTTAGTTCATGGAGCTTCTGATTTGAACATTTTAGATTGACTATCCTGTTAAATAATATTGACACCGAGTCCATTTTTGAACATTACTTGGCCTTTTTTGATAATGATAAAAAATAGCCAAGAGGCAAACACTTAATGGTATTTATCAGGCCTGTTGTTCATTTTCAATATGAATTATGTAGAAATAAAGTTATAACTATTTCGAGGTTTATATATGATTTCACGCGTATCGTCAGTCGGGTTTTTAAAATGGTGCGCGTACGCATGAGGTTGCAGTCAGCCTTTGACAGCAGGAATTGTTGTTTTAGAAATTTCCAACCAAGCACGATTACTTGAGAAATCTAAAAATGAATTTGGCGCAACCAAAGTCTGAGTCAACAGGCTAGCGATCTGACTGCGCTTGATGACATGGTTCCTAGTGGTCACCGGGCGATCTGGTACCAGTGACTTGTGTTTGTTTTGTTCTGCGACCCATGGGTTTCATCTAAATTTTTGGCAACCCAAAAATGAACTAGGCGGCGTCTTAACCACAATAATGTTCAGATAGAAGGTGTTCGTTGATAATTTCTCTCCATCGAAATTTCGATGGAGAGACGCGATGGCAAGAACCCGTAAGTCGCTCCCGGCAAGAGTGGAGGTCGCAGATTTGATCAGTGCAGGCGTGTTTGCTAGTGTATGCCCAAGGGCATTGATTGAGAAGGTCCTTGCTGAAACAGGCAAGTCCAGCCAGCTCGAACGGTTGTTACCGGCACCGGCAGTGGTGTATTAAGTGATGGCACCGGCTCTTTGGCGAGAGGCGCCGTTGCATGAGGGACTGCGGTTGGTGTGCGAGGGCTTGCACTGGCTCGGACGCGGCGATACTGGAGCGGTGCGAGCCAGCAAATCCGCAATCTCCCAGGCACACACGCGGGTGGGATCCCAAGCGATGCGCCAATTGGCTCAGCGTATTCTGCGCCCACTGGTCGCGCTTGGAGCACCAGGCGCAAGGTACCAGGGGCTTCCCGTTGTGCCGCCCAATGGCAGTTGCGTGGCGGTGGCTGCCGAGGTCGACCCTCACATTCGCAGCGAACAAGCAATGGCAGCACAAATGTTGCCAGTCACGTTCAAGCCAGACACGCTGGTTTTGGCCGACTGCAATTTTTTCAGCTTCAAGCTTTGGCAGACTGCCTGTGCCACCGGTGCCAAACTGGTCCGGTGGGCCAAGGCCGATCGCCCAGTGCCGGTGGATCAGGTACTGCTCGATGGCTCTTACTTGAGTCGCGTGTATGACGGTACCGATAAGCGGTAAGCGTATAGCCGCGGCATATTGATTGCATTCCGCCGTTTGCCGATCATCACGTGTATGGTGAACATGATAGCGACAATCTACCGCGGAGTAGTTGAGCAATTTGCTAGCTGGATGCGCATGAGCATCAGGATGCACGGACACACGGACAAGACGTTACGGCCATCAGCAAACGCATGAGTGCACGGTCTGCGCAGATGCGTGGGTTCGCACTTTCACTTGGCGAAGGGCTAAGTGTCCCAGGGAGCTCATTCACGATGTCCGCATCATAAAAATAAGTTGCATCTTATACCGGTAATTCGGTATTTAAACCTGTATGTTTTTGTAGATCCGTTGAGTAAAAAGCCTATCATGACAGTTCTAAAAAATGATGGTAGGCATGCTGAACGAGCTCCATCTAGCTGCTGAAATACTGGTTCAATGGTTAAAATTAATCCCATTTTTAATCCATGTAAACCTTGGCGTGTTGAAGTTAATCGACTGTAGTTCGTTCTATACGGATGTTCAATTGCCGATCTGCAGGGCAGTGAGCATGTCAGCCTACTAACGGATCATTCAATAATTTTTAAAATTAAAGTTTATGATTCAGTTTTTACATTATCTTGTAGAACATAAATACTTATAAATATATGAAAAATATTGATCGTCGGTCAAATTATACCGACCCAGTCGTTGGTGTCGCCACTGAAAGGCGGAACATGGATACAAAAGGTGATGATAGCCTGATTAGTATCAAAGCTTTGCAAAGCGCTATCTTTAACAGCGAAAATTTCTCAAGCATTGCTACTGATGCAAATGGAGTCATTCAGATTTTCAATGTCGGAGCAGAGTGCATGCTGGGCTACACTGCGGCCGAAGTGGTTAATAATATTACTCCAGCCGACATTTCTGATTCTCAAGAGTTGATTGCACGCGCCATGGCTCTGAGTGATGAGCTGGCTACGCCGATTACTCCCGGGTTTGAGGCTTTGGTCTTCAAGGCATCGCGAGGTATCGAAGACATTTATGAGCTCACATACATTCGCAAGGACGGAAGCCGTTTCCCCGCGGTGGTCTCAGTCACGGCTCTGCGAAATCGTTCAAATATTATTATTGGTTATCTGCTGATTGGCACCGATAACACTGCGCGAAAGCAAGCTGAAGAGGCACTGATTAAGGCAGGGGCCTTGCAAAGCGCTATTTTTAATAGTGCGAATTTCTCCAGCATTGCCACTGATGCAAATGGAGTGATCCAGATTTTCAATGTGGGTGCAGAGCGGATGTTGGGTTATGCTGCAGCTGATGTCATGAATAAAATGACGCCTGCGGACATATCTGATCCAAAGGAAGTCATCGCTCGCGCCAAGGCTTTGAGCGCGGAATTGGAGACTCCGATCAATCCCGGCTTTGAGGCCCTGGTGTTCAAGGCTTCCCGAGGGATTGAAGATATTTACGAACTTTCATATATCCGCAAAGACGGCAGTCGTTTCCCTGCGGTCGTGTCAGTTACGGCACTGCGGAACAGCACCAATGTGATTATTGGTTATTTACTTATCGGCACCGATAATACGGCGCGCAAACAAGCCGAAGATGCACTGATCAAGGCAGGGGCTCTGCAAAGTGCTATTTTCAATAGTGCAAATTTCTCCAGCATCGCCACTGATGCCAATGGAGTGATCCAGATTTTCAATGTCGGTGCAGAGCGCATGTTGGGTTATGCAGCATCTGACGTGATGAATAAAATGACACCAGCGGATATATCTGATCCAAATGAAGTCATCGCGCGCGCGAAAGCCTTGAGCATTGAATTGGATACTCCGATAAATCCTGGATTTGAAGCCCTGGTGTTCAAGGCTTCCCGTGGAATTGAAGATATTTACGAACTCACATACATTCGTAAAGACGGCAGCTGGTTTCCTGCAGTAGTTTCGGTCACGGCATTGCGAGATAGCGCTGGAAGCATCATCGGTTACCTGCTCATTGGCACAGACAATACCGCGCGCAAGCTGATTGAAGAAGAGCAGAAAAAACTGGACCAGCGATTGCGTGATCAACAATTCTACACCCGGTCGTTGATCGAGTCAAATATCGATGCCATCATGACTAGCGATCCGAAAGGTATCATCACTGACGTGAACAGGCAAATGGAAGCGTTGACAGATCGTACCCGTGAGGAGCTGATTGGCGCACCGATGAACAGATTTTTTACTGAGCCGGAGAGGGCTCTGGAAATGATGCGTTCCGTGCTCAGGGACAAGAAAGTAACTGACTATGACCTCACGGTGCTTTCCCGCGACGGCAAAAATACCTCCGTTTCGTATAACGCCACCACTTTTTACGATCGCGAACGTGTGCTGCAAGGTGTGTTTGCCGCAGCACGGGATGTAACCGAGAGCAAGCGCCTGGACCAGGTATTGCTGGAGAAGAACAGCGAGCTGCAAAACGCCCGTTTGGTCGCTGACAGGGCTAATTTGGCCAAGTCAGATTTTCTTTCCAACATGAGCCATGAAATCCGCACGCCCATGAATGGGATTGTTGGCATGGTGGACATCCTGCAGACCACTGCGCTCAATCCCTCACAGAGGGGCATGCTCAATACGGTGCATAAGTCATCGCTGTCACTATTAAATATTTTGAACGACATTCTGGATTATTCAAAAATAGAGTCGGGAATGCTGGCAGTGGAAAGTA
>Ga0316219_1004685_pt1 | contig 10138 bp, 5 predicted proteins | sample TBH18003PmetaG_FD_203635 | JGI IMG/M metagenome (GOLD analysis project Ga0316219, IMG submission 203635) | Freshwater microbial communities from Trout Bog Lake, Wisconsin, USA - TBH18003P | ecosystem: Environmental > Aquatic > Freshwater > Lake > Hypolimnion/Profundal zone | place: USA: Wisconsin... | reverse complement strand
CAGGCCCCGTCGCGCCGGGGATTTTGCGGGCGTTTCTCTTCTGCGAGCGTAGCACAATGGATAGTGTAGTGGCCTCCGAAGCCATTGATCCGGGTTCGACTCCCGGCGTTCGCACCAAATTTCGCGCCTCAGCGCGAAATTTGCCCTCCGTAGCCCAACGGGCGAAGGAGGGCCTCCGCTCATCCAGCCGTTTGGCTCAGCCCGCGCGACCTCAGATGTGAATCGCCTCGCCCGTCGTCGCGGCAGCCGACTCCATCACCGCCTCGCTCAACGTCGGATGCGCGTGGATCGTGTGATGGATGCTCTCGACGGTGCCTTCGAGCTCGATGACGAGGCCGTATTCCGCAATCAGCTCGGTCGCCTCGGCGCCGATGATGTGCGCGCCGAGGATCTCGCCGGTCTTGGGGTCGCTCAACACCTTGACGAAGCCTTCCGATTCCGCCGACGCCACGGCCTTGCCGGACGCGGTGAACGGGAACTTGCCGACTTTGTAGGCGATGCCCTTTTCCTTCGCGGCCTTCTCGGTCAGGCCCGTGCTCGCCACCTGCGGCTGGCAATACGTGCAACCGGGAAAATTCTTCACGCGCTTCGGCTTGCTGGCACCGAACATGCCCTGCACCGCGTTGACGGCCTCGTAGGTCGCCACGTGCGCCAGCCACGGCGGCCCGATGATGTCCCCGGCGCCGTAAATGCCCTTCACGCTCGTCTGGTAGTCGTCGCCGACCTTCACGTAGTTGCGGTCGAGTTCGAGCTTCACCTTCGGCGAGAGCACGCCCTCGAGGTTCGGCACCACGCCGACGGCAGAGAGCACAGTTTCGACTTCGATCTCCTCGCTCTTGCCGTCCTTCACCAGGTTGAGTTTCACGGAGTTCTTCCCGACGCGGAAATTTTCACACTTCGTCGCCGTGTGGACCACGATGCCCTGCTTTTCGAACGAGCGATGCAGCAGTTTCGCGACTTCCTCGTCCTCGACGGGGAGGATCTGCGGCAGCATCTCCACGAGCGCCACCTTCGTGCCAAAGGCGTTGTAGAAATAGGCGAACTCCACGCCGATGGCGCCGGCGCCGACGATGACGATGGACTTGGGCAACACCGTGCTGGCAAGCGCCTCGCGGGACGTCATCACGCGCACGCCGTCGACCGCAAGGTCGGGGATGCGGCGCATCTTGCAGCCCGTCGCGAGCAGGATGTTCTTCGTCTTGAGAAACTTCCCCTTGTGCTCGCCCTCGGTGATTTCGACCATGCCGGGCACGGTGATCTGCGCACGGCCGACGAAGTAATCCACCTTGTTCTTGCGGAAGAGGAACTCGACGCCCTTGGCCATCTGGCCCGCCACGCCGCGCGAGCGCTCCATCACCTTGGCAAAATCGAAGGACACGTCCTTGACCGTGATCCCGAACGCGTCGGCCTTCTTGATCTTGAGGTAGAGCTCCGCGCTCTTCAGCAGCGCCTTGGTCGGGATGCAGCCCCAGTTGAGGCAGGTGCCGCCGGCGCGCTCGAGCTCGATGCACGCCACGCGTTTGCCGAGCTGTCCGGCACGGATCGCGCCGGCGTAGCCCGCAGGTCCGCCGCCTACGACGACCAGGTCATATTCAATGGATTCAGCCATTCCACACCGTCGCCACGCTGCCAAAACCCGTCAAACGGAAACTCGCCACGGCGCCCCGCCCTCGCCCATCCCGCCCAGGACCGGTCAAATGTCGATCACGTCACCACCGCCGCGCGGCGCGCTGGGCGGCTTCGGGGGACTGCGCGTCAGGAAACTCACCAGGAGATTCGTAAAACTCACGACCAGTGCCCCGCCCACGGCCGACCAGAAACCCTCGACGCGAAACCCGTTCACCAGATTGCCCGCCCAGTAGAACAACAAGGCATTGATCAGGATCACACCGAGCCCCATGGTCAGCAAGATGAACGGCAGCGTAAACAGCAGCAGCAGCGGCTTCAGGATCGCGTTGAAGAAGCTCAGCATCAACACCACCACGATGAGCGTCGCGCCGTCGGAGCAGGAAATGCCCGGCACGAGCTTCGTGGCGAGCAGCACTCCAAGAGCCAGCACGAGCCAGCGGATTAGCAGTTGTTTCATCGGGAAGGGACGTGTTTGAAGCCCCGTTGTCATCTTCCTTCCTTCCTCGGGCAATGAAAATCCTCGTCGTCCAGGACCACCTTCGCAGCGGCGGCACCGAGCGGCAGTCCCTGTTGCTCGCCGGTGGCTTCGCCGCAGCGGGCCATAAGACCACCTTGCTCACCTTCCGGCCTGGCGGCGCCTTGGCCCCCACTTGCGCTGCCTCGGTCCAGCACCGCGTGCTTCAACCTTTCGACACGGGACTCGACTGGCTGGCGCCGGGATTGCACCGGGCCGCCGTGCACCTCGCGCCCGATATCGTGCTGTGCATGGGCCGCATGGCGAACTGCTACGCCGGCGGCCTGCAGCGCAAGCTCCCCGATGCCGCGGTGGTGTCGACGCTGCGCACCGGCAAACCCTTGCCCGCCCTTTTCCGGCGTTCCCTGCACGTCGTCCGGCACATCGTGGCGAACAGCGAGGAGTCCAAGGCCAACGTCGTCGCCCGACTCGGTCTCCCCGCCGCGAAAATCTCCGTCATCTACAACTCGCTGGTCTTTCCACCGCCCGCTGAGCTTGCCCGCAATCTCACCCTCCGCGCCCAGCACGGCGCCCGACCCGAGACCGTCGTCCTAGTGTGCGTCGCGATGTTTCGCCCGGAGAAAAACCAGCGCGAACTCATCGAGCTGGCCGCCTCGATTCCACCCGGCACCGACTGGCAGTTGTGGCTGGCCGGCACCGGCCCGACCGTCGCCGCCTGTGAGCGACTCGTGGACGAGCGCGGCCTGCGGAATCGCGTAAAGCTCCTCGGCTTCCAGCCCGACCCGTCCGCGCTCTACCGCGCCGCCGATGTCGCCGTCCTCGCCTCCCGCAGCGAGTCGCTGTCGAATTTCCTCATCGAGGCCCAAGCCCACGGTCTTCCCGCGGTCGTGTATGCCGCCCAAGGCATCGCCGAATGCTTCGTCCCAGGCGAGACCGGTTGGGTCGTGCCGCCGGGCGATCGCGCCGAATTCCTCGCTCGCCTGCAGCCGCTGCTGTCCGACGCCGCGTTCCGTTCCACCTGCGGTTCCGGCGCGCGGACATTTGCGGCATCGCGGTTCGCCCAGGCGCAGGGTCCCGCGGCCTATCTGGATCTCTTTTCCCGGCTACAAGCATCCGCGTCATGACCAGCAAACAACGCACGGATTCGATCGAGCGCTACATTCGGACTCACCAGTATGCCGACTTGCGCATGCTTGCGGCGCGGTTTGGCGGCTCGCTGTCCACGGCCCGGCGCGCGCTGGACCAGCTCGAGGCCCGCGGGATAGTTCGACGCCACCACGGCGGCGCGTCCCTCGTCGAAACCGACGCCGTGGCGCAGGAATACGACTTCGTCGCCCGCAACCAGCGCCATCCCGACGAGAAATTCGCCATCGCCAGCCTCATCGCCGAACAGGTGCAACCCGGCATGACGATCATCCTCGACGGCGGCAGCACGACCTACGCCGTCGCCCGCCTCCTCACCGCCAAGCGCCTCCAGGTCATCACCAATTCCCTCCCGGCCGCCAGCCTCTTCAGCGAGGTCGGCGGCGTCGAAACCATCGTCACCGGCGGCAATCTCTATGACCGCCTCGGCGTCATGCTCGGGCCGATGTGCGAGGATTCGTTCAGCCAGGTGCACGCCGACCTGGCCATCCTCGGCGGCGCCGGCATCACGGAGAACGGCGTGTGGAACCACAATGCCCTCATCGTCTCCGCGCAGCGCAAGATGATCGCCGCCGCCGAGCGCACCTTCTTCGCCCTCGATAACTCCAAATTCGGCCGCAAGGCGCTCAACCTCACCACGCCCTTCGAGCCGCGCTTCACCATCGTGACCGACACGCGCCCCGCTCCCGCCGTCACCCGCGCCATCCACACGGCCGGGGCGAAGCTGACGCTCACGCGCTGAGGCAAAAAAATCGCCGCGGAGTTTGAGTTTCCGCCGCGGTCTCGCCAACTGTGTGCCCCCTCCGCCGTGGCCAAATCCAGCTCCCTCGAATTCATCCGCCTCCGCGGTGTCCGCCAGAACAACCTCAAGGGCTTCGACCTCGACCTCCCGCTCAGCCAGTTCGTAGTCGTGACCGGACTCAGCGGCGCCGGCAAGTCCTCACTCGTCTTCGACACGCTCCACGCCGAGGGCCAGCGGCGCTACGTGGAGACGTTCAGCGCCTACACCCGCCAGTTCCTCGACCTCCTCGACAAGCCGAAGGTCGACAGCATCGAGAACATCCGCCCGTCCATCGCCATCGAGCAGACCAACACGGTCAAAACCTCGCGCTCGACCGTGGGCACCATGACGGAGCTGACCGATTTCTGCAAAGTCTGGTTCAGCCACGCCGCGCGTTGTTTCGATCCCGCGACCGGCGAGGAGGTCACAGATGACACCCCGCAGACAATCTGGGACAAAATCTCCTCCGCTCACCCGGGCCGCACCGTCATCGTCGGCTTCCAGGTGACCAAGCCCACCAAGCTGGCCTGGGCTGAGATCCTCGCCAACCTCAAGGGCCAGTCCTACGTCCGAGTCCTCGTCGCCAACGCCGCCAATTTCCTCGCCGTTCATCGCGTGGACGACCTCCTCTCTGAGCCGCAGCCTCTGCGTGACGCCACCCAATTGTTCGTCGCCCAGGATCGGTTGAGTCTCTCGACCGCGGGGAAATCCCGCTTCCTCGAGGCCGTCGAAACCGCCCTGCATTTCGGGCAGGGCCAGGTGCGGATTTTCTCAGCCGAGCCGCTCACCGAACTTGGGCATTTCTCGCGCGGACTCCATTCGCCCTCGACCGGCCGCACCTTCCGCGCGGCCTCGCCGGCCCTGTTTTCATTCAACTCCCCCCTCGGCGCCTGCCCCAAGTGCCGCGGGTTTGGCCGCGTCATCGACATCGACTACCGCCTCACGATTCCCGACCAGTCCAAGTCAATCGACGACGGCGCCATCAAGTGCTGGGAGAGCGAAATCTACGGGGACTCGAAGAAGGACCTGCTCGTCTTCGCGAAGAAGAAAAAGATCCCGACTAACGTCCCCTTCGCCTCACTCACACCGGAGCAGCAAAGCTTCGTCGTCGATGGCGAGCCCGGTTACGGGGAAGAAAACGGCAAACCGTGGCCCAAATATTGGTATGGCATCAAGGGCTTCTTCCGCTGGCTGGAGAAGAACACCTACAAGATGCACGTGCGTGTCTTCCTCGCGCGCTACCGCAGCTACAATCCCTGCCCCGCGTGCGGCGGCCAGCGCCTGCAACCCGAGGCGCTCTGCTGGAAATGGCGCGGCCATACCCTGCCGCAGCTTTACCAGCTGCCCGTGTCCGACTTTCTGGTCGCCCTCAGCGACGCCCGCCCGCAGGCCCGCGATCACCAGTCCGAACTGGCTTACGACTCAATCGTCACCCGCCTGCGCTATCTCGAGCAGGTCGGGCTCGGTTATCTCACGCTCGACCGCCAATCAAAGACCCTCTCCGGCGGCGAGGTGCAGCGCGTCAACCTCACAAGCTGCCTCGGCACTTCGCTTGTCGACACGCTCTTCGTCCTCGATGAGCCCAGCGTGGGGCTTCATCCGCGCGACATCGACCGCCTCCTCGCGATCATTCGCACGCTCACCGACGCCGGCAACACCGTCGTCGTAGTCGAGCATGACGAAACCATGATCCGCGCCGCGGACCACGTCATCGAGATCGGTCCCGAGCCCGGCAGCCGTGGCGGCCACATCGTGTATCAGGGCAACCTATCTGGCCTCATCCGATCGCCGGCCAGCATCACCGGCGCGTATTTTTCCGGCCGCGAAACCCTGTCCGCCCCCGCCGTGCGCCGGCCCGTGACTGCGAAGCATCCTTCGCTCCATTTCCGGAGCGTCACCAAGCACAACCTGTCCGGCCTGTCCTTCCGCCTGCCGTTGCAGCGCCTCGTTTGCCTCAGTGGCGTGTCGGGCTCGGGCAAATCCACGCTGCTCGACAACGTCATCTACCAAGGCCTGCTGGCCGAGCGACTGCAATTGGCTGACGACCCGGCCGTAATCGATTCGATTCGGACAGACGGCGCCTTGGGCGAGATCGTGCTGGTCGACCAATCCCCGCTTTCCCGCACGCCGCGCTCGAATCCCGCGCTGTATTGCGAGGCGTGGGACCTCATCCGCGAACTCTACTCGCAAACCCCGGCCGCGCTGGCCGCCGGTTTCAACAGCTCGAGTTTCTCGTTCAATAGCGGCGAGGGCCGCTGTGACCACTGCCAGGGACTCGGCTACGAGCGCGTGGAGATGCAATTCCTCTCGGATGTCTACGTGCCCTGCCCGATCTGCGAGGGCCGCCGCTTCAAGCCCGAGGTTCTCGCGATCCAGTGGCAGGGCCGCTCCGTCGCCGACCTGCTCGCCACCAGCATCACCGACGCCCTGCCGTTGTTCGCGGAACACGCTTCCATCCGGTCGCGCCTCGCCAGTCTCGACTCGGTCGGACTCGGCTACCTGACCCTCGGCCAGCCCCTCAATACCCTCAGCGGCGGCGAATCGCAGCGGCTGAAGCTCGTCAGCTATCTCAGCGGCTACACGAGCGCCGCTGGCAAAGCCGCGGGAGCCCTGCTCCTGCTCGATGAGCCCACCACCGGCCTCCATCGCCACGACGTCAAGCGCCTGCTCGGCGTACTGCAGGCTCTCGTGGACCGCGGGCACAGCGTCGTCGTGATTGAGCACAACCTCGACGTGCTCAAGTCCGCCGATTGGATCCTCGAGATCGGCCCCGAGGCCGGCGCCGGCGGTGGCCGCATCGTCGCCGAGGGTCCGCCGGAAACAATCGCCGCATCCGATGCAGCCACCGCGCCGTTCCTGCGCGCCGCCCTCGGCTACGCCGCTCCGACTCGCGCGCAACTCGCGGCCGAGGACGCCGCCGCCTACGACGCGCAGTCGTCCCTCGTGCTCGCCACGGGTGACCTCACCATCACCGGCGCCCGCGAGCACAACCTTAAAAACCTGTCGCTCACGATTCCCCACCGCCAGCTCAGCGTCGTCACTGGCGTCTCGGGCTCGGGCAAGTCCACCCTCGCCTTCGACATCGTGTTTGCCGAGGGCCAGCGGCGCTTCATGGAGTCGATGTCCCCGTATGCGCGGCAGTTCGTCGAACAGCTGCCACGCCCCGACGTCGATCGGCTCACCGGCATTCCGCCCACCGTTGCCATCGAGCAGCGGGTCACGCGTGGCTCCCGCAAATCCACCGTCGCCACGATCACCGAGGTCGCGCAATACCTCCGCCTGCTCTACGCCCGGCTCGGCGTCCAGCATCACCCCGACACCGACCACGCCGTCACACCCCTCTCACCGGGAGCCTTGAAGAAGCTGCTCGCCCGTGTCCTCGCGACGCCCAAGGCCCGCAAAGCGAAGCATCTTTACCTCTGCGCGCCGCTCATCCGAGGCCGCAAGGGCCATCACCAGCCCATCGCCACGTGGATCGCCAAGCAGGGCTACGCGCTCATGCGCACCGACGGCCAGCTCGCGCGCGTGGACGCCTTCCAGAAACTCGACCGCTACAAGGAACACGAAATCGAGGTCGTCGTCGGCGATTTGAAACAAATCGCCGCCGACGACCGTCGAGGAGCCGAGAAGTCGAGGAGCCGAGGCGCCAAAATAAAGCCCGGACCAAATTTTTCCGGCAGTCGACCCTCGACCTCTCGACTCCTCGACGACGCTTTGCGCATCGGCAAAGGGGCGTGTTTCCTGATTACTCCCGACGGCACCATCCTGTCCTGGTTCTCCACGACGCGCACCGATATCGCGTCCGGCGAGTCCTTCCCCGAACTCGAACCGAAGAATTTTTCCTTCAACTCCCCGCGTGGCTGGTGCCCGACTTGCCGCGGGCACGGCCGCATTCTCCCGTGGATGCTCGTGCCCGACGACGAGGACGGCGACGCCAACCTCGACCGCCTCCGGCAGCTCGGGTTGGAACCCGGCGACGAGGTCGCGGATTCCGGCGTGCTCTGCCCCGAGTGCCATGGCGAGCGCCTCAATCGCATCAGCCGCGCCGTGAAACTCCACCTCCGGGGCAAGCAACCCCCGCTCTCGCTGCCCGACCTGCTGACGGCCACCCCGGCCCGTCTGCTGGGCCATCTGCGCGGCCTCGAACTCGACGCCCGCGGCCAGCTCATCACGCAGGACATCGTGCCGCAGATCGAGGAGCGGTTGAAATTCCTCGATCACGTTGGCCTCGGCTACCTGTCGCTCGACCGTCCCACCGAGACGCTCTCCGGCGGCGAGGCGCAGCGCATCCGCCTGGCGGCTCAACTCGGCTCCAACCTCTCCGGCGTGCTTTACGTGCTCGATGAGCCCAGCATCGGCCTGCACGCGCGCGACAACGAGCAGCTCATCCGCACGCTCGAGGCCCTGCGTGCGAAGGGCAACACGCTCCTGGTCGTTGAGCATGACGAGGAACTCATGGCCCGTGCCGACCGCATCATCGACCTCGGACCCGCCGCCGGCATCCACGGCGGAGAACTCCTGGCCAACGGCACACCCGAGGAAATCCGGCGAAACGAAAAGTCGCTCACCGGCGTCTTTCTCAAGTCCGGCATCAAACATCCGTTGCGGGGCGCCTACCGGCCGGTGGACGCCAAGTCGGTTCCGGACTGGCTCGAGCTGCGCGGCGCGCATTTCCGCAACCTCAAGGATTTCACGCTCCGGCTCCCGCACGGCCGGCTCATCATGGCCGCGGGCCCAAGTGGAGCGGGCAAATCCACGCTTTTCCGCGACCTGCTTCGCCCGGCCGTCACCCACGCGATCAAGGCGCGCAAAACCCGCCTCACCGGCCGGGACTTCGTCCGCGCAACCGACTTCGTGTCCGACCGACTGCCCGGCAACACGTCCACGGCCCCCTTGTCCGCCGTAGCCTTGGCGAAGGTGGAGCCCTTCGCGGAGCTGACCGGTGCGAGCAATTTTAAGTCCGTCATCGAGGTGGACCAGGCACCCATCGGCAAGACGCCGCGCTCCACCCCCGCGACGTATCTCGGCATCTTTGACCTCGTCCGCCAGTTTTTCGCCTCGCTGCCCGAAGCGAAGATCCGCGGCTACACGGCCTCGCGCTTCTCGTTCAACGTCGCCGGCGGACGCTGCCCGACCTGCGAGGGCGCCGGTCGCGTCAAACTCGAGATGGCCTTCATGCCCGACACCTACCTGCAGTGCGATGACTGCCGCGGCCTGCGCTACGGGCCCGAGCTCAACGACATCACATGGAAGGGCAAATCCATCGGTCAAGTGCTGCAGCTCACCTTCGACGAGGCGGCGCAGTTCTTCGACTTTCATTCCCAGCTCAGCTCCGTCTGCCAGCTCATGGTCGATTGCGGCCTGGGTTACCTCACCCTGGGCCAAAGTTCGCCGACCCTTTCAGGCGGCGAGGCGCAGCGACTCAAGCTAGTCACTGAGCTTTCCGCCGGGCTCGCCACCTACCGCGAGCGCAGCCGGGGACTTCTGCCGCGCAATCTCTACTTGCTCGAGGAGCCCACGATCGGCCTGCATCTCAGCGACTGCGAGAAGCTCATCCGCGTCCTCCATTCACTCGTGGATCAAGGCCACACCGTCGTCGTCATCGAGCACCATCTCGACCTGTTGGCCGAGGCGGATTACCTCGTGGAACTCGGGCCGGTCGGCGGACCTGATGGCGGCGAGCTCCTATACCAGGGCCCGCTCGCCGGGGTGCTCAAGGTGAAGCGCAGCCCCACGGCTCCGTTCCTGCGGGCCCGCCTGAAGGCCGTGCGCTAGCGGCTATTTCTTCGCGAGCGCGGCGCGGATCACGCGCTTGAGCTCGTCGGGATGCGCGGGTTTCAGCACGCAGGCCGCCAGCCCGGCCAGCGGCACCGCCCGCGAAAGCAACTCGGGATTGATGTAGCCGGTCATCATGATGCGCCGCGTCGCCGGCTGCAGCTCCGCCGAACGCATGAGGAATTCCAGACCGTTCTGTCCCGGCATGATCTGGTCGCAAATGATGACGTCGTATTGCCGCGTGCCCGTCAGCAGCGCCGCCTCCTCGGCCGAGGCCGCGGTCTCGATTTCGTACTCACCGCCCAGCCCCGCCCGCATCAATTCGAGGATGTAGG
>Ga0316219_1004677_pt1 | contig 10158 bp, 10 predicted proteins | sample TBH18003PmetaG_FD_203635 | JGI IMG/M metagenome (GOLD analysis project Ga0316219, IMG submission 203635) | Freshwater microbial communities from Trout Bog Lake, Wisconsin, USA - TBH18003P | ecosystem: Environmental > Aquatic > Freshwater > Lake > Hypolimnion/Profundal zone | place: USA... | reverse complement strand
CAATGATTTCGTGCCGGAGCTTTCTTTCCATCTGGAAGAGCCCGTGACAGGCGGGCAGTTGATCATCAACCTGCGCGCCGAGGCTGCGCCAGATGTTTTGGGAACGGTCGTTCGCGAGGGACTTGCAGCGGCCGCAAACAATTTTCCGACGTTGCAGGCCACGCTGGAGCACCTAGAGCATTTCCGTCCGGGCAAGCCCACGCCGACACATCGCATCAAGGAATGATCCGCCTGATGTCACGAAGACTTTGCCGCGCATGAAACCAATCCCAAGATGGTTCACGGGGGAGTTCTTTGGCACCTTTCTGCTGGTGTTCTTTGGCTGCGGCAGCGTTTGCTCGGCGGTTTTGACGGGCGCGCAAGTGGGCGTGTTTCAAGTGGCCATCGTATGGGGACTCGGCATTGCAACGGCCATTTACCTGACCGGCGCGCTGAGCGGGGCGCACTTGAACCCGGCTGTGACGGTGAGCATGGCGGTGTGGTCGGACTTCCCGAAGAACCGGGTGACGCCCTATATTGCCGCGCAACTGCTGGGAGCGTTCGCGGCAACCGCGGTGCTTTTCTTCATTTTCGGCGACGCGCTTTCGGGGTTCGAGAGGGCCAACCATTTGGTGCGGGGCCAGCCGGGCAGTGAAGCCAGTGCGATGGTGTTCGGTGAATTCTTTCCGAATCCCGGCGGGCATCCGCTGACGGACGAAGCGCGCGCCCGCATGTCGCCGTTGGCGGCTTTCAGCGCGGAAGTCATCGGCACAGCCATCCTCTTGCTTGTCATTTTCTGCGTGACCGATGAACGCAACAAAGCGCGTCCGCAAGCGCTGACCGCCGCGGCGATTGGCCTTACGGTGACGCTGCTTATCTCCCTGTTGGGACCGCTTACGATGGCCTGCTTCAATCCCGCACGCGACTTTGCGCCTCGCCTGTTCTCCTCAATAGCGGGGTGGGGGACCGTGCCCTTTGCGGCCAACGGCTGCGGTTGGCTGACGGTTTACATCCTCGCGCCAATTTTGGGCGGACTCTTGGGCGGCGCCCTCTATCGGATTTTCTTCAAAGCGAGTTACGCGGACTGAGCGCGCTCCTCCGCTTTTCTCAACCGATCTTATCCACCCATTGCTTGGCGGCGCACAGGAGTTCCCTGGCGTTCGCCAGGCGCAGCTTGCATTTGAGGTTTTCGCGGTAGGGCTCGATGGTCTTGACGCTTAGATGCAGCGCGTCGGCGATCTGCTTGGTGGCGAGGCCCGCGCCGATCAAGCGGAAGATATGCAGTTCGCGGTCGGAGAGCGGCGGGTCGGCCTGCGGCACCAGGAACCGGAACGGGTCTGGCGCGAGCCCTTTTTCGGCAAGCAGGACGCGCATCCTGCCGCTCAGATAAATCTCGCCCCGGAGCACCGCGCGCACGGCGGCAAGCACCTCCTCCGGTGGCTCATGTTTCATGATGAAGCCGGAGGCTCCAGCCCGGAGGGCGCGCTCGGCGTAGATCAGTTCGTCGTGCATGGAAATGACGAGAATCAAGATGCCAGGGCGCAGGGCGCGGATTTGTTTGATCAACTCCAAGCCGTCCTCATGGCCAAGCATCAAGTCGAGGACGACGAGGTCGGGTGGGGGATCGCTGTCAACGGCCAGGATGGTTGTTCCCACGCTGTCCGCCTCTCCGGAGAGGAGCAAATTGGGGTCCTTGCCGATCAATTGAACCAGACCGCAACGCAGGAGCGGGTGGTCGTCCACGACGAGGACGCGCGCTTTCGAAGTCACAACGTCACCCCAAAGGAGTCAGTTTCCGAAATGGATTCGACGAAGGCGGTCAGCAATGCGATGACTTGTTTCACGTCGTTCAAGTCGCTCATTTCCACGACCGAGTGCATGTAGCGCAACGGGAGCGAGACAAGCGCGCTGGGGATGCCTTCGCGGGTCTGGAAAATCACGTCCGTGTCCGTGCCGCTATAGCGCGAGGAGGATTCGTGTTGGATGGGGATTTTAAGCTGTTGTGCCACTTCCAGCATTCGCGCGATGACGGCTGGGTGATTGCATGTTCCGTGAGTGACGCTCGGACCGGCGCCGAGTTTGGTGTCGCCATGTTGTGCCTGGTCGATGCCCGGCGTGTCGGTGGCGTGAGTAACATCCAATACGATGCAAATATCGGGCATCAAGCGATGTGCGACCATCTTGGCTCCGTGGCCGCCGATTTCTTCCTGCACGGCATTGACGGCGTACAGCGTGGAGCGGAGCGCCTCTTTGCGCTGGCTCAAATTCGCGAGCACCTGGGAGAGGATGTAGCCGCCGATGCGGTTGTCGAGGGCGCGGCTTACGACGTAATGGCTGCCGAGTTGCTCCGCCTGGTCCGCATAGACCGCCGGGTGGCCGACGCGCAGGCCGAGCGCGGCGACTTCCTCGGGATTGGCGGCCCCCACATCGACGTACAGCTCGTGAATCTTGGGCGCTTTTTCATCGCCCCGGCTGTCTGCGCGCAGGTGGATGGCGGTGTTGCCGATGATGCCGCGCACGGGTTCCTTGTCGCCCAGGATTTGCAGGCGGCGACCGCGCGCAGTGGCGGTGTCGGAGCCGCCAATGCGATCAATGCGCAGGAAGCCCTCTTTGGTGATCTGTTTGATGATGAAGCCGATTTCGTCGGCGTGGGCTTCGAGCATGATCCGCTTGGGAGCGCCTTGCGCGGCCCGTGCTTCCAGAGTGGCCCAGACGGTGCCGTAAGCGTCATTTTCCACGCGGTCGGCATGGGGGCGGACGTAAGCGGCCCATTTGCGCTGGCCCGCAAGCTCAAATCCGGTGGGGCTGGGGGTGTTTAAGAGGTCGAAAAGAAATGCGTGATCTTCCATAACTGCTCCTTACTTAACCAAATCGCGCCGAAAGCGGAGAAAAATCGCATGAGATTTCGCGCAATGGTAGGGTGGCACTCCGTGCCGTCCCTGCTATGAGTGTGGTCAAGTAAGAAGCGGGGCGATTTTACATTTACTGTTTCGTTGGTGGTTTTTTGACGTTTCCTCTTCTGTATCCCCGGTGTTTCAACAGGGACATCTACCGTGTCTCAATCCGCTCCAACGCCCAGTGTGCGTGCTCGGCGATGAGCGGTTCGGGGTCGGCGGCGGCGCGTTCCAGCGCAGGCAAATCACTTTGAGTTCCCGTGTTTCCAAGCGCCACGCAGACGTTCCGCAACAACCCGCGCCGCTTGATTCGGGCAATCGGCGAACCGCGAAAGAGCGCGCGGAATTGTTCCTCATCCAGCGCCAGCAACTCGAGCGAACCGAGATGCACCGCAGGCCGCGCAGCAAACGCCGCTTCTTGCGACGCCTGGGCAAAGCGGTTCCACGGACACGCGGCGGCACATGCGTCACAGCCGTAAATGCGCCCGCCGACGAGAGGTCGCAACGCCTCGGGAATGCTCCCTTTATTTTCGATGGTGAGGTAGGCGATGCAGCGCCGGGCATCAAGCCGATGCGGCGCGGTGATCGCCCCGGTGGGGCACGCGTCCAGGCAGCGCGTGCAATGGCCGCAGCGATTTGGGAGCGGCTCGTCGGGCGGGAGATCGAGGGTCGTCAGCACTTCGGCCAGGAAAAACCATGCGCCCAGCTTCGGGTGAATCAACATCGTGCTTTTGCCGTGCCAGCCCGCACCCGAGAGCGCGCCGAAATCGCGTTCCAACACCGGTCCGGTGTCGGCATAGCCGCGCTGAACCCCGCCGTATTGCTGTAAAAATGCGTCGATTTGTTGCAGCTTCGGCGCGATGAAATCGTGGTAATCGTCGTTCCACGCATAGCGGGCGATGCGATCCATCACGCCTTTTGGTTCCGCGTTTCCCTGCCCATAATTCATCGCCAAAACAACCACGCTTTTCGCGCCCGGCAGGACGCGTTGCGGGTCCGTGCGACGGTCTGCATTGCGCTCCAGCCAGGCCATTTCCCCGGCACATCCCTCCGCGAGCCATTGCCGGAAAGCCTCCGCATGAGGCGGTTCGCAGGCAGGGGCGACGCGGCAGAGAGCGAACCCGAGCGAACGAGCAAACTCAGCGAGCGCCTGTTTCACCATTCAACGCGGGTAACGGCGATGAGCCTCGGCGATGATCGCGTCGGCGGCCTGGGTGTGGGATTTTGCACTGGTGTCGATCGTGTAATCCGCCGCCGCCGCGTAGAGCGGCGCGCGCCGGGATAACAGTTCGGAGACGGTTTCGCGCGGGTTGGGCGTGTGCAGCAACGGGCGGGCTTTGTTGCGCGAAACGCGCTCAAAAATCACCTCTTCGCTCGCCGTCAGTTGGACGACAAACCCGAGCCGGTGCAACAGCGGGAGATTGCTCTCGCGCGTCACGATCCCGCCGCCGGTGGCCACCACGGCCCCCTTGGCATTGCGGTCCACCAGATAAGCAAGCGCATTGGCTTCGTACTCGCGGAAACCTTCCTCGCCCTTCCACTTAAAAATATCCGTGATCTGCATCCCGGCGGCCTCCACCACCAGCGCGTCGGTATCGAGGAGATGAAATCCGAGCTTCGTGGCCAGGATACGACCGATGGACGATTTGCCGCTGCCCATAAACCCGATGAGCACGAGGTTGACGGGAAGCGCAATCGGCGAATCGGTGGGTTCGGGTTGAGCAGCCATTGAGGTTTTGACAGCCTAGGCGTTCGCGTTCCGTGCGTCAATTGCGGCATTGAAGGAAGGAGTTATCCGCAGATTGCGCAGATGGACGCAGATTTCCAGAAGAAGAATCCAAGCTGTTGGCCCATGCGCAAGGATTTCTCTTTCCCGTGAACTTCACTCTCTGGGAATTTGTATCTTAAAAATCTGCGAAAATCTGCGGATAAAATCTCTTCTCCCTTCAAAATCCGTGCAATCTGCGTAATCTGCGGACAGTCTTCTCCGTTATTCCAATTTGAACACGCTTCTTCTTAACACAGATTCGCCCGAGTCGCTTGCCTGCGCGGTGGCGGAAGCCTGTCGCTTTCTCGGCGCGGGGGAACCGGTGGCGCTGCCTACCGAGACGGTTTACGGCCTTGCCGCCGATGCCTTGCAAGCCGATGCGGTGCTCAAGATTTTCGAAGCCAAGGAGCGCCCGTTCTTCGACCCGCTCATCGTTCATCTCCCTGATTTGGACTGGCTCGACCGGCTCACCGCCGTGCCCTCCTACGATGCCGCGCTGGTCCGCCGATTGACCGAGCGGTTCTGGCCCGGCCCGCTCACGCTCGTGTTGCCCCGGCGCGAACTGGTGCCTGACGTGGTCGCCAGCGGCCTGCCGACCGTGGCTCTGCGCATGAGCGCCCACCCTGTTTTCCGCGCCGTGGTCGCAGCGTTTGGGCGTCCCCTCGCCGCTCCCAGCGCCAACCGTTTCGGGCGGATCAGCCCCACCGCCGCCGCCCACGTGATGAGCGAGCTTGCGGGCCGCATCCGTCTCGTTGTGGACGGCGGCCCGACCACGCACGGCGTGGAATCGACCATCATCGCCGTCGCCGGAGGGCGCATCGAAATTTTGCGCAGCGGCCCCGTGACCCGCGAAGAATTGGCCGGGTTTGCAGAAGTCACCGCGCCCGGCGTGGTGGCGAAACCGGTCGCGCCGGGGCAGTTGAAAAGCCATTACGCACCGCGCACGCCGCTCTGTCTCGCGGCCAACCCGCAACCCGTTCCCGGCAAACGCTGCGGCCTGCTCGCGTGGAAAAAAGCCGTGCCCGGTTTTGAAGCCGTGGAGGTATTATCCGCCAACGGGGATTTACGCGAAGCCGCCACGCATCTTTTCGCCGCACTGCGCCGCCTCGACGAAGCGGGGCTGGACCTGATCGTCGCCGAACCGGTCCCGGAAACCGGCCTAGGCGTCGCCATCATGGACCGCTTGCGCAAAGCCGCCCATGATTTCCTATGAATAAGAGGGATAAATTTGGAAGCCAGGAAGCCAGGAAATGGAATACGAGGAATTAACGGGGCAAATTATTGGCGCGGCGATTGAAGTTCATCGTCGCCTCGGTCCAGGTTACCTTGAAGCCGCTTACGAAAATGCGCTTTGCATTGAACTGGAGCATAGGCGCATCGGTTACGAACGCCAGAAACAGCTTCCTGTGTATTATCGAGGCAAACTGATTTGCGAACACCGCCTTGACCTTGTGGTGGAACATTTGATTATTGTGGAACTCAAGGCCATAAGTGCCATAGAAAATATTCATTTTGCAGTGCTCCGATCCTACCTTAAAGCAGCAGAGTTGGATTACGGCTTACTACTGAACTTTGCCTCTGTTTCCCTGACCGTAAAGCGGGTGGGGAGAGAACTAAGCGCCCGCGCAATTCCAAATCTCCAATCCTAATTTCCTGGCTTCCTGGCTTCCAAATTCAATCCTTCTGCCCAATGCTCCCGCCCTCTGATTCTCCCCCCTCCGCCAAGCAGCAAAACCAGCTCAGCAAACGCGCCGCAGGGGTCGTCGCAATGGCGGTGGCGTGCAGCCGCGTGCTCGGACTGGTGCGCGAACTGGTGCTTGCCGCGCTCTTTGGCAAATACGCCACGGATATTTTCTACATGGCCTTCCGCGTCCCCAACCTGCTCCGCGATTTGTTTGCGGAAGGGGCGCTCTCGACGGCTTTTATTACCACGTTTTCCAAAAAGATCGCAACGGAAGGCGACGACTCCGCGTGGCGGCTGGCCAACAAAATGGCCACGCTCACGACGATCTTCATGAGCCTCGTCACGCTGCTGGGCGTGCTATTTTCGCCGCAGTTGGTCGAGTTGATCGCGCACGGGTTCGCTCCCGAAAAAGCGGCGCTCACCGTCCAACTCACGCGGATCATGTTCCCGTTCATCCTGCTCGTCTCGCTGGCCGCGCTGGCGATGGGGATGCTCAACGCAAAGAATGTCTTCGGAATGCCCGCGATGGCTTCGAGTTTCTTCAATCTCGGCTCGATCATCGCCGGAGTTTCGCTGGGTTGGTGGATGGACCCGCACTTTGGCCTCCGCTCCCTTGTCGGCCTGTCGATTGGAACGCTCATCGGCGGGTTGCTGCAACTGGTCGTTCAGTTCCCCGCGCTGTGGAGGGTCGGCTTCCGGCTGCGCCTCGACTTTGCCTGGCGGCGGGACGAAGGGGTGCGGCAAATTCTCTTTTTAATGGGACCGGCCGTCATCGCCGCCAGCGCCGTGCAGGTGAATGTCATGGTCAACAGCGGCTTTGCCTCGATGCTCGGCGACGGTCCCGTGAGCTGGCTCACCTGGGCCTTCCGGCTGATGCAGCTCCCTCTGGGTATCTTCGGCGTGGCGGTGGGAACGGTGACGCTGCCCGTCGTCTCCCGGTTCGCCGCGGTGCAAGATTTGAGCGGGGTCCGCTCGACCCTCAGTCACGGCCTGCGATTAGCCTTCCTGCTCACCATCCCCTGCGCCATCGGGTTGATCTTCTTTGCCGAGCCGATCATCTCCCTCATTTTCCAGCGGGGCCATTTCACCTACGAATCCACAAGGCAAACCGCCGCCGCACTTCAATACTACGCCGTTGGGCTGGTGGCTTATTCCAGCATCAAAGTGCTCGCTCCGGCCTTCTACGCCCTCAACCGGCGCAACCTGCCCATGATGGTGAGCTTCTTTTCCATCGCCACCAACTACGCACTCAACCAGGTTTTCACCTTCCAACTCGGCTGGGGACATCGGGGGCTGGCTTTCTCCACCAGTCTCGTGGCGATCATCAACTTTGCGATTCTCTACGGCATGATGACCCGGCACATCAAGGGATTGGAAACCCGGGCGCTCCTGAAAAATCTCGGCAAACTCGCCTTTGCCAGCGTCCCCCTGGCGCTCCTCTGCGTCGCCGCGAACAAGTGGCTCTTTGCCGGGCTCGCCACAATGGCATTTCTGCCGAAACTCGTTGCCGTCCTAGGGACCATCTGCGTCGCGGCAGCCGTTTTCGGCGGAACGGTGGCCCTCCTGCGCATCGAGGAAGTGGAGGATGTCATCGCCCTGGTGAAGCGCAAGCTCGGGCGGGCATAGGAAAATCGGGGTTTTCCCTATGGCACGGATGCTGCTTGGATAGGGGTGCAGTTTGGAATGGGTCAGGGACCGCAACCGGAAAGGACTTTACCAAGCCCACTTTTTGCATTATAGACAGCACTTCTTCGCCCAATGAGAGCTTTGAAACTATTTCCAATCTTGGTTGGGTTTTGCGCGCTGGCGCTTTGCGTTCCGGCGGCGCGTGCGCAATCGCCCTATCAAAGCAGCGCGGATTTCGCCAAATACGCCCAAAAGCTGCGGGAGAGCGCCTTGCTTAAAATGGAGCCGACGGTGCAAGTCCAGACCTCTGGCCACTCTACGTCGTTGTTCGGAGGGCGTTACCCGTGGCGGAAAGACATCGTGACCACGGTGTTCTGGATCGGCGAGGGAACGACGGCGAGAAATCCCACCCCCAATCGCGCCAGCTCCTGGGATCCCAATTGGCTCGGCAACTACGGCGGCGTTGATCGCCCGGACCGCCGCAACGGCTACCTGCCCGCGTCGTTTATCCCCGGCCAAAATCCTTTCTATTGCGCCCTGCCCTACAACGACGTGACGCGCGGCACCACCAAGCCTGAGGCCTCCTTCGTCATCCCGTGGTTTCGCCAGGCCTTCCAGCAAGCCGGTCATTCCGTCTGCAAAGGCCGCTGGCTCGCCATTCGCCACGGCAGCCGCGTCTGCTACGCCCAATGGGAAGACTGCGGACCGTTCCGCACGGACCACTGGCAATATGTGTTTGGCAAGGAATCCGATCCGGCAGCGAGGCCCAAACCCAATATCAACGGCGGAGCGGGCCTGGATGTCTCCCCTGCGGTGCGCGATTTTCTCGGAATGAACGCGACCAAGGACGTGTGCGACTGGAAATTTGTGGAGTTTAGCGAAGTGCCCCCTGGCCCTTGGGCGAAATTGGGAGAGAACAACACCTTTGTCCTCAACGCCCGGCGCGGGACCGAACGGCTGGCAAGCGGAAAGCGGTAAAACCCGATGGCCTTTTCGCCGGAAGCCGCCTTTGATTTTTTGCGCCGCGCCTTTGAGAGCGGACGGCTCGCCCACGCCTATTTGATCTCCGGGGAAGCAGGCAGCGGCAAACGGGCGCTCGCCTTGCGGCTGGCGACGCTGGTCGCGGGGATCGGCGGCGCAACGGATGACCCGCTCAAACACCCGGATATTCATTCCGTGGAGCCGGAATCGAAGTCACGCATCATCAAAGTCGAGCAGACGCGCGAACTGGAGAAGGCACTCCAAATGCGCGCCTCCCAGAGCGGACGCAAGGTGGCCATCATTTTCGACGCCGACCGGATGAACGCGTCGGCGTCCAATTCTTTCTTGAAAACGCTGGAAGAACCCCCGGCCAACTCGCTCTTGCTGCTGGTGAGCGCTCACCCGGAGATGCTGCTGGAGACGATTCTTTCCCGGTGCATCATGGTGCAACTCGCCGCCGCGCCCCGCCGGGAACCCAGCGAAGGCCAGCGCCGTCTGCTCGACCTTGTTTCCCGGTCCCTAGAAAAAAGCAAATCGGGTGAAGCGGACATCGGCGGGGTGTTTGTACTGGTGCGCGAATTCACCAAACTGCTGGCCGAAGCGAAATCGGCGGTCCAAGAGGAAGGTGCCGCCGAATTGAAACGCGAGGAAGGCTTGTATAAGCAGACCACCGACGGCAAATGGCTCGGAGAACGGGAGGAATATTACAAGGCGCTTGCAGAATCCCGTTACCTCCAGGCTCGCACGGTGTTTATGGGAACGCTGCTCCAATGGTGGGGCGACGTGCTCCGGCAACAGCACGGCGCAACTGCGGGCAACGCGCTCGATTTCCCCTCGTATGCCGACCAGACCGCGAAGCTGGCCGAGCGTTTTTCAACGCCGGAGGTGCTTCGCCGCGTGAGTGCTTTGGAAACGCTGCGGGAGAATTTCGGACGCAACGTTCAGGAGCAGCTCGCCGTCGAAGTGGCGTTCCTGGGAGCGTTTGGAGGCGGTTAAACTCGCTCCAATCACCAGCCGCACAAAGATGGCACGCTTGGCAATTTAGACAGCAACATGATTATCAGGATTGCGCCCGTAGCCTACGAAAACCGGTGAGCATTTGTGACAATCCGAAAAAATCCTGTAAATCATGTCAATCTTGTTAATCCTGTCTAAAAATAGTGAAGTTCTCGCTGCGCGCAAAACCACGAAATGAGCAGAACCAAAAAACTCCTGTTCATCCTGTC
>Ga0316219_1004673_pt1 | contig 10161 bp, 7 predicted proteins | sample TBH18003PmetaG_FD_203635 | JGI IMG/M metagenome (GOLD analysis project Ga0316219, IMG submission 203635) | Freshwater microbial communities from Trout Bog Lake, Wisconsin, USA - TBH18003P | ecosystem: Environmental > Aquatic > Freshwater > Lake > Hypolimnion/Profundal zone | place: USA: Wisconsin... | reverse complement strand
CTTGAGTTCCAAGTGGAATTGGACCGAACCCGAGCGGTAATCGACACGCACGCACCGGTAGTGGCCACTCACGCCAAAAGGTAAGCGGTAGTAGGGGTACGGGGCTAGGTCGCGCGAACCCGGCCGATCAGACCGGCTCAGCGCCTATGGCTGACGGGGCTTCCAGCTGGCGGGGAGAAGCTCGCGCACCTGGCTGCTGGTCATCGAGGGTAGGCGCTGGAGCACATCGGTGAGGTAATCCTGCGGGTTGATACCATAACGGCGGCAGCTTTGGATAAGGGTATAAATGACGGCGCTACGCCAACCGGCATCCGGATGCCCGATGAAGAGCCAGCGGCGTTTTCCCACGGCCGAGGGTCGCACGTCATTCTCAATGAGGTTGGAGTCGATCTCGAAGCGGCCGTCCCGCAGATAACCCACCAAGGCCGTATACTCGTTGAGGAAGTAGTTCACCGCTTTGCCCAGGCTGCCCTGGGGCAGTACCCGTGGGTCGGCACGGAGAGCCTGGGCTCGCCTTTTCATGGCCAGCCAGATAGCCGGAGCCTTGGCCAACCGGGCTCGGTGCCGTTCTTGCGGGGAACCGTTCTTGAGTTCCCGTTCCAGTTGGTAAAGCTGGCGCATCTGCCCGATGAACCACAGGCTTTCGGAGCAGGATTCCAGGAGCGCTTTATAAAACCGGCGCCGGCTATGGGCGACACAGCCGATCCGCCGCAGCTTGCCGGGTTGCTCCCGTCGCAGGGCGTCATAGAGCTCATAGCCATCGGTCTGCATCGTGCCGCGAAAACTTCGCAGTCGTTCTCGCGGACCGTCTCGACCGCGGCTTTGATTAAACTCCAGGAAAACGTATCCCCCCGGCTGCGAGTAGAACCAAAGGTAGCCTTGAGCGGCTTTGCCTTTGACTTCCGGGTCGAGCACCTTGACGGGGGACTCGTCGATTTGCAGATAATCCCCGGCGGTCAGTTCCTCCCCGATCAGCCAGTAGATGGCCAGGAGCAAATGCGCCACCTTCTCCACCCACTGCACCATTTGCTGCCGAGGAATGACCGCGCCGAAGCGCTCCAGGAAGTTCCGTTCCAGATTATAGTAGCTCAGGTGGTCGTCAAAGCGACTCAACAGCAGGTGGACGGCCAGACCCAGCCCCAACTTGCTTTGCGGCACCAGTCGTGGAGGCAGCGGGGCAATGCTCACCCCCTGGCAGCAAGGTTTGCCGCAGCGGCCATACTTGGGGCGCACCAGCTCACGGATGATCAGCTTGGCCGGAATGTAATCATACTCGGTGGTCACTTCCCGACCGATTTCGGTCCTGGGTTGGCCGCTCTGCGGGCAGAGTCGGTCGGAGGGTTCCAGGATTACCTGCTGTTTTTCCAGCTCGACCGGGGGAAGGTGGCGGCGACGACGTTCCTTGGCCCGTTGGCGTTGTTCGGCACGTTCCCGGGCTACGGCCTCTTCGAGCAGTTCCCGGCTCAGGGGCGGGGGCCGCTGATTTTGCTCTTGGACATCCGCGATCAACTGCTGGAGTTGCTCCTCCTGCTCGGCGTTGAGCTTGTCAGCCTTGGCGCCAAAGAGTTCCCGTTTAAGCTCGGCGATGAGCGCTTGCGCCTGAGCCAACTGCTCCGCCTTCTGGCGAAGTTCGTCCCTGGTCTGTTGGATCTCCTCTTTGGCCTGCGTGAGATGCTGAGCCTTCTGCCGCAATTCCTCTTTGGCCACGGCCAGATGCTGCTCCTTCTCTTGCAGTCCCCGTTGCGTGGTGCTCAGTTGCTCCTGTAGTGCCGAGATATAGGCCACCAACCTCTCCGGATGGTTCGCCGCTTCCCGCAGGAGTTCTTCGAGGGTCTTCATCCGCAGAGGACGGCTCGAAAGCTCCGCCGTAGCGGATACAGGTAAATGTCTTTGACCGGCACCTGCAGGCAGGTGTGCCGATCCTGGCGGGTTCGTCCGGCGGTGACTCCCACCCGCTGCCAGTTGGCTGCTCGATACACCGTGCCGCGAAAACGTTGCCGCTCGACAAAGGTCTCCAACAGTACCACCGGATGTCCGTATTTGGTCTGCCAGTCCCGGCCGATCCGACCCGTGACCTGCCCCAGGATCCAACTGCCTAAATCCGGCGCCTTTACCCAAGGCAACACCAGAAACCGCGTGTTGTTGGCCACCCACCCCAGGTGGTTTTGCCGTTGCTCGGCCGTCCAACCGATGAACCGGTCCCGGTCCTGGCACTTCCAGGCCGCCGCCCCGAACACCAGGCAAGCCAAAGGGCGATTCCGACCATCGCGGACAACGTATTGCAGGTTCTCTCCCACCGCCCCGCCAAAACCCAGATAATGAAAGCGGGCCAGCGCCTCTCTGACCCAACTCCGCGCGGCAGTCTCGGCACTGACCTCCTGCAAACTCAGCGGTTCCAGTTGGGCCAGCGCGCCAGTGATCGGTTCGCTGAGCTCCGGCGACTCCATGGTCGGCACCGCCCCACAGCGCATTCGATTGGTCGGCACTTGTCGCCGCTCCGGCAAGGCCAGCAACCCGCGCTGCGCCAACTTCACCAACAAGCTGCGGGCGGCCATGTCCTTGAGCACGCCGGCGCCGTTGCGCCATTCCCAACGGGTGGCTAACTCCCGGGACAGCCGCCACCGGCTCCAGTACGGGTTGGCTCTCACCCACTGGCGCAACTCGTGCAGTTGGGCCGGGTTCAAACACCGACCCTGAATGGTCAGACTCTCGGTCACGGCCCACAAGATACGCGGGGAAAAACCGGAGTCCAGTGCCAAATAGAAAACTCTTCATACCCGATGCCACTGCCGTCGCGAGGTGCTCTCGATGCCGTGGATAAGCAGGGTCAGCTCTTCCGGACGCAAGTTGAGGCTTTGGCCCTCGCCAGTCGGGGCCGCGTAGGTTCCACGCTCCAACCTTTTGGTGCAGAGGATCAACCCGGAACCGTCCCAAAAGAGCACCTTGAGCCGATTGCGGGCTTTGTTAATAAAGACGAACAAGAATCCGGAAGTAGGCTCTTGCCCCAAGCTCTCCTTCACCAGCGTGCAAAGACCATTGAAACTCCTCCGTCCGTCAATGGGTGCCAGCGCCAGGAAGATCCGCGTAGCGGGCGAGAGGCTCAGCATGGCCGGTGCAGGGCTTGGACGACCGAACCGATCCACGCGGCGGAAGCACTCGCGCTAAAGCGGATCGCGATGCCCCCGGGCAAACCGACCTCGGTGGCCCAGTTGGAACCCCATTCCGACCGGGATGAGAGTTTGATCTCCTGGAACACCGGAGCCACAGCCGCCCGTGGTGGCTTCCCTCGCCGCTGGCTAGAGGCCACGAGTTGCTTCTGGTAAACCCAGTAGTGCAGCCGCCCCGGCGGCAAACCCTCTTCCAGCGCAAAGGCTTTCAGTCCGAGCCCACTCGCCCGGTACCGCGCGATGATGGTCGTAATCTCGTTGGAACTCGCATTGAAACTGGGAACACGATGACTCTTCATCCCCCGAGTCTATCAGTTGGCACCGCTCCGAATAGACCGCACTCCCCCTACCGCTTACGCCAAAAGCTCTCCGCAGCAGACTTTGATTCACGCCCCAACGCTAACCTCATATCTTCGCCAGTCCAATTTCCACGATGTTAGGTACAAACTTTGCGGATGAGCCAGAATTAGGGGCACCTCGGCCCTTCATCGCGCGAATTTAGGGGGGGCCCCCCTGATCCGACAAAACTGGGGGGGCACCACCCTGTCCACGAGTTCATGACCGCTGTTTAGGGTTTCGGACAACCGACTGACTGGGCTAGAAGGATTCTCTGAGTGGCCCGCAGTTTGAGTTTGGACTCGAGTCGCTTTCGATCGAAGGAGGCCCTGGCTCCGGTCACCAATCCCTCCGAGGCGGAGAAGAGATATACATTCTGGGAGATATACCCGGTATCAATATTGGCCATGGCGAGGTTCTCGTCGTTGACGCCTTTTTCCATCCTGGAGAGGTCGGCCACAAAAAGGAGCGTTACCGGGGCATTGGTGGCAAAGGCCTGGGTTGCGGCCAGACTCCGCAGGTCCTCGGGCGCCACGAGGCTCAATTGGTTGGAATTCGCGGCGTAAAGATAGGCTCCGTCTTTGAGCACCACATAAATATCCGTCTCCTGTGAGTTCTTCGCCGAGGGGGCGGTTCGCTTGCCGTCCGGGCGATTGATGCCGAACGCGGCCCAGAGCAGATCCGAGAGTTGCTGGACTGGCAGGGCCTTGGGGTCAAACTCGCGGGCCGTGGACCGTTTGGCCAGCGCCTCCCGCAGAGGCATCCCTCCGGACTGCCTTGGGGCGGGAAGTTGGAGATCCTGGGCGGAGGCCACGCTCGCCACCAGGGTGAGGAGGAGAAAGCACAGGTTTCGAGTGAGGGGGTAGATCTGGTTCATAATGGGTGCTGATTACGCAAGGGTAGGGCAGGGGAGTCAAGCCAGTTCAGTCAGCAGCAGGTCCGATTCCAAGATTTTCAGAGTTTGGGGCGGCGGGGGCCGAACAGAGCGGTGCCGATCCGAACCATGGTGGCGCCCTCCTCGATGGCGACCTCAAAGTCGCCGGTCATGCCCATGCTGAGGTGCGGCAAGGGGGCGCCCAGCACGCCTTCGCATTGCTCCTTGAGGGCGCGCATCTGCCGGAAGATCGGGCGGACTTTCTCCGGGTCCGGGGTCCACGGCGGCACGGTCATGAGGCCGTGGATTTCGAGCCGTTTGAGGGCGTTGAGGCGGGCGAGATCGGCCAGCAATAGCTCGGGCCGGTAGCCGAATTTGCTGGCTTCGCCAGCCACGTTGACTTCGAGCAGGATCGGCACCGTCCGGGCAGCTTGGTCCGCGCGTTGGTTGAGTTCTTCCGCCAACGAGAGGCTGTCGACGCTCTGGATCATGCCGAAGAGGCCGAGGGCGTCTCTGCACTTATTGGACTGGAGGTGCCCGATGAGGTGCCAGCGGAGGCGACTGGGGCAGAGGGGTATCTTAGCTTTGGCTTCCTGGACCTTGTTCTCACCGAACAGGGTGAGGCCGAGTTCCGCGGCGGCGGAAACCACCTGGGGCGGTTGGCCTTTGGTGACGGCCACGAGGGTGACCGAATCGCGGGCCCGGCCCGCGCGCGCGCAGGCGGCCTCGATCCGCCGTTGGAGGTTGCTCAGGTTCTCAGAGAAATCCATGGGGGAACCTTAACCGGAACCGCCGTGAGCAAACAAGCAAATGCAGGACACCGAGGGCGGATCGCTGAGGGTGGGAAGTTAGGGCGCCGAAGCGGCGGGGCGGGGTATGGTGAAGAGGTGCCGGCGCAGATCGGCAGCCAGGCGGCGCAGGTATTCGAACGACAGGTAGACGATCGGGGTGGTAAAGAGCGTGAGGGCCTGGGAGAAGATCAGTCCGCCCACGATGGCGACCCCGAGGGGCTGGCGCAGCTCGGAGCCGGCGCCGAGCCCAATGGCCAGGGGCACGGCGCCGAACATGGCGGCCATGGTGGTCATCATGATGGGCCGGAACCGGATGACGCAGGCGCGGTAGATGGCATCGCGCGGGCTGGCGTTTTCACTGCGCTGGACTTCGATGGCGAAGTCGATCATGAGGATGGCGTTTTTCTTGACGATGCCGATGAGCAGGATGATGCCGATGAACGAGACTAAGGAGAGGTCGAGGCGGAAGGCCAGGAGGGCCAGCAAGGCGCCCACGCCGGCCGAAGGGAGCGTCGAGAGGATAGTGACGGGGTGGAGGAGGCTTTCGTAGAGGATTCCGAGCACGATATAGACGGCAATAACCGCCGCCAGGAGGAGCAACGGGGTGCTGGACATGGAGGCTTTGAAGATCTGGGCCGTGCCCTGGAAACTGCCCTGGATGCTCGACGGCATGTGGAGATCGTCCACGGCGGCCTGGACTGCTTCGGTGGCCTCGCCGAGCGAGGCGCCCAGCGCCAGGTTGAAGGAAATCGTCACCGCCGGGAACTGGCCCTGGTGGCTGACCGAGAGATAAGTGTTGCCGGGTTGGAATTTCGCCACCGCCGACAGTGGCACCATGGCGCCCTTGGTGGACCGGACATAGGTTTTGTCGAGAACATCAGGATCCCCCAGAAAAGCGGGGTCGGCTTCCAGGACGACGAAGTGCTGGTTGTAGCGCTTATAGAGGGTAGATACCTGGCGTTGACCGAAGGCATCATAGAGGGTGTTATCGATGGCAGCCGGCGACACGCCGAGACGAGAGGCGGCATCGCGGTCGATGAGGACATTGGCTTGGAGCCCACCGGTGAGCTGGTCGCTGCTCACATCGCGCAAGAGCGGGTTCTGGCGGAGGGTGTCGACCAGACGGCTGGACCAGGTCTTAAGCTCCTCGAGATCGGTGGACTGGAGGGCGTACTGGTATTGGGCCTTGCTCATGCGTCCGCCCATGCGGATGTCCTGGGCGGCCACGAAGAAGGCGCTGATGCCGGGGACCTTGGCCGTCTTGCCGCGGAGGCGGTTGATGACGACATCGGCGCTGACGCCGCGCTGCTCGATCGGTTTGAGGGTGATGAACATGCGTCCGCTGTTGACGGTACCGCCGCCGGAACCGCTGAGGAAGGAGCCTACCGTCTCGACCGCCGGATCGGCCATCACCACCGCCAGGAGCTTTTCGGTAAGGTCCCGCATGGCACGGAACGAGATGTCCTGGGCCGCCTCGGTAGTGCCCATCACCACGCCGGTGTCCTGTTGCGGAAAGAAGCCCTTAGGGACGATTTTATAAAGCCAAACGGTGGCCACCAAGGTGGAGACGAACACGCCGAGCATGATCCAGTGATGCCGCAGCACCCAGCGAAGCGCGGTCTCGTAACCGGCGAGGGAACGGTTGAAGCCGGCTTCGAGGAACCGATTGAGTCTTCCCGGCGGACCGTAGCTCGATTCGGGGCGCAGGAAGCGTGAGCACATCATCGGGGTCAGGGTCAACGACAGGACGCCGGAGACCAAGACCGCCAGGCTGAGGGTGACCGCGAACTCGTGGAAGAGCCGCCCGACCAGGCCGCCCATGAACAACAAGGGGATAAACACGGCCACCAGCGAGGTCGTCATGGAAACAATGGTGAAACCGATCTGGCGCGCGCCCACCAGAGCGGCGGTGAAGGCTGTTTCGCCATGCTCGATGTGCCGGAAGATGTTTTCGATTACTACGATGGCGTCGTCCACCACGAACCCCACCGAGATGGTGATGGCCATGAGGGAGAGATTATCGAGGGTATAATGGCAGAAGTACATGCCGGCGAACGTGGCTGTGAGCGCCAAGGGCACCGTGATGCTGGCGATGAACGTGGGCCAAAAACGGCGGAGGAAAAGAAACATGACCATTACGACGAGCGCGACGCTGAGCAGGAGCGAAAACTGGACCTCCTTCACCGAGGCCTGGATGGTTCGTGTGCGGTCGCTGATGGCCTCGATGTGGATGGAAGGCGGGAGCCACTCGGCCAGGTGCGGCAACTCCTTCTTGATGCGGTCGACGGTCTCGAGGACGTTCGCGTCGGCCTGTTTGAAGACGATCGCGAGCACGGCGTCGTGGGTGCCCGACCAGCCAGCCTGGAGCGTGTTTTCGACGCCATCAAAGGCCCGGCCGTGCAGGCTGAGCTTGACCGGGCCGCTGAGTTTCTGCGTGAGGACCAGGGAATTGTAGTCCTCGCCCTTGAGGAGTTGGTCATTACTATCGAGGGCATAGGATTGGCCCAGACCATCCAGGCTGCCCTTGGGCATATCGACGTTCACCTGTCCGAGCATGGCGCGGACATCTTCGAGGCTCAAGTTGGCGGAAGCCAGGGCGGCGGGATTGACCTGGACCCGGATGGCGTCTTTGGCGGCGCCGCTGATATAGACCTGGCTGACCCCTTCGATCTGGCTGAGCCGCTGGGCGATGATCGTGTCGCCGTAATCATAGATCTGCATGGTCGGCAAGGTATCCGAGGTCATGGCCAGGATCAGGATGGGGGAGTCCGCCGGGTTGACTTTGCGATAGGTTGGGGGGCCGGGGAGGTTGATGGGCAGGTCGCCCGCAGACGCGTTGATGGCCGCCTGGACGTCGCGTGCGGCGCCGTCCACCTTGCGGTCCAAGTCAAATTGAACCGTCACGGCGGTCGAGCCGAGGGTACTAACGGAGGTGATTTCGGAGACGCCTGAGATTTGACCGAGGCGTTTTTCGAGCGGGGCGGCCACGGTGGAAGCGATCGTGGCGGGGTCGGCTCCGGGCAGCGAGGAGCCGATAGAGACGACTGGAAAGTCCACCCGCGGCACCGGGGCAACGGGGAGAAAATGGTAGGCGACCATCCCGGCCAAGAAGAGGCCGGCGGCGAGCAAGGAGGTGCCCACTGGCCGGCGAATGAATGGTTCCGAGACGTTCACGGGGTTGCTAAAAGCCGGCCATTACGAGTTCTCTTTCGGCGAGTCGGTCTCGGGGAGTGCCGCACCGCCCAACGCGGGCTGAAGCCCAGTGCTCCCGGTGACAACGGGGACGGGAAGGTCCAGATGGGCGGCATGACGCCACTGTTTGAACCAACGGCCCAAGCGGTCCAGGTAGAGATAAACCACAGGGGTGGTGTAGAGGGTTATGAACTGGGACAGGAGCAGACCGCCAACGATGGCGATGCCCATCGGACGGCGCAGTTCGGAGCCTTCCCCGTGCTGCAGCGCCAGCGGGAGTGCGCCGAGCAAGGCCGCCATGGTAGTCATCATAATGGGCCGGAACCGCAACAAACAGGCCTGGTAAATCGACTGGTCCGGGGGCAGCCCTTCGGTGCGTTCCGCGTCGAGGGCAAAGTCGATCATCATGATGGCGTTTTTCTGCACGATGCCGATGAGCAAGACGATGCCGATGAGGGAGATCAGGGAGAGGTCATTCCCGGTCAACATGAGCGCCAGCAAGGCGCCGACGCCTGCGGACGGGAGGCTGGAGAGGATGGTGATGGGGTGGATGTAGCTCTCGTAGAGCACACCCAGCACGATATAAATGACGATGATCGCGGCCAGGATGAGGAACGGTTCGCTCTGGAGGGAGGAGCGGAACTCGGCGGCGCTCCCCGAGAAGGTGGTCACCACTGTTTCGGGGAGGCTTATCTGCTGTTCAGCGAGCTGGATGGCCTTGACGGCATCCCCGAGGGAACTGCCGGGGCGCAGATTAAAGGAGAGGGTTACCGCCGGGAATTGACCCTGGTGAATGATGGTCAGGGGCGCGCTGTCGAGTTTAATCGTGGCAAAGGCCGCTAGCGGGACCAGTTGGCCGGTGGTCGATTTGACGTAAACCTTCTCCAGGCCGGAGGGGGAAAGTTGGAACTGAGGATCTGCCTCCAGGATGACGCGGTATTGGTTGAGTTGAGTAAACATGGTGGTGACCTGGCGCTGGCCGAAGGCGTCATAGAGCGTGTCATCCACCGCCTGGGGGAGAATATTCAGCCGCGAGGCCTTCTCGCGGTCCACCACCACGCTGGCCTGAAGCCCGCCGGGCTGTTCGTCGCTGGCGACGTCGGTCAATTCGGGCAACGTTCGCAGGAGGGCGAGCAATTTCGAGGCTTGAACTGACAACTCGCCCTCGTCGGCGTCCTGCAATGTGTATTGATACTGGGTCCGACTGACGCGGCTGTCGATCTGGACATCCTGCACGGCCTGCATGAAGAGAGAAATGCCCTCGACATTACGGGTTGCCTCGCGCAGGCGGTCGATGATCTCGCCCGCGCTGGACTTCCGGGCGTCGCGCCGTTTGAGGCCGATGTAGAGCCGCCCCGTGTTCATGGTGGGATTCACGGTCCCGCCCCCTACAAAGGAGGCCACGTTCACGACGTCCGGGTCGTGTAAGGCGATTTCGGCGATGTCGCGTTGGCGGTCAACCATGGCCCGGAACGAGATGGTCTGGGAAGCGTCGGTGATACCGAGGATCATGCCGGTGTCCTGTTGGGGCAGGAGGCCCTTGGGGATGAGCACATAGAGCCAAACGGTGGCGATCAGGGTGCCGGCGGCAACCGAGACGACGAGGACCTGGTGGCGCAGGACCCAGCGCAGGCTGTGGTCGTAGGCGTCGAGCATTCCCTTGAAAAAGCGCTCAGTGGCGCGGAATAGGCGGCCATGTTTTTGCTTATCCTCGGCCTGGAGCAGGCGCGAACACATCATGGGCGTGAGGGTGAGGGAGACCACGCACGAGACCATCACGGCAATACTCAGGGTGATGGCG
>Ga0316219_1004663_pt1 | contig 10181 bp, 9 predicted proteins | sample TBH18003PmetaG_FD_203635 | JGI IMG/M metagenome (GOLD analysis project Ga0316219, IMG submission 203635) | Freshwater microbial communities from Trout Bog Lake, Wisconsin, USA - TBH18003P | ecosystem: Environmental > Aquatic > Freshwater > Lake > Hypolimnion/Profundal zone | place: USA: Wisconsin... | reverse complement strand
ATTCACGTAAACGGGGCGGCACCCTGATGGGCCCTGATAGTTTTCAATATCACTGTTTTAATTGCGGATTCAAGGCAGGATGGACTAAAGGCAAATTACTGAGTAAAAATACAAAAATGCTTTTTGGTTGGCTCGGTATGAGTGAAACTAAAATTGGTGAGTTATCATTAGACGCATTACGTGAGCAAGAAAATCTACCTGTAGAAAAAAAATCAATTACATTTGAATTAAACGAGACCGAATTACCAGAAGGTACAATGTCTATTTTAGAATGGGTAAATTCAGCATACTTGCCTGATATAGCAAATGATATTGAACCAGTTATCGAGTATGTCTTAGGTAGAGGAATGAAACTTGAATGGTACAACTGGATGTGGAGTGTTTCTCCTGGTTACAAAGATCGTGTTATCATTCCTTTTTACAATGAAAAGAAAATTGTAGGTTATACAGGCAGGAAAATTAAAGAAGGTAAACCAAAATATCTAACTGACGCACAACCTGGATATGTATTCAACTTAGACAAACAATTAGATGATAGACAATTTGTAATCGTTGTTGAAGGACAATTTGATGCTATTGCTGTAGATGGTGTAGCAATTATGCACAATGAACCAAATGAAACACAATGTACAAGGATTCGTCAATTAGGTAAAGAAGTCATTATTGTTCCTGATCGAGATAAGCCAGGGGCTAAATTATTAAAGGCGGCAATCGACAACGGTTGGTCCATGAGTCTACCCGAGTGGGAGGCAGATATTAAAGATGTAGCAGACGCTGTAAAAAGATATGGCCGTATCTACACCTTACAAACAATATTAGCCAGTAAAGAATCAAACAAAGTCAAAATTGAAATAGCAAAAAAGAAATTGGAAAAAATAGATGAGTGACAAAACAAACTACACACCCGAAGTACAAAAATTATATCTAGACATGTTTCTAAGCGATGCTGAAACATATATGAGGTGTGCTAACATATTTGAACCAGAAAGTTTTGATAGGAAATATCAAGAAGCCGCAGGTTTTATTAAAGAATATGTTGACCAGTATAAGGTAATGCCCGAAGCCACAATCGTTAATGCTTCTACTGGAATAGAATTTACTCCAATTCCATTACCTAAGGAAAATTACGATTGGTTGCTAGACGAATTTGAACAATTTAGTAGACACAAGGCATTAGAAAGAGCAATCTTAAAATCGGCAGATTTACTCGAGGAAGGTGACTACGGCCCGGTAGAAAAATTAATCAAAGATGCTATCCAAGTGAGTCTTAACAAAGATATGGGTACAGATTATTTTGAAGATCCTCGTGGTCGATTAGAAGGACTTAAGAATAGCAATGGTCAAATCTCAACAGGTTGGCCAAGCATTGATAAGAAACTTTATGGAGGATTTAACCGTGGAGAACTTAATATATTTTGTGCCGGTTCAGGTGGAGGTAAATCATTATTCTTGGCTAATCTGGGTGTAAACTGGGCGCAGGCAGGACTTAATGTTTTATATCTAACATTTGAGTTGGCAGAAAATTTAGTTGCGATGCGTCTTGACAGTATGATGACTGGTATTGGTACTAGAGAGATTTTTAAGAATCTCGAAGACGTTGAACTTAAGGTTAAAATACTAGGCAAAAAAGCAGGTAACATTCAAATCAAATATATGCCATCTGGCAAAAATTGTAACGACATTCGTGCTTACTTAAAAGAATATCAAGTTAAGAAAGGCTTTGCTCCAGATGTTATCTTAATTGACTATTTGGATTTGATGATGCCGTTGAGTGTTAAAGTTAGCCCGAGCGATTTGTTTGTTAAGGACAAATATGTATCGGAAGAAATCCGTAATTTGGCTATGGAAACAAAATGTATTACTGTAACTGCTTCACAGTTGAATCGTAGTGCTGTTGAAGAAATTGAATTTGATCACAGTCATATTTCGGGCGGTTTGTCAAAGATTATGACAGCAGATAATGTGATTGGTATCTTTACAAGTCGTGCTATGAAAGAGCGTGGACGTTATCAAATTCAGTTTATGAAGACACGTTCTAGTAGTGGTGTAGGACAAAAAGTAGATTTGGAGTTTGATGTTGATACCTTGCGTATTAGCGATTTAGGTGAAGAAGAATCACAACCTACGCTTAATCAAATTAAAGCAGGGGGCGGAAGTTCTGTGTTTAACAACTTAAAGAAAACATCAACAGTTCTTGAAAAAGTTGACAATGAAACCGGTGAAATTAGGCAAGATCCAACCGAAGGAATAAGTGTGGGTAAAATTAAAGCAACTACCCAAGGATCTCGTTTGAAAGAATTAATGGCCGGATTAAACAGCGAAAAAGACTAAAGATAGGTCTAAGTACACCCTGATTTAGAACCAGGTCGAAATGACTGAATTTGCGACAATTTCGATGGATTTTTGCCACTGACTGTCGCCTTTTTCGTTAAAAACTGACTCGATTGTGGCCGGTGCGTCGAGCCATCTATGTTCTAGTTTCCACGGAGGTAGGCCTTTATATTCACCGTCTAATTGGCCTGGTCCCCATACACAAAGACCTGCTACAATACGATATAAATTTGGTCCTTCTCCGCCCGCAATCGCGGCTAAAATGGATACATCTCCAGTAATTCCTATATCAGGGGTAACTGCTACAGTACTATGCCCTTTCCAGTCTAATGTGTGGATAACATGAACCCTTCCTGGTTCTACTGGTCCGCCGATATAGATATGACTATCATCAACATAATCAATTCCAGTTGTCTGCATTATGTTAGTGATAGTGATATTAGGATGAACTTTGTTAACAATTAGCCCCCAACTATGTGAAGAGTCGTGAGCGGCTACCGCAATTACGCTACGTGCGAAATACGGGTCAATACTTTGTGGTTGAGCGCATAATATATGGCCTGTTAAATTTAATGAACCTTGCATGTTCGATATTTAATCAAATAAATAACCAATATGAGAATGTTTGATTTTTCCCCTCCAATAGAGTTACACAAAGAACTAAATCCCAAACTATGGCAAGACGGTCACCTACGTCCTAAAGTTCGTGAGGCATTAATAAAAATTTCTAGGGTGTATTATAAATTTCTTGGGACAGATGCTCCCCTAATTGATATTGTCATTAGCGGAAGTCAAGCAAATTACAATTTTACTAATCAAAGTGATTTAGATTTACATCTTATAATTCCTTTCCATCAAGTTACTTGTGATATGGATGTTGCTGAATATTTTGATACTAAGCGTAAACTGTGGAAAGAACAACACAATATTACTATCTATGGAATACCTGTAGAACTTTACGCAGAAAATACAGAAGAGCCTGCTGTAAGTGCTACATATTCAATATTAGAAAATGATTGGATAGACCCACCTCCACCGCCAGCATCAGACTACGATGTTAAAGGTGTAGCGAAAGAAATGGCCAAATGGAGTCAAATGATCGATGCGGCTGTAGAATCAAAAAATTTGTCCATGTGCGAAAAAGTTAAAGATATGCTGTCGCAATATCGTAAAAAAGGATTGGCTACAGATGGTGAATATGGAATTGCCAATTTAACATTTAAGGGTCTAAGAAACTCAAATAAAATCAAATTACTAATGGGCACAATTAGATATTTGGGCGACAAAGAATTAAGTTTGTAAACGTTTTGTTGGGCTAGTGCGTTAATATATTATATACCCTTAAGGAGGGATTTATGTTAATGAGGACCAAGCATGAAACGGTTACTAATACCAGTTATCACTTTCGCTATGATGATAAACCTGGAAAATACGATAGCGAATACACTTACTCCTGTCGTTGCCCAAATGCAGAATGTGACCAAAAAAGGTCGGGTCCATGGAAAGCCAAAACTGAGATTAAAATCAACCCTGGCAGTAATTCCTCCGGCGCCTGAAGAAGTGATTGTAGATGATGATCTAGTGCTAGGTCGAAATCGCAATCGAATTGAACTAGTAGAAAATAAAGAAATAGAATTGTCGGACTATGTTAAGATTAGACTAGCATTGGCCCGAATGAAGGCTTTAAAAAAATATCAAGAAGTTTGGCAATCTTAATACACACCGTAAGATGAATGTGTGTTATAATTAACATTATGAAAATTAAACATACAATACATCTCGATATGGACGGCGTGGTAGCAGACTGGGACTTGGCCGCTTCATTATACTTACACTCCACATTTCCAATTGATGCCGCAGGTCAAAAAGAAGATCGTTGGCCGGATCATCTTTGGGAAGAACTAAAGAAGGCTCCTCACTTTTATCGTAGTCTTCCAAAGATGCCCAAGGCTGATCAATTAGTTGCTATCGCTCGTCGATATCGTGACGAACTAGATTGGAATTTGGTAATGCTTACTGCCATCCCACGTCAGAATGATGTGTTTGATTGCGTACAAGACAAAATAGATTGGATGCGTGAACATTATCCAGATATTCCTGTACACATCGGACCTTACAGTCACGACAAACAAGATCACTGTTTGGTTAAAAACGATATTCTAGTTGATGATCGAGCAGATAACTGTGAGCAATGGGAATCACGTGGAGGAATTGCGGTTCATGTTGCTAAGGGACAATATGACCAAGCCCTTGCGGAACTTGATCATATTCTTAGTGCGTTGAAATCAGTTTAAATGTAGTGAGCATTGGCCCTAACATAAAAACATTCGTTTTGTTGGGGCTTTAAATCTTTTCTAGGTTCACATACTACAGTCTTACCTAATCCTAGAGCAATACTTAAACACATACTCTGTGTACCAACAAATTGTTCTGCTCCGGCAATGACTCGAGCACACTCTAAAACATCTTTAGTTGGATAGTAGTCAATTCTAACTCCCCAATATTTTTCAAATGCTTCGTGTTGTTGTGGTAACCCTACGAACACTCCTTGTTCTGCCATGCCTCGGCGAATCAGTTGTCTAATTGCTTCTGGTTTAGGTTGGCAACCATAACGATGTCTATCTAACCAATTTACAACAATAGGTTTGTCTTTGATCTTGATTGGGTCAGGAGCAACGATCCAAGGATCTAACATAAATTCTTTGTAATAGTGATCAGCATTTACTCCTGCGGCCTTTGCGTAACCCCAAGAATAATTTCCTTCACGTTTTACAATTTCACGTCCACTATATTCTAATGCGTGATCAATATGTTGACCTTCTTGCCATACACCATAACTGTTGATATATGGTTGTGCCTCCATAAAAGAAATTAGACTTTCGTGTTGTGCTTCTGTCATTTCGCCAGAATGATCTCCTGCCACTGCGCCCGGACCGAAAGTTTCTCTGGCCATGTTGTCAATGTTGTAGAGTCTAAGGAAGTAATCGCCACCACCTAGGTGCTTAACGATCTGTAGGCTATAAATGATATCGCCAAATGTGCCGCTATGGCTGAATTGTAATTTTGTAGTCATTAAAAAGTCCGTAAAATGTTATTAAAACATATTTACGGACCTGTTGTCAAGTATTATTGTATCTTGGCTTCTAGTGCTTTAATACGAGCCTCTTGGGCTTCTACAATAGCATTAAGTTCTTGAATTGCCAATGCCAATGGAGCAACTAATCTATCGTAATTTAGAGTCAGTTTACCATTATGATCTGTTCCAACTAAATCTGGATACAATTTTTGAACATCTTGGGCAATAAAACCAATTTCACTTTGTGTTCCATAGTAGCCTGTATTAATCCAACTGTATGTAACAGGTTTTAGGCTTAATACAGATGCTAGACCTTCTGTTAGCGTATTGATGTTGGTTTTTAATGTGCCATCAGATGAAGCAACAATAATCGAACCTGTACTTGATGCTTGAATATTTCTAGCACCTGAACCGACTAGGTTACCACCAAACAAGAAGAATCCTCTAAGGACCTTATTAACAACCATGCCACCTTGAACAATCACAGCACCGGTTAATGTTGTATCAGAATCTGTAGCATCTTGAATGAACAACGGACCTTCATTGGTTAATGTTCCAGCGAAACTGGCCAATGGACCATTAGCAATAATATTTCCACCAATGTAAACATCTTTTCCAATTCCGACACCACCTACAACTTGTAATGCGCCGGAATTGGTTGAGCCGGATTGTGTAGCATCACCAAACACATACGGTGAAGTATATGATGTGTAACCGCCGCCTAGACTAATACCGCCCGGGCCATAACCAACAACGTTTGTAACTGTTAATCCGCCACCTTGAACAATGTACACACTACCTGTATATGTGAACGAAGCAGGTTGACGTCCGTCAGCACCAGTAGCACCTGGGTATCCTGTCGCTCCTGTAGCACCGATACCGGTTGAACCAGTAGCACCAATATTACCTTGTAATCCAGTTGCTCCGTTCGGACCGGTTGCTCCGCTTGCGCCAATCGGACCAGTAGCACCTGGTACTCCAGCAGGACCTGTTGCTCCGCTTGCTCCAGTAGCACCAATTGCGCCAGTAGCACCTGTTGTACCGTTTAATCCAGCAAGACCTGTAGCACCTGGATAACCTTGAGGACCAGTTGCTCCTGCGCTACCTGTAGCACCGGTTGCTCCATTTACACCGTTTAATCCGTTAATACCACTTGATCCGGTATATCCAGTAGCACCAGTAGCACCTGCTCCAGTAGCACCTGCTGGCCCTGTTGAACCAGTAGCACCCTGACCGCCTGCTCCAGTAGCGCCAGTATAACCTTGTGGGCCTGTAGAACCAGTAGCACCAGTTCCGCCAGAAATACCTTGAACACCTGTAGCGCCAATTGGGCCAGTTGCTCCAGTTGCTCCCGCACCAGTTGCTCCAATTGGACCAGTAGCACCTTGACTACCTGTGGCACCAGTAGCACCAGCACCTGTAGCGCCTTGTGGTCCAGTAGCACCTGTAGCACCTGTAGCGCCAGTAGTTCCTTGAACACCAGTAGCACCAGCACCTGTTGCTCCACGAGGACCTGTTGTACCTGTAGCACCAATGTTACCTGTAAATCCTTGAGGACCAGTGGCCCCTGTAGAACCTGGGCCACCTGCTGGGCCAGTAGATCCTGTAGCGCCTGTTCCGCCAGGTACGCCTGTAGCACCAGTAGACCCCGCACCTGTAGCACCCGCTGGACCAGTTGCGCCCGGAACACCCGTAGCACCTGTTGATCCTGCTCCAGTTGCTCCAATTGGGCCTGTAGAACCAGCACTACCTGTAGCACCAGTAGCACCTGGAGGGCCGCCTGGTGTTCCGGCAGGACCTTGTGGACCTGTTGAACCTGTTGCTCCAACTCCGGTAGCACCTATTGGACCAGTAGCCCCTGTAGGACCTGTTGCTCCGTCAACACCAACGTATCCGCTGGCTCCTGTAAATCCTTGTGGACCTGTTGCTCCGGTAGGACCAGTAGCACCAGTGGCTCCGTCATTACCGTATGGACCAGTTGATCCAGTTGCGCCATCATTACCTGTAGGTCCTTGTGGACCAGTTGAACCAGTAGCACCATCTGGGCCAGGTGGTCCAGGAACCGCAGGACCAGTAGCACCTGTCGCTCCGACTGATGCTTCAATACCCGGTACGCTGACTACACCGTTTTGGTCAATGCTTAGACCAAATCCAATAGCAATACCACCGACAGTTGATGTTGTGGCTGTACCTAAATAAGCAGTTTGTTGTTTAGAACCGTCTTGGAAAAATAACGGACTCTGCATCTGTACTTGACCAGTTTGACTATACAAATATACGTTAGTTCCACTGGCAATAAAACCGGCATCGTCTGTACCTAAAATTGCGGCACCTGTACCAGTATTGTAAACATAAACTCGACCACTACCTAAACTTTCGAATACAATAGTTTCATTTGGTTGGCCGGTCATGACGTGGCCCATGGCCATAAAGTCGCCCATGGCATTTGAACCATAGTTGTTAATTAAGGTTGTTACAGTACCTGTATCTAGACTGACTAGACCACTGCCATTGCCCGCAACCAATAGTCCGGCACCAACCTGCATTAGACCTGCTGAACCAGTACTGGCATAAGGAATACCACGCAAGTCACCGAAGTTGCCCGAGAAGTTACTGCTACCTGCGGCACCACTGCCGACTAGGTTCAATTCTTGAATTTCGTAAGACCCGTTGCCCAAACTTGAAATTTCAACACCGATACTACCAGTGTTAGCAAAGGTCATTATACCTGTACCTGTATTGACATTGGTCAAACGACCCCAGTTAGAAATACTTGTGTAGTTTTCCCAGTTGACTGTGTTTTCAACGTGAACAATGTCAAAGTAAACTCTCATTGTAGAGTAAACTTGATTAAATCCGTTAGAAGCCGGCATTTTAACAATATCAACTGTAACAGAACCTGTTCCTTCAAATGCCACTTCATGTACTTCGGCTAGGGTCCAATCTAAGGTAACAATGGTGTTGGTTGTAACACTAGTTGGCCAGTAGTAGTAACTCTGCATAGCGCGATTAAGCACTAGGTTATCCAATACCGCGCCGCTTAGATTGTTGGTATTTGTTGCTCCGCTGAGAATTTCGTTTGCTTGTAGATTTGTAATTTCTATACTAGCAGTGGTCAAGGCCGCTTGGATTTGTGCGAAATTGTTACGGAAACCTTGGCTAGAATTGTCCTGTCCTGCTACAGGAAAGGTTGGATCTATACTGTTTGGATTAATATTACTCACTGGCTGAATTCCTCAAGATGGTCTTATAATAGGATATTTAGCCAATTATAGAATACCTGTTGAAATGTTTTAGACGTAAAAAAGCCCGGTAGTTATCCGGGCTTGACGCTAGGCGTTAAGGTCTATTTTAGAACGAACGTGTGTAGTTAACACCCCATTGACGTGCTTTATAGTCACCTTCAATGAAATCATAACTTACACCAATGCGATCTGCTTGAGTAACAGAGTAGCCTAGACCAGTACGTGTGGTCTGTGTTCTAAAGCCGTAGCCGTCATCAAAGGCATTTCTCCAACGATAGCCTAGTTTAGCATCAAATTGCTTGTATTGACCAGTTACGCCGGCTTCTTCTGCCCAGTAGCCAAAACTACTGTTGACACCGCGCCAACTGCCGCTTTGATTGCCCAAAGCCAGTCTGTTGTAAATGCCGATGCCCGGAAGAACAGCATACTTAACATCGCCGCCAATTTCAGAACGTACTGTTGTGGTATCAACACCTTCTTGACCAGCAAGAGTATTAGTACGTAGTGTGGCTAGGCTAGCATCAACAGCAAACATATCGGTAAAATCATGTTTGTAGGCCATACCAAGAGCAGATTGTTTTGCGTAACCGCTGTTGATATCGACACCGCCCGCTTCGATTGTCACTGTGTCAGCAAAGGCCACTGAAGTCAGGGTCAATGCCAAAATTGCCAATAATTTCTTCATAGATAAATCTCCTTTTTATTGATTATCGTCGGGTATTTACTGTGCCAAATTAACTGAGCAGGCAATCTTGGATCTGTAAATATTCCTGATGACAGCAGAATCAATATTCCCCCAACTGGTACACCGGGTTCATTATCCCAAATGGAACTACGCCAAGATCATACCCATCTGTGAGGGACTGGTTCGTGGTGCCCGGGAAAACTCACATCTAGAAGTGGGCAACGCACAAAGTTCAGTTATGAACACCGATGCCATGCCACATACCCTGGCTGTGTTCAAACCCTTTTATGATTGGCTACACCCCCAAATAGAACGAGTTCTATTCGATGATTGGCACTTTGAACCCAATGTGGCCTATTTTATTAACGACTCCTGGGTCAATCGTCACGGTCCCGGTGGCGAAACCACGGCACATACACACGGTGTGGCCGCCATGGCCATTTCTGCTTATCTACAGGTGCCCGATCAGTCGGGTGACATAGAATTTATGGATCCCAATGAACGCATGTGGCGCATGTTCTTTCGCAGTCATCAACCCGGACAATGGACTCCACTCAAAGTAGCCCAAGGCGATGTACTAATGTTTCCCGGATGGCTGGATCACCGCACTCAGCCCAACCTAAATCACCTAGGTCGAGACCGTTGGGTATTGACCACCAACATATTCTGCTACAAGCCCATGCTTGCTCGCTAGGCCGGAACCCTGCTCAAGAGCGCAAAGCGCGAGAGCGTTCTTCAAGCAGATTTTTTAGACCCCATTATCTACCCGGTTAATTAGGTTAGCCCACAAAAGGCGTCATCCATTCGCTAGTCTTGTTCAGGCTCACGGTATAGTGTAGGACAT
>Ga0316219_1004646_pt1 | contig 10201 bp, 9 predicted proteins | sample TBH18003PmetaG_FD_203635 | JGI IMG/M metagenome (GOLD analysis project Ga0316219, IMG submission 203635) | Freshwater microbial communities from Trout Bog Lake, Wisconsin, USA - TBH18003P | ecosystem: Environmental > Aquatic > Freshwater > Lake > Hypolimnion/Profundal zone | place: USA: Wisconsin... | reverse complement strand
GATTCCTCAAGTTGATTCAAGTTAGTTTCATCTAACCCACTGTCATCGACTGGGTGTTCTTCCTCTTCACTTTCAAATAAGTTGTTAAACATAGTTGACGCATTAACAGTTTTCTTACCAGTAGCACCACGTGTACCAATGATTGACATCCAGAATTTACTATGGTCTTCAATTATATTTAACGCAGTTTGTTTGTCACTGGTAGCGAATATACTATCAACTACATCTTTAAAATAAACACGATTAAATGTTTCTTGTACTAACATCTTTGGAGTTAGTCCTAGGTCATATTGGCGATTGGCTTCTTGTACTGCGGTAATATGACTCCAAACATTATGCCCCATTTGGATAGCATAACTGAAACTATCCCAAGACGTCTTACCTTCTTTACCTATCTTATTTAGGTCGCCAGGAGCATAGATACAAATATCTTTGATTAAACTTCTAGCACTAACAGGACTGTCTGTAAAGTTAGCGAATAGATTATCTTGTAGGACTGCATCACGGAAACGACGTGAGTCTGTAGAATATTTCTTATCATCGACGCTAGGTACCATACGATATACCCATTTTTCTCTGTCAGCGATTTCTGTTTGGATATAGATCTGTCCGTTGGCACTGGCTAAGAACGGACTAGCACAGTCAAAGCTGATAGTAAAGTTTTCATTGTGATATTTACGCACAGCACGTTGGATGTCTGTTAACAAACAAGCCCACTCTAGTTTACTTGTGCCCAAAAAATGCATCCAATCATGTAAGCCTTTTTCTAAAAGACCATCATGACGTAATTCAACTAGGCGACGTAAGACCAAATGTACGTCACACATGTTCTGACCACCCATAGCCCAACCTTCAAATGGTTGCGCATACTGCTTGGGATCACAGTACTTCTTCATACGCTCGTACCAGTCATCTGCATCTGCGTGATTCTCACCTTGTAGCACGTTTAAGAACTTACAAGCACCTGTACGATTCTTCATGAAGTAATCATTATTAATGTAAGTTCCTTGTACCGCTTCGATATAACTGTTGATGCCTGTCGCAGCACGACCTGCTGGACTACGAGCTACCCAAGCTGGAATATCTAAGATCATACCTCGATCCATGTAAGCATCCATCCACGACAACACTAGCTCACGTTTCTTCTGTGCTTTAGGACAGTTAGGATTCTTCCAATCACCTTCCCATACACCTTTACCAATTTGGAAACCACCTGAGTCACCAAGTATAAAGCTACGACTACGATCTCTATTCCTGACCATATCTTCTTTGGGACTGTGTTTGTTTACATCAAGTTCTGCGTGACCTGCTGAATACAGTGCCCATTGATAAGGAAAATATGCCGCATCTGGATTGAGCCAATTGAGTCCTTCGATACCTGTTTCAAAGTCTGAGGGAATACGTGCTGGATCTACATACTGATCAAAGCGTTGTTTGCCTACATAAGTAGCATAAAATCCACTCAATGCAGGCAAGAATACTGCATAGTCTAGTTGTTTTGCTGTTAGATTATCACGTTCCATAAAATTTTACTCGGTTAATTAATTCATAGTCTTTCGCATAGTGTTCAGTTAATTTTAACACTAAATCCTGGTCAAAGTCAAGGATATTGGCATATTGTTTTTGTGCTTGATGATCACCAGTATTGATATTTGGTATTTGGTCGATGTCAGTGACATAATAACCATTTACTGCCATCCAAGACTTGATATTGGTTCTTAGATTATCATCAACACGTATAAAATCACACTGTTCTAAATCTATACCTTTTAAGAAATAAGTTTGTAATTCAGTGTGATCGTCAAAAGTCCAACGATCAGTCAGTTGTTCTATAGTCAAATGTTGGTTGATAGGATTACTCATAAATTGAGTGATACCGCTGATCCAGCGTTCTAAAGGATCACGTAGTGTAACAAGATATCTGTCAGCTTGGACGAGACTACTGCTATGCGTGAATTTTCCAGTGCTGAGCAGACAACCTTTCACAAAACTGCTGGCATTTTTTGGAATGTGAACAAAAGCGATATTTTTGTTGTTGTCAATCCAACATTCACCTAGAGCATGCCCTAGGTGTGCCCATTTATCCATTACTTGCTTTGCGCTGGTAAGATAAAGTTATATGTAGCTAATCCCGTGTCAACAGTGATCTGTGCCGCACCTTCATCTGAAATCTTAACAGTTTTATCACCTGCTAGATTTAAAATATTGCTTACTGCTACCACTGGCCAACTCCAACCTTTGCTTAATGTACCATTAACTCCTGATTGGAATACAAAATTACCTGCGTGACTTGAATGATCACCAAACGATAATTCTAAGTTACCATTGTTAGTCTTAGCAGTGAAATTCGCTTCTTCTGCGTTGGCACTTGCCATAAATTTTAATCTTTGGATATTAGCTACAGTTGGTTGGAATTCTACGTTCCAATTTACAGCACGCATCTTGACTGTTTTAAGTTTGTCATTGACGATCTCTTGGCTCATAAAACGATAATCGTTTTTAAAATCACCAGCGGCATTTTCAAAATGTAAACCTACTGCTACGCTTTCACCATTGCGGTCTTGTTTGGTAATTGAAATCTTAGCATCATCTTTGTATTCTGGAATACTTAAGATAGTGCTTAGTTTGCCTAGATTAGGCATACCAAATGTGCCAATGAATTCTGGTACTGGACCATTTAATTTCCCCTGTACGATAACTGAACGATCTTCAGCTAGTGCTTCGATCGATGTTTCTGAATCTGTGCCTGTAATTTTGACTAGATCGATGTCCAGACCCTGTGTGTTTTTAACGATGTCTAATAAGTAATCACGCATAAAAGTTCTCCTTGATAATATATTGTATATGGTTTATTTAGGTTTTTCAAGTGGTTTGATAAATTTATTTTGGTAATATTTTACCCGCCGCCTGTTGTAATTTAACTGTATGTAATGTGCCAGGTTTACGTATTTCTGCCCAACATATATGAGTAAACACTTCATCATCGGTTGGATTATCTTCAAATGTAACGGTTTCATACCCAACAGTGTTGATCAATAATCTTAATCTACGACCACTAGCATAACTTTTTGAGTGTGACTCAGACAGTTTGGCAATGCGATCTAGATCACAGTTATTATAGTTGAATATAAACAATCCACCTGGACGTAATAAATCCCAAACGGTTCTGAGATAATGTTCAATTTGATCAAAAGTTAAGAAATTTAAAAAATTCCATGCCAGCACAAATCCAAATTGATTCTTAGGCAGTTGATTAAAGTTATCATATAATCTCAGGCGTCTTTGATATATTTCTGGGTATGATCCGATCATGTTTGTTAATAACGATATGTCATGATTGACGAGATACAATGGATCGCAGGCTACCATAACATCTACCCATTCTTTACTGTCAGGATAAATGTGCAGTCCAGGATAGTGCCAATCATTGTAACTACTGACTCTTTCCTTAATACGATTAGTATCAAAATGATCTAATCTATTTTGTAGATTGATAGTAGCCAATGAAAAAGTCCTTTGGTGTTCGGGATCATGTATCAATTGATCAGCTGAACTTGTTATTTCAACATCTACATTGTCTATTATTCCACGCAATGAATCTTTGATACTATTAACTTCTTTGTTTATGTCTTGGTACCGAGCTAATATCGGTGTGATCCCTTCACTTTGTGTTATTGGATTATCTAACTGTACTGAAGCCACTGATGGTATTTTTTCAGCGATTACCTCGTCTAGAGACAAGCTGTTGATAGCAACAGCCAGTTCATTCCTAAACTTTACTAATTCGCTTAATGTAGCCATTATTCAAAAGTAAATAGATTGTCAAATGTTGTGGCGATCTGTGTATTTTCACCGATCTTCCAATCCAATACACCTAAGAGATTTTCTACCTTTTGATCCACTATGCCTGCTTCCATTGAATCTTGATCAAATGGTAATTCTTTAAACCATGTGGGTATATGTGTTTCATCAGTCGGATAACCGATACTGGTATATCCAAGTGGATTATCTTTGAGTTTACATACGATGGTTTTCATACCATCAACGATAGCCATACTATAGTTATCGCCCATCATACGTTTTAAGTTGTTCCAATTCATTGCCGCACGTACATGTCCTGGCATGTTGGCTTTGCCTAGGCGTTCTTCTTCTTTAGTATACTTGGTCAAGTTGTTAACACGTTTAGGTGTACCTTTCTCCCAAGCTGGTCTTTCAGTAAATGCCAATTTAAATTCACGCACTTTATCGATGACTGCTTCTTTACCAGTACCTGTAAGCACATCAAGTAGTATTTCACTTAAGAAATCTTGTATGACTTTAGGAGTATCACTACGTTTTAAATCTAGTCCCATGGCTTTTACTTTGCCTGGAGTACCATGGCTGTCTAAACGTTTACCTTCCATGTCATAGATCAACACGGCATAACGTTTTTTCTTGATAAACAAGCCTTTGAGTGCTACTAGTTCACGTCCACCTTTGATCAATTCACCTTGTCGACGCGGAGTATGGAAAGCACGTTCACAGAACTGTGGAAAACTTTCATTGACCTGATCAGCGATGCTGTCATATAAACCTACTGCTATGTCTTTGTTCCATTCCATCTTACCCGCTTCTACATCAGTCTTGACCATTGGCCAAGCTGAGAAGTAACATGAGTCAGTGTCACCATAGATGATCGCTTCACCTACGTGATCATATTTGCCCGTGATACATTCATTTATATATGCATCCATATGTCGAGCGATAGTCCGACCAGTAAGTGTAGTTGACTGCCCAATACGTTTGTCAAAGAAACGACAGCCCGGATTTAAGATAGCACCATACAAGCTGTTAAGATTAATTTTCTTAACCAATTGTCGTTTGTCCCAGAATGCTTTGTCTTCATCTGTAGTTGCTTCTTTCTTTTTAGCCTGCATTTCTTGTCGTTCAGCATACCAACGTTCTAGCAAGCCGGGTATAACCCCTTTGCGTTCATTGTTGAAAATAGTTCCGTTGGCTGATAGGATCCAAGGTTTATTGCTATCAAATATCAATCGCCAAACATCTGCGGCACTGAGTACATCACTGGTGCCGTTAGCCCAATCAATGGTTATCTCAGTACCTGGTTCCATGTTCATCACACTGGTATATTCTAAACTACCAAACATGTTTTCCCATGCGTCAGCAAAACTACTGCCTGCTGTCATCTTTTCTTTGATATAATATTCTGTCATCACAGGACGTAGCTGTCCTATGATAGTTTCTGGACCCATGTTCAGTGCGCGAATAGCTGAGGGATACAGTGAGTTAATGTCGATAGCACCAATGTAATCGTGCATGCCTGCTTTAGGCGTCGCTACATACGCACCTGCGGCCTGTGTGTCAAACTGTTCATCTCTGTTACGATTTGGTACTACCATACCCAGTTGATGTGCTTCGTTGATGATGGCCTGTTCTGTAACTGCCACAGCACCCATTGTTGTCTGTAACAATACAGTATTATCATGTGCCAATTCATTGGCTAGATCCAAGAAGCGTAGTTTCTTATCTAGTTTTGCTAACAAGGCAGTATCTTGTCTGTTATACTCAATGAACTTGGGAAAGTCTTGATTGTATAATTGATCCAGCGTACCTTCATATTGTGTTTTACGTTCATCTAATTCATATTCAGCGATAGCATCTAATGAATATGAATGGCGTTCTTCATAGGTATATTTGCGATACAGTTGCATATAGTCCATGTGTACACGACCAATCAAGTCAAATGTCATATTAGCCGCACCAAAGCGTTCAAACTCACGCTGTTTAGGGAATTGACCCCATAAGCAGAATCTGCGTGTGTCGTCTTTGCTCAGCACACGATTAGTACGCTGTACCATATATGGAATGTCGAAACCTTCTGAGTTCCAACCTGACAGTATGTCGGCATCATCGATCAAATCCAAGAACGTTTTAAGTAAATCTTCTTCACGTTCCATAAGGAAACAGTTGTCGTACTTGCTGGCTATCTCTTCTGCTGTTTCCCAGCTCATGCTCTTAGGGGGAATCACCATGGTAACTAATTTATCTAGCCAATCTAGATATACTGACACCGCGGTGATTGGATTGAACGGATCTTCTGGTTTACTGAAACCTCTGACAGGATCAAAGTCTACCTCAATGTCGAAGAATGCTGTTTGTAATTTGGGGGACTTCTGTCCTAGATAGTTTTCTTCTAGGCAACGGAACACGGGGTTTATATCACTTTCCCAGATGCGTTTTCCTGAATTGATTTTAAGTTCTTTATGGAACTCTTTACCTATTCTTGTGCTGAACCTGCTGACAGGAGTGTCATAGATAGTACGGAACTTACCACGAGGATCATCATAGTAAAAAGTATAATTGGCTGGAAATTCTTGATATTGTCTTTGACCGTTTACACGTTCAACAATATAAATACGATCTTTTGTCCGATCGAACAATGCGTCTACGTAACTCATATTTTCCTTTTTGTGCGACTTCTAGCTCACACACACTCTACATGCCCAATATAGGCGTTAACTATAACTACATTATACACAATACTTATTACAAATGCAATCATCCTAATAAATTTTGTTTATCATTTATCAATTTTTCAATATATTCTTTAACCAGTTCGATATCATGATCATATTGCTTTGGCAAAACATCCATCAATACCTGTTTGTTGTATGTTAGCCTTGGTTCAAGTTTCTTAGAAATCGACTCACACTTGTCTAGGCTCCAAGTTGACACTTCTAATATCTGCTTTAACATCTTTTCAAAACGCAGATGATTCAATGGTTCTTGATCGTAGCTTTCATCCCATACGTCATCAAAAGTCTTAAATCCCAAACTTTTCAAGTATTCTAAACTACCTTGGCTGCCATATAAAAAGAAAGGTTGTTCAAAGGCGATGGGTTTGAATGTTTTTTCAGTGAAGAAAGGATCACGGTCTTGATTGTATGTTTCTGTAGTGATATTACAAAATGATTCATTATAAAGATTCTTATCACCAAATACCCAAAGATGTGTACTTGGAACAAAGTCATCGATTTTGTATGGAATCATCGATTTAAGCAGTGCTGAGTCAAGACCTTGATTGTACCAAGTTGTACCAATAGTGGCATCGAGCTCATCAAACAGTTGATCTTGGCCAACACCAAAACGATCATCCATATTATAACTAAAGTATGCTTGATCTAATAGATTGTGTTTCACAAAGAAATAAAACAGTGCGTGTCTATACCAAATCGCCCGATTATTCAAGCTCAAGAAATGACGTTTTAAATTTCTTGTTCGTGTGAATCCTTCTGCGGCGATTTTATCTCGATACCAACTGTAACTGGTAGGTATGCGTATGAATGTCACTATATCTCGATACTTGACGGAAACGTCAGAAGGTATGTTTTGATTAGTTAATATGATGTAGTAATTACGTAATCGTCCTGTTGATTGATAGTGTGTCAACAGTTGATCAAACTCACTAGAAAAACTCTGATATGGATAGTAATCACCTACACAGGTAAAGATTACGATTTTTCCAGGAGTTAAATCATAAGGTGCTATTGGATCGTTATTTACAAAAATTATCTTTGAACTGTAACGATCAACAACTGTTTGTAATTCATCAAAGGCAGTGCTCATTGCAGTAACAGTCTGATATATCCAGCAAGATCAACTAAGAAAATGGTCAAACTGGTCATAAACAGGCCAAAACTGCCACGACTGACAGCCGACCACATGCTGATTGTCAAACAACAAAAGAACAACGGGTAGACTAACAAGAAAGGTACGTTAGGTACAGTCAAGGTAAACGTTAAACATACTACTATGTTTAAAAACCAATTGATGGTTTCAAAAACTAACCTGACTGGGTGACTGTGCCAATCATCACAGATAAATTTGACTGTCTTGTGCCAGTCAATCAAATCGTACGACCAACAGTTTCTAAGATGTCTGCTAGTGTTTCGTGATCTTGGTTAGTTTCACCAAATTTTGATTTTTGAGCAATTTTAATCGCTTTTTTTAGGATCGCTGGTTTAACTTGTAGCTCTTCTGCTACTGCTTTGACAGTATCATTAAGACCTGCACTTAAATCTTCGATTTCGGTTAATACAGCAATACCTTCGTTAACCAATTGAGTTAATTTAGCTTTTTGTTCGCTTGAAAACATTTTTGATGCCATGATGTGGCTCTCCTTGATTGAAAATTATATTATACAGTTAATTGAACTAAAGAGCAATAGTTTTTTATTACCGAACTATTAAACTCTCCAGAATTGTCTGAGATGTTCTAAGGTTTGATCGAAATCGTCTTCTTCAAAACTGGCTTCTGCACTATCAAATGCCTTTGCTCTAGCATCATAAACGCTGCTAGGGATCTGTTCATCATCATAGTCATCTGCTAGTGCATCATGTGTATATTCCATGGCCCAGGTTAAATCTCGTTCATCAACCTGTGGAGACATTAGTATTCGTTTTAGACGTTTGCTGATTAAGTGTTCATAACTTGTCATACCATTCCCATGTTCTACGCTTTCGCAGTTCCAGCGACGGCGTGCTTTACAGATAGCTTTATCAGGAGTCTTTTTGCAGCTGATGTTGTGCATCTTCATCTGACCTTTTGAGCGACTGCAATAGCTCTTGCGGCGTTTGCTGGCTTTGCTACCTTTCTTAAGTTTGCTGGGCTTAGTAGTCACTGCTGTCTGTAGCTTGCTGCCAGGATGTTCACGGCGGTATGCTTTGACAGCTTTACGGCTCATGCCATCTGTGCGATCTTTTTTGTTGGCTTTTTGCCAATTTTCAGCTACGCTTTCATTGTTAGGCACACAGTTGTTGACACGCACACCACCTTTGATCTTGGTGCCTTCTTTGTGTTTGCCTTTCCAGCATTTAGCATCAAGGCGTTGCTTGATTGCTCGAGCTTCTACGATGATTTCATTAATTTTCATTTTTTCCGACCTCTACGCATATTTATCTGCCAACGGGCTAATTGTCCTTTACGTCCTGATGCTTTAGCTGCTTTTTGTAATTGTGCCATAGTAGCATGTTTAGGTATACCATGGCGTTGGCTATCGCCTGGGCGGCCTGGACCCTTACCATCAGCAAAGTTTTCGTCTAGTTGTCCCAAGAACTGTTCAGCGAAATCTTTGCAGATATCTCGTATTTTTTGATTTTTAGTTTCTTGTAAACTGAATCGTTTGGTATCTTGCTGTTGTGATGGATCCACGAATCCACAATAAACCTTACGTACGATGCTGTTGTTAATCAAATCTGTACAACTTGGCCCTTCACGATCGTTCATATATTCATTGCAAGGACTTAATGTAGTTAAGATGATACTGCCTTCGGGTATATCCCCATAGGTTTCTTGATATTTTTGCATGGCTGCTGGTTCAGCATGCAATCTATCACCTTCATCTGTTGGTACGTTTATAGCCCATATAAAACGATCACGTGGATCTAACACACCAGCGGCTACCCAACCATAGTATTCAGGTTTGAGTTTTTGGGCGAACACTAGTTCTTTACAGAGTTTATATAGGAAGTGATCCAGTTTTTTATGATTGATGATTTCAAAATCGCTGGATTTCATTTTTTCTTTCTACCAGCACAATGGGCACGTTGGCTGAATCCTTTTGGATGGCTGCAATCAATACTCTTTTTGTATTTGGCACTCCATTTCTCATCTAAGTGTTTGCCGTGAGCACCGTCAGGTAATATGATAGGTTTCATACGCAAATACTGTGGAAATTTGCTGTTAAATTCACGCATCATGATACCAGCTTGTTCATGTGCTTGATTTTCACTAGGTGATCCAGTATGCCAACTACCGCCACTTAGTTCATGTTCTGTACGTTGTTTAAAGTGACATAATTCATGTGCTAATGTACGTATAATGTCGTTAGGATTCCGGTTATCGATAGCTACATAGACATGATCATCTTCGTTGGTAAAACGACCAAATGTAGGAACATTTGACTTTTCTATGTTCTTTTCTAAAGTGATCTTAGGAATACCTGGTAATTTTAAATGGCGTTGGGCTAAAGGTAAAAAGTCACGCAAGGCATCAATCAACGTTAGATCGTTAACTGCCATTTCTTCAAATAAGTCTATTGTTCGCATATTATGTATTTATATACCCACTACGTTAATCTTTAGCCAATCTTCTGGCACATCAAAGAACTCTGTGCTGAAGAATGTGCGTAATTTGCTCAGAG
>Ga0316219_1004644_pt1 | contig 10206 bp, 8 predicted proteins | sample TBH18003PmetaG_FD_203635 | JGI IMG/M metagenome (GOLD analysis project Ga0316219, IMG submission 203635) | Freshwater microbial communities from Trout Bog Lake, Wisconsin, USA - TBH18003P | ecosystem: Environmental > Aquatic > Freshwater > Lake > Hypolimnion/Profundal zone | place: USA: Wisconsin... | reverse complement strand
ACGGCAACACCTCCGCTCCCGACTGGGACATGTTCATCTGGTACTGGACCCAGGACGTCGACCCGCAGTTCATGCTGAGCATCTACACGCCGGCGCAGAGCACCGGCTACGGGTGGAACGACTGCCTGTGGACGAGCCCGGCGTACACCAAGCTCAACGCGCAGCAGTCGCAGACGATCGACGACGCCAAGCGCATCCCGATCGCGCAGCAGATGCAGCAGCTCTTCTACCAGGGCGCCGGCTACGCGATCCTCACTTATCCGTACCAGCTCGAGGCCTACAACAGCGGCAAGTGGCAGGGCTGGGTCCACGTGCCCGGCGACTCCACCAGCGCCCAGAAGGGCGCGGTGCTCTACAGCTACAACAACATCGACACCTACCGCTTCGTCAGCGCGAAGACGGCCGCCGCAGCGACGAGCTCGAGCAGCTCGACGCTCCTCATCGTGGTGATCGTCGCCGCGGTCGTGGTGGTGCTCGCCGCAGTACTGCTCCTGCGCCGCAGCCGCGGCAGGAGCGAGACGGTCTAGCGGCCGGGCACCACAGAAGCCGCCGGCCATGAACGGGCGGCGGGGCCGTGGTCTCGGCCCCGCCGCCTGCATTCGCCGGCGATCCGCCGCGAGTCGCATCGCCGGCTTCGCGGCGTCCGGGACCGCTCGAACGCATCTCCTGTAGACTCGGCTTCACCACGTCACCGGGAGGGTCAATGGCCGTCATCGAGGCCGAACATCTGAGCAAGCGTTTCGGCAAGAAAGTCCTCGCGGTCGACGACGTGACGTTCTCGATCCGGGCGGGCGCCGTCACCGGGTTCCTCGGACCCAACGGCGCCGGCAAGACGACGACGCTGCGCATGATCCTCGACCTCGTGAAGCCCTCGACCGGCAGCGTGCGGATCCTCGGGCAGCGGTACCGCGACCTCCCGCGGCCGGCCACGCGCGTCGGAGCGCTCCTTGACTCTTCCGGCTTCCACCCCGGGCGTTCGGGGCGCAACGCCCTGCGCGTGGTCGCCACCGGCGCCGGCCTCCCCTACGCACGCGTCGAAGAGGCGCTGGCCATGGTGGAACTCGAGGGCGCGGCGCGGCGAGCCGTCAAGGGGTACTCGACCGGCATGAAGCAGCGCCTCGCGCTCGCCTGCGCGCTGCTCGGCGATCCCGAGGTGCTGCTGCTCGACGAGCCCGCCAACGGCCTCGACCCGGAGGGGATCCGCTGGCTGCGGACCTTCCTGCGCGCCCGCGCCGCCGAGGGACGCACGATCCTCGTGTCGAGCCACGTGCTCGCCGAGGTGGAACAGACCGTCGACGACGTGCTCATCATCAGCAAGGGCAAGCTGCTCGCCCAGGGACCCATCGGCGAGCTCACGCGAACGGCGCAGCCGGTCATCCGCGCGCGCAGCCCGCAGGCGGAGAAGCTTGAGGCCCTGCTCACGGCGCGCGGCGCCGCCGTGAACCGGCTCGACACGGCGCTCGCCATCCGCGGCCCCGCAAGCGCCGAGGTCGGCGAGGTCGCGCAGGCCAACGGTGTCGTGCTGCACGAGTTGTTCACGGAGGTGCCGAGCCTCGAGGACCTGTTCCTCGAGATCGCCGGCACGCGGAGAGAGCTGTGATCGCCCTCCTGCGCGCCGAGTTCCTCAAGCTGCGCAGCACGCGCACCTCGATCGGGCTCGGCATCGCCGTCCTGCTGGTGAGCCTCGTGCCGACCATCCTGCTGATCGCCTTCCTGCCGACGCACCTGCTCAACGGCGGAGAGCTGGGCGCCGGCGCCACGCTGGTGACGTACATCGTCCTCGTCTTCGGGATCCTCGGCATGACCAACGAGTACCGTCACGGGACGATCACCTACGCCTACCTGGCCACGCCGCGGCGCGCGCGCGTGATGGTCGCCAAGCTCGTCGTCTACGGCGTCACCGGAGCGCTGGCGATGCTGGCGGCGCTGCTCGTGGCCCAGTTCGTCGGCGTCATCGGCCTGCCGGTGCGCGGCGTGAGCTACGACATGCCCAGCGGCGCCGCGCTCGCCGACTACGCCCGGCAGATCGGCGTAGCCGGGCTCGTCACCTGCTTCGGCGTGGCCCTCGGCGCCTTCCTGCGCGCCCAGGTCGTCACGGTCGCGGGCGCGCTCATCTGGGCGCTGCTCGTGGAGCCCCTGATCGTCGCCTTCAAGCCCGGTGTGGGGACCTGGTTGCCGTTCAACGTGTTCAGCCAGGTCACCAGCTCATCGATCGCCACGGACACCGGCAACATGGCCGCGCACAGCGGCCTGACCCAGCCGGAGGCGTTCCTCGTGAGCGTCGCCTACATCGCCGTGGTGAGCGTCGCGGCCGTCGTCGTGTCGATGAGCCGCGACGTCACGTAGGGCCGCTGCCGCGCAGCCGGCGGTGAGGCGGCCGGCGGCTCCGCCGCCGCCGCCGGCTCAGGGAGCGGGCGCCGGCGGCGTGAACACGCGCGCCGCGAGCTCCTTGTCCAGGTCGTACAATCCGGCGGGGTGCTCCCCGGCCATGGTGAACTTCTGCACCATGTCCATGGCGCTTTCCTCTTCCTCCACCTGCTCCGCGATGAACCACTGCAGGAAGTTGTAGGTGGCGTGGTCCTTGAGGTCGAGCGCCAATGAGGCGAGCTCGAAGATGCGCTGCGTGACGCCCTCCTCGTGCGCGAGGGCATCCTTGAACATGGAGAGACCGTTGGGCCACTCGCCGGCGGGCTTCGCGATCGCCTCGAGCCTCACGCGCCCGCCGCGCTGCGTGACGTAGTCGAACATCTTCTGCGCGTGAGTGAGCTCCTCCTGGTACTGCACGGTCATCCAGTTCTGCCCGCCCGGCATGCCTGACTCGGAGAACTGCGCCGCCATGGAGAGGTAGAGGTACCCCGAATAGAACTCCCAGTTGATCTGCGCGTTGAGCGCGTCCTGCACCTTGCTGTCCAGCATCGTCCCACCCTCTCTCGGTCTCCCTGTCGAACCCAGCCTACCCACCGCCTGCGGGGGGACTAAACCGGGTACCATCGAAAGAGGAGACGACAGCTTCGGCCGGCGGCTCGCCCGGCGGCCGGCTGCTTGAACTCCACACCCGTCGACACGGACGTGACGAGATGAACAGAGCATTCGTGAAAGAGCCCGATGGGGGCGTGCCCGAGGAGGGCCTCCCGGAACGCCAGGTCAGCGAGCACCCCAACCACGTCACGCCTTCCGGGCTGCGGCAGCTGAAGGACAAGGTCGGCGAGCTGGAGGAGCGCCGGCTGGAGCTGCGCGAGCCGGCCGAGGACGACGGGCTCGCGCGGGAGCAGCTCGATTTCGTAGACCGCGACCTGCGCTACTTCACCCTGCGCCTGGAGTCTGCGATCCCGGTCGACATGAGCCGCCAGCCGCGGCGCATGGTCAAGTTCGGCGCCGCCGTGACCGTGAAAGAAGGCGGCGGCGCGACCCGCGTCTTCCGCATCGTGGGCGAGGACGAAGCCGACCCCAACAACGGCCTGCTCAGCTACGTCTCGCCGCTGGCGGAGACGCTGCTGGACGCTCGCGTGGGCGCCACCGTCCGCTGGCGGCGGCCGGCCGGCGACCGCCAGCTCACGATCGAGGCGATCGACTACCCGGCGGAGTAGCGCCCGGCCTCACTCGTCACGGCGCCTCCCGATCTACGGCCGCAGCAGGCGCGCCGTCACGCCACTGATCGTCTCCTTGCCGTAGTCCGGACCGGGGTTGCGGTCGGTGAAGACCGCCAGCCCAAGCCGCACCCCCCGGCGCACGAGGCGCGCGGACTGGCTGGCCAGCACCCACGCGCCCAGCCAGCCGCCCTTGAAGTACACGCGGTAGTGCAACGGGCGAGCGGCCGCCGGCACCCCCCAGCTCTCGGCCGGGATGATCCCGGACAGCAGGCGGTCGGCGAAGGCGATGTGGCGCTTGGGGATGTAGTCGTGCATGTCGCGGAAGAAGCGCGCCAGGTCCGCCGCGGTCACCAGCGTCGTGATCCAGCCCCCGTTGGGGCGAAAGCGGCGCATCCCGGAGAGGTGCGCGAGGGCGACGAGCCCGCGGCGGCCGACGATGCCGTAGACGACGTCGGCCGCGGCATTGTCGGAGCGCTCGATCATCCGCGTCAGCACGCCGCGCATCGAGGCGGGGACGTGGCGATGCTCACGCAGGTAGGCGACGAGCAACATCGCCTTGACCATGCTCGCGCTGTAGAAGCGGCGGTCCCCGCGGTAGCCGTGCAGTTCGCCGTGACTGTCGACGACCGCCACGGCGACGTCCCCAGCCCGCGCTCGCGCCCACGTGAGGGCGCGCCTGACGGCGCGTGGCGTGGGCACCAGCGGCGGCAGCGCCGCGAGCACGTGCAGCGCCGCCGGCGCGGCTTGCGCCTCGGTCCGGCCGGCGGCGTCGGTGGCGTGCACCACGTAGACGTAGCTGCCGCGCTGCAGGGCTACGCGGCCGCGCCAGCTCGCGGTCTGCCCGGCCGCGACGCTCAGGCCGGCGGCCAGCGTACGTACTACCTGGCCCCCGGCGCGCTCCACCACCAGGTCCACGGTCAGCGGACCCCCAGCCGCATCGTCGACGCGGAATGAGAACGTGGCCCGCGCACCGCTGCGCACGGTGACCGCGGACAGAGCCGTCGTCACGATACCGGGGTCGACCTCCGCGAACGCCGGCGCCGGATGAGCGGTCACGCCGGCGAACGCCAGCAGGAGGACGAGAGCCACGCCGAGCCACGACCCGCTGCGGCCGCGCCGCGCTCTTGTCGTCCAAGCGTCCACGTCCATGATGCTACTGCGTTCCGCCTGCTTCCTCACCCATCTCAACACCGACCTGCCCGACTTCACAATCGCTTGCCGTGCCTTGTCCCAAACCGGTTGACCCCTCCCGCCGGCTCACTTTACCGTGCCAGTACCGTGCGCTTTGGCGCATCAACGACCAAGCCCCAGCCCCCCAGTCAGGAGAGGACCGGTTTGAAGAAACGCATCGCAGTCATCACAGGAGTCATCGCCGTCGTGGTGGCGGCAGCCGTGTTCGGCGCCGTAGCTCCCAAGCCCGCAGAGGCTTTTCCGAGCAAGGCGCAGGCCTGCTCGAACTGCCACGGTTCGGCCACTGCAGGAGCAGTGAAGGCCACACCGAGCAAAACGACGCTGGCCCCCGGCGCGACGTACACGGTCAAGGTCGCGATCACGTTCCCGTCAGCCGGCCAGTATGGCGCCTGGGTGACCAACGGCGCCGGCACGCCCTCCGCGAGCGCCCACGCCGGGCCCGGATCCGCGAGCACCGTCGCGATTCCGATGAAGGCTCCCGCCGCTCCCGGGACCTACAGCTACATCGCCTGGGGCGTGAGAGGTACGCCGGGCGCCGGGCAGAACGGCCACGGCACCTACCAGATCACCGTCCAGAGCAGCGGTGGCGGGGGCGGCACGACCACCGACACCGTCGCACCGACCGCCATCGCTCAGGCCGCCGCCAGCGTCACGAAGGGCAAGACCGCGACGCTGAAGTACAAGGTCACCGATCCGGCGCCGAACCTGGGCACCGCGACCGCGACGATCACGATCAAGAACGCCACGGGCGCGGTCGTCAAGACGCTCGTGCTGACCGCCAAGCCTGTGAACACCCCTCAGAAGGCCACCTTCAAGGCGACCCTCAAGAAGGGTGCGTACACGTTCTACGTGACCGCCGTCGATGCCGCCGGCAACCACAGCACCAACGTCTCGTTCAACAAGCTGACCGTGAAGTGACACGCTCGCCGCAGGTGTGAAGAACGCAGACGGGGCCGGCATTCGCCGGCCCCGTCTGCGTCTGGGCGCTGCAAGTGAACCGCCCCGGGTTAGACGGCGGCTCTCTTCCTTGAGTCCTTTCTCTCCTTCCGCAACTCAGAACGACTCAGCGAAGGCTCAAGCTCCGGCTCACCGCGGCACGAACTCGATTGCATCGTATCCGACCATCTTTGTTGCGTAGGCCTCGCCCGTGGCATCGGCGAGATTGACATACGCCGCGGTGCCCGCCACGAAGTTGTACGTCCCCAGTGACACCCACACATCCGCGTATGGTTCCTGGTTGATCGTGGCAGTGACCATCGCGGTCCCGGTGTAGATCTGGTAGTGGGCAGTCGTGGCGCCTGCTTTGGCGCTGGGGATGTACGCGTAGACCTGATAGTTGCCGGCGCCGAGGGTAGGTCGCCAGATGGCGTAGTTCTCGACCGCGCCGGTTGCGTTCCAGGTCCAATGCATCGAGCCGCCGTAGCCGACGGAGGCGGTGCGCCATCCACTCGCCGGACCGTAGAAGGCTGCTCCGCTGTCGTCGACGATCACGGTTGACCTGGACTGCGCGCTCGTTGTCCCGTTGAAGTAGGCGGACCATTTGGTGCCAGCCCCGTTGTAAGCACCCACCTGGAACGTGTACGCGGTGTTGGCGGCCAGCCCGCTGATGGTGTAGCTCGTCGCGTTTGCCGCGGCCGTGCCGCTTGCGACAGTGAAGGCCCCGGTGCTGCTCGCTAGCCGGTACTGGAACCTGAAGCCGTCCTCATTGTTGGAGGCGTCAGTCCAGGCTGCGGTGGCCGAGCTTGAAGTCGTGCTTGTGACCCTGGGGTTCAGGGCCTGGGCAGGGAGAGTGGGCGCAGCATGCGACCCGTGATAGATGATGATGCTATCAATGTAGTTCGCGACGGGAGAGCCGTACCATGTGCTGAAGCTGCCCGAACGGCCTGGCACCGTCGGCCCCCCTGGATCGTTGACGTAGTACGTATCGCCGCTGTAACCGGTGATGACCACCCAGTGGCGTTCGCCCTGGATACCCGCAATGACTGGGCGGCCAGCATCGAGTTCGGCGCGGATTGTCGTCATGTTCGCCGGTATCCCGGGATAGCTGGTCTTGGTTACGTACGAGATGGTCCCTCCCGCGGCGGCGGGAATCCTTGTCCAATACAGGTTGCCGGTGCCAGGCTGGAACCCGCCATTGGCGGGGACGTTGAGCCACTGACAGATCTGCCCCGGATCTTTCGACGAGCCAAAGTAATTGGCGACCATGGCAGCAGACGTCACCGCGCAACCAGCCGAGCCCATGTTGTATCCGCCCTGGCCCAGAGGAATGGACGACCATCGCGAGTCGTTCTGGCCCCACAGTTGCACGTTGAGTTGGGTCGCAAACGCTACAGACGGCAACGCCACCAGAGCGAACAAGGCCGCCATGATGACTCCAATCACGCGTGCCACATGGGAGGTGCCCACCCCGAGCCCGCGTATCCTCCGCCCTGCTGCCGTCTCTCCCCTTGACTTCTTCATGCCGCTGCCTCCGTTTCCACACTTCCCCCCGCAATGCTGTTGCGCATGACGGGCCGCGATGAGACCGAGCTCAGAATCCACGCGATTACCCCCTCTGAAGCGCAGGAAGGCAGCAGCCGCTAGCCAGCGATCGTCTCTTCTTGCGATGCCTGGAAGATCGGCTGGCGTCGTAGGGTGGCCCCCTTGGTCGAAGTGGTGCGCCGTGGACCCGCACTCCACCTACTATCAGAATCGGTTTCCCGCTTCCCGATGACCATGGGCACGGGCTCCTGTTCAGGGCAGGACTCACGCTCGGCGGAGGGGCAGTGACAGTGGCACGGCACTCCCAAAGCGCACTCTTGGTGTCACTGCCGGTGTGAAACTGAGCCGCTCACAGTCGACGTCTAGGCCGCTAGCGGCGACTCGGCCGCGCTCCGCATTGACTCGTCACGTGGCGAAGCGCACGAGCTCAGTGTGCGCAACGAGGTCTCCGAGCGTGGCGAGCGTGAATACTTTGCCTTCAAGCGCGACCAGAAGACGGCGCATGTCCTCGCGACGGATCCCGAACCCGCGCCCGTCTATGCAGGCAATCACCTCGAAACCAGGCTCTCCCCTCGCGACGCGGTCCTTGCTCTGCTCGACCAAGTGGATGATGCGCGTGAACTTGTCGCGCGCGGTGCCATCGTCGTTGGTGATCTTCGCCTCAATCACAACTGCTGGCGCGTACTCATCGGGCGTGATGAAGTCCGGCGCCTGGTCGAAGCCCGGCACGCGCTCGGCGCGCTTGGTCTTGCGAAACGAGACGCCGCGTGCCAGCAGCTCAGCTTCAACGGCGCTCTCCATGATGTCGCCGATGAGTTCAGACACGGCGTCCCGGTGACTGGCGAACGGCCTGCCGAGGAGGCGCTCGTAGAGCAGCGTCGCGTAGGGCACGTGGAAGTCAGCCGCGCGGCGAACTGAGTCCAGGCCTTCGGCGGTGTCGGCCTTGTCGAGGCGGTGCAGGGTGTCCGGCGCCCTCTCGGTGACCCCAGCGCTGATGCGGCGGCAGGCGGTCTCGACCATGGCCACGACGCGCTCGAGAGACGCAGCCTTGCGCCCACTCAGACGCGCGAGGTACTCGCGGTCGGAGCGCACCTTGCCGTCAAGCGAACGGGCGAAGTTCTGCGTGATCGTGAGACCCGAGTCAGATGCCGCGAGTTCAGCCCATTCGGGCGGCGACATGCCGAGGATGCAGCGCAGCACGACAGCTCCCAGACTATCGACGATGAGCGCGTCCCAGACTGCGGAAGGCTTCAGTTCGCGAAAGTCCTTGGTCGCTCGCTTGAGCGTCTCGTAGGCCTCCTGGAAGCGCGCGTACTCAACGAAGTTACAGCCCTTGGGCAAGACCAGGAACTGCGACTCGAGGCTCGCATAGACGGCATCGACGTAGTCGTCCAGCTGCTCTGAGAGCTCGGCCACACTCGCCTGGAAAGGCTGCCTCATCACGCGACCCTAGAAGAGCGCGAGCAACTGCTGGGGTGGGCGCGAGGGCAGCTGGGCGAGGATGGCCTCAGGGAGGAGCTGTGCTTGCAGCTCCGCGCCAAGAGACTCAAGCGTGTCTGTGGCTCGGGCAAGGCGCTCCTCAATGTCGCGATTGGAGTCCCACTGCTCGCCTAACACCCCGATGGCGAGCCGCGTGAGACGACCGTTGGCCAAGCAGCGGACATCGCCTGCGCTGACGCGCACGCCGCCGGCCTGCATGTCTGTGCAGTCATTTGCCAGCGCAGCACCGATCTCCTTCGGAGCGATGGCCTCGTCCGGCACCTCAGCGCTACGCCGACAGACGAAGACGCTATCGAGGACCGAGGAACCAGTGCCGTTGATATGCAGCGAGGCGCCCATCTCGGCGGGCGCGGGCAGCACAGCCGCGCAGGTCATGCCGGCGTCGAGAACGGCGACCACCAGCGGTGCGTAGGCCGTGAGCTCGTTGTGATGGTACGTGAAGACGAAGGGTGCTCCGGCCTTTAGCGCCGCCGCGTAGTGCGCGTAGATCGCGGAGAGGCCCTGGGCGAAGTGCGCCAAGTCGCGCCCCATCGTGACATTGCCAGTGAGTTCGCTGGCCGAGCGCGTCGTCTCGCCGGAGAACTCTGGATGACGGTCCTTGAGCCCCAGACGCAGCCAGACGTAGCAGAGATCCATGAGCTCGGCGTATTGCACGTTGGCGAAGTAGGGCGGGTCGGTGAAGACGCCGTCGAGTGAGCCGGGCCGCAGCTCTGCTTCGATCGCAGGAGCCGCGGAGAGCCGCGCCTCCCTGCGGCAGGGGTCGGGGAAGCGGTCGACAAGGTGCGCCGAGACCTGCTCGCCTGTGATGTTGACGCGCTCCTTGCGCGATCCTTGGCGGCGACTCTCGAAGGGCTGGCGGCAATAGGACTTAGCGCGGCGATACTTCTCGACGAAGTGCGCGAAGCCGCCGGAGCCGACGCGCGGGATGCCCAGAAGGTTGGCCTCGCACTGCACGAGGCCGACGGGGAAGCCGTGTACCGAGAAGACGTCCTGCCCCTTGAGTGCATAGGTATCATAGCGGCAGAGCATGTTCTGGTAGCGCAGACTGTCCGAGAACACCGTGAGCAGAGCGTCGCGGGGCTCCTCATCGGGCACGGCGCGGATGCGCTCGAGCAAGGTGGCCAGTCCGAGCAGCTGTCGCTCGTTGAACATCTCGCGGTAGCGCCGGTAGCCCCAGCGCAGCAGTCGATCCGTCTCGTCACCCTCGGGGATGGCCTGCTCGGGAATCGTCAGCGATGAAGCGCGCTCGAGCCTGCAGCGCGCCGACTCGTAGAGGGCAAGATCTGCAGCACTCGGAACCTTGAAGAAGCGCCCCTGGTGAGTCGGCTTGCAGTGCTCGCAGCGGTACTCGAGCGCCCACATCGTGTGCTCGGGCGGCGAAGCGCAGGCCTCGGGGTAGGCGATGTCGTGGCCACAGCGATTGCAGGATACGTGCCCGCGGCTC
>Ga0316219_1004638_pt1 | contig 10215 bp, 9 predicted proteins | sample TBH18003PmetaG_FD_203635 | JGI IMG/M metagenome (GOLD analysis project Ga0316219, IMG submission 203635) | Freshwater microbial communities from Trout Bog Lake, Wisconsin, USA - TBH18003P | ecosystem: Environmental > Aquatic > Freshwater > Lake > Hypolimnion/Profundal zone | place: USA: Wisconsin... | reverse complement strand
CCGGGTTCGGGAATAGTCAGCGCATTGCCGGGCAGCGGAATGGGAATCGTGTTGGATTCGTTAAGCGTAAGAACGAAGCCGGCTTCACCGCCGAGGGAGTTGAGCGCCACGTCCCATTTTAATTTGGTCTTCTGTTCAAATTGAGCGGGCAACTTGGCGATAAAATCCTGCGCCTGCGGGAACCCGGACTTGGCGACTTCATCCTGCACCACCGTCCAGAGCAAGCGCAGATCCATGTCCGTGAAGGCGGCCAGCGCGGTGTTGGCGGGCAGCAGGTCGAGGCCGGTGAGCGCGTGCGGTTCCCGACCGCAGAGTTTCCAGAGGAAGCCGGTGCCCTTGTCGGGATAATGATGCAACAACATTTTGTTGCGGAACATGCCATTCTCGATCTCGACCGAGCTCATACCCATGCCGGTGACATCCTCGACGCCACTGTCCTTGATCAGATGATTGACGATGTCAAAGGCCTTGTTGACGTTAGTAGTGTTATCAGGCGTAAGGTTTGGAAAGGCGGCGATATTATTCCGCAGCGACTCCACTTTGCCCGAAAGATGCTCCAGCCATTGCGCGGTGCCGAGATAGAAATAAAAGTTGCCGCCCGGGTCAAGTTGCTTGGTGACCTCGGCAAAGCTGGTTTTCCCCGCCGAGAGCGACGACGCAGAGCTTGGGTTGGCAGAAGATCCGGCCGAAACTTCTTTTTTGCCACAGCCGAAATTAAACCACGCGAGACCGGCCAGGAGGGCCAGCGTGAATGCACCGTGGAGCAGAAAGATTTTCTTCATGAGGGTTAAGAGGTTGATTTTGAGGAGCGGCTGTCTAGGAAAGAAAATCAATTCCCAGAAAAAGATAAAGCTAAAAACATTTTTTCTTAAATAAAGCGCCGCCTTTATTCAGTCAAGGAATGTCTTAAAAACGATGGCGGACGGCTCAACCAGCCGAACCGCCGCCATCCACAACAACCAAGACAACCCCGGCATTGCCCAATGCGCTTCAAAATTCTAACGCCCCGACCAACTCTGGGCGCATCGCTTTGCCAAAGTGATGGTCAGAGCCGTCTTGGCGCGAGCTATATGTGAATACCGGGACGAATGGTATTCACATAAAGGCGAACATTGAATTTTCCACCGACGCCGTTGCCGATTAGAACCGTTTGGTGAGCGTGAGCACGACGGCCTGGCCTTGGGGGCGATCCTTCGAATCCACTTCGTAAACGTAGCGCAGCGAGGAGATCAAACCGATCTTCTCCCAAAGCACGCTGACTTCCGGGCCGACCCCGACGACATGCGACAGCGCGGTGGCCGCGTGGGCGCCGCTGTCTTCGGTGGTTTCCTGCTGCCAGTAGCCGATGAGGCCCACGTCAACGCCTTGCGCGACGGATTTGCTGACACCCCATTCGAGCGAATACATGTTGCCGGGCGTCGTTTCGGTGGTGCCCTGTTTGGTGCTCACTTCGTAGCGGTTCAAGAGCGAGACGGCCCAGGTCTTTTTCTCGTCCGGATACCAGGTCGCGCCGAGCGTGATCATGTGCGACCAAAAGCCCGAGCCGGGGCTGGTCAAATATTTCGCCGGCGTGCTGGCGTCAAAATGACCTGACGGCGCCCAAACGCCGTAGGCGAAGGAGAAATCAAATTGTTTCTCGTGCCACGAGAGCAGCAGCGGACAGGCATAAATGTCGCCCAAGCCAAACTGCCCGCCGGTGCCAAGCTGGCCGGTAAGATTTTTGTAGGCAAACGGAATGATGGTGTCCACGCCCCAGTTGGCGCCAAGAATCTTGTAGTCCGTGAGATAAACCAGCTTCACGGCCTGGACATAGGCAAAAAAGTCGGCCTTCACCGGCAGCCCGTCCACCTTGTCGGCGTAATAAAAATAATTGTAGTCGCGCACATAAAATCCCGGCGGCGGCAACGACGCGCCTTTGAGGCCTTCGGCCCCGATGGGATAATGACTGCCGACCGGCATGGGATCTTCTGCCTTGGCGTAGGCTTGTGACGCCACCGCAAGGGTGGCGGCGATCAGAACGAAACGAACGAGCATTTTCATTGTTGTTTTTTTGGGGGGGGTTATTGGGAGTTAAACATCCTGAATTTTTCCGTGCAGATAGCTTTCAAACGAACTCAAGTCGAGCAGACCGTGGCCGGAAAGGTTGAACAGCAGCACTTTCTTCGTGCCGGCCTCGCGGCATTTCACCGCCTCATCCACCACCGCGGCGATGGCGTGGGACGATTCCGGCGCGGGCACGATGCCTTCTTTGCGCGCGAACAACACGGCGGCCTCGAAGACTTTCGTCTGGTGAATGGCCTCGGCTTCCATGAGGCCGAGGTGGAGCGCATGACTGACCATCGGCGACATGCCGTGATAGCGCAGCCCGCCCGCATGGATGCTCGGTGGAATGAAATCGTGGCCGAGCGTGAACATCTTCATCAGCGGCGTGGTTTCCGCCGTGTCGCCGAAATCATAGCGCAGTTCGCCTTTCGTGAGCGACGGGCACGCGGACGGCTCGACGCCGACGATGCGGTATTTTTTCCCGTGCTTGATTTTCCCGCGAATGAACGGAAACGCGAGACCGGCAAAATTGCTCCCGCCGCCGCAGCAGCCGAAAATCACGTCCGGTTCCTCGCCGGCTTTTTCCATCTGCTTGATGGATTCCTCGCCGATGACCGTCTGGTGATGGCAGACGTGGTTCAGCACGCTGCCGAGCGAATATTTGGTGTTCGGCGTCTTGACCGTGTCCTCAATGGCTTCGCTGATGGCGATGCCCAGGCTGCCGGGATGATGCGGATCCTGCGCCTGCAACTTGCGGCCGTATTCCGTCTGGTCGCTCGGGCTCGCGTGGACCGTCGCGCCCCAGGTGTGCATCAGCATCCGGCGATACGGCTTCTGGTCGTAGCTCACCTTGACCATGTAAACATTGCATTCCAGCCCGAACAAGCTGCACGCAAACGCCAGTGACGATCCCCACTGGCCCGCGCCGGTTTCCGTGGCGAGCCGCTTGGTGCCGGCAATCTTGTTGTAATACGCCTGCGGCACGGAGGTGTTGACCTTGTGGCTGCCGGCGGGGCTGGCGCCCTCGTATTTGTAATAGATGTGCGCCGGCGTGTTCAGCGCTTTTTCCAGCCGCACGGCGCGCAGCAGCGGCGTGGGCCGCCACAGCGCGTAGATGTCGCGCACCGGCTCGGGGATTTCGATGAACTTCTCCGCGCTGATTTCCTGCGCGATGAGATTTTTGGGAAAGATGGCCTCCAGCGCGGCCGGCGGCATCGGCTCCTTGGTGCCCGGGTGCAGCGGCGGCGGCAACGGTTCGGGAAAATCGGCGTTGAGGTTATACCAGGCCGACGGAATGTCCGCCTGCGTCAAGTCGAAGCGCGTTTTCTGGCTCATGTGAATGGTGGGTTGCCCGCATATCATTATCCGGGCCGCAATCCAACACCATCCCTGTGCTGCCAAAAATTAAGCAATTTTTGGCTTCGACATTGCTTAACTTGCCTTGACCGCCGCGATGAGCGCATTAAGCGAAGCCTTCGCATCGCCGAACAGCATCCGCGTGTTGTCCTTGTAGAAGAGATGGTTTTCGATGCCGGCGAAACCGGCGGCCATCGAGCGTTTCATCACAATGGTCGTCTTGCAACGGTCGGCGTCAATGATCGGCATGCCGTAAATCGGGCTGGATTTGTCCTCGCGGGCGGCAGGATTCACCACGTCGTTCGCGCCGATGACGAGGCACACGTCCACGCGGTCCATCGAGGGATTGATCTGCTCCATTTCGATGAGCTGGTCGTAAGGCACATTCGCCTCGGCAAGCAAAACGTTCATGTGGCCGGGCATGCGGCCGGCGACCGGATGAATGGCAAATTGCACTTCGACGCCGCGCTTGCCGAGTTCTTCGGTCAGCTCGCGCACGGAATGTTGCGCCTGCGCCACGGCCATGCCGTAGCCGGGCACCACCACGACGCGCTGCGCGTAGGCCAGCAGCAACGCCACTTCGTCGGCTTGAATCGGCTTGACGGTGCCGGCGACTCCGCTGGCCGCTGCCGCGCTGCTGCCACTGGAACCAAATGCGCCAAACAAAACATTCGTGACCGGGCGGTTCATCGCCTTGCACATGAGCAGCGTGAGCAGCGTGCCGGACGAGCCGACCAGTGTGCCCGCGACAATCATGGCGTTGTTGTTGATGGCAAAACCGTCCGCCGCGACGGCGAGACCGGTGAAAGAATTCAGCAGTGAAATCACCACCGGCATGTCCGCGCCGCCGATGGGCATGACCATCGCGACGCCGAAGAACAGCGCCAGCGCGGCCATCACGATGAAGGCGATCACGGCATTATGCCCGGTGGCGTTGAACGTGAGCCAGCCGCATAAACCAATAATCACCAGCAAAATCAGGCCGTTCAGGATGTTCTGGCCGGGAAACGTCATCGGCTTCTCGCATTTTCCCTCGAGTTTCAGATACGCGATGATGCTGCCGGAGAACGAGAGCGAGCCGATGAGCGTGGCGAACAGCATCGGAATCGTGATGGCCGCGCCGACGTCATGAAACACGGGCAGTTCAACGCCGGCGAGATGTTGCGGCTGCGCACCTTTCAAAAATTCCAAGCTCGCGACCAGCGCCGCCGCCCCGCCGCCAAGGCCGTTGAAAAGCGCGACCATTTGCGGCATGGAGGTCATCTTCACTGAATACGCCCCCAGCGCGCCGATGATGAGACCGATGAGAGTGCCGATGACAATGAGCGTGTAGTTGAACGTCCAGCCGTGCGCCCAAATGTTCGCACCATCCGGCTTGCACAGCACAATCAAGCCGATGATCATGCCCGCCGCTGCGACAAGATTGCCCGCCCGCGCCGTCTTCGGCGAACTCAAGAACTTGATGCCAAGGATGAATAGAACCGAGACGCCAATTAAAATTAATGCGATGGTAGAGCTCATTTTTTCTTTTTCTTAAACATTTGCAGCATGCGGTCCGTGACCATGAAACCGCCAAAGACGTTGGCCGACCCAAACACAACCGCGACAAAACCGAGCGTCCGCACCAGCGCGGTGTCCGCATCCGCCAGCACCAGGATGCCGCCGAACAAAATGATGCCGTGAATGGCGTTCGTGCCGGACATCAGCGGCGTGTGCAGCATGGACGGCACTTTCGAGATGACTTCAAACCCCACGAAAATCGCGAGGACGAAGATGAACAGCACCAGGATCTGGTTGTAAGATTGGAGGCTTTCGATGGTCATAAGACTTCAGTTCGGTTTGGCGATGAGTTTTTCGTTCACGATCTTGCCGCCGTGCGTGACGAGGCAGCCCTTGATGATTTCGTCATCGAGCTTGAGCACGAAGGTCTTTTCCTTCTTGTCCCAGAATTCCTCGACGAGCGCCACGAGGTTCGCGGCGTAAACCTGGCTGGCGTGCAGCGGCACGCGGCCCGGCAAATTGGCGAGGCCGACAATCTTCACGCCGTTGCGGTCAATTACTTCGTTGTATTTGACGCCTTCGACGTTGCCGCCGGTGTCCACCGCGAGATCCACCACCACGCTGCCGGGCTTCATGGCATTGAGCATTTCGGCGGTGACGAGAATCGGCGCCTTGCGGCCAAACACCTGCGCGGCGGAAATCACCACGTCGGAATCGGCGCAGGTTTTTTTCATCGCGTCGCGTTGCTTTTGAATCTGTTCTTCGGTGAGCGCCTTGGCGTAGCCGTCTTTGGTCTGGCCGGTTTCGCCGATGTCAATCTTCAGAAACTGCGCGCCGAGCGACTTCACCTGTTCCTCGACGACGGGCCGCGTGTCGTAGGCGGTGACTTTCGCGCCGAGCCGCTTGGCGGTGGCAATCGCCTGCAAACCGGCGACGCCGACGCCGATAATGAAAACTTTCGACGGCAAAATCGTGCCTGCCGCCGTGGTCATCATCGGGAAAATCTTGTTGGAATAGCGCGCGGCGAGGATGACGGCTTCGTAGCCGCCCAGGTTCGCCTGCGAGGACAGCACGTCCATTTTCTGCGCGCGCGTCGTGCGCGGCACAAATTCCATGCTGATGGCGCTGACGCCGCGTTCGGCAAATTTGTTGACCAGTTCCTTTTCGTTGAACGGGTCGAGCAGGCTGGCGTGGATGGAACCTTGCTTGAGCAGCGCGATTTCTTCCACCGGCGGCTTGCGCAGGCGCAGCACGATGTCGCCGGAGCCGATGAGCGCCTTGCGATCACTGGTGAGGGTCGCGCCGGCCTTGGTGTAGGCGTCGTCGCCAAAACCGGCGGCGAGGCCGAGACCGGCTTCAACTTCGACCTGGGCGCCGAGCTTGACAAGCTTGGCGACGCTGTCCGGCGTCAACGGCGCGCGGCTTTCGCCGGGATGCGTTTCGCGGGGAACGGAAATTTTCATGGTTCTGAAATCTAGGGGATGCTACCGAAATTCTTTGAGATGGGAACCCGTTTTTTGCCAAAGGAACGCTTTTTTTTGGCAGTTCTCACCACTCTATGGCCGGGAAACGATTAAGATTGCACTGGTGATTAGGAACCGCCCTTCATCGCGCCCGCCGGGTTTCTGTCGGCGGCCGTTGGGTTTTCAGACGGTTCAACAATTTCTCCGCGTCCGCTTCCACCAGCACCAGCGCGCGATGCGGCGCGCGTAGAAAACCTTCGCGCGTGGCGTGATCGAGAAACGCCAGCAGCGGCCGGTAAAAACCACCGGTGTCCAAAAGCCCGAACGGCTTCGCATGCCAGCCGAGCTGGCCCCACGCCAGCACCTCGAACATTTCCTCGAACGTCCCGAACCCGCCCGGCAGCGCGATGAAACCGTCCGCCAGCTCCGCCATCAGCGCCTTGCGCTCGTGCATGGTTTTGACCACGCGCAAGTCCGGCAATTTTTCGTGGACCACTTCCTTGATGACCAGCTTTTCGGGAATCACGCCGATGACGTGGCCGCCGTGTTTCAACGCCGCGTCGGCCACGATGCCCATCAGGCCGATCATGCCGCCGCCATAGACCAGCTCAATTTTTTCGCGTGCCAGCAAGGCGCCGAGCGCCTGCGCCGCCGCCGCGTATTCGGGACGGACACCGGCGCGGGAACCGCAATAGACCGTGATGCGTTTCATTTTTTATCCAGCTTTGCGAACCGCCTGAATGAACACCCCCATTTTGGCGGTGTCTTTTTTCCCGGGCGCGGATTCCACGCCGCTGGAAACATCCACCGCAAACGGTCGCACCTGCCGCACCGCTTCAGCCACATTTTCCGGCGTCAGACCGCCGGCCAGAAAAATCGGTTTGCCGAACTTCCGCGCTCCCGCCGCCAGTTCCCAATTGAACTTTTCGCCGGTCCCGCCGAGGCCGGCAGGCGAACAGGCATCGAGCAGGAAGGCGTCGGTGTGGAAATTCGCCAGCGTTTGCAGGCTGGCCGCGTCGCGCACACGCAAGGCTTTCACGCTCATCACGCCAAATTGCGTGCAGAAATCCGAAGTTTCGTCGCCGTGAAATTGCAGCAGGCTCAAACCGCACTCGGCGATGGCTTGGGTGACAAGCGCCTCGTCCGGATTCACAAACACGCCAGCTTTGAGCACGAACGACGACAGCGCGCGGGAAATTTCCGCCGCCTGCGCCAGCGTGACGCGGCGCGGGCTGCCGTCGTAAAACATCAGCCCGATCATGTCCGCTCCGGCGGCGGCGGCGGCCAGCCCGTCGGCCACGCTGGTGATGCCGCAGATTTTTACCTTTGTGCTCATTTGCGATTGCGTGTCGTGCGCAAATCGTAAATCGTAAATCACAATTTGCAAATGCCGCGCACGATTTATTTTGACTACAATGCCACCACCCCGCTCGACCCGGCGGTGCGCGCGGCGATGCTGCCGTTTCTGGGCGAAGTCTGGGGAAACCCATCCTCCATCCACCGTGTCGGGCGAAAAGCGCGGGCGCTGCTGGACGACGCGCGTGACCGCGTAGCCGCATTTCTGGGGGCAAAACCGAGCGAAATCATTTTTACCAGCGGTGGAACGGAAGCGAACAATCTCGCGGTTTTTGGCTCGGCGCGGGCGCTCAAGCCGAAGGGTAGACACCTCATCACCTCGTCCATTGAGCATCACTCGGTGCTGCAATGCTTCGATTATCTTGAAGAAAAAGAAGGTTTTTCGGTCACCCGGCTGCCCGTTGACTCCGCCGGACGCGTTTCTGCGGCTGATTTTAAAAAGGCTGTCCGTCATGACACCGTTTTTGTTTCCGTTATGGCTGCAAACAACGAGATCGGCACCTTGCAGCCGGTCGCGGAAATCGGCAAGTTGTGCCGCGAACGGGGAATCATTTTTCACACGGATGCGGTGCAATGGTTCGGTAAAGAACCGTTTCTAAATATTAACCAGTTTCATGCGGACTTGGTTTCGATTTGCGCTCACAAATTTCACGGGCCTAAAGGCGCGGGGCTGCTTTATATCAAATCCCCATTTCATCCAAACCCAGTTTTTTTCGGTGGCGGCCATGAAAACAATCGTCGCGCCGGCACGGAATGCCTTCCATGTATTGTTGGTTTGGCTGTCGCTCTGGAAAAGTTTGTAAAAAACCCGGTTTTTTCAAGCATCCACCTAAAACCACTGGTTAATAAATTATTTTCAACTGTTCAAAAAATGGAGGCCTGTCACCTGGTCAGTCCCCTCGCCGGCGGACTTAATAATACGCTGGCCTTCACCGTTTGCGGAGCAGAGGGAATTTCACTAATTGCCGCACTGGATGTGGAGGGAATTTGTGCGTCGAGCGGTTCGGCTTGCGCCTCTGGTTCACTGGAACCAAGCCATGTGGTCGCAGCTCTTGGAAAGATGGAAAATGCTAATTCCCTGGTTCGTTTTTCCTTGGGCCGTGAATCTACGGCAGACGAGGTGGCTTCCGTCTGTTCTTCCCTTCCCAAAATAATTTTCCACTCACAACGCGGCTCAAAGCATGTTAATCAGATGTGAATGAATTGTTGATGATGCCAACAAGTTTGACTTTTATATTTTTAGAGTTTTCATATATTGAAGTTGTCGCCTTTTGAAAATTAAAAATCAGTTGGTAAAAATTAAAAAATTTAAGTTGTTAGGCTTGTTCACAGCCCTTAATAGAGATAGCTTTTTTGAAAGAAAAACAAATATTAAGCACCGCCCATGAAAATAAACATCGCCAAAGACAAGATTATAACCGGCTTGCAAGCCGTGCAGAATGTCGTAAGCACGAGAACGACACTGCCGATTCTTTCCAATGTCCTTCTGCGGGCCGAGGAAGGAAAACTGGAATTTACCGTGACGGACTTGGATGTGAGCGTCGCCTGTGCGGTGGAGGCAAAAGTTGAAAAGGCCGGAGCGACAACTTTGCCGGTAAAGAAATTGTTTGATATTGTGCGTGAATTAAATGGTGGAGAGATAGAAATTGAAACCGATGAAAAAAACATAACCGTCATCCGTAGCGGCGGGTCTTTCTTTAAAATAAATGGTCTATCGGCTGAGGAATTTCCACCAATCAGCAAATTAAAAGACGATAAAAAGGTATGTTTAACGCAGGAAACGATTAAAAAAATGCTTAAAAAAACGTCTTTTTCTGTTTCAACGGATGAATCCCGATATGTTTTAAATGGAATTTTTATCAGTCTGAAAGAAAACAAAATTACAATCGTAGCCACCGATGGAAGACGACTAGCGCTAGTGGATGAAGAAGTGGAAATATCGGAAAAATGCAGTGGGGAATTAATTGTTCCGGCCAAGGCGGTCAGCGAACTAAATCGCCTACTTCAAGATAAAGGAGAACTGGAACTACGCTTCTGTGAAAATCAGGCTTCATTTGAACTGAAAGGTGAAAAATTATCTTCTGTGCTGCTCACAACCAAGTTAATTGAGGGAAATTATCCGAATTACCGACAAGTCATCCCAGGAGAGCCCAAGGAGCGAATTTCGTTGGGTCGTGAAGAGTTGCTCCAAGCATTACGCCGAGCGGAAATAATGACCAGTGAAAAAGCAAATTCTGTAAGACTTAATTTTAGCCGCAACAATCTAACAATCACATCCAACTCGCCGGAAGTCGGTGAAGCTCGGGAAACGATGGCGGTAAACTATAAAGGTAAAGATCTCGCCATCGCTTTTAATCCGCGCTATCTCATTGACCCGCTTAATGCGCTCGTCGAGGATGAAGTTTCCATTGAATTGATTGATGAGTTAAGCCCTGGCGTCCTAAAAATTAACGGCCCATTTCTTTACGTTGTCATGCCGATGCGGCTGAATTAGGTT
>Ga0316219_1004632_pt1 | contig 10222 bp, 7 predicted proteins | sample TBH18003PmetaG_FD_203635 | JGI IMG/M metagenome (GOLD analysis project Ga0316219, IMG submission 203635) | Freshwater microbial communities from Trout Bog Lake, Wisconsin, USA - TBH18003P | ecosystem: Environmental > Aquatic > Freshwater > Lake > Hypolimnion/Profundal zone | place: USA: Wisconsin... | reverse complement strand
CGACTTGCCAGATGGCAAGGCAATGGCCGACATGGTGCAACCAATCTTTGAAGAGCGTGGCTATGAGGTTTATCAAGTCTCTGCCGCTGGTCACCTAGGTTTAACCGAACTTAATTATGCAATGGCTCGCATCATTCAAGAGGAACGTCGCAATAAGGCAAAGGCAGTGAAGACACGTATCGTTCTTCGCCCACTTGCTATTAACGACAATGGATTTAAAGTTGTAAAGAATGAAGATGGTTCATTCACCGTGACAGGTGATAAGCCAGAGCGCTTCGTGCGTCAGACCGATTTCGGCAATGCAGAGGCCGTTGGCTACTTGGCCGATCGCCTTGCTGCACTCGGCGTTGAGAAGGAACTCTTTAAAAAGGGTGCCCGTCCAAAGTCAGAGGTTCGTATCGGCGAGGGCGATAAGGCCGTTATCTTTGATTGGGAACCATCCATCGAAGCTGGCGCTGAGTTGCTTGCAAGTCCACGCGGAACCGATCTTCGATTGGAATCACCTTGGGCTGGCCGTTACATCGAAGATGATGTTGATGAGCTATCAGAAGATGAAATTGCTATGCAGTGGGAGAACAAGGTCGACGATCCTAAGAATCCAAGGATCACAGGCTGAAATATGATCCGCCAAGAAGTTACACATGCAAAGCGTGTAGTAATCAAGGTGGGTTCATCCACTCTTACTGGATCGGCAGGACATGCACTCGATGAGAGCGCAGTAGAAGCACTCGTAAAGATCGTTGCCTCTTTGCGCGCTCGCGGCGCAGAAGTAGTTCTCGTCTCATCAGGTGCGATCGCTGCGGGTCTAGCTCCGCTTGGATTAAAGGTCAGACCTAAAGATCTTGCCACCCAACAAGCAGCAGCCTCGGTCGGCCAGGGTCGATTGATCGCAAGCTATAACCGCGTCTTTGATGAACATCAGATCATCGCATCCCAAGTACTTCTCACGATCGATGATGTGGTTCGTCGTTCACATTATCAAAATGCGCAACGCACCCTCTTCCGTTTAATTCAGATGGGCGTTGTTCCCATCATTAACGAGAATGACTCTGTAGGTGTCTCTGAAATTAGATTCGGTGATAACGATCGCCTCGCAGCGCTTGTTTCACATTTGATCGGCGCAGATTTGCTAGTTCTTGTGACCGATATTGATGGACTCTATGACGCTCCACCTTCGCATTCAGGAGCCAAGCGAATTTCGAGCGTTCCTGATGTAAGCCGCCTCGGAGATATCGAGATCGGGGGAGTTGGTTCCTCTGGTGTTGGTAGCGGGGGAATGGTCACAAAGGTTGAGGCGGCCCGAATCGCGACCGGCGCTGGGGTCAATATGTTGCTCACCACCCTTGCAGAATTACCCCAAGCTCTCGATGGTTTGGATGTCGGAACTATCTTCTTGGCTCGTACCGATCGCAAGCCATCACGCCTTCTCTGGCTGGCACACGCCTCCACCCCTCACGGAAAACTTCTACTCGATGCCGGTGCAACAACTGCCATCAAAGAGCGCGGAACATCGTTGCTCGCAGCAGGGGTTCATGGCCTCGAAGGTGATTTCATCGCCGGAGATACCGTCGAACTTCTCTCTCCAAATAGAGAGGTGATTGCCCGCGGCTTGGTCGCCTTTGATTCATCCGAGATTCCAGTGATGCTAGGCAAGTCCACGAAGCAATTGGCAGCGGAGCTAGGCCCGGAGTATGAGCGCGAGCTAGTTCATCGCGACGACCTCGTCCTTCTCTAATCGGATAAGGTTGGCCCATGGCCGCTATTTCACGCGAAGATGTTGCACATTTAGCCAAATTGGCACGTATCGATATGAACGATGCCGAACTTGATCACCTCGCACAGGAGTTGGATGTCATTCTTGGCGCCGTCGCCCGCGTGCAAGAGGTGGCTGGCGCAGATGTGCCCCCGACTTCCCATCCGATTCCTGTAAACAATGTCTTTCGCGAGGATGTCGCTCGCCCAAGTTTGACCCCTCAAGAGGCGCTCTCTGGCGCCCCGGCTCAGATCGATGGTCGATTTAAGGTTCCACAGATTTTGGGAGAAGAATGACAACGATCCGCTCCACCGCCGCCGAGATGGCAGCTGCGCTCGCCGCGGGTACCGTCACATCAGTTGAGTTAACCGAGGCGCACTACGCCCAGATCGAAAGAGTCGATCCAGCGGTTCACGCCTTTTTATACCTCGATAAAGAGGGAGCTCTTGCTCAAGCCGAGCAGAGTGATGCGCAGCGTAAGAACGGTCAGGTCCCATCACCGTTAGCGGGCGTTCCATTGGCGCTTAAAGATGTTCTAGCTCAAAAAGGAATCCCGACCACTTGTGGTTCAAAGATGCTTGAAGGATGGCGCCCCCCTTACGACTCAACCGTCGTCACAAAATTAAAAGAGGCCGGGGTTGTTATTCTCGGCAAGACCAACATGGATGAATTTGCCATGGGTTCATCCACCGAAAATTCTGCATACGGTCCGACCCATAATCCTTGGGACCTCACTCGTATCCCTGGTGGCTCTGGTGGTGGATCGGCTGCAGCGCTTGCCGCATTTGAAGCACCGTTAGCGATTGGTACAGATACCGGTGGATCTATTCGCCAACCCGCGGCCGTAACCGGCACCGTGGGAGTGAAGCCAACTTATGGTGGAGTCTCGCGTTATGGACTTATTGCATTCTCTTCGAGCCTTGATCAAGCAGGTCCTTGTGCACGTACAGTTTTGGATGCAGCGCTCCTTCATGAGGTAATTGCGGGACACGATGAGCGCGATTCAACATCCATCAACGCCGCCGTACCTCAGGTTGTTAAGGCTGCGAAGAAACTAGATGTTAAGGGAATGAAGATCGGTGTTGTAAAAGAGTTGCAAGGAGAGGGATTTCAAGCGGGCGTTCTTGAGCGCTTCCACGAAGGCCTCGATGCGCTCGTCAGCGCTGGTGCAGAACTTGTAGAAGTTTCCTGTCCAACCTTTGATTATGCGCTCGCCGCCTATTACTTAATCGCACCAAGTGAATGTTCATCCAACCTCGCGCGCTTTGACTCCATGCGTTATGGAATTCGCGTGGGTGATGATGGAGTGCGTAGTGCGGAAGAGGTTATGAACCTCACGCGCCATGAAGGTTTTGGTCCAGAGGTAAAGCGTCGCATCATTTTGGGAACGTACGCTCTCTCATCTGGTTACTACGATGCTTACTACGGCTCAGCGCAGAAAGTTCGCACCCTTTTGATGCGCGATTTCAACGCAGCATTCGCCAAGGCTGATGTACTTGTCTCACCAACTGCACCGACCACCGCCTTTAAAATCGGCGCTAACGACAACGATCCGTTAGCTATGTATCTCAATGACATTGCAACGATCCCAGTCAACATGGCAGGTATCGGCGGAATGTCACTTCCTTGCGGATTAGCAGCAGAGGATGGATTACCAGTTGGATTCCAGATCATGTCACCCGCTATGCGAGATGACTTGATGTATCAGGTTGGCGGCGCACTTGAAGCGGCGTTACTAAGTAAGTGGGGAGCACCTATCTTGGATCGTGCACCAGTATTGGCGGCAAAATAATGGCGCTTAATTACGATCAAGCGGTCGAGAAGTACGAACCTACGCTAGGCCTTGAGGTACACGTAGAACTTAACACCCACTCCAAGATGTTCTGTTCTTGTTCCACTATTTTTGGTGGCGAACCAAATACCCAAACATGTCCTGTTTGCCTTGGAATGCCAGGAGCACTTCCCGTCGTTAATGGCAAGGCGATCGAAAGTTCGATCTTGATCGGACTCGCACTCAATTGTTCGATCGCTCCCTTTTCGCGTTTTGCTCGTAAGAACTATTTCTATCCCGATATGCCAAAGAATTTTCAAACCTCGCAGTATGACGAGCCAATCTGCGTCAATGGGTATCTCGATGTCGAAATCGATACCGATGAAGGTCCTAAGAAGTTTCGCGTCGAAATCGAACGCGTTCACATGGAAGAGGACACAGGTAAGTCGCTCCACGTCGGTGGTGCAACTGGACGTATTCATGGAGCGGATTACTCACTCCTCGATTACAACCGCGCCGGTATCCCGCTTGTAGAGATCGTGACCAAGATTGTTGGCGGGACCGGAAAATACGCACCTCAAGTTGCGCGCGCGTACGTCACCGAACTTCGCGACATCCTGCGTTCACTCGGAGTATCTGATGTGAAGATGGAGCAGGGCTCCATGCGCTGTGACGTTAACTTGTCACTCGCTCCCACCGGCTCTGGCGCTTTGGGAACACGTAGTGAAACCAAGAATGTGAATTCACTCCGCTCTGTCGAGCGCGCGGTAATCGGTGAAGTTATTCGCCAATCCAATCGCCTAGAGGCAGGTGAGCGAATTGTTCAAGAGACCCGCCACTTCCTAGAAGAGAGCGGTCAGACTCGTCCCGGTCGCTCCAAAGAGCAGGCCGAGGATTATCGCTACTTCCCGGAGCCAGATCTAGTTCCGGTTGTTCCAGATAGTGCTTGGATCGAAGAGTTGCGTGCAACGCTTCCGGAGAAACCATCTACCCGTCGCAAGCGTCTGCAGGAGCAATGGTCGGTTCCCGACAAAGAGATGAGCTCGCTTGTTAACGCAGGCCTGCTCGATGTTGTCGAAGAGACGATCGCGCTCGGAGCTGAACCTACGCGCGCCAGATCTTGGTGGCTCGGTGAAGTTTCACGCCTTGCAAATGAGAAGGAAGTAGATCCAACTTCGCTCATCACCCCTGCTCAAGTTGCCGAAGTAATTTCCTTGATTGAATCGGGTGAACTCACGGATAAGTTGGCTCGTCAGGTAGTTGAAGGTGTTGTTGCTGGCGAGGGAACTCCTGCTGAAGTAATTGCTCAGCGCGGTCTCAAAGTCGTCTCTGATGATGGTGCGTTGATGACGGCAATTGAATCTGCAATCGCCTCCCAACCAGATACCGCAGAGCGAGTACGCGGCGGAAATATTCCAGCTGCAGGCGCGCTGATTGGCGCAGTGATGAAAGCAACTGGGGGACAGGCAGATGCCGCCAAAGTTCGAGAATTGTTACTCAAGCATTTAGGCCAAGGGGAGTAGATCATGACTGAACCTAAGAATCCAATGAAGCCCCGTTCTGGGTTGGTAACTGATGGTTTAGAACGTGCACCTGCTCGTGGCATGTTGCGCGCAGTTGGAATGAAAGATGCCGACTTCGCAAAGCCGCAAATTGGTATTGCATCTTCATGGAACGAAATCACCCCTTGCAACCTCTCGCTCGATCGCTTAGCCAAGGCATCTCGCAAGGGCGTCATTGATGCTGGTGGATTCCCTATGCAATTTGGAACGATCTCGGTTTCCGACGGAATTTCAATGGGCCATGAAGGAATGCACTTCTCCTTGGTCTCGCGTGAAGTAATTGCAGACTCGGTCGAAACCGTGATGCAGGCCGAACGCCTCGATGGAATGGTGACCTTCGCTGGTTGCGACAAATCCCTTCCTGGAATGATGATGGCGGCTGCTCGCATCGATGTAGCCAGCGTCTTTGTTTACGCGGGTTCAACCCTTGCGGGTCAAGTAGATGGCAAAGATGTAACGATTATTGATGCCTTTGAGGCTGTCGGCGCTTGCGCACGTGGTCTTATTACTCAAGAAAAGGTTGATGAGATTGAACGTGCAATCTGCCCAGGCGAAGGTGCCTGTGGCGGTATGTACACAGCCAATACGATGGCTGCAGTTGGAGAAGCACTTGGACTTTCACTTCCTGGTTCTGCTTCACCTCCATCAGTCGATCGTCGCCGCGATGATTATGCAGTTAAGGCAGGCGCAGCGGTTGTAGAGCTGATTCGTCAAGGAATCACTACACGTGACATCTTGACCAAGAAAGCATTTGAAAACGCAATAACAGTCGTCATGGCTCTTGGTGGTTCCACCAACGCGGTTCTGCATCTCCTTGCTATTGCAAATGAGGCAGAGGTGGAGCTCGACTTGGCAGATTTCCAGCGCATCAGTGAGCGCACTCCGCTCCTTGGTGACCTCAAGCCATTCGGCAAATTTGTAATGACCGATATTGATCGCGTTGGTGGAATTCCCGTTGTACTCCGCGCGCTTCTCGATGCTGGTTTCTTACATGGTGATTGCTTGACCGTAACTGGCAAGACGATGGCAGAAAATTTGGCTGAGCTCACTCCGCTTGATCCGGATGGCGAAGTTCTGCACTCCATCAAAAACCCACTCTCTGCTGGTGGCGGAATAACTATTTTGCATGGAACTCTTGCGACCGATGGTGCCGTATGTAAGACGGCTGGAGTCGGAGTCAATTTCTTTGAAGGACCAGCTCGAGTCTTTGAACGCGAACAAGCTGCAATGGCTGCCCTTGAGAATGGAACCATCAAAGCGGGAGACGTAGTCGTAATTCGCTATGAAGGACCTAAGGGCGGTCCTGGCATGCGAGAGATGTTGATGATCACAGGTGCTATCAAAGGCGCAGGCCTTGGAAAATCAACGCTGCTCCTTACCGATGGTCGCTTCTCTGGTGGAAGTACCGGACTCTGTGTTGGCCACGTTGCACCTGAAGCTGTCGATGGCGGACCGATCGCCTTTATTAAAGATGGTGACTTGATTCGTGTAGATATTTCTAAGCGCACCTTGGATTTGTTGGTCGATGAGTCAGAACTTTCCGAACGTCGCAAACACTTCGAACCGGTCCCACATAAGTACCGCCGCGGAGTCCTCGCAAAGTATTCTAAGGTAGTTGGATCGGCCTCCCAGGGGGCGGTCTGCGGTTAATTAATCTGAGATACCTATCTCAGATTTTGGGATGCTCTTCGTAGGGGTTGACGAGTCAGGCTCTGGCGGTGAGAATTAGCCCATGACATCATCAGTGGTGATTCGAGAGCGCGCGATCTAGTCTGACTAGATGGTGCGCTACCCCTCAGTGAAAACTGAGGGGTTTCGTATTTCACGGCCGAAATTTGTCGAGTTTGCAGAACTGGAAGTACTGTCCAATGACCGGAAGGAGATGAACATGTCAGAGAAAATCACCGGAGCCCAGTCGCTCGTGAAATCCTTGGAGCACGCCGGCGTTGATGTCATGTTCGGCATCCCTGGAGGGGCAATTCTTCCCGCCTATGACCCAATCTTCGACAGTTCCATCCGCCACATCTTGGTTCGCCACGAACAAGGCGCTGGCCATGCCGCCACTGGCTATGCCCAGGCCACCGGTCGCGTCGGAGTCTGTATCGCTACCTCGGGTCCTGGTGCTACCAATTTGGTCACACCGCTCGCAGATGCTCAAATGGATTCTGTCCCCGTTGTCGCCATTACAGGTCAGGTCGCGTCAGCTGCGATCGGCACCGATGCCTTCCAAGAGGCAGATATTCGCGGCATCACAATGCCCGTCACAAAACATAATTTCTTAATCACCGATCCGCGCGATATCCCACGTGCGATTGCCGAGGCGTTTCATATTGCAGGAACAGGTCGACCTGGCGCGGTTCTTGTAGATATCGCCAAGGATGCCCTCACCAACCTCACCGATTTCAATTGGCCAGAAAGCCTCTCACTTCCGGGGTACAACCCAATTATGGAACCCACCGCAGAATCGATTCGCGATGCGGCAGCGCTGATCGCAGAGTCAAAGAGCCCTGTGCTCTATGTCGGCGGCGGAATGATTAAGTCCAATGCATCAGCTGAGTTGATGAAGCTCGCCGAGCTAACGGGCGCACCTGTTGTCACAACGTTGATGGCGCTTGGATCTTTCCCTGATAGCCATCCTCAACATCTAGGCATGCCTGGCATGCATGGAACGGTTGCTGCGGTTACTGCGCTACAGAAAGCAGATCTGCTCATCACACTCGGTGCGCGCTTCGATGATCGCGTGACCGGCAAACTCTCCTCATTCGCACCAAATGCCAAGATCATTCATGCCGATATCGATCCAGCAGAGATCGGTAAGAATCGCGTGGTTGATGTTGCACTGGTTGGCGATCTCAAGGCAAGCATTAACGCTCTGCTTCCAGAGCTAACCGCAAAATTTAAGAGTTCCAAACCAGACCTCACCGCATGGTGGGCGCTCTGCAATAGCTGGCGCAATAAGTATCCACTGGGCTTTGATGAGCCAACGGATGGAACGGTTTCACCTCAGTACGTCATTCAACGCTTAGGTGCGATCGCAGGACCGGATGCGATTTATGTCGCAGGCGTTGGTCAGCACCAGATGTGGGCATCACAATTTGTTAATTATGAGAAGCCACGAACTTGGCTTAACTCAGGCGGTCTAGGAACGATGGGTTATGCGGTTCCGGCTGCAATGGGTGCAAAAGTTGGCGCTCCAGATACCGTTGTTTGGGCGATTGATGGCGATGGTTGTTTCCAGATGACCAACCAAGAGTTAGTTACCTGCGCACTTAATAACATTCCAATCAAAGTGGCGATCATTAACAATGAATCACTTGGCATGGTTCGCCAATGGCAGACTCTCTTTTACAACCAACGTTACTCAAACACAGATTTGCACTCACACCGCATCCCAGACTTTGCCAAGCTTGCAGAGGCGATGGGTTGCGTTGGACTTCGCTGTGAGAGCAAAGAAGATGTAGATCGAGTTATCAATGAGGCGATGGCGATCAACGATCGTCCCGTTGTCGTTGATTTCAGCGTCCATCGCGATGCGATGGTTTGGCCGATGGTCGCCGCTGGAACTTCCAATGACGATATCGTCGTTGCACGGTCGATGGCTCCGATCTGGGATTCACAGGAGTTATAAATGAGCACACATACACTCTCGGTCCTTGTCGAAAATAGCCCTGGAGTCCTGGCAAGAATTGCCTCGCTCTTCTCGCGTCGCGGTTACAACATCGACTCGTTGGCAGTCGGCCCAACAGAAGATCCAAATGTCTCGCGCATGACGATCGTTGTGAATGTAGAAGGTCACGCTCTGGCGCAGGTAATCGCACAGACCGATAAGTTGATCAATGTTCTGAGCATCATCGAACTCGATCCGATCTCATCGGTGCAGCGCGAACTCTTACTCGTTAAGGTCGCTACAACTTCCGATACTCGCTCTCAGGTACTAGAGACGGTTCAACTTTTCCGCGCCAAAGTTGTTGACGTTGCACAAGATGCCGTCACTATTGAGGCGACTGGAAATAGCGAGAAGATCCAAGCGCTACTGCGCGTCTTGGAGCCGTATGGCATCAAAGAATTGGTTCAATCAGGTCTCGTCGCAATGGAGCGCGGATTGAAGCCAGGAAAATCACATCAACCGGATCACGACTAAGAAAGGCAGACCCTAAAGTGGCTACCCAATATCACGATGAAGATGCAGATCTATCGATTATTCAATCAAAGAAAGTTGCTGTCATTGGTTATGGCTCGCAGGGTCATGCTCACGCGCTTTCACTTCGCGATAGCGGAGTAGATGTTCGCGTTGGTCTTGCAGAAGGTTCTGCATCCCGCGAAAAGGCAGAGGCCGAGGGTCTTCGCGTTCTCTCTGTCGCAGATGCTGTTAAAGAGGCTGATGTAGTAATGCTCTTGGCTCCAGATCACGTCCAGCGCCACATCTACAACGATTCCATCAAGCCAAATCTTAAGCCTGGCTCAGCGCTCTTCTTTGGTCACGGATTTAACATCCGCTTTGGTTACATCAAGCCTGAAGCGAATATCGATGTGGCGATGGTCGCTCCAAAGGGTCCAGGGCACTTGGTTCGTCGTGAATATGTTGCCGGCCGTGGAGTTCCAGTACTCGTAGCTGTTGAGCAAGATGCCACAGGCAATGCTTGGCCGCTCACACTTTCTTATGCAAAGGCAATCGGCGGACTTCGCGCCGGTGGAATCTTGACCACCTTCACCGAAGAGTGCGAAACCGATCTATTCGGAGAGCAATCAGTTCTCTGTGGCGGCGCATCACAGCTCGTCCAGTACGGTTTTGAAACCTTGGTTGAAGCTGGTTACCAACCAGAAGTTGCTTACTTCGAATGCCTCCACGAACTCAAGTTGATCGTTGATTTGATGTACGAGGGTGGAATCGCAAAGCAACGCTGGTCTGTCTCTGATACCGCCGAATACGGCGACTATGTCTCAGGTCCTCGCGTCATTGATCCAAGCGTGAAAGAGAACATGAAGGCCGTTCTCGCAGATATCCAAAACGGAAAGTTTGCAGAGCGTTTCATCAACGATCAAGAGGCCGGCGCACCAGAATTCAAGGCGCTACGCGCTAAGGGTGAGGCTCACCCAATCGAGGCTGTTGGTCGCGAACTTCGCAAGATGATGTCA
>Ga0316219_1004613_pt1 | contig 10245 bp, 6 predicted proteins | sample TBH18003PmetaG_FD_203635 | JGI IMG/M metagenome (GOLD analysis project Ga0316219, IMG submission 203635) | Freshwater microbial communities from Trout Bog Lake, Wisconsin, USA - TBH18003P | ecosystem: Environmental > Aquatic > Freshwater > Lake > Hypolimnion/Profundal zone | place: USA: Wisconsin... | reverse complement strand
CAGGAGAAGATCAAAGTAATGGTAACGGAGTTGGATGTGGATGTGCTGCCGCGTGATGGCGCCAATCCATACGCTGCTGGTATCCCTGCCCCGGTGATCGAGGCACAGGCGGGGCGGGATGCGGAGTTGTTTTCAGTCTTCAAGCGGCACCACGATCTCATTCCGTGCATCACCTTCTGGGGGTTGGAGGACGGGCAGTCGTGGCTCAACAACGATCCCTGGAAGAACCGCACGAATTATCCACTGCTTTTTGACCGGAAGCTCCGGGCGAAGCCCGCATTGGAAGCGGTCATTAACGATTTATCGACAGACTGATAAGGAGCGAAGTGGCACAGATCCTCCAAATCCCCTCCGTTGAACAGCCCGCCTTTGAGCGGGTCGGACGCACCATCAAGTCGGGCGTCGCTCCCGCCAAAATCACCGGCGAATACTGAGAGAAGAGGAGGAATGAGTAGCCGGTGCAGGAGCGGTTTCCTCACTTCGGGTTCGCCGGCTGGCCGACTTGCAGTTTCGAAACGACCTCCCGCACCCCCTCCGTTTCCATCGCCAGCACCATCGCCCGGCTGATGTCCTCGGTCGCGACGACGATGCCGGACAGCGTCACCACCCCGGCGCTGGTGCTGACCGAGATGTCATGGGATGCCAGGTCGTGGTTGACAAGAATCTTGGCTTTGAGGGTCGTGGTGATGCGGCCATCGGCCGTTGCGTCGGCGATCGCCTGGCCGGCCTGGATGGTCTTGCGCCGAACCACTTGTCCGGTGCGCGCCAACTCGTCCCGCACTTCCTGGGGACTCAACTTCAGTTCCTGGATCTTCTCCGTGAGGCCGTCATGCACCGATTTGGCCGTGTTCTCCAGTTGAACCCCGGTGGCATGGACTTGCGACCGCCCTTGGCTGGTGCCCAGGTACCATAGGCCGCCCGCCCCGGCAATCACGCCAATTATGAAGGCCAAGATGATTCTCATTCGCTTACCTCTTTTCACGTTATCCTCGCCCTGCCGTTAGTCAACCGTTGTCTTCTGAGAGAAGATCCCTCGCAAGCGTCGCACGCGCGACCAGGCTCCCGCCATTCCAGTTTTGACAGGCGCCCCGGCCACCGTTTACTTTGCGCCCAGCTCATTCGCTGCCCTCATGAACTCTTGCCCTAAGCTGCCGGTGGTTCCGCTCTCGAAACGGGAGCCCATCGGCCTATCTCCCAGCCACCGCCTGCGACCGATGAAAACACCCCTCCGGCAAGTGATCGGCTCCCTAACCGGGAGCCGACCCTCAACCAGCCTGCTGATCGCGTTATGGCTGTCCCTGGCAGGGCTCCCGCTCACAGCGGCCGATGCCGCGGTGCTTCGGCCCCCCGCGGTGCCACTAGTGACCCACGACCCCTATTTTAGCATCTGGTCGCCGGCGGATAAGTTGACGGACGCTGACACGGTCCACTGGACCGGCAAACCCCATCGGCTCACCAGCCTGGTTCGGATCGACGGCAAGCCGTTCCGAGTGATGGGCCGGGAACCCGTCGCGATAGCCGCCCTGCCGCAAACTGCCTTGGAGGTCCTGCCCACGCGGACGATTTACACGTTCGAGGGCGAAGGCGTACGGTTGACGCTGACCTTCATGACGCCCGCCTTGCCGGATGACCTCGAGCGGTTATCGCGGCCGGTCACTTACCTGACCTGGACCTGGCGGGCCACCGATGGGAAGCAGCATGATGCCTGCGTCTATTTCGACGCCTCGGGTGAGATCGCCGTCGATCGTGGCGATCAGATCGTCGGACACTCCAGCGACCACCCCGCCGACTTAACCGTGTTGAAGTTGGGTTCGGTCGAACAGCCGGTTTTGGCCAAGAAGGGCGACGACCTCCGGATTGACTGGGGTTACTTCTATGCGGCCGCGCCGGCTGCCGACACGGTCTGGGGCCTCATCGCCCCGACCGGCTCGAATGGTCGAGACCTCTTCGGCATTCCCCATGTGGTGCGGATGCTCGTACCCACCGCCGCTCCAGGACACACGCTGCTGGCCACCTTCGACCTCAAACCGCTAAAGGTCTCAGCCCAGCCCGTCTCCCGCTGGATCATGCTGGCCTACGACGACGAGTTCTCGATCAAGTATTTCCGGCAAAACCTCCGCCCGTATTGGAGGCGGAAGGGGGACGACGCGGCCACGCTGCTGCGAAAAGCCGCGCTGGACTACGAGCCGCTTCGGCAACGCTGCGAGCAATTCGACGCAGAACTGATGGCCGCCCTGCGCCAGGCCGGTGGTGAGAAATATGCCCATCTCTGCGCGCTTGCCTATCGCCAGACCTTCGCCGGGAACAAGATCTGCGCCGATGCCCAGGGCCAGCCGCTCATGTTCCCGAAAGAAAATTTCTCTAACGGTTGTATTGGCACGGTGGATGTCCTGTTCCCACAAGCGCCCTTCTTCCTGGTGTTTTGTCCCGCGCTGACCAAGGCCATGCTCGTGCCGATTCTCGACTATGCGGCCTCCCCGCGCTGGCCTTATCCCTACGCGCCACACGACCTCGGCACTTACCCGCACGCCACGGGCCAGGTCTATGGCATGGGGGGAAAAGACGGCGACCGCATGCCCGTCGAGGAAAGCGGCAATGTGCTGATCATGCTGGCCGCGCTGGCGCAGAGCGAAGGCAACGCTGACCTGGCCAAGCCCTACTGGCCGATGCTGGCCAAGTGGGCCGATTACCTGGTCCGCGAGGGGCTTGACCCGCAGAACCAGCTTTGTTCCGCCGACATGTTCGGCCATCTGCCGCGCAACGCCAACCTCGCGCTCAAAGCCATCATCGGCATCGGCGGTTTCGCCCAGCTATGCGATCTGGCCGGGCGGACGGAGGACGCAAAGCGGTATCTCGCGATCGCTCATGACTACGCCGAAAAATGGCAGCGACTCGCCCAGGACGAGGGGCGCACGCGTCTCGCCTACAGTCAACCGGGCACCTGGAGCATGAAACACAACCTGATCTGGGACCAGGTGATCGGGTCGAAACTCTTTCCCCCATCCCTCGGCGATGCCGAGATCGCCTGGTATCTCAAAGTGCAAAAAAAATACGGGCTCCCGGTGGACCACCGCACTGACACCAGTCTGATCGATTGGGCGCTGTGGAGCATCGCGCCTGCCCGCCACGATGCCGATTTCCAGGCCCTATTCGAACCGATCTGGCGTTATGCCAACGAAACCCCATCCCGCGTCCCGCTCTCCGACTGGTTCGTGACCACCGATGGCAAACAGAAAGGCTTCCAGGCACGGCCGGTCGTGGGCGGCCTATTCATCAAAATGCTCGCCGATGCGCCGACCTGGACCCACTGGGCCCCGCGTGGTGCGAAGACCAGCGGACCTTGGGCGCCCCTTCCGATCGGCGGTCCGGTCCAGGAGGTCGTTCCCACAGCCCGGACGGCCCAGGTGCGGTGGCGTTATACCCTGGACCCGCCGGCCGACGGTTGGCTGAAGCCGGACTTTGACGACCGCGCCTGGCAAGAAGGGCAGGGCGGCTTTGGCACGAAAGGAACACCCGGTGCCATCCTGGGCACCGCATGGAGCACCACCAATCTCTGGCTCCGCCGCGAGTTCACTTTGCCCAATCGTCCGCTGAAGCACCCTCGTCTGGCTATCATTTTCGACGAAGACCCAGAGGTCTATCTCAACGGCGTACTGGCGGCCAGGCGTGCCGGTTGGATCACGGAATATGACGAAGCGGACATCGCCCCGGCTGCGCTGGCCACCCTCAAGCCCGGCAAGAACCTGATGGCCGTCCGCGTCCGCCAGACCTACGGCGGTCAGTGCATCGATGCCGGCATCGTGGAAGATGCTGAGCCTGTCCTGGCGACGCCGCTCACCCCGAACGCGCCATGACCCGAGTCCCCGGAACCAACCAGATAGGACTCGCCGCATTTCGTGTGGTCAGGAGTGTGTGGTTTTTGCTCCGCCGTCGTTTTGCCGTCTTGGTCTTCGTCGCTGCCTTGGCCTCAGCGGTCGCCGGCGAACCTGCCACGGGAAGACCGCCACCCGCCCCGGCGGGTTTTGTCTGGCAGCCAATCCCGGAATTGACCGACGACTTTGACGGCCCGACGCTCGATGCAACAAAATGGATCCCCAGGCAACCTTACTGGAACGGCCGGGAGCCGAGCCAATTCGACCCGGCCAATGTGTCGGTGGAAGATGGCCTGCTGCGGCTGCGCAGCACGTCCAAGGTGGCGACCCTCGAGGGAATCCAGAACCCCGACAAGGACGTGTGGGTCCAAGCCGCCTGTGTTTCTTCCCGTGGTCCGATCGCCTCCTGCGGCTACTATGCGGCGCGGCTGAAGGCATCAAAGCTCAGCATGACCTCTTCGTTTTGGTTTCAAGGGAAGTACAGCGAGATCGACGTGGTGGAACAATTGGGAGCCTCGTTGAAGCATCCGGAGAATAACCAGCAGATGCTGATGAATACTCATTTCTTTGAGGGAGGTTGGAAAAACGACCGGGCGACGTCCCGGCACTGGCAGATGCCGACCGGCTCCGCGGACGCCTTTCATGTCTATGGGGTGTGGTGGAAAGACGAGCGCACGATGTGGTTCTACCACGACGGCGAAAAGGTCGCCGAGGTTACCACGGCGGGCCCGTTCAAGGAACTGCAATACCTCTTCTTCGACACCGAGGTATTCACCTGGGAAGGACTTCCCACCCTCGACTCGCTCCGTGATCCGGCGCGGAACACGATGCTCGTCGACTGGGTGCGCGGCTGGAGGCTGGTGAAGCAGACCAATGCCCGCGGATCCTGACGCAGCCCCAAACGGGAACATGCTCTTTGCCGACTCTTTTTTTTGTCTCAGGTCTTTCTGTCGGCGTTTTATTCCGGCTGCGTCTCCGATTCGGTTGCGGCTCTGGGGTAGTGGAAAATACCCGGGCTGAGACTCCGGCACGTGGATTGCGACGCTGACCAACTCCTGCATCTCCTTCCTCCCGTTCGCGATGGACTTGGCAGTTTTGTCGGTGATACTTTGGTTCACCGATATGCAAATTCACCGTCTTTTCCAGGCCTTGAAAACCCGCCGCCCGGGGTGTAACCGCTTCATCACCTTTTTCCTCCTCTGGGCGGGGTCCTGTCTGCCCGGCGCTGGGGCAGGGGAGATCGTGCCGACACCGTCCGCCGACTCGCGTTCGGCTTTACCGCCGGTATTCCGTGGCCCCCTGGGTGCCATCGCCACCCCGTTCCTCGGTCGCAATCACCGCATCTCCAGCAACGAGCAACCCGACTGGAACAACGCAAACCTGGATATGACGGTGCTGCCGCCGGGCACGGTGTTCGAGCTGCCGATGCTGCACGGCCCCGGCGTGATCACGCATATCTGGCTCACCAGCCATGCCGGCCGGGTCAACGAGTTGAACGCCTTGAGCCTGCGGGTCTATTGGGATGGACGGACCGAGCCGGGCATCGAAGCGCCGTTGGGGGAATTCTTTGCCGTGGGCCAGGGGCAGCCGGCCGTGGTCGAGAGTCTCCCGGTCCAAGTCTCGCCGACCGGAGCCCTGGCCTGCTACTGGCGGATGCCGTTCGCCAAGTCGGCCCGCATCGTCATCGCGAACGACAACCTCGACCGCACCGCCGGCCTTTATTGGCAGGTGGACTGGGTGGAACTGGATCAACTGCCCCCCAACACCCCCTATTTCCACGCCCGTTATCGCCAGGAATACCCGGCCCAAGCCGGACGCGATTACCTCATCGCCGACCTCCAAGGTCAGGGCCATTACGTCGGCACGGTCATGTCGGTCACCCTCGGCCAGGATGGCTGGTGGGGGGAAGGCGACGATTTCTTCTACATCGATGGCGAAGCCGTTCCCAGCCTCCAGGGCACGGGCAGCGAGGACTATTTCAACGATGCCTGGGGTCTTCGCCCGCGTACCAGCCACTGGTTCGGCTCCCCACGCTGGCAGGGCGATAACGCGGGCGACAGCGGCGTTTGCTACCGCTGGCATGTGCTGGATCCCGTCGGTTTTACCAACTCGCTCAAGGTGGCCATCGAGCATAAAGGCAATCGACCGGAAGATATTGAAGGCTTTTACCTCGAGCGTCCCGATTTCCTCAACAGCGTCGCCTTCTGGTACCAGACCGGTGAGCCCAAGGCCTTCGGGCATCTCCCCTCCTTTCTGGAGCGAAGGGTGCCTTGGCAGTACCATCACCTCGTGCGCGCCTTCAGCCAGGCCAAAGCCACAGGCTCCGTCAAACCCAAGGTCCAGTTCGGCGGCATGTTCGGCGCTCGGCCCGTGCTCGGCTGGGCCAACACCACCCCCGGCAAGCGCCTGACCGTGCCGTTCGAGGTTGCGGCCCCGGGCCGATACGCGGTGCGGTTGACCGCTGGCACCGCCCCCGATTTCGGCGCCTGCGATCTCGAGTTGGATGGAAAGGTGGCGGTCAAACACGCCGATTTCCGCACCGCCGAAGAGGACGAGGTGGATCTTTCCTTGGGGACTCACGAGCTGGCCAAAGGCGCGCACGAGCTTGTTTTCCGCGCCTTGGCGGTCGAGGCCGGCGCCGCGAAGCCGGTGGCCGTCGAGATGCTCCGGTTGTTGCCTCTGCCGCCCGAAGCGTCTCGCGCCATTAAGACCCACAACGAGGCGCACTTCATCCGCCTGGGCATCGGCCGTGCCGTCTATGCCTACCGCCTCGCCTACGGCCGGGTGCCCGATTCGCTCGAAGCCCTCGTCAAAGTGGGGCTATTGCCCGCCCGGTATCTCTCCGACGAAAACAAGAAACCACTCCGCTGTCGGCGCGAGGCCGACGCCCTGGTTGTCGAAAGCAACGGTCCCGAGCCTTGGACCCATAGCTGGCAGGGCCTCGACGCGCGCAGGTGATTGGATTGGCTCTCTGCGGGCAACCCACTGAAGGAGAACCCCGCCAATGGCAGACCTACGCCATCACTTTTCATGCGCCCGCGCAACTGGCGGATGGCACGGTCCAGCCCGGTTCCTTCACCGTGCTGCACAATGGCGTGCTGGTCCAGGATTAGATCCCGGTCCAGGGGCCCTCCACCACGGCCTCTCCGGTCAACGGCCTCGCCGCCAAAGGCCCGCCGGCGTTGCCGGATCCTGGAAATCCGGTGCGGTTTCGCAACCTCTGGATCCGCCCGCTCTAGCGGCCCTTCCGTTCCCAAAGTTCCACCAACTTGACGCAGGTTTTGACCGCGCATTCCATGTCCTGGACGGCGACCCATTCGAGCGGCCCATGCAGGTTGTGCGCGCCGCAGAAGAGGTTGGGCGTGGGGACGCCGAGTTCGGTGAGCCGCGAACCATCGGTGCCGCCGCGAATCGGGTGATCCACCAGCGGCAGGCCGGTCGCCTGAATGGCCTCCCGCGCCAGGTTCACGGGCCGCATGTCCTGGGCCAGCCAGTAGGCCATGTTCCGGTATTGCTTGCGGAGCTTGCAGGTGATCCGGGCGCGGGGTTCAGCCGCCTGCAGGCCACGGCACAACCCTTGGAGGATCGCCCGTTTTTGCGCTAGTCCCGCCAGTTCAAAATCGCGCAAGATGAATTTGATCGTGGCCCGGTCCACCCCGCCCTCGGCGTGGGTGGGATGGATGAACCCTTCCACGCCGCTCGTCGTCTCCGGCGCGCAGTGCTCGCGCGGGAGCGCGGCCAGGAGTTTGCCCGCCAGGTGCAAGGCGTTGACCATGCCTTTGGACTTCGCCTCGCCGGGATGGGTGGAGACCCCTTCGATGACCACGGTCGCCGCGTCTCCGGAAAACGTCGCCCAGCAGATTTCCCCCAACGAGGAACCATCCAGGGTGTAGGCGACCTTGGCGTCGAGTTCGGCCAGGTCCAGCTTGTCAATGCCCCGGCCAATTTCTTCATCGGGCGTGAAGCAGATTCGCACCGGGCCGTGCTTGACCCCTCGATGCCCGAGCAAATATTCCGCGAGGGTCATTACCACCGCCACTCCGGCCTTGTCGTCCGCGCCCAGCAGCGTGTCGCCGCTGGCGGTTACCACGTCCTTGCCTTTGGCCTGCGGTAATTCCGGCGCCACCGTGGCATCGAGGACCAGCCGCGGGTTCTCCGGGAAACGGATCGGGCCCCCATCGTAGTTCCGGTGCACGATCGGTTTGACGTTCTTGCCCGAGAAATCCGGCGCGGTATCCACATGGGCCAGGAAGGCCACGGTCGCCAGTCCCGCTTGCTTGGAGGTGGCGGGGATGGTCGCCAGGACGTAGCCTTGATCGGTGAGCCGGACTTCGTCCGCCCCCAGCTCTGTCAACTCCTCCTTGAGCGCTTTCTGCAATTCCCATTGCCCGGGGGTGCTGGGACACGTGGCCGAGGACTCATCGCTCTGGGTATCGACCTGGACATATTTGAGAAATCGGGACAGCAGTCTGTTTGTCATGGTGACAGACAGTGCCATCCTGGGTGCCTTCAGTCAATCCGCCAGGCCGGGGACGCCGGTCTGACGGTCTCGCGATCCTGGCGCTACTGGTTAACGCAGCGGGGTGGGCTGAACGGAGGGATTAGCCAGCGTATTCGTGGTCACTACCAGGTTCGATCCGCCGGCCCCCGAGCCGATGGTTCGGTGGCTGGCGCTGTGGACAGCCTGCGGGCGGGCCGGGGTCACCGTTACCGGCGACGGAGCGGGTTTGGGGGCGATGGCGGACGGCGCGCTGGGCTGCCTGACCGGCACGGAGACTGGAGGTAGGGTGGCCGGCAGTGGCGGTGCCGGTGGGCTGGCCTGGCCAGGGTCCGAGAAGAGGTAAAACAGGTTCGTGGCGACCACCACGGGGCGCGGTATGGGGCCCGTCCGCCGGATGACGAGGAGTTGGTCCCCTTCAAAGGCGGGGCCGGCCACCTGGCGATCTCCTCCCGGGTGGTCGAACGTCTCCCCCCCAACGGACACTCCCAGGCGAGGGTCGTACCAATCAGCGGTGTATTGGCCATTGGTCAGGGCGACACTCAGAACCAGTCGACCTTTGGCGAACACCAGTTCGGGCGCGCCGCTACGTCGCCGCGCATCGGGACGCAAGTAGATGAGGTAATCCCAGCCCCGCTTAGCCAGCACGCGCGCCGTCATCCCCTCGGGCACCCCGCCGGTGATGACGTCGGTCACGGGTCGCATGTGGATAAAGTCGAAGCTGCGCAAAAGGTCGCCCAAAAAACGCAGTTGGCGCCGCAAAGCCGGGCCGCCGCCCCCGGGTTGATCGGCGGGAAAAACGAAACCCCCATCCTCGTTCCCCGCGGTAAACGAGTAATCCAGGTGGTTGAACAACCCGCCGCCGGCCAGCATGAAGTCCCAAGCCTCCATCCGGTACGGGGCGTCGTTGGTGCCTCGAAAACCGGTTTCATTGTCGCCGATGACCCGGTTCAAGTCGTAATTCATCCCCACGGTCTCGGGTGGGCTCGCGTAGTGGAAGTTCAGGATGGAGACGCCGGGGTGTGGGTTGCTGACCTTCGCCTTGTGGTTGGCGATGTTCTGGGAGATCAGGTGCCGGCGCCCCAGCCCGCCTTCGCTTTGCATGAGCACGTCAGCTATGTGCCGCTGCCAATCGAGGGTGACGCCCCCGAAGTAGGGTTCGTTGCAGATCTCGTAGTACAGGTTGTCGAAGCCGTTTAGCTCCGTGGCCACTTTCCGCACCAGGGCTTCCTGCACCGCGAGCAACCCGCCGCTTTTATCGAGCGTATAGACGTTGGTGGAGGCCACCGGGGCCAGGCCGCTGGTGTTGTTGATCGGGTTCATGGGGCTCAGCCGCCACATCTTCTCTTCGTAAAATGGACAGAAGAGGTTTACCTCGACGATGACGCCGCACTTGCCGGCATACGCGACGAAGTCTTTGAGGCGCTTGAAGTACTGCGGGTCCCACTGGCCGAGATCAAACCGGTTGCCGCCGTTCTCATATCCCGGTGATCCGCTGCGCGCCCAAGGACAAATCAGGCGTCCCCGGAGGGGCGCCAGGGTGTTTTGGGCAATCTTGAAGGCCCCCTCGGGTTCGCAGTAGGCGCCGACCCAGAGTCGGGTGCCGTTCATCCCCTCCCGGGCCAGGGTGTTCAGATACCGGTAAAAGTCAAAATCGAGATTCAACACCGCCCCATAATGTTCGCCGGCGGTCACGATCAACTCCGGCCGGCCCCGAAAAAGCAAATAATGAGGGTTTTCAGGGTCCAGCCGAAGGGGCTCCGCGGCGCCGGACGCGCCAGCCCATCCCATCAGCATCAGGTTTCCCAGCGAGATCCAGGTCAGGTGTTTTCTGAACTGCAAAGAGAATTCACTCATGTTACTTACAGGATACCA
>Ga0316219_1004611_pt1:0-5000 | contig 10249 bp, 10 predicted proteins | sample TBH18003PmetaG_FD_203635 | JGI IMG/M metagenome (GOLD analysis project Ga0316219, IMG submission 203635) | Freshwater microbial communities from Trout Bog Lake, Wisconsin, USA - TBH18003P | ecosystem: Environmental > Aquatic > Freshwater > Lake > Hypolimnion/Profundal zone | place: USA... | reverse complement strand
GCCCCCGACGTGAGCGGTCGGCCGCAGACAGGCGGCCGACCCAACAGAGCCCTTGGACCTCCCTGGGGAGGCTCTCAGGCCGCTGCCGAGACGGGTGTCCAACTCCAGACAGCGAGGTCCGGAAGTTCGCTAATGATCCTACCGCAGGTTCACCTACGGTAACCTTGTTACGACTTTTACTTCCTCTAAACGCTCAAGTTTGGGAGTCTTCCCGAACGACACAGTCGGCGCGAACCGACTGAGGTCCAGTCCAAATACCTCACTAAAACGTTCAATCGGTAGTAGCGACGGGCGGTGTGTACAAACGGCAGGGACGTAATCAACGCAAGCTTATGACTTGCGCTTACTGGGCATTCCTGGTTCACGGAGAATAATTGCAAGCTCCGATCCCTACCACGAAGGGGGTTCAGCGGGTTACCCGGACCTCTCGGCCAGGGAGGACACGCTGATCCCTTCAGTGTAACACGCGTGCAGCCCAGAACATCTAAGGGCATCACAGACCTGTTATTGCTCCATCTCGTGCGGCTAGATGCCGCCAGTCCCTCTAAGAAGAATTCGAGACGCAAGAGTGACGTCACGACTAGTTAGCAGGACGGAGTCTCGTTCGTTATCGGAATTAACCAGACAAATCACTCCACCAACTAAGAACGGCCATGCACCACCACCCACCGAATCGAGAAAGAGCTCTCAATCTGTCAATCCTTCCGGTGTCCGGGCCTGGTGAGATTTCCAGTGTTGAGTCAAATTAAGCCGCAAGTTCCACGCCTGGTGGTGCCGTTCCGTCAATTTCTTTAAGTTTCACTTTTGCAAGCATACTCCCCCCGGAACCTAAAAGCTTTGGTTTCCCGGAAGCTTCCTGCGGGGCCTACAATAAAAACGCCCGCAGATCGCTAGCTGGCATCGTTTATGGTTAGAACTAGGGCGGTATCTGATCGCCTTCGAACCTCTAACTTTCGTTCTTGATTAATGAAAACATACTTGGCAAACGCTTTCGCAGCAGTGAGTCGCCAGACGGTCCAAGAATTTCACCTCTGTCGTCTGAATACTAATGCCCCCGGCTGTCCCTATTAATCATTACGTCGATTCCCTAAAACCAACAAAATAGGAACGACGTCCTATTCCATTATTCCATGCACGGATATTCAGGCGTATCATGCCTGCTTGGAGCACTCTAATTTTTTCAAAGTAAACCCGATGGCCCCGACAGGACACTCGGCGAAGAGCACCCTGCGAGTTCCACCAAAAAAACACGGTCAAACGGGGCAGTCGCGTCAAATAACGGACCGCCCCCTGCCCGCCGAGATCCAACTACGAGCTTTTTAACCGCAACAACTTTAATATACGCTATTGGAGCTGGAATTACCGCGGCTGCTGGCACCAGACTTGCCCTCCAATGGTTCCTCGCTAAAGGATTTAAAGTGTGCTCATTCCGATGACCAGGCCTCGGATGAGTCTGGTCTCGTTATTTTTCGTCACTACCTCGGCCTTCGGCCAGTGGGTAATTTGCGTGCCTGCTGCCTTCCTTAGAAGTGGTAGCCGTTTCTCAGGCTCCCTCTCCGGAATCGAACCCTAATTCCCCGTTACCCGTCAAAACCACTGTGGGCGTCTATGCCACAGTCGACAGTTGATAGGGCACACCTTGGAAGGACACGTCGCCGGCACGAGGCCGTGCGATCCGCTCAAAGTTATTCAGATTCACCAGTGGGACGGCCGAAGCCGTTTGGTTTTAGTCTAATAAAAGCGCCCCTCCGTGAGTCGGGGCTTGTGCGCATGTATTAGCTCCAGAATTACCGCAGTTATCCAAGTAACTGACACTGTCCAGTACATTAGGTGTGATTTAATGAGCCATTCGCGGTTTCACCTTGCTGAGGCTTGTACTTAGACATGCATGGCTTAATCTTTGAGACAAGCATATGACTACTGGAAGAATCAACCAGGTAACTCGCCAACACAGTCCGCAGGATGAGTCAGTCGGCCCAGGAGGCTCAACCGGCCCACGCCCAGCGAAACACGGTTGCGATTTCTTTCATCGCGCTCAAGCGGCTCCAGGTCCGCCGGCCAACCAACAAATTTCAGCCGTCCGTCCATTAGGAGCGGGCCAGGTCAAGAGAACCGAGCGCTCGGACAACAGAGACCACACAGACACAATAAAAAGCTGGGGAGGACAGATATAGCCCTGGAAGCACGGTCAAATGCCAGGCTACTGTCCACGCTGGTACCCCCAGGCAAGGGGCAAACTCCAGGCGGGAAAATGGGAACGGGCCGGCCTACAGTGTTTGGCACCCTGGCTGAAAAATTTCAGCCAACAGAGAAGAACTCTCCACGGGATTTACCAATTTTCGGCCCGACGCCTCTCAAGCCCCTTCCCTCCAAAGACCAAAATATCAAAGATGACAACCTAAACATCTCTTCTTAATATGTTATAATTTACTTTATTCACCTCACACAGATGCCATACTTTGACATTTTCTGCTGCCATATTGACCCTAGGACCTGGAGCCACACTGGCCAAAATTTTTCCATTCAAGGGACCTCAAGCCATGGAGCTGGGCAAAACCCCAGGACCTCGAGCCACATCCAAGGCAAAATTATTATTGTTGGGGGGACCTGGAGCCACAGCCCGGCCAAAATTTTCAATCTCCCTGGGACCTCAAGCCACAACCCCAAGCCAAATTATTGTTGTACTGGGGACCTGGAGCCGCAGCCCGGCCAAAATTTTCAATCTCCTTGGGACCTCGAGCCACAACCCCAAGCCAAATTATTCTTGAACGGGGGACCTGGAGCCGCAGCCCGGCCAAAATTTTCAATCTCCCTGGGACCTCGAGCCACATCCCCAAGACAAATTATTGTTGAATGGGGGACCTGGAGCCACAGCCAGGCCAAAATTTTCAATCTCCCTGGGACCTCGAGCCACAACCCCAAGACAAATTATTGCTGAATGGGGGACCTGGAGCCACAGCCCGGCCAAAATTTTCAATCTCCCTGGGACCTCGAGCCACAACCCCAATCCAAATTACTGTTGAACGGGGGACCTGGAGCCGCAGCCCGGCCAAAATTTTCAATCTCCCTGGGACCTCGAGCCACAACCCCAAGCCAAATGATTGTTGAATGGGGGACCTGGAGCCGCAGGCCGGCCAAAATTTTCAATCTCCTTGGGACCTCGAGCCACAATCCCAAGCCAAATTATTGTTGAATGGGGGACCTGGAGCCGCAGCCCGGCCAAAATTTTCAATCTCTTTGGGACCTCGAGCCACAACCCCAAGCCAAATTTTTGTTGAATGGGGGACCTGGAGCCGTAGCCCGGCCAAAATTTTCAATCTCCTTGGGACCTGGAGCCTCAACCCCAAGCCAAATTATTGTTGTACGAGGGACCTGGAGCCGCAGCCCGGCCAAAATTTTCAATCTCCCTGGGACCTCGAGCCACAACCCCAAGCAAAATTATTGTTGTACGGTGGACCTGGAGCCGCAGCCCTGCCCAAATTTTCAATCTCCCTGGGGCCTCGAGCCACAACCCCAAGCCAAATTATTGTTGTACGGGGGACCTGGAGCCGCAGCCCGGCCCAAATTTTCAATCTAAATTGGACCTGGAGCCTCAACCACAAGCCAAATTATTGTTGAATGGTGGACCTGGAGCCGCAGCCAGGACAAAATTTTCAATTTCCCTGGGACCTCGAGCCACAACCCCAAGCCAAATTATTGTTGTACAGTGGACCTGGAGCCGCAGCCGGGCCAAAGTTTTCAATCACCCTGGGACCTGGAGCCTCAACCCCAATCCAAATTATTGTTGTACAGTGGACCTGGAGCCGCAGACCGGCCAAATTTTCAATCTCCCTGGGACCTGGAGCCTCAACCCCAAGCCAAATTATTGTTGTATGAGGGACCTGGAGCCGCAGCCCGGCATTAATTTTCAATCTCCCTGGTACCTCGAGCCACAACCCCAAGCCAAAATATTGTTGTACTGGGGACCTGGAGCTGCTGCCGGGCCAAAATTTTTAATCACCCTGGGACCTCGAGCCACAACCCCAAGCCAAATTATATTTCTACAGTGGACCTGGAGCTGCAGACTGGCCAAACTTTCAATCGCCCTGGGACGTGGAGCCTCAACCCCAAGCCAAATTATTTTTTTACGAGGGACCTGGAGCCGCAGCCCAGCAAAAATTTTCAATCATCCTGGGACCTCCAGCCACAACCCCAAGCCAAATTATTGTTGTACATGGTACCTGGAGCCGCAGCCTGGCCAAAATTTTCAATCCCCATGGGACCTGGAGCCACAACCCCGAGCCAAATTATTGTTGTACGAGGGACCTGGAGCCGCAGCGCACTTTACGTAACTCCGGGTGCTGCTGAAAGTCAAAATCAAAACGAGCATTGAAATCTCGTCTTTAGCTGCACTTACCTCAAGGTACACCTACATTGAGTATATCAAGAGACTACCCACCCACCCAAACTTAGCCAAAGCGCACTTTACGTAACTTCACGTCACTGCTTGGGAACTCCGGGTGCTGCTGAATGCCAAAATGGAAACTAGTATTCAGAACTTGTCTCTAACTGCACTATTCTCAAAGTACACCTAAAATGAGAACATCTTGGGACTCCCCAACCACCCAAACTGAGCAAAAGCGCACTTTACGTGACTTCACGTCACTGCTTGGGAACTCCGGGTGCTGCTGAAAGCCAAAATTGAAACTAGCATTGAGAACTTGGCTCTAACTGCACTAACCTCAAGGTACACCTACAATGAAAACATCTTGGGACTCCCCACCCACCCAAACTGAATGCAAGCGCATATTACGTAACTTCACGTCACCGCTTGGGAACTCCGGGTGCTGCTGAAAGTCAAAATCAAAACGAGCATTGAAATCTCGTCTTCAGATGCACTTACCTCAAGGTACACCTACATTGAGTATATCAAGAGACTACCCACCCACCCAAACTTAGCCAAAGCGCACTTTACGTAACTTCACGTCACTGCTTGGGAACTCCGGGTGCTGCTGAATGCC
>Ga0316219_1004606_pt1 | contig 10253 bp, 14 predicted proteins | sample TBH18003PmetaG_FD_203635 | JGI IMG/M metagenome (GOLD analysis project Ga0316219, IMG submission 203635) | Freshwater microbial communities from Trout Bog Lake, Wisconsin, USA - TBH18003P | ecosystem: Environmental > Aquatic > Freshwater > Lake > Hypolimnion/Profundal zone | place: USA... | reverse complement strand
AATGCCCTGGAGCTCAGGAAACTCTCCGACCATATTGGTTAGGAGATCCGCTTTGGCCAACAAACCGGCCCGCTCGGCAGATGGCGCGTCAAGCCCTAGGTTCTGAGCAACTGACTTTGCAAGTTGGGCTACACGCAGGACTTTGTCATGCATTGAGCCGAGTTTATTTTGGAACGTCACTTGCGCTAAATCAATGACGCGACTCTCAAGCGTTCGACTCCTATCCTGTTTCCAGAAAAACTCGGCATCTGAAAGTCTTGGCCTTACAACACGCTCGTTACCCTCGCGGACGGTTTCAAGGCGCGAACTGTCTATGTTACTGAAGGTGATGAAGTTAGGTAGGAGCTGGCCCTCGAGATCCTTGACTGGAAAATACTTTTGGTTGGCCTGCATGGTCGTAATCAAGACCTCGGGCGGAAGCGCTAAGAAACGCGACTCAAAACCACCCAATACCGGCACGGGCCATTCGACCAATGACGTGACCTCATCCAATAGATCTAGCTCTATGTGAGGCTTACCACCCACTTTCTGCGCGGAGGTTTCAGCTGCGAGACGAATCTTCTCCCTCCTCTGCTCAAAGTCAGCCATCACGTGGCCTTGATGAAGCAGCTTCTCAACATACTCATGGGATTGCTGTAACGCCAAAATAGACGCGCCATGAAACCTATGCCCCCTGGTTTCACGCCCCGATTTCACACCGAGGATGTCCGCATCGATCACATCATGGCCGAACAATAGAACCACCCAATGAACAGGACGAACGAACTCAGCGACCCCACTGCCCCAACGCATACGTTTTGCAATAGGCAACAAAGAAAGCGCTTGGCGAATGATGTCCGGAATTAGGTCCTTAGTCTTTGCACCTTGAACCTGTTGCCGAAAAGCCAGCCACTCACCCTTATCGGTAGTGAGAGTAAACAACTGTTCCTGTTCTGCCCCACAACTCCGCAGAAAACCCTCAAGTGCCTTACTTGGACTACCATCGGGCTGATACGCCACATTGAGCGCCGGGCCTCTGCGCTCAATATCTTGATCAGGCTGAGCAGTTTCCAGCGCCTCAACAATAATAGCGAGCCGTCTAGGGGTCGCATACGGAACCACCCGACCAAAGCTTAATCCAGCCTTAGTGAGACCCGCCTCAACGCCCTCTTTTAACGCCCGACTGAGGCTCAATAGGGACTTGGGTGGTAACTCTTCTGTTCCCAGCTCAAATAATAGGTCGAAACACTCAGACATCAGGTCCGTCCTTCAGAATCAACATAGGAAAGCCGAGCTGCTCTCGGCGTTGGTAATAAGCCTCAGCAACGGCTTTGGCTAGATCACGCACTCTCAAAATAAACCGTTGCCGCTCAGTGACTGAAATCGCTTTTCTAGCATCGAGCAGATTGAACGAATGAGAGGCTTTCAACACCATCTCATAAGCAGGCAGCGGAAGATCCATTTCGATCAGTTTTTTGCATTCTTTTTCGTAGGTATCGAAGCAACCAAAATGGAAATCCGTGTTTGCGTGCTCAAAATTAAAAGCCGACATCTCGACTTCATTTTGATGATACACATCACCGTAGGTCACAACGCCTTGAGGACCTTTAGCCCAAACCAGATCAAACACGCTTTCCTTGGCCTGAAGATACATGGCGATGCGCTCAAGACCATAGGTGATCTCACCGCTCACTGGCCGACAATCTAACCCTCCCACCTGTTGGAAGTACGTAAATTGAGTCACCTCCATACCGTTTAGCCAAACTTCCCAGCCCAATCCCCAAGCGCCCAAGGTGGGTGACTCCCAATTATCCTCAACGAAGCGGATATCGTGCTCTTTCAAGTTGAAACCGAGCATCTCTAGGGAGCCCAAATACAGCGCCTGAAAATCAGGCGGCGAAGGCTTCATCAAAACCTGAAACTGATAGTAGTGTTGCAATCGATTGGGGTTTTCGCCGTACCGGCCATCCGTGGGACGCCTTGATGGCTGAACATAGGCGGTATTCCATGGCTCTGGGCCGATGGATCGCAAAAAAGTAGAAGGATGGAAGGTTCCAGCCCCAACCTCGAGGTCCAATGGTTGAAGAATTACGCACCCCTGATTCGCCCAATAATCCTGCAGAGCTAGAATGAGGCCCTGAAAGGTTGAAACATCGCGTTGTACTGAGATCACGCCGGCCACTTCGCTCTGATGAGTAGATAAAATTGAATTATAGCCGAATTCACTGAGACTCCAGGGACATGAGCCTTAGTTAGGACAGAATCTCAAAGTGGGCTAAAGCGATCAGAGAATCAAAAGAGACCTTTGGCGACCTGACTGATACGAGCAAAATCAAAGGCCAAGCGTTCTTGAGATGATAGAGCGCTAGGTCACTTGGGCGCATAATGCTTAAGAGGTTTTACACCCTGATTCCCGACAAATGAGAACACATCAAAACCATCGGAAGGACCTGTAGTCTCCATCCCTGGAGATCCCATCGGCATCCCCGGCACCGATATGCCTTTAAATTTGGGCTTCTTGACGAGCAGAGCCTTTATCTCTTCCTCTGGAACGTGCCCCTCAACGGTGTAACCCCCTATAAGCGCGGTGTGGCAGGATCGTAAATCTTTAGGAATCCCTCTACTCTCCTTAATCGCAACCAAATCATCACTTTGAATGTCATGAATGGTGTAACCGTAGCCTTTCATGTAGGAAGACCACTTGAGGCAACACTGACACGTGGCGCTTCTATAAAGGGTCAAGTTTTTGTGGATTAGACCACCCTCTCTTTTTGCTGCACTCACCCCAAAAGCAGAGCACAGTAAAAGCAAGAAAAGTAAACGCTGTATCTGTTTCATGGTTCCCCATTAATGGTTGCAATCACCGTTCGAGATCCACCCTGATTACGATGCTCACCTAAATAGATGCCCTGCCAAGTTCCCAAACACAGCCCTCCATCTTTAATAGGGACCATCACACTCGCCCCCAGAAGACTCGACTTGATGTGGGCTGGCATATCATCCGCCCCTTCAATCGTATGCTCGTAGTAGGGGGCATTTTCGGGAACAAGGACCCCAAGATGCCTTTCGAAGTCGATACGCACATCCGGGTCGGCGTTCTCATTGATCGTGAGCGAGGCCGAGGTATGCTGCAGAAAAAACTGCACCCACCCCACGCTCAACCCGCTCAACTCTGGTAAGTGCCCTAATAGCTCGCTCGTCACAAGATGAAAGCCTCGAGGCCTGGGCCTAAGGTTAATGGTCTTCTGTATCCACATGGCTAAATGATACACCTTCACCGGACGTGTCCCTATCTACGCGTTACAATAACGATTTTATCTGCTTCCAAAGACATAACCTCATCATGCGAACCAGTCAATTTCCACTGAACACTGTCAAAGAAACACCCGCTGATGCCGAGATCATTAGCCATCAACTGATGTTGAGAGCGGGCCTGATTCGTAAGCTCGCCGCGGGCCTATACAACTGGCTACCTCTCGGCCTTCGTGTTCTAAGGAAAGTTGAAAACGTCGTTCGTGAAGAAATGGACCGCGCAGGCGCGTTAGAGCTTCTTATGCCTGCCGTACAACCCGCCGAACTGTGGGAGGATTCTGGCCGATGGAGTGTATTCGGCCCTGAACTATGCCGGTTTAAAGACAGGCACGGTCGTGATTTCTGCTTAGGCCCAACCCATGAAGAAATCATCACGGACCTGGTTAGGAATGAACTAAAAAGTTACAAGCAGGTACCGGTAAATTACTACCAAATCCAAAGCAAATTCAGGGATGAAGTAAGGCCCAGATTCGGGGTCATGAGAGCTCGTGAATTCTTGATGAAGGATGCCTATTCATTTCATATGAGCAAGGAATCCTTGCAAGAAACCTACGACAGAATGTACTCGGCGTATTCGCGTATTTTCGAACGACTGGGGCTCGAATTTCGGGCTGTTCTTGCCGACACAGGCGCCATTGGCGGTAGTCTTTCGCATGAGTTTCATGTGCTTGCGGACTCAGGAGAAGATGCCATAGCCTTTTCCGACCAAGGCACCTATGCCGCCAATGTTGAAATGGCGGAAGCGGTCACCCTGGAGCCAACAGCCGAGCCCCTCGAAACTCTCGCTGTTGTGAATACGCCAGGTCAAAATAGTATTGAAGAGGTCAGCCGGTTCCTGAAGATTGCACCAGAGCGCATCTTAAAAACACTGATCGTTCGGGGCGAACAGGATGGGGTAGTTGCCTTACTATTAAGAGGCGATCACGAACTAAACCCCGTTAAAGCCACCAAAATAGAAGGTGTCGCCCACCCATTTCAACTAGCCTCCGATACAGAAGTTCGAGAAGCCACTGGATGTGCGCCTGGGTCGGTTGGTCCAATTGGACTTAAAATCCCGGTGATTGCTGATCGAAGCGCCGCTAAATTAATTAATTTTGCTTGTGGAGCGAATGAAGATGGGCGGCACTTCATTCATGCAAACTGGGGAAAGGATGTTCCAGAGCCTAAAATCGCTGATTTACGCCTCGTCATTGAAGGGGATGACAGCCCAGACGGTAACGGTAAGCTCAAAATTGCCCGAGGGATTGAGGTGGGTCATATCTTCCAGCTTGGCACCAAGTACAGTGAAGCTATGAACGCTACTGTGCTGAATGAAGAAGGCAAAAATCAGGTATTGATCATGGGTTGCTATGGGATTGGTGTTTCCCGAGTAGTAGCGGCCGCCATTGAACAAAATCATGACGAACGCGGCATTACTTGGCCCGATGCCTTAGCGCCCTTTCAGGTAGCACTCACGCCCATTAACATGACCGCTTCCGAGAAACTGACTGCAGTTGCCGAAAGCCTCTACCAAACCATGAAGTCAGCCGATCTCGATGTGCTGTTTGATGATCGGAAAGCACGACCTGGTGTGATGTTTGCAGACATGGAGCTGATTGGGATCCCGCATAGAATCGTTATTAGTGACCGTCTTCTCGAAGACGGCAAGGCTGAATACAAGGGAAGAACGGATCAAGAGGCTGAAACGATCGCATTAGATGATGTGATTGCGTTCCTAAAAAAGAAGCTCGAGTCAGTTTAGCCATATCACTTCAAGCCAAGGCTCTCTCGTCCCTCGGTTGGATGGGCTGAGCCTTTGACCTATAATGCCCATTCATCATGAGACCGGCTTACTGCTTTTAATGAACCCTCTTTTGTCCAAACTCCAACCTTACCCATTTGAGCGACTCAATCGGCTCAAAGAAGGAGTTCAACCACCAGAAGGCCTATCGCCCATATCATTATCTATTGGGGAACCCAAACACCCTACACCCGAATTCATTGCCGAAGAACTTAAGCGGCATTTAAACGAACTGACCCAATACCCGGCCACCTTGGGTATTCGCTCACTTCGAGAAGGCATTGCGGAATGGCTGATCAAGCGCTTCAAACTCAGCCCCGACGCTCTAAATCCGGATACACAGATTTTGCCCTGTAATGGGACGCGGGAAGCTCTCTTTTCGTTCGCGCAAGCTGTTGTTGCGCCCAACGAAGGGGCCTTGGTGCTCATGCCAAACCCGTTCTATCAAATCTATGAGGGCGCAGCTTTTCTTGCCGGTGCCGAGCCCTACTTTCTAAATACGACCCGAGATAATGGATATCTTCCTGATTTCGATAGTATTCCCGATGAAATCTGGTCTAGGTGCCAATTGCTCTACATTTGTTCACCCGGCAATCCAACTGGAGCCGTGATACCGGCAAAGATGCATTACCAGCTCATAGACCTTGCGGAACGATTCGACTTTATCATTGCATCCGATGAGTGTTATTCAGAACTGTACAATGATGAGAATGAACCCCCACAAGGCTTACTGCAATCCGCTCAGGAGATGGGCAATCAGGCCTTTGAACGTTGTGTCGTTTTTCACAGCCTTTCAAAACGCTCCAACGCGCCAGGTCTAAGGTCAGGCTTTATTGCAGGCGACGCCAAAGTCCTATCGAAATTCCTACTCTACAGGACTTACCATGGCTGCGCGCTCTCACTCCCCATTCAGAAAGCCAGCCTCTCTGCGTGGAAGGACGAGGGGCATGTCATTGAGAACCGCAAGCTTTACCGAGCAAAATTCGAAGCCGTTCATTCCATACTTGGGAATGAACTGGATTTTGAGATTCCAGCAGCCGGGTTCTATATTTGGCCTAAAGTACCGGGCGATGATCAGGAGTTCACAAGAGCGCTTTACGCTCATAAAAACATTCAAGTGCTGCCAGGTAGCTTTTTGTCACGCGACCATTACGGCACCAACCCTGGGCGAGGGCACGTTAGAATGGCCCTGGTGGCCCCTTTGCCTGAGTGCGTTAGTGCAGCAGAACGCATTCTAGATTTTCTTCACACTTAATTAATCATTTAAATTCACCTCATGTCACTAGAAAACATCATCAACGCCGCATTCGAAGATAGAAATAACATTTCCCCACTAACAGTCTCTCGGGAAACAAAGGAAGCGATCTATGATTCGCTCAATCTTCTGGATAGTGGAAAAATAAATGGCAACTGGGTGGTCAATCAGTGGCTGAAGAAAGCCGTTCTTCTTTCATTCCGTATCGCTGATAATCGAGTCATGGAAGGTGCCGAAACCAAATATTTCGATAAGGTCGAACCCAAATTCGGCAGCTTCTCACCCGAACAGTTTGCTAGCCAAGGCGTGCGGGTAGTTCCTCCAGCGGCTGTCCGGAAAGGAGCATTTATTGGTTCTGGGGTCATTTTAATGCCCTCATTTGTCAACATTGGCGCCTATGTCGACTCTGGCACTATGGTCGATACTTGGGCAACAGTAGGCTCTTGTGCCCAGATTGGGAAAAATGTGCACTTATCTGGCGGCGTTGGCATTGGCGGCGTGCTTGAGCCACTTCAGGCAGGCCCAACCATCATCGAAGACAATTGTTTCATCGGAGCACGCTCAGAAGTCGTTGAAGGGGTCGTTGTAGAAGAAGGCTCCGTTATTTCGATGGGCGTTTACATTGGACAAAGCACAAAGATTTTCAACCGAATGACCGGCGAAGTGAGCTATGGTCGAATTCCAGCCGGTTCGGTAGTAGTTTCTGGTAATCTCCCGTCCAAGGATGGAAGCCATAGCCTTTATTGTGCCGTGATTATCAAACAGGTCGACGAAAGAACCCGTAGCAAGGTCGGCATTAACGAACTTCTGCGCGACTAATCCTTCTGGCTTTTAGCCCTATCATCTAAACCCAAAGAGAGGAAACCATGAATAAAACCATAATTACTGTACTGGCCCTTCTAGCTTCGAGCTCTGCCTTTGCTTCTACCGATCATTACATCCGCAGAGAAGGCAACTTGGTTCAACATCTTAAAATCACCAAAACGGCTCATGACACCAATGTGAGCATGGATGTTGACGCCGATAACAAAGAAACAGGGCATAAAGCCTGTTCTGCAGAAGTCTCCGGAGACGGCAAAACAACTGGCGAAAATGTGATCTCAATGAGAAAACAAATCGAAGGTGAGACGAGACATTGCCTTCTGGAAATCAAGCTCAGTAATGATGGCGCGAAGGTCGATCAGTATGCTGACTGCACGTACTTTGCAACCGGTGACTGCCACTTTGGTAGCGACGGTAAAGAGCTCGTCAAAATCAAGTAAGTTTCGCGCATCTAGGAAGCCTATAGGGCTTCCTAGACATCAATTTGGCGAACGATTGCCCAATTTTGCCGGTTATTTATTCAGAACGTAACAGTTGGGCTCGCCCGAGGAGTCTCTGCAGTTTATGCTGTAGCTTATCGACTTATTGCATCCCTGAACCTCTATCACGTAGCTCCCCCAGACCTTACCCCAGATCGTTTTCTTGTCGGCATCTTTCTCAGAAATAACTTTGGTGCTTAGCTTCTGGCAACTTAATGCAGATGCCCCCAACTTTAGGGCAAGAGCCTCAGCTACAGGGCGATCCTCTCTTAATGCTTCGTCCTCAGAAGCTACATCGGCAGTAACCGTTGAACAGGCCGACAACAGCTTTAGAGCTAGAGAAAGAATCAAGATCCTGCCTAGAATTGAATAAAGACTCACCCAAACACCCTCAGCAGCTGAGAAACAGCAAATATATTCAAACGAAAAAGCTAAAGAAAAACGCTGTGCCGAGAAAGCATTCGATCTATTTATTGTTTGATCGCACCGTAACCTTGTTCACTTTCCTGGACAATTTTCTTGCCCTCAGAAATTTTACGCTGACCATCGGCCACCATTTGATTCCCCTGTGCAATCATGTCCTCACCACTCTTAATGAGGGACTCACCTTCATTATGTCTTTGGCCAAGCTGGGCCATCCCCTGACTCTCCCTCAGAATCTGCTCGCCACTGAGAGGCCTTGGAGCTATTTTTGGAGGCGGCTCTGTCGCACAAGCCGAAAGCCAAACCAAAAGAACCATGACCAGATAGGCACGTTGTGTCGATTGCATAGAACCAAACCTCAAAGATTACAATTTCAACATATTCTACGATGGCAAGCTTAGATAGTTCCATATCTGAATCTATAACCATAAACCCCTCCCTCTATACAGTGAGGCATAGTGAAGAGAATGCGCAATCCTGCTTGCAATCCCAATGCTCCATCACTATTCTCATGAATAGAAATTTAAACCCAAAGCTTATGAAACATCTCTATCTTGCCTTCATCATCATCGCCCTGAGCTCATGCAGCGCCATTCAAAAGAAGTCTGAAGAAATCGAAAAGACTGATGTGCTCTGCGTCAATGGCATACAGTACATTCCCTACACAAGCGGAAAGGTAGTGGCTTATACGTCTGAAGGGAAAGTGATTACGTGTACAGGCGGATAAACAGCCATCATCATAACCCATGCCATTAAGCTTTGAAGGGGCGAATGTAGCCCAGTTAATTCAACTCTCAGTAGCCCCCGTTTTCTTGCTCGCGGGGATAGGCGCTATCATCACGGTCACATCAACCAGAATTGGTCGCATTTTTAATCGGACCCATGATTTGGCCGCTTTGCTGGATACTAGCGATGCAAAGTATGAAGCTTCATTAATTCAGGAGCTAAGAGTCTTGACGCGCAGAATAAGCGTTGCTCTTTGGGCCATTGGTCTATGCGCGCTTGCAGAATTAATGGTTTGCCTCTTGATTGCCATGCATTTCTTTTCGGGGATCAGTGGCTTAGATCTCTCTTTTACAGCCGCAATCATTTTCCTTTCAGCGATGGTTAGCCTGATCTTAGGTCTACTCACTTTCTTGTACGAAATTTTCCTAGCGATGATGTCGGCACGTATCACTAATCAACGTTACATTGATCGGATTAAGAAAAGTACGATTCTTCTTTCGAAAAGAAAGTAGGGACTCCAAATAAAAAAGCCCCACAAATGCAGGGCCTTTTAAGTGTTTTCTGACATATTCAGCTTTTGATATGGAATCAGATCGTTAAAGGCTTCCTTGACCGAGCACGTGCTCGTTTAATCCGCCCCAAATCAGTATTCGCATCATGACGACCAGGAAGGTCGACTGTTGCAACACCCACGAGAATCACTAAAGCTAGAATGACAATTTCCATAACGGCTCCAAGTTGTTGTACACGGCCACATTATGGCACGAATGAACAACAATGAAACCCAGGTTACTAGTTTGTTTCCATTTAGGAAACCTTAGGCAGGGATCAGAATCTCTTCTAGAAGATTTGTCGCATCTGGTGATCCGTTATTTAGAAATCGGGGCAAAACGGTTGGCTTTTTCACGAACCATAGGCACCAACTTTTCCACCATCTCTTTTGTTTCCTTCAGACGGTCATCCCTCAATGTAGCTTTTTCCGCGGGCGATTCTGTAAGCACATCAACGAGTGCCGCATATTCGTTCGTACACGTATCCTGAAGACTGGCTGCAATCTCCGAAGGAGCAGAGGTTCCGTTATCCTTAGCAGCAATCTCCTTATAAAGACAAATCTGCCAAGCCGTTCGTCTTAATTTAAAGCCCTCTGGATCTTTTGTGCTGCCAGATTTGGTCGTAGCGGCCAATCCTACGGAGATCGATAGAGTCACGATCAAAAAGACTACGAACACTTTTGCTATCGCCATGCGCTTTCCTTGATGCTTAACTTAAAAATTTCGAACGACTTAAACTCCTTCGGCCAGAGTCGTTCTCTAAAATCACCAGATATACCAAGCATGAATTACGCCACAAACTAGCAACACAAAGAGCGGTTAGTCATATTTTAGATACTTAAACCTCGGATCATCCGGCGTTCCCTCAAGGATACCGCCTGATGATTCCGCGGGGCGCCACTGGACGATCTCTTCGATTTTAGAAG
>Ga0316219_1004593_pt1 | contig 10278 bp, 7 predicted proteins | sample TBH18003PmetaG_FD_203635 | JGI IMG/M metagenome (GOLD analysis project Ga0316219, IMG submission 203635) | Freshwater microbial communities from Trout Bog Lake, Wisconsin, USA - TBH18003P | ecosystem: Environmental > Aquatic > Freshwater > Lake > Hypolimnion/Profundal zone | place: USA: Wisconsin... | reverse complement strand
AAAGGCTGCAGAAGGGATCAGGAAATTCGACATGGACCCCCATATCTTTTAGTTCGTCAATGATAGTCTTCCTGGCATCAGGGATAGTATCCCGGTCATCGATGGGGTACAGGACTGACCTGACACCGAGCCTTCTAGCAATACTGGGAATGAGATCACTAAGTATACCGTGTACACCGAGGACTACCAATAAATCCGCTTCAGTTTCCGGAAAGTCGTTGGGGATATAACGTTCCGGGTTTTCAAAAAGGCTGTCCGATCCCAGAGGATCTTCGCCTTGTACCAGGATATTTTCAGGCCGGAGTTCATACACCCCGCTGACCTGGTCTCCGAGTCCTCCGAGGCTGATCGTATTGATAATCTGCTCCCCGAAAGGCCCCGAATAGAGAAAAAAGATTTTCATGCTTTTTCCTGGACGAACTCCCGGCATTTTCTCAGGCCGTCAACACAATCCCTGCCGTACGCGTCAGCACCAATCGATCGCGCAAATCCTTCGGTTACCGCGTGGCCCCCTACGATAACCCTGACGGTATCCCTGAGTCCGGCACTGGTAAGTCCCTGTATTACCTCTTTCATTGCCGGCAGCGTTGTGGTAAGCAGTGATGACATAGCGAGGATATCCGGGGAATTTTCCCTCACCGCCTCAACAAACCTTGTGCATGTAACATCGACACCGGTGTCAATAACTAGAAATCCATCAGATTCAAGCGTCACGGCAAAGATGGTCTTTCCGATATCATGGACATCTCCGGCCACCGTGCCGATCACAACCAGGCCCTTTCGATCTTCCCTGGGTGGGAGAAGTGGTTTCAATAGTTCAATTGCCCGTTTCATGTTCCTGCCAGATACAATCAGGTCAGAATTGAAATATCTCCGGAACCCGGGGTCTTCGTACCCTCTTCCAATCTCTTCAAGGCCATGCTGGAGTTCGCCAAAAATTGTAAAAGGGTCCGCTCCGCTGTCAAGTTTTTCCTGGCAATAATCCCTTATCTTCGTGCCTTTGAAATCAAGAAGCACACTAACCAGGTAGGAAAGTGTAGGTTCCTCCGTTGGATCACCGGCCATACGACAACCTTTCACATTGTGAATTATTGGTAGCCGTAATAAAAAATGCGGTGTAATCGTTCATAATCATGATTTCTCCTTTAAATTGTTGTTATAAACGATATATGAAGATCGGATAGCAGGTGAGCGGCATAGATTTTGATATTTTCCGGATGTGTTGTCAGACCGCCGGCCATAAAACCACTCTTCCTCATCGGAATAATTCTGCACGATTTCTTCCTGTTACTGGAAAAGGGTGAAAAATCCTACCGGTAACTCCACCCGGGTTTATGATCGACCCCTTCCCATTTCTCCTTGAGGTATGCAGGAATTCCTGCGGAATCCCGTGGACCTACCATAACATCCCAGTTTATTGCATCCTCAATATCTCCCTTCAGGCGTGCAGCGAGGCCCGGGATGATCAGTGTCCTGTGAGAGACTTTTTCTGATATTCCTGATGAACTGATGATGTCAGCTACTTTCTGGGCGTTGAGTTTCCGCCCCGCAACCGCCGAATCAACGGAAAGCCCTTCTGTATCTGCCACCAGCAGGTAGCAGTTGAGCTTTTCAATATCAGAGAGGACCGTGTAATAGGTGAGGGCAAAATTTGATGTAATCAGTACGGGGCTTGTTACAGGGTCCGGGTTACCAAATACCCGAAGCCCGGGTTCCACACTCACCGGTTTTCTCGGGTCGTTATACAGGTTATTGACAAGGACAACGAGAGGCAGTGTTGACCACATCGACGCGTCCCTGATAATCACAAGATCGGCATACCTGATCGTCATCATAGACGCAAGGCAGGACTCCATCCAGCGGATCGCTTCACCTGGCAGGGAATTTCCTTGGTCCCAGAGGGTCACCGGTGACCCTACAAGGGGGTACCCCAGTAATGAATCATCACCGGAAATTGCGGATGTCCTGATCATTGTCATGTTGTCGAGGGATTTCGGGAGCGCTTCCCCAAATCCACACCCCGGGTCGATCAGGAGGTTCTTAATTCCCCGGTCTGAAATTGCAGATATAAGGGACCGTATTGTGCCAACATTGCCGTCAGCATGGACTGCCAACGGGCAGCCCGTGCGGCTTGCCAGTTCTGACATCTTCTGCCAGTTTGATTCATCTGCGGTATATATGAGAGGTCTCCGGTCTCCCGCCGCTTCAAGTCCAGCTGACATGACAACCGGGTCGGTTGACCAGAGGACCAATGGCATATCTGTCAACCCAATGATCCTCTCCACCGTATTTCTGAATGTATCCGCATCGCTGGAAAGTGACCGGATCGTGACACCATCGAGTTTCAGGGTATGACCGATATATGGGTAGGAAAATGAACTGGTCTCTCTTACCCGTACCTCAATCTCCTCCTCCTTCATCGTATCGTCCACCGTGGTGAAGATCGCAGTCTTGTTGAAATAGCGGAGTTCGTGGCGGTGCATGACGAGCTGGCCACCGACCTTGATCTCCCGTTCACCCCGCCCGATTACTATCTCTTTTACCGGCGGGGCGAGGAGTGCCTCGAGTTTTTCAAGGTTAGCCTGGTATTTTTGGTCTTTAAGCGGGGGACACTGGGCCAGTGTGAGGCCCCGCTCACAGAGCTGTACCGCGAATCCCATGCAGGTCTTCGGGAGACACTCCCCACAATTGGTACGGGGGAGGAGCGGGTAAAGATTCATCGGGCCTAGTTTTTTCTTCGTCATCTGGTCCCTCCTAATGTCCCACCCCGATGAAATCAGGGAACGTGGGGGGGTTTATTCCATCTGCAAGCCACCCTACTATGTCTTCAATGGTCCTCGCGCCACCTGGGTGGAGCATGATAAACAGGTCTATCCCGGCAAGAAGAAATGCGAGTGCTCCTGTTGTTTCCCACAGAGGACCCCGGTACTCACGGGGTCCAAGTCCCGGGTCCCGCTTCCATGCCTCTCGCGCACCCCATGAATTTGCAGTGCCTGAGGCCATCGGGCACTGGAGCTCCCTGTCGCCCATCAGGCCAGCATAACGTATGCGTTCCATTACCGAGTATGAGTACTCAAGCCCGTACCCAAGTGCCGCAGACGTTGGGTCCATGACGATCTGGTCCGGGGGCAGGTAGCCCATCAGCTTCCTGTTCAGTTCCTTGGCCTGGTTAATATCGATAGGACTCCAGGCAAGGACAACGTGGTTAAATTCCTGGGCTGCCTTCGCCACAGGTTCCCACATATTCATCGTTGCAGATGACAGGAGGATCCGCTCCCCGGAACACACTTCCGCTACTTTTGGAAGGAGTTTTGCATCTTTTTCAGGATTTCCCGAACCGCCAATGATGAGTGGTACATCCACTGCCTGGAGGAGGTCCTCAACAAGGCTGACAGCTCGCTTAACGGGTGTATCCTTGAGGTACGGGTCCGTGCTGATCAAGTCAAGATCAATCAGATCTGCTCCATAGCGGTCAACCCAGGCCTTTGCCCAGGCGCAGGGGTCCTCAACTGCATCCCCGAACGACTCTTTAACCGGCCCCGGTAGTGGCGGGATAATATCGAATACACTACCGGCGATCACGGGAGAATGGGGTTCGGTCCCCTCGAACAAATGAAATGGTGGTGTCGATGCCCCACCGATGGTGATCGATCGTACCCGGCTCCCACCGTCACCCCTGGTTGAGCCAAGAATCACCTCCCGGATTTTTCCCGGGTATGTCCGGGTCGAAGGTGTATACCCGATATCCACAAGCCCGGCCATTGGAACCGTCGCAGGCACAAGCCCGGCTAATGCCGGCAATCCCGAGAGATCAGGCAGAGAAAGGGTGAGTTCCCTGGCTGTCAGGGTGACTCCTTCCAGTTCTAATTCGCCATCACCTGCAAGGAGTTTTATCAGGCTCCGGACCAGTGCATCCTGCCCGTTTTCCATTTATTTCCTCCCTTTTCTTACAAAAATCCGGTCCGCGTGGAGCCGGACATTGTGAAACGTTATCGAGACCCCCGCCCCAGTCCCGGGTTGTAAAGGATGAATATCATGGATGTCCGGTGTACTATCAGTTATAATTCCCCTGGTATCCGGCGGTAAAACTTCCACTGCCTCTATCCGGGCAAGGATCGGGTGGAGGTGAGCACGGAGGAATTCCATTAGCTCATCGACAGAAGTTACGTCCTTCTCCGTGGCGATTTTATCATACACTTCGACCGGAATAAATGCTTTCAGTTTTTCCTTCACATCAGATGGCATCCATACGATCCGATCCCAGCCCCCGCTTGCCCTTAGAAACCGGGGGGACCTCATATACTCGAAAGATAGACCGTGGAATCCATCAACCTGCCTCCCACCGCCCGTTGAATCTGCAATTGAACCGAAACTCAGCCCTGTTGGAGTTAGTCCCCTGAAGTCCCTGTTCACTATCCCGAGACCATCGCATTCAGGGACATAAAACGTTGTACATTCAAAGCAGCCACACGATGTATGGGGATAGCCAAACGCAGTATACAACTGGACCCTCGAAACATCGGAGAGTGATTTTTCCTTGACAACACGGTTTACTCCTTCATATTCCCCTGTTTCAGGGTCAATGCAGACTCCTTTCTCGATCTCGTAAATGGGCCCTCTTGGGTCAACCCGTGAAGCAGCCCTCCCGTCAAGCCAGCTGATTGCCCCGCAATTGGCGTACCGCTCAGGGGTTATCACACAGACATGTGAGGGTGCAAAAGACTGGCAGAGAGAACATCCATAGAAGACATCCACGTCCTCATCAGTCATGCCTCTTGTCCGGGCGTCGCGTTCCTCGTAGGTCTGGACAGCTTCCGCGTACCACCGGTGCACAAGCGCAGGGTCTGTGATCAGTGTTACGCTAATCCGCTCGATAATCGGGAGAGCACTCCGGAAAAGCCTGATCAGCACTGTCCCGACATGATTAAGCGTAAGACCCCTGGATACCGCTTTTTTATCAACCCGGAGCCAGATCCCGTCTCTCTGGTTCAGGTGCATAAACCCCTCGATCCAGTTACAGAAATCATGGATACGGCGTTCCATGACCGCTTCCATATCCGTCTCCAGCTGGGCTCCTGCAACCTCCACACAGATTCCAAAGGGAATGGCTCCACCGACAGCTATTTCGGAAAGATCGGGACCGAGCACCTTTACTACGCCATCATCAACATCTTCAGGTTTTTTCACCCTGAGGATCTCGAACTTTTCTTTTACCTGTGGCCCGCCGAGTTCAGCATGCATCGACTGTTTCCGGATGCGTTCCCCTTCATATACAACCCCGATCTCAACAGGGATATCGGAAAACATACCCTCTGTTGTCATGTGCACCCGACCTCATCGGCAATTGTATTCAGGTACGTGATCCATTCATCCATGCTGAGGTTAGGAAATGAGAATGTGCAATGTGGCTGGTATCGCTGATCAATTGAAATAAACCGTAAACCTTTAGGAGCAAATGATTTCAGTCCTGACTGGAGCAGCCATCCCAGGGTATAGGGAAAACCGATAAACAGTACGAGGTCGGGATGTTGATTGTCATCGCCGATGCTCCAGTCCGGATCGTTCAGACGTGACCCGATTTCCATAGTTGAAAGTGTGGCCGCAGGATTGCAGCCTCTTTTCCTGAATGCTGATGCTGTGGATGGGGTTGTAATAACGGGTATTTTTCGGGCATCGGAAATCCGTATAATGATATCGACGGGGTTGCCTGCCGTGCAGCCGGGAACATCCGCATCGTGTGCTACCACGATAAGCGGATGTGCTGCTTTCTTCAGCAGGGTGGCAATTACCACTGGTTTTGTAACGACCGTTGACTGGGTGCTGCCAGCTACCTCGTACCGCTGCCAGGGGGCGTCGCTGGTCACTTAGTCCCGACCCCCTTTTCGTACGAGCCTGGGTAGCAGTGTAGGGTCAGGGATACGACCATCCCCTTCTTTCCAGTCAGTCTGGCGGAGAGCTTTCTGGATATCATCCTTCATCGCCACCGGGATATCCGCGGTTGTGCGCACAAAAAGGTGCATATCGTCTGGCATAACCCCAAAGAACTTCCTGTGAAGATCGATGTAATGGTTCAGCTTAATGGACCTGCCTTTTGTCGTATCACTGGGCCTCATGCAGAGTTTCGGGATGAGCACCATTGCCTCCTCACGGGTCTCCGCGACGGCGAACAGGTGCTCGGGAGTGGGTGCAACGTAGACCCGCTCTCCTGACCTTGCATCAATGACCTCCCAGTCTTCATGATGGTCCTTCCGGCCGAGGAGCATCCTCCGGTATTTTGCACCATGTGGCCCGACAATAACAGGTATACCAAGACGCCAGAAACCTGCGGCGATGGATGATGCTTTCTGGGACATTGCACCCCATGCGATCCCGACAGCCCCGACACGGTTATGGACATAATCTGCGATCTCTTCGTAATTCGAATTAAGCTGCCTTCTCGCAAAAATACTCGCAATTTTTATAGCTGCCCCCGATATATGGGCATTTGATACACAAGAGCCGCAATTTACGAGGCCGCCTGCATCGAAGTTCCCGGGGTATGCCTCGTAAAGTCCCTGCCCGTCTTCGTTGGTATACATCCCCAGTTGCATTGCTGCACAACCTGATGTGGTTACAATATATCGTCTTTTTAAAAATTCTTCAGCGATAAACCCCACGTCCTTCCAGGATCCCGGGTTGTTCGAGCACCCGACCATCCCGAGTACACCCGGTACTTCTCCCATCACAATCGGACCCCCGACTGCCCGGATCTCGGTGTCCTGGATTGGTCCCCTTCCGCATCGAATCCGGAACTTCTCCTTCCCCATCCGGATACGTGATGCACCGAGGATCATCGTGTGGGGCATCAACCCCTTCGCACAGACTCCTTCGCCTTCACACCTCGTACAACCGATACACGACTCGTAGAGGTCACCTAACAGGCTTAAGTTACCCTTTCCAGCTGCTGTGATTGCCTCGGCCAGGGGGAGGTCATTCGGACATACTCTCCGGCAGTTCTCACATGCACCACAGGATTTTGCAGCGGCAGCGACAGAAGCCTCGTCAGGAATTGCGCGAAACTTTTTTCTTTTCGGGAACATGGCCGTCGCAAGTCTGACTGCAACCTCCCCTGCTTTAACCGGGTCGAGAATTGCCGCACCTATGCTTTTGCCGCTGATAATATCCTCAACGATGCTATTTGCCGTGTCACCCGTCCTGTCCGGTAGTCCCTGAAAATTCTTGCAACTGGTAGCTATTACTGGTGCGTTTACCTTCTCAGCTTCAATTACGACATCCGTCCTGACGCACTGTTCATCGATAACAATGACATCTGCACCCCCGTACCGGATAAATCGTATCTGGTGCGTGAGGGGGCCGATGATCTTCGCCTGGTTATTGTATCGTGTCAGGTCAAGAGCTGTGCAGCATATCCCGGCGAGGTCAATTGAGTCCTCAAGGCCATGGTCGCGCATATAATCGGTGATCTCAACCGAAGGTGCAACATTATGACCAATGACAAGAATTGCTGGTTTTTCAGGGTTAAGGCATCCGGAACCGATGTCGACGAGTGCTGCGTCAGGGTCACCTTTTGGAAAATTAAGCGTTGAAATCTGGGCGATGTCGGCAGCTTCCATTGCGACATGGTCGATCATCCCTGCATGGAAGACCTTTGACTCGAAATCGAGGTTGTTACCTTCCTGGCCGGTATGGCAGCAGGCGAGGAGCTGGGTGATCTCCTTCTCGCAATAATCGAGCACATCTTCCAGATCTCCAAGAGTAACTGGTTTTATTCCGGTAACAAGCCTGATATTCGGGGCCTCCAGGTTTACGGATGTACCAATATCGAGGATGTGGTCCCGGCCCGATGTTTCAACCAGATGTTCCAGGAGGTGACGTGCATGACCGGTATGGGTCGCGGTACCGATTGATGCCGAGAGGAGCACAATACGGGACTGCTGGGCAGCCATATCAATCCCGCAGGCACCGCGCTTCCCACGGGAGAGGTCGCACTTTCCCATCGTGCATAAACAGCAAAGGTCACAGAACGGGAGATAATGGGGGGGATATTTCTTAAAGAGCTTATGGTCCCATTCACGGAGATCACCGATACCCGGCATCCGCGTCGGGCCCGGTTTCTCCTCCCAGGTCCTGATGATCCGCCCGATATCGAGTTCGACCCCATGTGCCCTGATATCGTCGCCAATCAACTCGTCGATTTTAACCCTTGCTTTCATTTCTGGTAATTTCCTCTCGTCTGGCTGGATATATAACTCATGGGAAATAAGCAATCTTAATATTATTGTACCTGATAAAAACAAAAAAACATCATAAGTGAGAGAAGAAATTCCTGGTTGTTTCAGAAAACACTCGCTGCACCCGGTTGAACGTATACATTTTAAAATCAGCCAGCAAATATACGACAAAACCGACGCAATTCCCGTTTAAATGGGAATAGCCTTGGTACCCACGATTTGGTACTTCATATTTCAGCATATTGGTGCAGGCAATATTTTTTACCATTTTAAACGAAATATTTTCCAATCTCATTATTTCGAATTCTGAGAGGTGACGACATTTGTACCAATTGAATTTACTGGTGTTTATTTCGGCGGTATGCCTGGTCACACTTGCTATTGCAGGGCTATTTGCCCGGCAGGTGCTTCAGGCAGAGACCGGAAGCGTGAAGATGGCCGAAGTAGCGGCTGCCATCCGTGAAGGGGCCGAAGCGTTCCTTAAAAGGCAGTATTCGACCATTGCGGTCCTCGCGATCGTGGTGGCAATTTTGCTGTTTGGCGCATATATGATCTCAGGGAGTTACACAATTGCCTGGCATACTGCCGTGGCATTCCTTCTGGGAGCATTTCTCTCCTCTCTCTCAGGGATTATCGGTATGTGGATATCTGTCCGTGCAAACCTTCGTTCAGCGGCAGCAGCAACAAAGAATGCGGGAAAATCTGTTGTCCTTGCGCTCAGGGGTGGTGCCGTATCAGGCCTTACTATTGTATCACTCTCGCTTCTTGGTGTTTCGTTAATCTTCTGGGCCTTTGGTGCAGATCCGGTTACGACCCCGTTCCTTATTGTCGGGTTCGCTTTCGGGGCATCATTCATTGCACTCTTTGCCCAGCTTGGCGGTGGGATATACACCAAAGCCGCTGATGTTGGGGCAGACCTCGTTGGGAAGGTAGAGGCAGGTATTCCGGAAGACGACCCGAGAAACCCGGCAGTAATTGCCGACCTTGTCGGAGATAATGTCGGGGACTGTGCCGGCCGTGGAGCAGACCTGTTTGAATCAACGGCCGCAGAGAATATCGGGGCTATGATCCTTGGTGTCGCCCTTTTCCCGGTATTTGGACTGAATGGAATTCTCTTCCCACTGGTAATGGGGGCTTTTGGCCTGATTGCCACGATTGTGGGAATATTCTTTGTCACTGAGAAGCTCGCTGATCAGGAAGACCCGATGAAGGCCTTGTACCGCGGGTTTTTTGTCACAGCGATCCTTTCTGCGATCTTCCTTTATATTGCAACGGTATGGCTGTTCAATAATATCTGGTTCTTCTATGCGGGACTTGTCGGAATAGCACTCTCCATTGTTTTCGTATACCTGACCCTCTATTATACCGATCACAAGTATCGCCCGGTTAAGTCAATTGCCGAATCCTCAAAGACCGGCCCGGGTACGAACATCATTTCAGGATTTGCTGTAGGTCTCGAAACAACCGCTATATCGGCGATTGCAATCGGGTTTGCCCTGATCGTGTCCTTCAGGCTCGGTGAATTGTCCGGTGTGACCAACGGTGGACTCTATGGAACCGCGGTTGCGACAGTCGGAATGTTGTCCACCTGTGCCTACATCCTAGCAATGGATACGTTCGGGCCCATTGTTGACAATGCCGGCGGTATTGTTGAAATGAGCGGAGAGTCCGAAGAGACACAGAAACGGATCTCACGTCTAGATGCAGCAGGAAACACCACGAAAGCCCTCACCAAGGGGTATGCAGTGGGTTCCGCAGCGCTTGCAGCGTTCCTGCTTTTCAGTGCCTATATGGGCGAAGTCACGAAACTTACCGGCAAAGCCTTTGTCAGCGTAAACCTGGCCCTGGTCCCGGTATTCGTCGGTGCACTCCTCGGTGCGATGCTCGTGTTCCTCTTTGCGTCCCTCGCAATCAGGGCTGTAGGTGAAACAGCGCAGTATATTATCCAGGATGTCAGGCGCCAGTTCAAGGACAAGGGTATCCTTGAAGGTACTGTCAAACCAGACTATGCCAGCTGTGTGGATATCACCACAAAAGGCGCACTCAA
>Ga0316219_1004573_pt1 | contig 10318 bp, 6 predicted proteins | sample TBH18003PmetaG_FD_203635 | JGI IMG/M metagenome (GOLD analysis project Ga0316219, IMG submission 203635) | Freshwater microbial communities from Trout Bog Lake, Wisconsin, USA - TBH18003P | ecosystem: Environmental > Aquatic > Freshwater > Lake > Hypolimnion/Profundal zone | place: USA: Wisconsin... | reverse complement strand
CGCTGGCCCGTGACAACGCCGGGAGCGTGGAGGCGTTTGCGGAGAAGATGAACGCGAAAGCGCTCGAACTCGGGATGAAGCATTCGCATTTCGTCAACCCGAACGGACTGCCCGCGCCCGACCAGTATTCCAGCGCGCGCGACATGTCCCGGCTCGCCCTCGCCGCGTACCGCAGCCCGACGATCCGGTCGATTGTTTCAACCAAAGTCCTCTTCTTCCACTTTGCGGATGGCCGCGAGGAGGTATTCAAGAACACCAATCGCATTTTGCGCGATTATCCCTACTGCACCGGGATGAAAACCGGCTACACGCAGGCCGCCGGGCATTGCTTGGTCTCCAGCGGCAGTAACAACGGCCGCGAGGTGATCGCCGTGTTGCTGGGCGAACGCAGCCGCTCCTGGCTGTGGCAGGATTCCTGTTCGCTGCTGGCCTGGGGTCTTTCTTTGTAGCTAAAACATTCCCCATGGCCCGCCAATTTGAAGAAGAACTCGATGCGCTCAAGCAACAGTCGTTGCTGAGGCGGCTGCGCGAGGTCCAGTCGCAGCCAGGGACGCTCATGAATTACGCGGGGCGCCAACTCATCAATTTTTCCTCGAACGATTACCTCGGGCTGGCCGGGGAGCCGTTTCTGTGCGAGGCAGCCAAGCAGGCCATCGACGAATACGGCGTCGGAGCGACGGCTTCGCGGCTGGTGTGCGGGACGCTTTCTCCGCACCTGCTGCTGGAGCAGAAACTCGCCCAGTTCAAGCGGGCCGAGGCGGCGCTGAGTTTTTCGAGCGGGTATGCAACGGCGCTGGGAACGCTCAACGCGCTTGTGGGCAAGGAGGACGTGATCATCTTGGATAAGCTGGCCCATGCATCGCTGATCGACGGCGCGCGGTTGAGCGGCGCAACGCTCCGGGTGTTTCCACACAACGACGTGGATAAGCTGGAGAGCCACCTGCAATGGGCTCGGAGCGTGCATCCGCAGGCGCGAGTGGTGGTCGTCACCGAATCGGTTTTCAGCATGGACGGCGACCGCGCCCCGCTCGTGGAGATTGTGGAAGTGAAGGAACGCTATGGTGCGTTGCTGCTATTGGACGAGGCGCATGCGGTGGGGGTCGTCGGGCCGAACGGGCGCGGACTGGCCGAGCGATTGGGGTTGGCCGGGCGCGTCGATATCCAGATGGGGACGCTCAGCAAGGCGCTGGGAGTGAGCGGCGGCTATGTTTGCGGCAGCAGGGCGCTCATCGACTGGCTCATCAATCGCGCGCGTTCCTTTGTCTATTCCACCGCAGTTCCGCCCGCGTTGGCGGCGGCGGCCACGGCGGCGGTCGAGTTCATGGAAAGCGCGGCGGGCGAAGCGCGGCGGCGGCAGCTTTGGGATAACTTGAAGATTCTCGCCGACGGACTGCCTGCGGGGCTGACGCCTGACAAATTGCAAAGCGCGATTGTGCCGGTGATGTTGGGAGAGGAAACCGCGGCGCTCGGGGCGTCGAAGATGTTTTTTGAGCGCGGGTTTTTTGTGCCAGCAATGCGGTATCCGACCGTGGCGCGCGGCACGGCGCGCTTGCGTTTGACGCTCTCGGCGGCGCACCTGCCGGAGGAGATTCAAGCGGTTACGCAGGCGCTTTGGGAATTGGTGTAGGCTCAAACCTGTCTGCCAGTAAGAGGTTCTTTCCGGCGTGAAGATCGGGATATTTCGACGTGTCCAAGAGTTCCTGGATCATGCGGCGGGTGTCACCGCAGTAGGAGCACTACTTCAGCGTCTCCTCAAACTTCGCGTCCGGTTTCATCCCGAGTTCCAACGCCCTCTTGTATTGGTTGCGGGCGCTTTCTTTGTTGGGCGGCTGACCGGTGGCGTAAAGCACGGCGAGGTTGTAATGGGCGTCGGTGTAGTTGGGGTCGAGTTGCAGCGCCGTTTCTAGTTCCTTTAACGCGGCTTCCGTCCACCCTTTTTTCGCGGCGGCGATGCCCAGGAAATTGTGCGCGGTGGCGCTCTTGGAGTTGACTGCCACGGAGCGCGTCAACGAGGTGATGGCCTCGTCGTATTTGGATTGCTGGAAATAGACGATCCCGAGCGTGGAATTTGCGAAGGCGTCGTCGGGCGCAAGGGCGATCACTTTTTTAAACGTCTCCTCGGCCAGCTTCAAATGCCCCGCGCGGAACCGGGCGACGCCCAGGTTGGAGAGGGCGTAGATGTTGGACGGGGTCTGGCTGACAATTTTTTCGTAGGCGCGCTCGGCTTCGAGGTATTGGCCCCGGTTGAATTTATCCTTGGCTTCCTTGGCGAGCGCCTGGAGTTCGGGCGGGACGCTTGGCTTGGTTTCCGTCGCAATTTTTGGGACCGCCTCCACGGCATCGTTGGCGGTCGGACCCGCGTTGCTGGGGAGTTCGCCTTCAACGGGGTTTGCAGCCGCAGAGCCGGACGTGGTGGGCGCGGCGATGGAGATCGAGAGCGCGCCGGGGGTGTTGTCGATGATTTCCATCTGCGGCGTTTTGAAGAGGGCGCGCTCGGCGTCGCTGAGTTTCACGGCGGGCTGGCTCAGGAGGGCGATCTGGTCCGTCAACGCTTTGGAGCGGACCTGCATCCGGTCGAGTTCGCTTAGGACCAGTTTGCGGGATTGCTCCCTGCGGGCTTGTTCCTTGAGTTCCCGCAAGACGATCCCGCGCAGTAGCTCGTTTTCCTGCGTGAGCTTTTCCTCGCCAGCGGGCGTTTTCGCGGCGGCGGTGGTGGCGTCGAGTTGTTTTTGCAGGTCGGCGATGAGGGTCTGGTTGTTGGCGCCTTCTTTTTGAGCGGCGGCGAGTTGATCCTGCACGCCCGTGAGTTGCGATTTGAGAGCGGCGATTTGCTGGTCTTTCGCGGGGGCGGCGCTGTTGAACTCGGCGATGGTTTTTTGCGCCTCTTCGAGCTTCTTCAACAACGAGGTGTTCTCGGCGAGCAGTTTTTCCACTTGTCCCTTGGCTTCGTTGGCTTTGGCGAGTTGGGCGAGGGCGCTGTCCCGTTCTGCGGTGACGGTCTGGACGGTTTTTTGGGTCTCCGCAAGCTGCTTGGTTGCGTTGGCGGTTTCAGCCTTGGCGGCTTCGCGCTCCTGGGCCATTGCGACGAGCTTTTGTTCGGCGGTTTCGAGTTCCCCGGCGAGTTGAGTGTTTTTGGAAGCGGCGGCGTCGCGTTCCTGAGCCAGTTTCACCGCGCGTTTGTGAATAAGGTCGCCTTGTTCTTCGGCCACTTCGCGGTCCGCCTTGGCGTCTTCGAGCGCAGTGCGGAGTTTTTCCATCTGCTTTTTGAGTGCCTCGGTCTGGGCGGTGGCGGCCTTGTCTTTCTCCTGCGCCTGGCCTTCAAGCTGTTTGCGGGTGGTTTCCAACTGGGCCTGGAGATCGGTTTCGCTGGCTTGAGCGCGGCTGAATTGCGCTTTGGCCTTGGCGGCATCTGCCTTGGCCTCTTCAAGCTGGGCTTGCAGCGCTTTCAGGGCGTTTTTATCGCGGTCGTTGCCATCGTCGGAGGCGTGTTGAATCTGGGTTTTCAGGACCGCTTCGGTTTCCTTGGAAGCTGCAAGCTGCTTGCGGAGCGCCGCTTCCTGTTCGCGGGCCTGTGCGGCCTCAGCGTTGGCAGCTTCCACTTTTGCCGCTTCGGCTTTGCGAATCTTCTCTGCCTCTTCTTTTGAAAGAGTGACGGTGCGATTCAATTTGCCGGTGGCTTCTTCGAGTTGGTTGGCGATGCGCTCTTTCTCGCGCTGAACGGATTCCAACTGTTGGCGGGATTGCTCCAACTGCTGCTTGATGGCCGCCATTTGCGAGCGCATTTCCCGCGCTGCCCGGTCAAAGGCGTCTCCGCCTCCGGCATCGGGCGTCTGCGCGTTGCGAGCGGGGGTGTCGTTGATCCCTGGCAACAAAGTGGGGTCGAGCGCCGGTTGCGACGCGGGGGACGGAGCTACCACGGGCGGCGCTTCGAGGGCGATTTTTTCTTCCAGCTTTTGGATCGCGTCGGCGACTCTTTGTTTGCGGTAGGCGACCACCTGCGGATTCCAGTCCGGGCTGCGCTGTTGTAATTGATCGAGAACGCTGCCGGCGAACCGGTATTTGGTGAGCGCAGTTTTGAAGCTTCCCTGGCTTTCGAGCTTTTCCGCCTGCTGGGCGCTCATGTAGGCGCTGAGAAAGACTTCGCCGGGGTCGCCGGAATCCGCACGCCCGGCCGGGGCGAGCAAGAGGCAGACCGAGAGGACAAGGAGAAAAATCGGGGGGAGCCGCATAATGGATGAAGAGGATGGAACTTAGAGGAAAACCTGATTTCATGCAACCGATAGAAAGAATGTCTTTATAAATCCTTCTCATTTTCCAAAAATCCGCTTTCACCCGCCGCGCTGCCTGTCTTTAATGCCCGGCGGTTATACCTTTTATGAAAACTCCTATTAAAGTCGCTGTTACCGGGGCTGCCGGTCAAATCGGTTATTCTCTTCTAATCCGCGCTGCAAGGCGTGGTGATGGAACTGCAAGATTGCGCGTTCCCTCTCCTGAACGGCATCGTCGCCACCGCCGACCTCAATGAAGGCTTCCGCGGCGTGAACTGGGCGCTCCTCGTCGGTTCCGTTCCTCGCAAGGCAGGGATGGAACGCGGCGATTTGCTCGGCATCAACGGGAAAATCTTCACCGGCCAGGGCAAGGCAATCGAAGCCAACGCCGCCGCCGATGTGCGCATCCTTGTGGTGGGCAACCCGTGCAACACCAACTGCCTCATCGCGATGAACAATGCCAAGAGCATCCCGGCCAACCGCTGGTTCGCCATGACCCGCCTGGACGAGAACCGCGCCAAGGCCCAGCTTGCCGCCCGCGCCGGAGTTCATGTCACGGAAGTTTCCAACGTCGCCATCTGGGGCAACCACTCGGCCACCCAGTATCCCGATTTCACCAACGCCAAGATCGCAGGCAAACCCGCGACCCAGGTCATCACGGACGAGGCATGGCTCAAGGATGTGTTCATCCCGACCGTTCAACAACGGGGCGCGGCGATCATCAAAGCGCGCGGCCTCTCTTCGGCCGCCAGCGCCGCCAACGGCGTCGTGGACACCGTCCGCTCCCTCACCACGCCGACTGCGGCGGGCGACTGGCACAGCGTCGCGGTTTGCTCCGACGGTTCCTACGGCATCGAAGCGGGCCTCATCGCCTCCTTCCCGATCCGCAGCAACGGTTCGGACTGGGAAATCGTGCAGGGCGTTCCGGTGGACGCCTTCTCGCAGGACCGCATCGACAAGAGCGTCGCAGAGTTGAAGGAAGAAAAGGCGCTCGTCGCCGCTTTGCTGTAAAAACCGACAGCTTGTTTTTCAAAACGCGGAGAGTCCCAGCGGCTCTCCGCGTTTTTGTTTTATTCAGAACTTCACGTTCAAATCGACCTGGAAAACCTGCACGGAGTTGGCATCGGCAAGTTTCGCGCCCCCGGTGGCTTGTCCGCCAATGAGGTCTTTGCGCAGGTTGTCGGCGGTGTAGCCCGTTAACTGGAGCACCACGGCGTTCGTGAAACTGTAGGCGATGGCTGCTTTCCAGCCCGCCATGTTCAGGCGGCTCAAAGCCCAATCCGAGTCGTTGAGGTTGGGGTCGATTGCCGCAAGCCCCACCTGCCGGTAGTTCACATAAAAAGCCCAGTCGCCTTTTTTTACGTTCTCGCCCACTTGGATGCCCGCGAGCCAGGCCAGATCATCCTTTTGCGCGTGGGTTTGGACCTGGCTGTAATCGATGATATTCCCTTTCTTATCAAGAATGGGCAGGACATAGATGTCGTTGACCCGTCTGCCTCCGGCGGTGTTGTACGCTGCGTCCCAGAGGAGTTTCACTTTCCAACCACAAACCTTGAAGGAGACATCGCCCGGAACTTGGATGATCGAGAGATCCCGCGTCTCGCCCCAGCCTGGGGGCAGGCCGTCGGTGGCGGTGCCGTTGATGACTTGGGCAAAACCTTGCTGGTTAAACACCGTGTTCACCTGCGCGGAGTTGTAGCGTAGAAACGCGGGCGCGAGGGAGAGTTTTACATTCTCGCAGAACTTATAGGTGAAGAGGAGTTGCTCCTCGAAGAGGTAGGCGTCGGTGTTGCGTCCGGGGGGATTGAACTCATTGTTGTCGTCGAAGAAAAACTGCCCGGTGATCAAGGTCAGCGTCCACGGGCATTCGACGGGTGAGCGTTTGACGGAGAGGATATTTTTTCCGTCAGCAGAGTATTCCACCGTCTCTTCCTCGCCGCAGCAAAAGAGCTTATGGATTTTGAAGGATTCCACCACGCCGGAGGGGTTGATGTCAGGATCCCATACCAAGTCCGTGGTGTAAAACGGGTTGGCCTGTTTGCCCGCGACGACCGTCAGCCAATCCGCCGCGTTCCAGCCGACGAAGGCGCGGCTGACGTAGATCGGGTAATTCGAAAAGCCGCCGTCGAAGGTCTGGTTGGCGCTGTCGTTGGTCTGGCCGGTCTGGAGTTGGACGCCGCCGAACCAGTTGTCCCCGAGCTTGAAGTCGGCGTTCAGGCGAAGGCGAAAACGCCAGCGGTCGCGCTGATCGCCGTGGCCTTGGTCCACGAGTTTGCCGGTGTTCGGATCAATGACCCGCAACTGGGGATCGACGCTGTCGTATTGAAACCGCAACCGGGCATCGCCGTAGAGGGAGAGTTCCGTCACGGGCGTGCTGATCTTGATCTTGTCGGCGGACGATTTTTCTTTCTCTTGGATGAGGTCCGCGCGGAGACAGTCCGCTTCTTTTTGAGTGAGGATTTTTTTGCAAACTAGCACGTCGAGGAGCGCGCTGCTTTCCTGCTGGGCCGGGAGTGTGCCCGCGCCCATCAAGAGCAAAATGGCAACAACAAGGGGGTATTTTGTCATAGGGGTGTCATGGGAGACACCCTGAATCGTGCGCCGTGGCTTTGCCGCGTGGGGGTGGAGTTTCTTGATTAGCCGCAAAAAGGCGCAAAAAGCGCAAAATAAAAGACGCTTCGATGGCCACCTCTCCTTTTTTGCGCCTCTTGCGCTTTTTTGCGGCTATTTCTTTCGCCTTTTTTAGTGCGCGCCGTCGGCGATTTCGCACAAATGGGCCTGCGCCGTGTGGCCGGTCCGCTCGTGGTATTTTGCCACGAGGGCTTCTTTGACGGCCTGCGCGTGATCCCGCTCCAGGAGCGTGACGGTCGCGCCGCCAAAGCCGCCGCCGGTCAGGCGGGAGCCGAGAACGCCCGGCAGTTCGTGGGCGATCTCCACCAGCGCGTCGAGTTCCGGCGTGCTGTTCTCGAAGTTATGGCGCGAACTTTCGTGGCTGGCGAACATGAGGGAGCCAAATCCCTTGACGTCGCCGCTGCGGAGGAACTCGACCCCGCGCAGCACGCGTTCGTTTTCGCCCACGACGTGGGCCGCGCGTTGGTAGGAAAGCGCGGAAAGCAGTGTTTTCCCGGCTGCGAGTTGCGCGCTGGTAACGTCACGGAGCGCTTTGGCTCCGAGCCGGGCGGCGGCGTCGAAGCATTGCAAGCGTCGCTCGTTGTATTCGCCCCCGGCCAGCCGGTGCGGCACGCCGCATTGGGTGATGAGCAGTTCGACCCCGCCAGGGAATGGGGTGGTTTCCACTGTTTCGTTGCGGCAATCGAGTAAAATGGCGTGGCCTGCTTTGCCGAAGGCGGAGGAAACCTGGTCGAGAAGGCCGCAGTTGACGCCCACGAATTCGTTTTCGGCGCGGCGGCAGAACTTGGCGATGGTCAACCGGTCCAGATTCAGACCAAACAATTTCTGCAGCAGCATGGCGGTGGAGACTTCCAGCGCGGCGGAACTCGAAAGCCCCGCGCCAAGGGGGAGGTTGCTCTGAATCTCGGCGCTGAACCCGCCCACGGGGAGGCCGTTCTTTTGGAAAACATCCAGGACGCCCAGCAGATAGTTGGCCCACTCCTGTTCTTTGGAGGGAGAGAGCGCGCCGGCGTCTGCCGTGTAAGACAAGCCCAGCCTCGGGTCGCAAAGAGAGACTCGGGAGGAGCCGGTCCGTTCGCCGGTCAGCGTCACACCACGGTCGATTGCCGCGGAAAGAACCACTCCTTCGTTATAGTCTGTGTGATTGCCGAGAAGCTCGACCCGCCCAGGTGCATACGATGTTTGCATTCGCGGCATTTGCTAACCTGATCCCATGCAGGAAGCAAGGCCTTTTGAGCGGAAGCACCTACGCGCTGCCAATCAAGATGCCGGCGAGGAATACCAATACGCCACCCACGATGACTTGAAACGCCGCGGCAAGAAACGGCGTGTCCATGTAGCGTTTGCGGATGTAGCTGATCGCCAACAACTCAATAATGACGACCGCCACGGCGAGAGCGGTTGCGGTTCGGAAATCGCGAATCAGATAGGGGAGCGTATGGCCGATGCCGCCGCCCATGGTCATCAAACCGCAGATGATCCCGCGCAGCAGCGGCTTGCCTCTCCCGGTCAGGCTGCCGTCGTCGGACACGGCTTCGGCAAATCCCATGGAGATGCCCGCGCCGACGCTGGCCGCGAGGCCGACCAGGAACGCGTCGTGGCTGTTTTGCGTCGCGAATGCCGCCGCGAAGACAGGAGCCAAAGTCGAAACCGAGCCGTCCATCAGGCCGGTCAACCCCGGTTGAATAATCTGCAAAACAAACATGCGATGGCTTGCCGCCTCTTCCTCCGCCTGAATATCCGGCGTGAGGCGTTCCTGTTCGATGCTCTCCGCCATCGTGACGTGTTTGCGCTCCGCTTCAGCCAGATCGTCGAGGAGTTTGCGCGTGGAGGCGTCGGTGACGCTTTGGGCCGCGCGCTCGTAGAATTGGATGGTCTCCATCTCCATGATCTCGGCCTGCCGCCGCACCGTCTTGATTCCCAGCGGACGCACCAGCCAGATCGGTCGCCGGTTTACAAAACCCCGCACGTCTTCCCGCCGGATGAGCGGGATGTGATCGCCGAATCGGCGGCGGTATTCATCGGTCAAAAAGCGTCGGTGCGCGCCCTCCTCGACGGCCATGGATTCGAAGATTTTAGCCGTGGTGGGGAAGTCGGCTTGCAGGCCGTGGGCGAAATCGCTGTAAATCCGGCCATCGGTCTCCTCCAGGGAGATTGCCAGAGCCAGCATTTCCTGTTCGGTCAGGTCTTTGAAGTTTTTGGTCATAAGGAAAGGGTTCTTTTGCATTCTGCGCAACCCCGGGGCGCTGCGCGATAAAATTATTGCTTTCCCGAGGGGGCTGATTTGCCTCCTGAACGGGTTATTTTACGTTTTCCGCAAATTTGCGGGTTGCAGAAAGCCCTGCGACACTTTGTAATCTCCCGCCCCGCTTGCGGCCCTTTTTTATTTAAACCATCCTGAAATTACTCATGAACGTCCAACTCGAGAACCTGCCGAATTGCATCACCACGATGCGCGTCGAAGTGCCCGCCGAAAAAGTTTCCACCTCCCGCGAGGCCATCGTCCGCGAATATGCGCAACACGCCAAGCTGCCTGGCTTCCGTCCCGGCAAAGCGCCCCGCGCGGTCGTGGAGACGAAGTATAAGAAGGAGATTGCAGAGGAACTTCGCAGTCGGCTGATCTCGGACTCCTGCCGCGCCGCGATTGTCGAGAACAAGCTGCGCGTGCTGAACATCTCCAACGTCGAAGACGTGGAATTTGCGCCCGACCAGACCCTGCGCTTTACGGCCACGGTTGTAACCACTCCCCAATTTGAGCTTCCCGAATACAAAGGGATTAAAATTGAAGTTCCCGCCTCCGAGGTGGCTGAGAAGGACATCGACGAGGGGATCGAACGGCTGCGCGATCAGGCCGCTGATTTTGTGGACGTGACGGACTGCGCGCTGGCGATGGACGACTTCGCGGTTGTGACCTACGCGGGCACCATCGACGGCAAACCAGCGGATGAGGTGGTTCCCGCCGCCAAGGTTCTGGCTTCCAACACCGATTTTTGGATCAAACTGACGGCAGACACCTTCCTGCCGGGGTTCAGCGAAAAGATCGTGGGGGCGGCAGTGGGCGAAACGCGCGAGTTCGACCTCACGGTGCCCGCGGATTTCCCGGTGGCCGATCTCGCCTCCAAAACGATTCACTACAGCGTGACCCTCAACACGATTAAATCGAAGGTCATGCCGGAACTCGACGACGCCTTTGCCGCCACGGTGGCTCCCGGCAAGACCCTGGCGGAATTGCGCGAACTCATCCGCGGAGAAATCACCCGCCAGAAGTCGGCCGAGCAGGAGAACGAAAAGCGCGGCCAGATCATGAAGCAGCTTCTTGCCAAGGTGGAGTGCGAACTGCCCGAGGGGATGGTCGCCAACGAGACCCAGCGCATCCTCGCCGATGTCATCCGCGAAAACCAAAATCGCGGCGTTACCGA
>Ga0316219_1004563_pt1 | contig 10339 bp, 9 predicted proteins | sample TBH18003PmetaG_FD_203635 | JGI IMG/M metagenome (GOLD analysis project Ga0316219, IMG submission 203635) | Freshwater microbial communities from Trout Bog Lake, Wisconsin, USA - TBH18003P | ecosystem: Environmental > Aquatic > Freshwater > Lake > Hypolimnion/Profundal zone | place: USA: Wisconsin... | reverse complement strand
GTCTCCGAGACGATCCGCGAAATCCGTGCCAAGGTTTACGGCGCGCTGGCGGGGTCGGGAGACCCCGCCCTACATCACTTCTTCTTGTAAACCGTCGCCGGGTCGAAGACGCGACGGGCGGTCAGCTCGAGCTTGAGCGACGCGGCGTCGCCGGCCTTCGCGCCGGGCGCGAGCTTGCGATAGAAGCAGGAAGGGTAGCCGTTGTGGCAGGCGGCGCCGCCGACGTTCTCGACCTTGAGCAGGAGGACGTCCTGGTCGCAGTCCACGCGCAGTTCCTTCACGAGTTGCGCATTGCCGGACTCCTCGCCCTTGATCCAAAGCTTATTGCGCGAGCGGCTCCAGTAGGTCGCCTTGCCGCTCGACAGCGTGTGCGCCAGCGCCTCCGCGTTCATGAACGCGAACATCAGGACCTCGTTCGTGACGTGGTCCGTGGTGATGCAGGGAATCAGCCCGTCGGGGCCAAACTTCGGCTGCAGCGTGGCGCCGAGCTCGATCTCGGCCGTGGTGGTGCGGGCGGGGAAGACAAACGTGCTCATGGGAAGAACAGAATTAACCCGGCAATCGACCGAAAGGAAATGCTGTTTTTAGCGAGTCCCATCGCTCCACGCACTTCATGCCCTGATCCTTTTTACCACGGATAACACTTGGGAACACGGATCAGAAATGCCTCTGAGAACCACGATTCCACGATCACCTGTGTGATCCGCGAGAACCTCATCGAGGACCGGCGCAGGGTTGGGGTTGATCCGTGTTCCTAGGTGTTATCCGTGGTAAATATTCCGGTCAGGAAGATCCCGCCAGCTTCCGGAGGTAGTCGTAGCTGTAGAGGCCCGTGCTGTGGCCGTCGCTGAAGCGGAACTGGATCGCGTAGTTTCCGACCTGGTTCCAGCTCAACACGGACACGCCGGCGAAATTCTTCGGGCCGTCGCCGCCGTATTTTTGCCCAAAAATATCCCGCTCACCCTGCGTCTCGGCGCTGGGCGACGCGGCGCGGAGCTTCTCGGCCGTGAAATAGCTTTCCGCGCCGTCGTCCCAGACGATGGCCACTTCGGAACCGATGAGTTGGATGTTGGTGGGAGCGTGCATGGAGAAAGTTGTAGGTCGGGGTTTACCCCCGATGTCTGCCGGGTTTGGCTCCCGCGTAAAGCCCGGCGTGCATTCCACGCCTGCAACAAGCGGCTGACTGGCGCATGCCCCGAGGAGAACCGACCTCCCGGTCCGTTGCGCGGAAACGGACCGGGAGGTCCGTTCTCCGGCAAACAGGCGGCCTAAACGGGCCAAAAGAACAGCAAATTAGCCCGCACCCGCGTTGCCAAGGGCGGTCTATCGGGCCACTTTGGGCCCCGATATGAGCACCCACCGCCACTCTCCGCTGCCGCATATCGTGGTCATTGGCGCTGGCTTTGGTGGCCTCGAGTTTTGCCGCCATTTCCCCGCGAAGCTGGCCCATATCACGCTCATTGACCGGCAGAATCACCATCTTTTTCAACCGCTGCTTTACCAGGTGGCGGCTGCGGGCCTTTCCGCGGTCGACATTGCCCAGCCGGTGCGCGCGATCTTCGGTGCCCGGCCCAACTTCGACGTCATCATGGCCGAGGTCACGGGCATCGACCTCGCGGCCCGGCGGGTGCGGCACGCGTATGGCGAACTCACGTACAACTACCTCGTCGTGGCGGCCGGCAGCTTGACCAGCTATTTCGGGCATCCGGAGTGGGAGCAATTTGCCCCGGGGCTGAAGACGCTCGACGACGCGCTCTTCATTCGCCGGCGGATCCTGCTGGCATTCGAGCGGGCCGAAATCGAGACCGATGCGGTGAAGCGCGACGCGGCGATGACCATCGTTGTGGTCGGCGGCGGCCCGACGGGCGTGGAGCTCGTGGGCACCTTCGCCGAGCTTTCGCGAACCGTGCTCGTGCGTGACTTCGACCACATCGATCCGTCGAAGGCGCGCGTGATCCTCCTCGAAGGCAGCCCGCGTGTCCTGGCGGTTTATCCCCCGGATCTCTCGGCCAGCGCCCAGCGCCAGCTGGAACATCTCGGCGTCGAGGTGCGCACCAACACGCGCGTCGAGTCCATCAGCGAAGGCGTGGTGATCGCCGGCGGGCAGAGCATCCGCTCCGACAACATCGTCTGGGGCGCGGGCGTTGCGGCGGTGCCGCTGGCCCAGCAGCTCGGGACGGAGACCGACCGGGCCGGCCGCGTGAAGGTGCTGCCCGACCTGAGTGTGCCCGGCCACCCGGAGGTATTTGCGATCGGCGATATTTCCACGCTGGTCGACGCGAAGGGCGTCACCGTGCCGGGCATCGCGCCCGGCGCGATGCAGGAGGGAGTGCACGTGGCAAAACTGCTCGCTCGGGAGCTCCGCGGGGAGAAATTTTCACCGGCGGGTCGGGCGGCGTTTGCCTACTTCGACAAGGGGACGATGGCGACGATTGGGCGCTCGGCCGCCGTGGCGCAGATTGGCAAGTTTCACTTCAGCGGCTTCCCCGCATGGATCGCGTGGCTCGGCGTCCATCTGCTGTTTCTCGTCAGCTTCCGCAGCAAGCTATCGGTGCTGATCCAGTGGACCTACTCGTATTTCACCTACAAGCGCGGCGCGCGCGTGATCACTGGCGCGATGGGCAGCCCGCCATCGCACTCGGCGTGACGGGCGCCTTTCGTGGTTAAAAAACAGATCGAGCAGACGAACCGCTCACGACGGTGCGTAGGTGTAGTAGCCGTCGGCCACGGGCCGGGGGTTTTCCTGCCACCAGCGTTTTAGCACCCAGGTTTCGACCCTGGCCTCGACGTCCTCGGGCAGGTTGGCGTGGACCGCAAACTGCAGCGGCTGGTGCGCCCACTCGGGATTCAGTCGGGCGCGCCAGGTCAGCCACGAGCAGCCAAACGACTGCGTGTTGCCGTGCTGGCGGCCATCGGGCATCGGCGCGAGGATGAGCTTGTGCGCGCCCACGCGCGCGAGCACCTGGGTGATTTGGACGACGGTCGGGGCATACTTCCATTCCGCGTCGCCCTTGCGCAGCCGCAGGACGATCGCGAGGATCGGCTGGTCGCCGTCGAGCGCCGGCAGGGTGGTGGCATAGGTGCGCGTCTGCTTGATGAGCTTCTTTTCGGCGAACTGCGCGGCGTCGGCGAAGTTCACGTCCAGCCAAGGATCCGCCGGCACGGCGGCCAGCGGCTGCGCGATGCCAAGCGCGGCGGCTTGGGCGTCAGTAATCGCGCGCCGAGGCAGGCGGGCGCCGGTGCGCACCGCTGGAGTGATCTCCAACATCAGCGTTTCAAAGGGCCGGAGCCGCAGGTCCAGTGCGTCGCCAAGCTTGTGCGGTTTTCCGTCGGGTCGACGCAGTTGCTGGCGCTCCGGGAAATGCGCGACCACCTGCACGGGTGTGCCGGGCTTGCCGTCGAGGCCGAGGGACGCGTCCAGCCGCAGCGCGAGCGGGCGCGACGCGAAGTGGGCGTTGGTGACAAATATGAAGCCGTGGGACGCGCGGCCGTGGGCATAGCCGTAAACGTCGTTGCGGAACGGATCGCCGCCGACGAGCCGGCGGTGCGTGAACAGCGCGGCGTTCTTCCGGGCGAGCGCGGTGATGTCGGCGAGGAACTTGACGTCCTCGTCGTTCAAGTGGCGCAGGTTGCCCCAGAGGTTGGGGAAGAGCTGGCTGCCGCGACCGAGGTCCATGACGAGGCTCTCGCGCCAGCGCTCGCCGCCCATGAAATTGCCCCAGCGGGAATCGGAGAGCCAGACGCCGAGGCTGTCCTTCATCCGCGGCGGGACGTTGCGGGCGTGGTGGGCATTCTGGTCCTGCGCGAGCGTGACGGAGTCGCGGTAGTACAGCGTGGGAGTCGAACTCGTGCCGGAGCCCTCCATGAAAAGCCCCGACTCGAAAATCATGTCGCCGTGGAGCACCCAAAACGGCGAGCGGAGGCCCCAATACCAGATGATGAAAATGTCGGGCGTAATGGCCCGGGCGCGCCGCGCGAGGTCGATCAGCCACTCGTGCATCGCTTCGGTCGAATACTTGCCGGGCAGGTGGCCGTGCGCGGGGTCGTCGCAGTTGTAGTTCCCGCCGTCGAATTTCAGCAGGCGGACGCCGCTGTGCTTCACATGGTGCAGCACGGCCTTCTGGAGGATCGATTGGTAGTTCTTCTCGCCGACGCAAAAAGTCAGGCCGTCGGCGCCGAGGTGAAATCCCTCGCGGTAGCGCTGAGCGGGCGGCACGCCGCCGGGGAAGGCGCCCGGGTAATCCCAACAGGACTGCAAGCCCCAGCTCGTGGCGAACCAGAGCCCGAATTTCAAATGCAGTGAGCGGATGCGCTTGAGCACCTCATCGGGCCCGTGTGGGAAGGCATTCGACCGAAACCGCGTGAGATCGGACGAGTAGTCCACCCAGCCCGTATCGAGCGAAAAACAGTCGAGATGCACGCCGCGTTTTTGGAGTTCGCTGATATGCCCGAGCACGTCGAGCGTCTCCTCGTCGTCGAGCGTAGGACAGGCGCCCCACTGGTTGTTGATGCCGAAGGGCGTGTAGATACCCAACATTCCGGGGCGGGGCCGGCTCTTGCCCTCGATGTAGGCGAGGAAATGCGCGCGGGCCTCGCCAGCGGGAGCCACGCTGACGAGCGACGTATGGCTGCGGAATTTCGCGCCGGGCGCCAAGCGCCGGCCGGGATGATGACCCACCTGCACGCGCCCGCCGCTAGCGCGATTGTCGCCGGATGGATGCTCCATCGCGGCGAACGCACTGTCCTCGAGAAAAACCGGCTGGCCCAAACCGCCCTCGGTGGCGGCGCCAGAAATCGAAAAATCGTCGAGCTCCACGTCGAGCAGCAGCAGGTCGCGGCCCGTCGTGTTGGTGAACTCGATCCACTTACGCCGAGTGGGACCGTCGAGCTGCACGTGCAGCGTGACGTCCAGTCCCGCGTTGGCGCTGTGCAGCGTGAAGGCGGCGCGGGTGCGTCCCGTGGCCCGCGCGGCGCGGACCGTGAAATCATCGATTCGCGCCAAGGGTTCCGCGATGCGGTCGGGTGCGGCGGAAAGCACCAGCGTGAGTTCGCTCACGCGGGTGAGCATCCAGCCGCGGTCTGCCAGCTTGTTTTCCAGGAGCACGGAAACCAGGCGACCGTCCGCCCAACGGAAGGCCCAGCCGAGTTCCTGGGTGGCGAGCGTGAGTTCCGGGGAATCCTTGGTGAGCGGGTGGGGTTTCATGGGTGGTGGAACTATCAGCGGGAAATTGTAGCCACGAGCGTGAGCGAGTGGACGAATCTCCACTCGCTCACGCTCGAAGCTACCAAACGGGATGGGCGGCGAGAGGCGCGCTTGGCGGTGAAGACTAGCTGTTCTCCAGCACCAGCACCCAGTCGTGAGCGTGGCCGGCGGGCGGCTCGACCCGCAGCTGGCCCGAGGGGTTGGCAGTCTCGGAAACGTTCTTCCCTTTCCGGCCGGTGACAGGGTCAAAGATCGACGCGGCATACTTGGCGCCGGGCTTGAGCGCCTTGACCACGACAGGCTCGTGATAGGGCACATACGTCACGCGCGTCTGCGCCGTCCCGGCGGTCTGCGGGCCGTGGAGGTTCATGTCGGTGGCGGTGAACCCGCCCCACGGCTGGTCGCCCTGCTGGCCGATCACCTGCGCGGCGGGCCACGGCGTGTCGTCGTAGTTGCGCGTGTCCCAGCCGGCGATTTTCGATTTGAACACCTTCCAAGTGCCGTCGCTCACCACGCGCAGCTTGCTGCCGTCGGTGAAGCGCACCTCCAGGCAGGCCAGCAGGGCGGGGGTCGGGTCGCCCGCGGCGGGCCGGAACTCGGTCCAGAGCGTGAGCGTGTTGCGGCCCGGCTTGAGGAAGCTGGCGCGGTCGTTGAACTGCGGGGCGGTGTGCCAGTCCCAGGCCTGGCCCGCATGGACGCCGTTCAGCTGCGCTTCACAATGGTGCATGCCAGCGAAGCGCAGGCGGGCGTCCGCGATCTTCTTGCCCGCGGGCAGCTCAAACGTTTTGCGGAAATAGCGGCGGTAGTTGGGCGCGTCTTTTGCGGTGACGTCCTCGCGCGCAGACCAGATCCACTGCGCGCCGTCGAGCGGCATCGCGACATCGCCTGCGTAGGCGGCCCACTCGGGGTGGGGCTCAAACTTGCTCCAGTCGTAGCGCGCGAGCAGGGCCTTGCCATGGCCGCATTCGGCCGAGCCGGGATAGTTCATGGCCTCGATCCAAGGCGTGTTGCCGTAGTTGCCGCCGTGGGGCGACGAGCCGTGCGGGATGCCGGGCTGGTTGCACTGCCAGATGCCGTTGCCGCCGTAGGTGTGGCCCATCGCGCCGTTGAGCACGCAGGACCAGAAGGCCCGGCGCGGCCAGGGTGACGGGATGACGCCGCCCAGATTTTCGTAACAGGGCTCACCGTTGAGCACGGGCATCCGGGGCGTCGCGGCGTAGGTCTCGCGCACGGCGGCGACGGCGTTCGTGACGGACTCGTTCTGCGCGTGCATGACCTGGAGCATGTCGAAATCGAGCAATGTCTCGTCATCCGTGGCGTTGCGCGCAGTGTAGCGCTTGATCGCCGTCGGGTGGATCGTGACCGGCCGGTTGAACGGGTCGGTGGCGTGGACGTAGCGCATCAGCCGGGTCCAACCGGTGACGGCCTTGCGGTCGTCGTACGGGAAATTCGGCACGAGATACCACGGCAGGTTGGCCTCGCCCGCGGTGCACCACGTGACCGGCCAGGCGGCGTAGCGCGCGATGAGGTAGCGCCAGTGGGCTTTCAGCTGGTCCTCCGTCATCCACGCGATGAAGTAGCCCCAGGCGCCGACGATGCAGGGTGTGATGCCGTTGGCGACGAGGTGGGCGAGCTTCCGGTCGGTGGCGTCAAAATATTCCGGGCGGATGTGCGAGTAGCCTTCCTCCCAGGGAAAGCCGCCCTCGCCCGCGCCGCGCGGGTCGAACGCATACATGTCGGGATAAAGGCCGGCGATGATCTGCACGACGTTGTAGCCCTTCTTCACGCGGTTGGCGGTGAGCGTCTTGAAGCCCTGCGGCCACCGGAGCCGCGCACTGAGGCCCATCCACCACGTGTCACCGAGCCAGAAGAACGGCGTGCCGTCGGTGTGCTCGAAGTGACGCTTGTCGGCGGCGACCTGGATGGGGCCGTGGAGGTAAAGCGGATTCTTGCCGGAGTAAGGCGCGATGGTGACCTCGCCGCTGACGCCGTGCAGCCCGGCGTCGTTCCCCGGGGGACAATCGGTGCGGAAGCGATGCACGCCGGTGCGCGGCGATGCGTAGCGGACCTTCCACGTCTTGCCGCCCGCCCAGAACGCGGGCACGCGGAATTCCTGGCCGGCGGGATCGGTGAAGATCACGTCGAGCACCACCTCGTTGAACGGATCCGCGTAGTTCCGCTGCGCGGTGAATGCGCGCTCCACCGGCGTGTTGGCCGGGGTGGGCCGCGGCGCCTTGGCTTTCGGCGCGCGGGATTGCTTGGCGGGGGCGGGGCGGGGCTTTGGCTTCATTGGGAAATTTTTTAACCACGGATAACACTTAGGAACACGGATCAGAGGGATCGATCCGTGGGCTTGGGGGTGTTTTCCGTGGTTGAAATTCAGGAGTCACTCTTCTGCAGCACGGACTGCAGTTTCCGGAGCTTGGGTTTGATGACGGCGGTGCAGTAGGCGCGCTCGGGGTGCTGGGCGAAGTAGTTCTGGTGGTACGGTTCCGCGCGCCAGAATTTCACCAGCGGCGCGATTTCCGTCGTGATCGGTGCGGCCAGCGCCGCCTGCTCGGCCGCGCGGGACTTTTCCGCCACGAGTTTTTGCGCCTCGTTCGCGTAGAAAACAACCGAGCGGTAGCGCGTGCCGCGATCCTCGCCCTGACCGTCAGACTGCGTGGGATCGTGCAGCTGCCAGAAAAACCCGAGCACGCCCTCGAGGGGAATTCGCGTCGGGTCGAATTCAACTTCCACCACTTCGGCGTGGTCCGTCTGGTCGGTGTAAACCTGCTCGTAGGACGGATTATCCACCTTGCCGCCCGCGTAGCCGCAGGTCACGTGGACCACGCCAGTCAGGAGTTGGAAGGACGCGTCGAGGCACCAAAAGCAGCCGCCGCCGAGGACGATCGAGCTGGATTTGGCGGGGAGGGACATGGCGCGTTTTCAGACGGCAAGTGACTGCAGGTCGGAGTGCGACAGGAAAAGCTGAACGACTTTATCCAAGCCCGTGGCGTCGGTGGCGTCGAAGCGCGCCAGGGACGGGCTGTCCACGTCGAGCACCCCGATCAGCCGTTCCGCCGCGACCAGTGGCACCACGATCTCAGAGCGGGAAGCGTGGTCGCACGCGACATGGCCGGGAAATTTTTCGACATCGGGCACGACGACGGTCGCGCGCTTTTGCGCTGCGGTGCCGCACACGCCGCGGCCCAGCTGGAGCCGCACGCAGGCGACCTTGCCCTGGAATGGCCCGAGGACGAGTTCGCCGCCGCGCAGAAAATAAAAGCCCGCCCAGTTCACGTCACCGAGTCCCGCAAAGAGCAGGGCGGCGGTGTTCGCCGCGTTCGCCAGGCCGTCGCGCTCGCCGGTCAGCAGGCCCTCGAGCTGGGTCGTCAGCTCGCGATAAACTTCCGACTTCGAAAGTCCGGCCGTGGATTTGACTTCGAACATGCGTGAAAGGGGACGGTGTAATTTTGCGTGCAGGACAGGCGAGAGAATTCCCGGAATTTTTCCCGCGAATCACGCGAATCGCCGCGAATCCGGACCGGAATTCGGAGTCTTTGCCACAACAAGGCACACGTTTCCGGGGCTACTGCGGAGTCTCCATCGCGCCTATTGGCGAACGGGGGATGGGATTCGAAGCCGCTGCGACCTCGGGCCTTTTTGTGGCCAAACTTCCGGCTTAGATTGAATTCGCGCCGATTTGCGTGATTCGCGGGCGCTCCGCCGTTATCGCGCCGCGTTTGCGAAATGTAACAAACCGCCGGTTTGGGAATAAGATGTGAACAAAAAATCGCGCTTTTCTGCGGGTCTTAGCTTGACGGTTGTGGGGTAAAATGGGTTGAAATGGGTCGTTGTGGGGCGAATGGCGTCCCGCGACCCACATGGCACACCCCGGCAAAGCTTTTTATACCGGCCTTTTCAGGCACTCCCTCGATGACAAGAACCGTCTGACGGTTCCGTCGTCGTGGCGGTATGCGCACGAGGAAGCGGACACGTTTCTCGCGACGCCGCACCCGGACGGTTACATCGCGGTGCTGCCACCCGCCGAGGTGGAGAAGCTCCATGCGAAGATCGCCACGATGGCGTTGAGCGACGGGGCGGGGCAGGATTTTGTCGCGCGGTTCTTCGCGCAGACGCAGTCGTTCTCGTTCGACAAGGCCGGGCGCATCAGCCTCGACGAGACGTTGATCGCGCACGCGGGCATCAAGCGGGACGCGGTGCTGGTGGGTTCGCTGACGAAGTTCAACATCTACGCTCCGGCCCGGTGGGGCAAAGTGGAGGACCGGACGGCCGGCGAGAACTTCGGCGACCTGATGCGCCGGATCGGAATTTGAGCCATGAAAAATTCCGCGAAAGCCAAGGTTTCCGCAGTGCGCAAGTCACTGCGTGAGGTCGCCGCCGCGTTCACGCTGCGGCCGGCCTATCCGGCCTGGATCGATGCCGACTCGGGCCTGTCGTTCACTGCCACCGTCGTCACCCCGCGCGTGCGCGACAGTCTCATCCTCCGTCTCGTCACCCCCGCTAAGCCCCATTCGCCGAGGAACGCCTCCTATGCGCACGGCGCCCGTTGACGATTCCGCCGCGATCATGACGCCCGGCCACCAGCCCGTCCTGCTGCGCGAGGTGCTGGAGTTCATGGCCCCGGCCCCCGGCGGCCGCTACCTCGACGCGACCTTCGGCGGCGGCGGTCACACGCGCGCGCTGCTCGCGTCCGCCCCGGGCGGGCACGTCGTGGCCTTTGACCGCGATCCGGAGGCCCAGCCCCGCGCTGCGGCGCTGGCGGCGGAGTTTCCCGGGCAGCTCGAGTTGATCGACCAGGATTTCGGCCGGCTCGGCGAGCTGGCGCAGGCGGAGTTTGACGGCGTGCTGTTCGATTTGGGCGTTTCGTCGTTCCAACTCGACGACACCGCCCGCGGCTTTTCCTTCCGGCACGACGCGCCGGCCGACATGCGCATGGACACCCGCACCGGGGTGCCGGCCAGCCGCTGGCTGGAAACGGCGACGGAGGAGATGCTGGTGCGCGCGATCCGTGATTTTGGCGAAGAGTCCCACTGGCGCCGCGTGGTCCGAGCACTGCTGGCGGCCCGCGGTACGGGTGCGCTCGCCCGGACGGCGTCACTGGCTGACGTGATCGCGGAGGCGATTCCCGCC
>Ga0316219_1004557_pt1 | contig 10350 bp, 12 predicted proteins | sample TBH18003PmetaG_FD_203635 | JGI IMG/M metagenome (GOLD analysis project Ga0316219, IMG submission 203635) | Freshwater microbial communities from Trout Bog Lake, Wisconsin, USA - TBH18003P | ecosystem: Environmental > Aquatic > Freshwater > Lake > Hypolimnion/Profundal zone | place: USA... | reverse complement strand
GATGGCACAGTTTATGTCCAGAATTTATACGCCCTAAATGCTACAACCGGTTCAAAACTCTGGGAATATCCCATAGGGAGTAATTACGGTGGTTGTTGTAGTCCTTATCTTTGGGCAAGACCCGTAGTGGCGAACGGAATCGTCTACTCGGGAGGCGAACTTGGAAAGGTGTACGCCTTTGATGCGGCCACCGGCAAGAAACTCTGGGACTATTCATCACAAATGGGGTATCCATCCTGGTCAAGCCCTGCTGTGGCGAACGGAATCGTCTATTTCGGAAGCATTGCTGGGAAGGTATATGCCTTTGACGCATTAACCGGAGCAAAACTTTGGGATGCAGAGGGTTCTGTATCTACACCCGCCATTGCGGATGGTGTTATTTATGGGTGGGATGGGACCACGATCAACGCCCTCGATGCGATGACCGGTGCGAAACTCTGGGAGTATACGTTCTCCGATTTCAGTGGGGAAAGGCTAGTTTCAACCCCAGTGGTGGCGGATGATATCGTCTATTTCGGAGCGGAACCTGCAACTGCCTTTGGAGAGATAGATGGGATTGGCAAGCTGGTTGCTATTGGACATAACATATCGGCACCAAGCATTACGCCGACTCCTTCCCCTGAAACTAGACACCTCACAGATCCATCACTTCTTGGAACCTGGTACCTCGGAGATGTGGAATTGAACCAAAGGCCAGGTGCAGGGGGGAATGCACCAGGTTTTTTATTTAACACACATTACATTCTGACATTTGATGATCAGGGAATTATTTCAGGTTTCTCAGGATGTAATAACTTTACCGGGCATTTCACACTGACGGGTCAGAAACTGATTGACGGTTCAAAAGGGATAACTATAGGCCCACTTATCTCAACACAAAAAATTTGTATGGATAAGGGAAATGACGAAACACTCTTTCTCCAGATATTGCAAAACGCGAATTATTATAACGCGGCCCCCAATTCCTCCGACAATAAATACGGTTCGTTCTTGCTGATTTATGATAAAAATAGAAGTCAAGTATATGATTACATGGTTTATGCAAGAACCGATTCACCCTTCACTAGTGGTTGATGGGAAATTCAAATTTTTAGGCTGAAAATTATCAATTTCCTCAGAAAGCAAATTTAGTGTAATCTCCCTGGCTTTATCAAAACCATAATTTTTGTATATTGCTCCAATAAAGGCCTCAAAAACATCAGCAATGATATTAGCGGTTAAGTCGGTTCCTTTCCCTAAATTTATCAGATTCTCCGGGAATAGATTGATTTTTTGAATGGTGTTTGCTAAATTTTCGTTTTTCACAAATTCAATTTTTTTGGACATTTCACCAACGGAATAATTTTCATGGTTATCAAAGAGATAATTTGCAACAACAAGATTGAGAACTCGATCTCCTAAAAACTCAAGTCTTTCATATGATGTTGTTTCACCATGCAATGAGCGATGAGTGAATGCCAGTTCAAACAACCTAAGAGACTCCTCCGTAGGTTGAAAAAGACCAATTCTTGGTGTATTTAAAAAATGTTTGATATTTTCAAGATGTTTTTCGGAGGTTTCCATAACTGAAATAATGTTTAATTAAAAGAAAAAACATCCCATAAAATGGGCAAGAATATTTTATAATCTTAAATGAACTAAATCGTGGTTGCAAAATTGAACCCTTGCTATTTTTTCGCTCGCACCACTGCCGAGGCCATCGGGCCTCGTCTCCGAGGTGCTCCCTTGTTTAATGGTTGACTGGATATAGGGAGACGGGCATCATGTTCGCTCCCTCGGGTCCTCACTTCACTTCGTTCCGCTCCGGGCCTCCTCCGCTCACTTCATGCCCTGGTTCATCTGACTATACCGGGGTGATACCGACGGCCAAGACTTCGTCGCGATGCTCCTCGTCATCGCCTGCTCCCTCACGCTCCGGGCCACATGGCTGATGCCATCGGTCCCGTTCGCTGTGTTCTGTTAAAGTGCAGACGCTCCGTGACTCCCTCGCTTCGCTCGGTCGGGCCGCTTGGCCCACGATTATCAAAAATTAATATCGGCTGCTTATCGTTTCACTTGCAGCCTGAACGGAAGGAGGGAGCACAGACCCGGTTGATACCGTGTCACCTCCGAGTGCTCCCACCGCCCTCCGATGAATTAGGATATGGTCTGGACGGGGAATGCAGACAGGGCGGGAAGGCAGCCCGGTTACGGTCTGCATCAGCAGGCCGTCGGAGCTGCTGGGTGGGCGTGGTCAGGCAAACGAGATCCCTGAACAACCACCCGTAGGGGTGGCGCTCGATGGCCGGGCCATCAGGACCGGACCGTGCGACGCCCCGCAGGGAAAAATTTGTCCTGGTCGATAATCTGATAAGAAAAGGGAAGCAATAGATTAACCGACCGTAGCCGGTTAATATGCGTTTGTGGCACTTCGACCGGCTGCGGTTATTTGTTCCTGTTCTCCCGGATAAATTCCATAAAGTCCTCTTCACTGACCCGCCACTCTATACCGATTTTTATAGCTCCAAGCCGCTTTTTTAAAATCAATGTCCTGACTGTCTGGACATGGAGATGCAGCATGGCGGCCACTTCCTCTGTCGTATAAAATTTATGAGGTGGGGGTTGAGCCACTTTATCCATTAGTACTCAGTCCTCCTCAGGAAGCATAACAGTTATGACGGGTTCATAGTCATCACCGGGTCCGCAGATTGCTTTGAGTTCGACGGTTTCGCCGCTTCTATGGTTTATAATCCCGGTTGCCCTGGCTCGCTTCTGCAGTAGCTCAAAAACCACACGGAATATGATAACACTGCTGCCCCGGGATTTATTCGCAGCCATTCGTAACATCCAGAGCAGGTCCCAGAGTCTGCCGGTCAGGTCCTGGTCGGGCATCTCGGGAAGATATGAGGGTTCGATGTACTGATACCAGGCTGCCCGGGTGAGTGCGACCGGTACCGAGATCCCGGCCTGCCGGGTAAGGTCCCGGGGTGCTGCAATCAATTCGCCATCGTTCAGGGCATCGTCCCGGGTGTATCTGCTGATGATGTCCTCCTCGGTCCAGAATGGAGAAGGGGTTGAGGTTGTCATACCCGACCACCCCGGAGACGTGGTTTCCCGTTAGTAAACCCAGGCCGGATAATAATATCGTGAGAGGACACTTTCGACCACATCCAGCCCATATTATGATTGTGTGCATAAACAGCAGCAAAATCAACTGCAGCACTATGATCGATGCACTCGGCGATGAGCTGGGGACCAACACCTCGATTGACAAAAATTTTGTATTCCATCATTACACCTCCGCGTGATGGCCGCAGGCCGGACAGTTGTATCCCGCGAGATAGTACACGGATCCATTCCGCTCCTTTTCACCCTGGTATTCGATGCCGATCATGTGATGTTCAGGAGGGACTATCTCACCGCAACTTTCGCACCGCTCCAGGTCATCGGGAATATCCCCTAATACTTTTGAAATATTCCTGTTTTTCTGGATGCAAAACTGGCAGATACCTTGTCCTTCTGTGAATATCCACGGGCAACGGGGGCATTCCTGATGTTCCCGCCGGAGCCGTAATGAGGAAATATTCTTTTTAATCCGGGCAAACAGAAGGGAGAGGGAGGTCATACCCTCGCCTCCTCTGCATGGTCCCGGTCCCACTGTTTGGAAAACTCTGCAATGGCCTGAACCCTTGAACGGTTTGCCTCGACCACTTTCAGGAGATCTTCGAATTCTCCTGCACATTTGCCACCGCAAACCCGGCAACGGAAACAGTGTTCGTAATATTCGTCCTCGATGATGTCGAGGTCCTCCAACCTGCAGCACATTTCAGGCCACCCCGTATACTTTCGCGATTTCTTCAGCCTGGCATCGCAGGTCCTGAGCTTCATAGCTCAGGAGATCGGATTGTTTCTGCAGGCTGGCCGCTTCATCGCGCAGGGAAGAGATCATTAGTCCGGCGCTTACCGGGACTTTCTTCATGCCGGCACCGCCTGGGGTGCTGCCTGCTCTGATACCTGGGTGATGGATTCCCATGTGATTGTGGAAATGTTCGCAAATTTCCGTGAGCCTGCGATCGCTGCCCGGATATGTGAGAGCGGGGAGATATATCGCCTGCCGTGTATGTCGTACATGACCGCCCGGCCGGACGCGTTGATCCATGCCTGCCCTGCTTCTGTGGGTTCACCTGACCCGGACCAGACCGGGGTCATGTCCCAGACGGTAACCCGTGCCAGGTCCCCGGTGAGCCGGGAAACATCGGAACGGGCTATCGCAGCCTGTATGATTTTCACATCTATTCTCAACATGCCGCCGGACAGTTTCACGGTCCCGACGTGCTGGATTTTGGCAAAAAGCGTTTGTGGCACTTCATTTCACCACATATACTATTAGCGGGTGATGTTATAAGACAGCGCCATGTGCGGTGTGAAAGTGAATCGCATTATATCGTAGCGTATAGTGTTGTGATATAAAACATGCGGTCGCCCTTCGGGAAGGCCCACTGCCGGCCTCCGGCCGTCTCCGAGGGCCTTCCCTCCGGGTATGTTGTCCCGGGATCTCTGCCGCTCCTCAACACCGCGACGGTCTGCCGACCGTAAACGGGTGTTGTCGTCGCTGGTTGTTGTTGTCCTGGTGCCGGGTGAAATATTGCAGGACCCAAATATGATGTCGCTCCTCGGCACCTCGACCTCGCTCCGCTCGGTAACCGGGTGCCTCGTCGCTGGATCTGATGCTCCCCAACCCAATCCTGTTTCATCGGGCCGTCGCAGGGGGCACGGCCTCAGTCGGGCCTCGGCCACCACAAGTAGCTCGCAAGCGGTAGCGGAAAGCGGGCGATTTTGCTTACCGCGAAGGCAACGGGTCATCGGACCGGTTGCCCGCGAGAGAGCAGGCGATAACGAGGAGTTTACGACGAAGTTATGGCCGTCATTATCACCCAGGGCTATTCAGAGGGACCAGGGCATGAAGTGAGCGGAGGAGACTCGGAGCGAACATGATGCCCGACTGAAATATCTGCACACTTTCATCCCGCACGCCCCCTTCACTTATCAACCCGTACCAGAAATCCATACCACCTATCATGGATCTTGAATGGCCAGGCGATATCTGCATACCGGAACGGACAATAACCGCAATCATTGGCCCATCCAATATCCTCGAAGCGGGACTTAACAGTTGTAGCGGCACAATGCGACGTTATCCCTTCCTCTATGTTTGCAGCAATTATTCGGGAGTGCTCCCGAACCTTCACAGAACAACGTTTGAGTTTTCTGTCCGGAGAGGATTCACATCTGATCAGATTGCCACGATCATCAACGAATGTGACGCAACTTACCTCATTATCGAGCACGATCCATCGCTCTATGAAGCTGATACGAAATTGATCCCGAGTGTCATAAACCGGTTGAAAACGTTTGCCCGTAACGAAGGTACGGTGGTTGTGTATTCCCGGTATCTCGATAGATTTATGCGATCTCTTCTCCGGGCATCAGGCAGGGCATATCTCTATGCAGACTGGACAAACGTAATCAGAAATAGCCAGTTAAGGAAACAGCAAAAACGGGACGGGCCACCCCGGAGAATTGTGTCCAGGCAGGTCCGACTTGATCAAGTTAATAGACCCGAAATATCACAGAGGGATCTTGAAAGTGGACTAGCCGATCTCGTAGTAACAGAGGAATAATGGTCCTCCTGCCCTCCGCTCCATGATTTCGCCGGGCGAAATTCTTTCGCGAAGCCGAAAGGGAGCGGACAGGAGGCACCGGTGGTGTAGCCCCGCCCTTTAGGCTTGGTAGGGCGGGGATTTGGGGGTGGGTCGGTCGCAGGGGCGAATGGTGGGACCATGCAATTTGCTCGCATTAGGTAAAAAAAACAAAGTTTCTTACAATTTTCGGAGATGTTCCAACTTTAGACTGAGACAAATTATCAATGAAAAACTTTCCTCGTTTAATTTGGGTAAATATAGGGAAATCTGATAATACTGAATATAGATTTCCTAACATATTTATCGTATCAACAGGATAACAAAACACGTGAAGAGCCAATTAAATAATGAAAAATATCCCGAGGCGTCGGGTTTTCTTAACGATATCGGTGCTCATATGGCCCGGACAATAATGTTCAAAGAACTGGCCCTGCTCTTCAATGCCACAACAAAAATCAACACTATTGACGAAATCCGGAATATGGTCTATGATGAGAATATTCTTCATAAAAAGAGCATTTCTGGCAGAAAAAAGTCATTTAGTAATCTTAAAAAATTATATGGGCTTGATTCAACCATTCCACTTTATAATACGTTTAGATGGGCATGGGATATTAGCGAACAACAAGAACGGCCTTTGCTTGCCCTCCTCTGTGCTCTTTCCCGGGATTCATCACTGAGGATTACAGCACCCTATATTCTCTCTCTTATGCCTGGAAAGATTGCGGATAAAGAAAAAATTTCGGCATTGATTGAACAAAATTATCCCAATAGGTATAGCCCGGCATTAATTGCTTCGTTAACTCGGAACCTATTGTCATCATGGGCCCAATCCGGTCATTTAAGGGGTATTGCAAAAAAAATCAGGATTAAAGCTGACGGCAATACCCCTGCGTGTGTTTTTGCACTTGCAACCGGATATCTCGCAGGGTATCGAGGACGATTACTGCTTGATACCATCTGGATGCGTTCACTTGATGCGACCGATTATGAAATTCAGGAATGTCTTTCTCGTGCCATGAAAAAAGGGTGGATCCGATATCGGGAGAGTGGGGGTATGATGGATATCAATTTCTCGGATGAAATTTTTAAGAAGGGGGGAGAAGCGTGAGTAAAATAGACGATTTGCTCGCTGCTTACAAAAAACAGGTATCACTATCATGGGCTGATTTACTTTCACCTCAGGAAAAAGTCTGGTTCTGTGTATACGACCCTTCACAGGAACGAAGGTTACGTAAACAAATCGAAGCATTTGCGATAGTGACGCAGGAATCCGGTCATACATGGCTACCGCTTGATGTCACCAATATTTTCGATGAATGGCTTGCTACCAATGAATATAGAGATGAATATTTCAAAGACCCCTCAAACCTGAAATATGTGGAAAATACTTTCCTGGATTTTTTTTCTGAAAAACTCTGTACATTGACCGAGAGGGCCGATTCATCTACTGTGATTGCAATGATTGGAATTGGCTCTTTATATGGAATTATCCGGGTGAGTAAGGTTGTGGAGCATTTTGTAAAATCTATCCCTATCCCTGGACGTTTGCTGGTTTTCTTCCCCGGAGAACGGGACGGGAAAAATTACCGGCTATTAAAAGCACGGGATGGCTGGAATTATCTAGCAACACCGATTGAGGCAGAGGAGAAGGATGAATGACACAAAAAAACGCGATAATTCTGAACCGGGAGGTATTCTATAATGATCCGACTACCTACACGCTGCCCAATGACGGGGTGGCAAAAGTCGGACCTCTTCCGGAAGATCAGAACGATAAACAGTGGATTGTTGCACGGTACGAACTTGAACATTTTGTATGTGAAGGTTCGTACCATGACGGGCTTGCTAAGATCCTGAAATCATTTCTTGATAATCTTGACCACCCATCACAACCTGCAGTCTGGGTTAGCGGTTTTTTTGGCTCCGGAAAGTCCCATCTTGTCCGTGTCCTTGAATTTTTATGGTCGGATATCCGGTTTGCTGACGGGGCAACTGCACGCGGCATCTGTAATCTTCCTGAAGATGTGACCATATCGCTCAAGGAATTATCGACTGAAGCACGTCGATCGGGGGGGATCTGGTCGGCGGCAGGCACACTTTCGAGTGGGGACTCAGATGACCCGCGGCTTGCGGTGCTCCAGGTAGTGCTCCGTTCGGCCGGGCTTCCTGATAATCTTGATATCGCACGGGTGCACCTTTGGCTTGCACAAGAAGGAATACTCGAAGAAATGCGGAGCGGCCTTCGTGCCATCAGTAAGGAGAAAGACCTCGAACTCCCCTTTGTTTCAGATCATTTTGCAAAAGTCCTACTTTCACTTCGGCCGGGTTTTGCGATATCCACAACCCAAGCAAAAGAATTTCTTGGTAGCCAATTCCGGGCGACCCGACAGATGACAACAGCAGAGCTGATGGACATTCTCAATGAGATCTTTCTCCTAAAAAGCCACACGAAAGGGAAGATGCCGCTCGTTGTCCTCGTGCTCGATGAAGTCCAGCAATATCTGACAATTGGAGAAGGAGCCAAACAACTCCTCGCGTTTCAGGAGATCATTGAAGACTGCTGTAAAAAATTCTGTGGAAAATTGCTTGTAATCGCAACCGGGCAGGAAGCACTCCAGGCGAATCTGCTCCTCCAGCGGCTCCAGGGCAGGTTCTCGCTACGGGTTTCCCTGGAGTCGAAAGATGTCGATGCCGTTCTCCACCAGACCGTGCTCCGTAAGAAGGAGACAATGAGGAAACCACTCATTCATGTGCTTGAATCGGTGAATGGGGAGATCTCCCGGCATCTCGCCGGTACAAAGATTGCCCATTCGATGGACGATGATGAGGCCCTCATTCTCGATTACCCACTTCTACCGACAAGGAAACGATTGTGGGACAAAATACTCCATTCCGTTGATACCGGTGGGATGAGTACCCAGTTGCGTACTCAGCTCCGTCTCGCGTATGAAGGTTCAAAGAGCTCTGCACTATTTCCGATTGGGACGGTCATTCCTGCAGATTTCATTTTTAACCAGCTGAACACGTACCTGATCCGGAATGGGCTGCTTGCCTCCGAGATCAATGAGATGATCCGGAAAGAGAACGACGGTACACCGGAAGGAGAACTTAAGTCCCGGATTTGTGCCCTTATTTTCCTGGTCCAGCATATCGATGAATCCTTTGGAGTTTTTGCAAATGCAGAGACGTTAGCGGACCTTCTTGTAACCGATCTTTTAAAAGGCAGCGACGACCTTCGCAAAAAGCTGCCCATTTTACTTGAAGATTTGAATACCCGCGGGGTTATCAGCGATGTTGGCAACCAGGTCTACCATATCCAGACCAAGGAGGGGAAGGTATGGGACGCGGATTACCAGACCAAGTTGTCACAATACAGGGCTGATGATTCGAAAATCATGTTCAAGCGTGATGACCTGTTTAAAAACGCTATCGAACAAAAACTTCGGGAAGTAAGTGTTGTCCAGGGCAAGAGCAAGACCCCACGGGCGGTTGACCCGACCATTTTTGGATCACAGAAACCCGTGATAGGATCGGATGTCCCAATATGGATCCGGCACGGGTGGGAAGTGCAGGAATCTGTTGTTCTGGCCGAAGCGCTGGAAGAGGGCTCCGAGAGCCCGCTTATCATGGTGTTTCTGCCTCGCAAGCACCATAATGAGATCCGGAATGAACTTGCCGGTGTGCTCGCTGCGACCGAGATCCTTCAGAGCAGACCGGTACCGACAACTGCCGAAGGGCACCAGGCAAAGAACAATATCGAAGTGAAATGCAGCAACCACCTCGGGAAGGCAAAGCAGTACCTTGCAGATATCTTCCTCAATGCCAGGATGTATCCTGGCGGAGGTACCCCTGTAGATTGTCCAGACTTGATCAGGTCTGTTCAGGAGGGTGCACAAAATTCGATTGTCAGGCTATTCCCACGATTTAACGATGCAGACTTTGTTAAATGGGACCAGGTTATTACGAAAGTGAGGGCCGATTCCAAATCTCCTTTAGAGGCAATTGGTTTTTTGAAGCCCACTGAGGAACATCCGGTTTGTCGGGAGATCATATCGCGGCTGCGATCAGGTTCGAAAACTGGTAACGAATTACGAACTATTCTTGAGGCCCCCCCGTTTGGCTGGCCAAGGGATGCTATTGACGGGGCAATCATTGCACTCTGCGCCTCAGAGCATCTGAAGGGAATGCTACAGCACAAACCGTTAGCCGGGAAAGAGATCGACCGGAAAAACTTGGGTAAGATGGCCTTTCAGACCGAAACTATTGTTCTTACAACAGATGACCGACTTGCTCTTCGGGGGCTATGTACCACACTGCAGATACCCTCTGATAGCGGCAGTGAAGCGGAGACAGCAACAAAATTGATCGTGAGTCTGCGATCACTAGCTGAAAAGTCCGGAGGCGAACCTCCAAAACCGGAACAGAATATGCCAGGTTATCTTACGGAATTGCATGCCCTTTCTGGCAATTCGTTGGTCAAGGCGGTAGTCGAACACCAGGTAGATATTAAAACGGATATCAAAGCGTGGCAGCAGACCGAAAAGCGCATTGTTGAACGGCTACCCCATTGGATGCAGCTAACGCTCCTGGTTGACCGTGCAGAAGGGCTTGGTGTGCTGGAATCAGTGGGGGAACAGTATGATGCCATCAAGGAGCACCGGAGTCT
>Ga0316219_1004556_pt1 | contig 10351 bp, 4 predicted proteins | sample TBH18003PmetaG_FD_203635 | JGI IMG/M metagenome (GOLD analysis project Ga0316219, IMG submission 203635) | Freshwater microbial communities from Trout Bog Lake, Wisconsin, USA - TBH18003P | ecosystem: Environmental > Aquatic > Freshwater > Lake > Hypolimnion/Profundal zone | place: USA: Wisconsin... | reverse complement strand
ACCGGTATAGACCTTGTTGCATCTGGAAACAACAACCTGACTGATAATACCGCAAATGGAAACGACTGGGGGCTGGTCCTCGAATCTGCAAGCAACAATAACAACCTGACCGGCACGATACTTCAAAACAATGCAGCCGGAGCGGCAATTGACAATTCGCAGGGTAATATACTGACGGGGACAACAGCCGACTCGAACACCTATGGTGGAATATATATCATTAACAATTCGATGGACAACCGTATTATCTATGGGAGTGCCAGCCGGAACAGCGGCCTCAATGGCCAGAACGGTCTCGGGATTTCGCTTGAAAATGCGATGAATAATAATATTTCCGGTGTTACCGCCAGCAATAACACGGGTTACGGGGTGTATCTTAACAGTTCATCCAGGAACACGCTTGCCAATAACACGGCAGGGAATAACCAGTATGGTATCGGGCTCGACAATTCATCGCAGAACATCCTCACCGACAACTCGGCTCCAGGAAACTATTTCGGTATTGGTATCTATTCCGGTTCAGATGGAAACACCCTTACCAACAACTCGGCGAATTCGAATATCATAGGGGTCTACCTCTACGACAGCACCGGTACTAACCTGACCATTATGACGGCGAATGATAATTCAATCGGGATATACGCGAGCTCAGCCGGCACGTCAAACATAACCGGAGGACAGGAGAATGGAAACAACTGGGGGATTTACCTGGACAATTCCACGGGTGGAAACATCACAGGTGTTTCACTGGCCGGAAACGATGTCGGTATCTCGCTTGATCATTCCGATAATAACGTGATCTTCCACAACTGGGTCAACAACAGCGGATCATACGGCGTGGACATTGTATCGTCACAGTCTAACCTCATCTACAACAATTATCTGTATAACGACTATAATGTCAATCCGGACGCCTCTTTCGGAAACACCTGGAATATCTCCAGGACATATTCACGTGAAAGTAATATCATTGGTGGTTCGTACCTTGGCGGTAATTTCTATGGCAGTCCTGATGGGTACGGGTTCTCCCAGACAACGAACTCCACCGATGGAATTGCCGATTACCCGTATAATATTAATGATGAAAATGTCGACCTTCTGCCGCTTGCAACGTATCCACCAGGTCCTTCACGCCCGGCACCAGCCCCGGCACCAGCCCCAGTACCCCCACCCGAACCATGGGAGCCGACTACCCAGCCATCCCCGGGCCTTCCATCAAATGAACCGGCAGCGATAGTAGCTGAGTCGATACCCACCTCAGCCGCACCCGGGGAAGTCGTCGGTATGGCCGTAACCATGGAAAACAACCAGGATGTATCATGGGGACCCGATGATTACGTTACCATGCAGGTCTGGATGACGGATTCGAATGGAGTGGTTGTCAGCCAGGTCGTAGATGTCCAGGTAAGTGATGGTACGACAGTCAAACCGGGTCAGAGCTACAAGTTCAACTTCAATATACAAATGCCCACGCAGGAAGGGACCAGTCAACTGAATTTCCAGCTCTGGAAATATGTCGACGGGAAGTGGGTCAAGATTGGCACAGCGATGACAAGACCGATCACGGTTGGAGGGGAAAAGGGTAAAGGAGGGCACCTGGTACCGATGAACACCAGTATGAACCTGATACCCCTGTATCTGGCCCCTGGTAACACATCGACACCCATATCACCATGTATCCCTGCAAATTACGTCGCAGGAAAACTGGATTTGGAAAATCAACAGGGTGATCCAGCAACAGGGGTCCTGAAAGAACAGGCCCGGCGTTATGCAATGATAAGTGTTAATTCAACCTCCGGTCTGGTTTATGACCTGAATATTACCCGTTATGGTTCAGGAAAATTTGATAGCGATTACCAGACAGCGACACCTCACCTGAATCTTACGAAACGGGGGAATCTCCAGTGAGACTGAAACGATACAAAGATATTCTCCTTGCACTCGTCCTGCTGATTATTATCACAACGGTATCCGTTTATGCAGCACCGCCTCATGTACCGCCACCACCACCCCCGATCCCTGCAGAGATCCCAATTCCACCGATCGCGGCACCAACTGCTGCCCCGACATCCGAACCAACACTTCCTCCCACGGTCATCCCACCAACCGCCTCACCCCCCTTACCGACGGGTATACCGACATCTGCCCCGACATCGTCATCATCATCACAGCCTGCATCTCTTCCTCCGCCACCCCCAGGTGCCCCGGAATCTTCCCCAACATCTGTTCCGACCACATCAGGCCAGATGGTTATACCGACACTTCCAACAATAAATCCTACAACAATTCCAACGAGTTATAATTCGGGATCAAGTTCCAGTGACTCATCGCCTTCCTTCAATATTGCCCCATCCGGTACTTCAGCGCCCATACCTATAGTAACGGGAACAGTGTCTCCAACCATAGTGCCGACTCAAAATCCAACATCTCTGCAGACACTTGTCATACCCACAAATACGGTTGTTCCGGCACAGACACAAGCTTCGGCAACACATGGAGCAATTGCAGGACCGGCAGCTGGGGGAGGATTTTCCAGGGTTGTTGAACCGGTAGAATCGATGGCAGCACAACAGGAACAGGAAGTTGCCCAGCCAGGGGTTGTAGAAAACCCGCAGGAACAAGATGGCCCCCCTGTTGAACCGGATTCACTTAAATCCTCTCCACAAGAAGCACAACCCAGCGGTAAGGACGCCCAGAGCGATGTATCAGGGACGTCCTCCGACGTCGGAACTTTAGATTCGTCAGGAGTACTAGATACCCTTAGGACAACGGCCCGGAATGTCACCGCAACGACCCCTGTTTCAGGCCTTGTGCCACCCCCACTTGTTCCGGCAGTTGCCGTAACCACCGGGATGGCAGTAGCCCTTATTGGGAACATGTTCTGGGCAAACCTCGACAAAGTCTTCGCTTCAAAGATATTCCAGTTTTTCCGCGATTTCATGGGAGAAAACGTACTCCAGAGGGTCGATGAATACGAGGTTAAGAAGAGGGCGATTGGAATCCGTACGGCAAATAAAACCGTGATCGGTTTGACACACAATGAGGTCCTCGTGGTAGCTGCAGGTGCATTGCTCATTGGTATCGCATCCCTTGTAGCATTAAGAGCCGCGTTTGAAGTCAACACGATCCTACTCTATGTTATTACCGGCGGGGTAGCCGTTACAGTACATGAAATGGGGCACAGGTATGCAGCTCACCACCAGAACGTCCAGACAGAGGTTAAATTCTGGGAACTCGGGACTATTCTCATGTTTTTTACTGGGTGGTTAGCCGGGAATGTATTTGCACAGCCACACCGGACGATAATGGAGGAGAACGAAGATCCAGATCACTCCCGTGATGGAAAAATCAGTCTGGCCGGGCCTTTACTCAGTATCGGCCTTGCGGTCCTGACTATTCCATTCCTCTTTATCGGAGGAGACGTGTCGAGAATTGCCTCCACGTTGATGATGATGACTATGCTTATCGCAGTCTACCACCTGATGCCCTTTACGCCGATGGATGGAAAAGAAATACTACATTGGAACAGGAACCTGTTAATTATCATGTTAATCCCGATGATGGCCATATACTATTACCTGTTCCTGATTTAGGATGCAGATTTCTTTTTTTTCTAGAGAAATTCTAAAATGTAATATCTCCTGGCAGCGTTTATCACCTAGTATCTTACTGCGGCTAATAGATCCTGGTAAAAAGGAAAACGATAATTTCAGGTATTCCGATAACAAAGAATCCAAATATAATTACGCTTCTAAAATTCGTCCTGTCCGGGAATGGATTAACACGGTCCTGTATCCTCTCGGTTCATATGTATTTTTTCATTCAGTGTTTTACCAATAAAATCCCAAATGAACAAATTACCTTAAATAGGTTTAAATTCAGGACTTCCATAAAATATGTCAAGGGATAACAACAGATGAACACCCGATAATGAGGTTGTTCATCCTGCATCAGAAGGTTTTACCATAATTAACCATTAATTATCTGCACCGGGATATCGAGGAAAAATGAAAGGCCCTGAAAACCCCACATTTGAAGAAATAATTCGCATTGTGGGAGATAAAGGACTCCAATCTTCACATGTCCAGGAATTCCGCGATCGTTTCGGCTCCAATGTGATGGCTCCCCCCATTCGGGAACCGTTGTGGAAACAATATGTGAAGATGTACGACAATCCTATCATTAAAATCCTTATTTTTGCTGCCGTAATCTCCGCCATTGTCTCATTCGTCCAGGGGAGCGATTATTATGATACGATAGGAATCTTTATCGCGGTTCTGCTTGCTACCGGGATCTCTTTTTTCAACGAATATAAGAGCAGTAAAGAATTTGATATCCTTAATGCACACAGGGACGACATGGGAGTGAAGGTAATCCGCAACAATCACCCCTGCTCAGTCCAGTCACGTGAGATCGTTGTCGGAGACCTCATTATCCTTGAAGCAGGTGACGCAATTCCTGCAGATGGCTGGGTAATCAGCTCTGATTCTCTTCTTGTTGATGAATCCACATTTACTGGAGAGAGTGAACCTGCATTGAAAGGAACCTGGGAGCAACTCCTGAAAGGTACATTTGTTACTTCCGGCAAAGGTGAAATGATCACCGGGGCTGTTGGCGACAGTGCCCAGATGGGCGTTATTGCAGGTTCTCTCGGAATAGAGCACGATGCTGCAACACCGCTCGAACAGAAACTTGAAAAACTTGCACTCATGATCAGCAAATTTGGCTATATCATGGGTGCACTGGTCCTTGTCAGCATGCTCTACATGGGACTGGTCCGTGGTGAGCTGACAGGGTTTAACCTAGATTCCGTGAATTTCATCCTCCACTACCTGATGATCACCGTCGCAATAATCGTGGTCGCAGTGCCTGAAGGATTACCCATGAGCGTTGCTCTCTCCCTTTCTCTCGCCATGAGGAAGATGACACGCGCCAACTGCCTTGTCCGGAAGTTGATAGCCTGTGAAACAATCGGTTCAGCAACCACGATCTGTACCGATAAAACCGGCACTCTCACAAAAAACCAGATGGAAGTGGTGGCAACACCTAAAGGAAAACCGTTTTACAACGGGACTATCCCGATTACACCAGCGGAGTGGATAGCCCTGAATGCTGCCATTAATAGTACGGCATACCTCGAAGACCGGAAAGACCGGGTGATTGTGATAGGAAACTCAACGGAGGGCGCATTGCTCAGGTGGCTTCGGGACCACACACTTGATTATATTAAAATCCGTGCGAAAATACCCGTAGAAAAGCAGATACTCTTTGATAGCAACAGGAAACGGATGTCGACCGTAGTAACTATCAATGGTAGATCGTATCTCCTGGTCAAAGGTGCACCGGAGATCATCTCAATGATTAGCACAGGACAACAGGACCTGGAAGGAGTCAGTGAACTGACCTCAAGGGCTATGCGAACACTTGCATTTGCCCATAAGGAGATTGTTCATGGTGATATCACGGAGTCAGAACTTATCTGGGACGGATATATTGGTATACGCGACCCACTGCGTGATAACATTTCTGTATCGGTAACAACCTGCCAGCAGGCGGGGATCCGGGTCCGCATGGTGACGGGGGATAACCCGGAAACAGCGAGGGCAATTGCAGAGGAAGCGGGTATCCTGAGTAGCGGCCTGGTCGTGACTGGAAAAGAGTTCCGAATGCTTTCTTCTGAAGATCAGGTAACTGCCGCACACGGACTCGATGTCATGGCCCGGGCTGAACCCATGGACAAGTTACTCCTCGTTAAAGCACTTCAGAAAGACGGGCATGTCGTTGCGGTGACCGGTGATGGGACGAATGACGCCCCAGCCCTCAAAAATGCAGATGTGGGTCTTTCCATGGGGATCGGGGGAACAGAAGTTGCACGAGAGGCAAGTGACATTATCCTCCTTGACGATTCTTTCGCCTCGATAACGAGTGCCGTATGGTGGGGACGATCGCTCTATGAAAATATCCAGAGGTTCATACTCTTCCAGATCACGATCAACATCTGCGCCTGTATCCTCATTTTTATTGCACCAATACTCGGTTACCCTGATCCATTTACAATCCTCCAGATCCTCTGGATTAACCTTATCATGGATACATTAGCCGCGTTTGCACTCTGTTCAGAGGCCCCGTATCCAGACCTGATGAAACGACAGCCGATACCACGTAATACACCAATTATAACACCGTTTATGTGGTTTTCTATTGTCGGGATGGGTGCATTTTTTATTATTCTCGGACTCGCCCAGATGGAAACCGGTTTTATCGGTGGCACTACATCTGCAGAGATTACTACCGTGTTTTTCGCGACATTTGTAATTGCGCAGATCTGGAACGGAATAAACTGCAGGGCAATGGATGGCAGGATGCCCCCCTTTTTCAGGGGTAACCCGACATTTTTCGTAGTGATGGGACTTGTGCTTGTCGCGCAAATCCTTATTGTCCAATATGGGGGTGTCTTTTTTGGGACAGTCCCTCTTTCCCCGGGGGAGTGGGTTAAGATAATCATCCTGTCAGCTTCGGTACTGGTGGTTGGTTTCCTTTTAAGAACCACATTCCCCAGGTTCCGTGGACCGTTCACACGAATTGCGGATCGGTTATCTTCCCAGGATTAATTCAATTCAATAAAGGCGGGTAAGTAATTGTATTTGAGGACAGTCTTTGCATTTTTATTCTGTTTTGCGAAGGGCTCTCGCCACAACGAGACTGAGGTCTTGCTGTTTTAATAAAACCGGTGCAGTCTTTATATGTATAACGAATACTGGCATTTTTAGAATAAACCGCTTTGAATAATCCAATTCAACTTTCCAGTCCAAAATGGAATTTACTAGTAAGTTTTCAGGTAAACGGGAATAATAAAATGGCAATGGACGGATAACAAGGGATTTTTATTCAAATTTTTATTGATGGAACGTGTTCGAAGAACCAGCTGGAAAAAACGTAAAGAGTATTGTTTTAAAATACCTGACGCAATTCTTATTTTGCAGCCCGTATCCGTTTTCCCATAATACACTTACCCCCTCTTTGTCCACCAATTGGCTTTTCGGGCCTGCCAAGTGATGCCATGCATCTGGCCATTAATGATGCCCCACGTGGAAGGGCACTTGATACAAAAATTACCCGTTCCATCGGATCGTTGTACAATTTGCGGTCCCTGATCCCTTCCATGATATATTCAGGTTTTCTCCCTGACATTGCAGCTCTTCCGGAAAAACCAATCGCAGAGTTCGGGTCGACAAGATCACATTCCATCGCTACATCAAGAGCCCTGAGCGCGATTCTTGAGCAGACCCGGTCGACAACCTCGGATAAGGTCTTTTTACCCTGCTGTTTGTAAATATCGGCACCAAGCATCCGGATAGTTTCCTTGTTACTAAAGTCCTGTCCGCTGTCAACACCAATTATTGTCACCCCCTGCTTGGATGAGATATCTTCATCAAGGGGTACGATACCAAAATGCGAGGTTCCCCGGGGTACAACTGATATGTTGATGTAGTCATGTATCTGGTCAACATACTCTTTTACGACACCTTTTTCACTCTTTGAAAGCCAGCTGGTCTCTACCCTGTCGCCAAAAAATTCTCCTGCACTTCCGTAGAGGGGATCAACCTCACCGGTACCCCGCACCATAACATCAGCAATTATTCCACCTAATCCGACAAAACAACCGATTGTTGAAGAATAAGGATTCTTTTCATCATCGGGTGCCGGACCGGTAATCCTTCCATCAAGGATTGTCCCAAAATCAATTGACACACAGGGGTTTCTGAAGTCTACGGGAGAATGGAGTGCACCTTCCTTAATACCGGCCATCCCCAGATCTCCCTCCATATCATTGGCGATATCCTGGGTTCCCGAAATTCCTGAAATAGGAACCGCACCGGCAATCGTCCCGCTGAACGTGACTTTATCTGCGAGAGAGTACTTCTGGATATCAGCATGAAGCGATTTTTTCATCATCGGTGGGGTAAATTTGGAATTTGGAATACCCGCATCCATACACCCCTTAGCAATTCCTGTAATGAAGGCGCTGGCATCAGCTGCCGAATTCCATGTGCCAACAAGACCAGTACAATACACTACAAAATCAAGGTCTTTATCGGGGTCGATATGTGATTCCCTGATCGAATGATGGACAATATCCCGGACAAAATCTACAACCGCACCCTGCGAGATTGGGATCCCCTCGAATGAGTGGCCCAATACCTTTTCTCCTTCTTTTGGTGCCCGGATCTTGTATGTCAGGCGAGTTGTAGAATTGATGGTGTACGTAATCCCCGTTTCAAGGTTGGTACCTACAATAATACAGTCCGAAACTGTATTCCCAAAGTCAACAGATAATACAACATAATAGGGTTTTTCCCTATATTCTGGAATCGAGACCCCCCCTTGCTGAAGAAAGACCGGAACCGGAGTATCTTCAAGGATGTACGGGATAACAGGCTTGAATTTCCCGAATGGCATGAGTTTATTTTATGGTCGTATCGTTATATAGTTTTAGATTTTTTATTGATACTTTTGTACAGAAAAATTCGTTATATAGTTATAATGATGCCATTCTAGAGGAGGAAATAAGCTCCTTATGTAGACAGAATCCAGACTCGTATGGATAAATCCAGATACGCATTTTTTTACTAATAGAATACCATAAGTTTTGAACAACTCAAAACAACCCCACTAGTCAATAAGATGTACTGGAATGGTTTGAAGGTAATAAGAAGGTTCGGGAATTCAATTGAAAACTTTCATTTTTATTTAAATCCAATATTTTAGGCTTATTTTGGCTCTGTTGAAACCCTTCACGATAATCATTTTTCAGTGGCCTTATTGAGGCAAAGTGGAAGATATAGAGAATCCAACAGAGGGTTTCAACAAAGCCCTTATTTTTAAAATTATTTATCAAAAATCGGGTTTTAACAAGTAGTTCCTGGCAGACAATCCAGGGTAATACACTGATCATGAAAGTCTTATAATTAATTATCAGTAATAGCATGGAATCCTGGATTAGACGGCCGAAAAGTTTAATCATAAGCTCAAAAGATCATACTTATAATATATAGCAATATGCGGTTTATAGCAGTGATCGCCAGAAAAATTAAACGTTAGAATAAGCGTTTTTACAAAAAACATTGGATTTTTCTGAGCTAAATGAATAATTATTGTCCATGCCAGGACAAGGTTCCGATCGGAAGCAGGAGAGGAATCAAAACGATGGGACTTGTATATCCAATGTTGATTTCATGATCGTCTCCTTGTTCCATAAAGAGACTCCTTACCCTTATTCAACCCGACAGAAGAATAAACCCTGGTGAAACAGTATCAGCCAACCTGAATATCAATAAAACCAAATTGGGGAGCATATCAGGGTATACAAGGAATGCACCCTGGATCTAATGGTATTCTCTTAACCTATTGATGAGAAGCCGGGATCCTTCTTTTAATGACCTTTTATATTGCAGTTTTCCGGGAAAGTGATCCCTAAACAGATTTTCAATGGAATAACAGAAATTAACCGTGTCAAACTGATGCAGCTCTCCTGAAATCGTTTTTAGGATTGAGGATATTCCACGTACCTTCCAAACCAATTAAAAATCCGACTATTGTGTGCCGTAGTCTTATTTCCTGAATTTAAAATCGATGGAAGGGAATATATGGGTGTTTTACGATTTTAATGCCCAAATTCTCCATAAGATAGAAGGAGGGTTCATCCACACGCTTCTCTGATATCCAGAATCAATTTTACACATATGAGCATAGCGAAAAACCCAAGCTTACATTTTTATCTTAGATTATCGAAATAAAAATATGGACACATTCCGGGACTACTTTTTTCATCAACAGTATTCGACATTAGAGGGACTAGGAGACCGGTTAGGTGAAATTAAGAGCCTAATAGACTGGGAAAAGTTCAGACCAATATTGTCGGATATGTATCATGATAATGAAACAGAAGGCGGAAGACCTCACGTCGACGAGATTCTAATGGTTAAAATGATGGTTCTCCAGGGCTGGTATGGTCTATCCGATTATGATGCCGAACGCCAGGCAAACGATCGGATCTCGTTCAGGCATTTTCTTGATTATCCGAGCACAATCCCGGATCGCTCAACAATCTGGAGATTTCGTGAAAGGTTGGATAGTCAAGGAAAAGTCCACCCCGTCTGGAATGAACTTCAGAGACAACTCGATGAAAAAGGATACAAAATTAAACGAGGTGTTATTCAGGATGCCTCGTTTATCTCGGCAGATCCCGGTCATGCGCCAGCGGATAAACCAAGAGGCGATCAAGCGAAGACCCGACGCAGCCGGGATGGAAGTTGGGCTAAAAAGGGAGTAAAATCTGAATTTGGATTTA
>Ga0316219_1004541_pt1 | contig 10385 bp, 9 predicted proteins | sample TBH18003PmetaG_FD_203635 | JGI IMG/M metagenome (GOLD analysis project Ga0316219, IMG submission 203635) | Freshwater microbial communities from Trout Bog Lake, Wisconsin, USA - TBH18003P | ecosystem: Environmental > Aquatic > Freshwater > Lake > Hypolimnion/Profundal zone | place: USA: Wisconsin... | reverse complement strand
GGCGTTCGGGGAAAAGAAATTCTCCGTGTTTAATTTCACACCCGTCATCGGCGCGTGCTTGCAGCCGGGGAAACTCCCCAAGACCGAAGCCTTTTTCGAGCGCGTCCAGAAGGACGCGGCGATCGCCACGGACGCCGCCAAGGAATATTGGAAACGTCCCCGCCCGTTCACGGTGGATCCCAGCCTCGCCTCGGGCAAACTCGAGAAGAGCTTCGGCTACCCGAGCGGCCATGCGACTGAGGCGATGGTCCTGGCCCTGGTGCTGGGGGAATTGTTTCCGGAGCAGCGCGAGGCGGTGACCGCCATCGGGCGCGATATCGGCTGGCACCGCGTTTGGATCGCGCGGCATTACCCCACGGACATTTTCGCCGGCCGCGTCTTCGCGCAGGCGATTGTTCGCGAGATGAAAGCTGACCCCCGTTTCCAACACGACCTCGCCGAGGCCAAGGCCGAGATCGAGACCCGGGCCAGGTAAGCAGCCCAGCAGGGGCGGCAGCGGTCAGACCGTAGAAAAGGCCTTTGGGTGTCATGACTCATAGGAAATGGAATTGGGTGGTGAAGCGCCAACCCCAGCACGGCTCATGAATTGATGGAGATTGGTTCGCGCGCCCTTGGGCTTTCCGAGCCGCAGACGCTCGGCGACCTGTGGTAGCGAAAACGTCGTCTCCTGACGCAAACGGGCGGCCAGCGCCAATTTCCTCGGATCGCTCTTCTGGCGGGTGCCCAAGTCAGCCACCGTCTTCCGACAACGAAGGGCATATCGTTGAGACGCAATGGTTCACAACCCCGTCGCTTTCCACAGGTTCTCCAGTTCAACCGTGTCCTGGGTTACCCTGACCCTGAAATCCCCCCGCTTTGCGAAATCTCCCTGCACTTTAAGAACGGGAGTCTTGGTGGAATCGAATTCGTGGAGTGCTTCTTTGATGGTGGACAATCTGTCGGCGCTGATCTTTCCTGCGACTGACATCAAGACGAGCGAACCTGGAGATCCCCGAGTGGCCGATAATCGGTAAATGGCGGGCTTAGGATACATTGCGGGCACATAGGCATAGTGGACAGTGTGCTCGTCGCCTGGATCCGAACGAAGTGGGGCCTGGGTGCCATTGGTGGATAGTTGCCCGAGCCTGATGAAATTGGCGTTCTGGGTAGGAGGATTTGTAGAGGGCTGTCCCCACATAATGAAGCCTTCGGCCTTAAAAAGGGCGGTCAGCTTCTTCTTCGCTGCCCAGGTGTTATCGAAGCCCACGCCTTCATCGAACGCCAGGGACGGAGTTGCCCTGGGTGCTGAGTTGGTCGGCGGCCCCTTGGTTTGCGAATAACACCGGGCTGATATCAAGCAGGCCAAAACCATTGCCAGGTAACAGGCTCGGCGCAGCAAGAGCGATCGTGCACCCGGGTTTCTGGTGGCGCTTGTTCCATGTTCGTGAGACAGGCTCGTTTTCATGCCGACACCCTACTCCAGCGAAGCTTTTTCTGCACATTCATAAATCTGAAGAGCACATCATTTGAATCAATGGGAATCGGAACCGCTTCGAACACCCCACCATCAAGCGGAAAGGAATACTCCTACGAGATGAAGCGCCATTTGGTTTCGGATTTCTGCTCGAAAACGAGGACCGGGGTCAGACCGTAGAAAAGACCTTTGGGTGTCGTGACTCATCGGAAATGGAATTGGGTAGTGAAGCGCCAACGCCAGCACGGCCCATGAATTCATGGAGATTGGTTCGCGAGCTAAGCGCTACCGATTGAAGTAGCCAAGACCAGGCTCAGCCGCTTAAATATTGAACCGGCAATCCGGCTCAATGGCGCCGATTGCGTGGGAGCGGCCGCAGGCCGCGGCAGCAGCAGATGGAGAAGGATAAGAAACGGATCATTCTGGCGGGCGGCTCTGGGTTCCTGGGGCGCGCCCTGGCCGCTCATTTCCTGAAGGCCGGTTGGGAGGTCGTCATCCTGACGCGTTCACCCCGAGCGGTCACGGGCGAGGTCCGGGAGGTGGCCTGGGATGGGCGCGCACTGGGTCGTTGGCAGCCGGAGCTGGAGCACGCGGCCGCGGTGATCAATTTGACTGGCAAGTCCGTGAACTGCCGTTACACCGAACGGAATCGGGCGGAGATCCTGAATTCCCGAGTGGACGCCACGCGGGTGATCGGCGAGGCCATTCGCCAGTGTGCCCACCCCCCGCCGGTCTGGCTGAACGCCGGCACAGCCACGCTCTATCAACACACGTTCGATCAGGCCTGGGACGAACAGGGGCGGCAAGATTCCGTGCTGGGGGCCAAGGACCCCTTCTCGGTGGAAGTGGGAATGCTCTGGGAACTGGCCCTCGAACAGGCGCAGACGCCGCACACGCGGAAGGTCGTCCTGCGCATGGCGATGGTGCTGGGGCTGGCCGGCAACAGCGTCTTCCCGGTGTTGCGCCGGCTGGTCCGTCTGGGGCTCGGCGGGCGCATGGGCAACGGACGCCAGTTCGTTTCCTGGATCCACGAGACCGACTACTGCCGCGCACTCGAGTGGTTGATCACGCACGACACGCTCGCAGGCCCCGTGAACCTCACGGCGCCCCAGCCGGTCCCCAATGCGGAGATGATGAAAACCCTCCGGCAGCTCTGCGGCGTGCCTTTGGGCCTCCCCGCCGCGAGCTGGATGCTCGAGGTCGGCGCTTTTTTTCTGCGAACCGAAACGGAACTCCTCATCAAGAGCCGTCGGGTAATCCCCGGCCGCCTGCTCGAATCCGGGTTTCAGTTTCAATTCCCCACCATCCGCGAGGCCTTCGCCGACCTTTTGGCGTCGGGGTAAAATCGCGGACCCGGCGGGCGAGCCGCCGGGAGGGCCAGGGTTCGGGTGAGGGGGGTAGCGGCCAGATCGGAGCGGTTTGCCCGGCTTACCACCCGGGAAAGAAAGAATTGTGCCTTCGCTCGCTTTCCAGGCAAGATGCGCGAGTTTACTGGAATGACTGAAGGTTTGCTAAAACAGAAAAACGCCCCGTCCGCGGCCGAGGGCGCGGCGGATGACTTTTCGCGCCCGGTGATCCGGCCGAAGAGCTCGGCGTTTCAATTGGCGCGCGACGTGCTGGCGCACGGCGGCCCGGGGTATCTGCAATTCGCGATCACGAACCTGTGCAACGCCAAGTGCGACTTTTGCGGGTTCGCGGTGGATCGGTTCGATCCCAAGCAACGCCGGAGCGTTACCCTGGCCCAAGCCCGGGACGTGATCGATATCGCGGTGAAAAACCACATCGGCTACCTGCTGTTCGTCGGGGGCGAACCACTGGTGCATCGCGACTTGCGCGCCATGACCCGCTACGCCGCCGAGCGGGGCATCCACCCGATGGTCTGCACCAACGGGTCGTTGTGGACGGAACAGAACATGCGCGAACTGGCTTCCGACGGGCTGACCAGCGTGATCATGTCCATCGACGCCCACGACGTGGCGAAGCACGAGAAGAACCGGGGCCTGCCCGAGGTGTGCCGCAAGATCAAGCGCGCCAACGAGGTGTTCGCGGAACTCGGCATCCAGACCACCGCGAGCGTGACGGCCAGCCGGCTGATCGAGGATTACGACAAGTTGCCCGCGTTTCTGTCCGAACTGGGTTTTCGGAGCTGCACCTTCAGTTATCCGCTCAATAGCCTGGCCTCCAGCTACCTGAGCTTCAGTGATTCCAGCCTGGTGAGCTACCAGACCGAGGAACTGATCCAGGTGTTCGAGAAGATCAAGCAGATGAAAGAGCGCAGCGGGTTCCCGGTGGTTAATCCCCGGGAATCGCTCAGCGAGATGCAGCGGCACCTGCGCCGCGAACCGGAACGGTTCGGGTGCCTGGGCGGGCACAAATATTTCTACTTGGACTGGAACTTGAACCTCTACCGCTGCCATTTCTGGGAGAAGCCGATGTGCAACATCTACGAGTTCGACTCGTCGAAACTCATCCGCGATGGCTGCACGCGGTGCATGATCGATTGTTATCGCGACCCCAGCGTGTTGCAGTTCGTGGCGATCAGCGCTTCTGACGCCTGGAATAATCTCAAACGCGGCAAAGTGGCCGCGGCCGCGAAAAACGTGTTCGACCGGCGGAATCTCGTTTCCCTCAAGGCGGTATGGGACGATCGCAAGTGGATCGGCAAGATTTGACTCCGCCCGGCCCATCGCGGCAGAATCTCCAGGCACCTGAACCCGAATACGATTATGCAAGCAACTCCCGACCCCCATGGCGCCGGCGCCTTCGAGCTGGATTTTTTGGACTGTACCTGTCCGCACTGCCGCGCTCCCCTGTCTTTTGTCCGGCCGCAAGCCGGCACCGTCCAGCAATGCCCGCAATGCGCGGAATCGGTCATCGTGCCGGCCCGGGGCGAGGCGGTAGGCGGGCGGCTGCCGCTACCGATCGCCACTCCCCGGCTGCGGCTCAGAGCTTTGCGCGATGGGGATGAGGAGGACCTGGTCGAGGTGCTGCACGGGCCGGGGGTGGCGTCCGACGACGACAAGAATGACACCCAAGATTTAGTGCAGCGAGAGAAGCAGATCCGGTTGGGCATGCCCGGCCGCGGGCTGACCTTGGGGGTCGAACTGGTGGAGAGCGGGAAGCTGATTGGACACGTGTGGCTCTTTTTCAGGGACGCCGAGCATCGCCAGGCGGAATTCTCCGCCAGCCTGCGCGAGGCCTACCCCCTCGAGGACTACGGGGTGGAAATGGTCCGGGGTGTCCTCGGTTTCTGCTTCGGCGGGCTAAACCTCCACCGGGCGGTGACCAGCACCGATAGCCGCCTTGCAGCTACCATCGACCTGCTCGTCAAGGCCGGCATGAGATGCGAGGGCGAGTTCCTCAAGGACCAGTTTATTAGGGGAGAATGGGTGACCACCGTCTGGCACGGCATGCTGGAGGAGGAGTTCAAGGCTTAGCGTCCAACCGAGGGGTCGCGGCGGCCTGCAACTCCTCGAGCACGAGCTGGATGAACTCGCCGGCCGCCTCGACGTGGAGCCAATGGCCCGCGCTGGGGAGGGTGCGGAACCGAGCCTGGGGGAAGGCGCGGTGAATGGGGTCGATATCCTCGTCCCGCACGTAATCCGACGCGCCGCCGCGGAGGAAGAGGGCGGGCGCCGGACAGAGGCGGCCTTCCGGCAGGGCAGCGCAGAGCTTTTCGTAGTGGTCGCGAATCGCCCCGAGGTTGAATTTCCACGCCAGGACTCCGTCTGGTCGGCGGGTGAGGCCCTTGAGCAGGAACTGCCGCAAAGCGCGGTCCGGAAGGCTGGGCGCCAGAGCGGCCTCGACCTGCTGCCGAGTCGAAGCGGCGGCCAGGTCCACGGCCAGCAGAGCCTCGAAGATCGGGCCGTGGTGAGGCGGGTAGGCGCGGGGCGCTATGTCCGCCACGATGATCCGCTCGACCCGGCCCGGATGGCTCAGGGCGAATTCCATGGCCACCTTGCCCCCCATCGAGTGGCCCAGCAGGCCCACTCGGGCGAACCCGAGGCGATCGAGCAACTCGCCGAGGTCCTCAGCCATCAGCGCGTAGTCCATCTCGGGGCTGTGGGGCGAAAGGCCGTGGTTCCGCAGGTCCACCGCCACCACCTGACAATGGCCGGCCAGTTGTCCGCTCACCGTCCGCCAGTTATCGAGCGAGCCGAGCAGGCCATGCAGGATGATCAGCGGATCGCCCCGCCCTTCCGTTTGAAAATGGAGTTCCATCGGTTTGCCGCCGTTTGGCGGCGCTCCGAGGTTGCGCTGAAACCGGCCCGGAGGCAAGGGCGGCAAAAGGGGCGTTGGGGAACTCGAGGAGCCTCCACGACATGCCTCCGGAATTTCTCCAGGTCAATGTCCAGCGTCTTGGTCGCCCTCCGTCCCCCGACTAAATGGCGTCTTTGCGTTGAAGAAATATCCTATCGGGTTCAGCATCAACGCGAAGACGCCAAGGCACAGAGGCGCAGGGACCCAAAGCCGAGTTGTGGAGGTGATTGCCTCGAAAACCGAAGGAAGCGCCTTCTTTTTGGCTTTGCAGCTCGGCACAATGTGGGAGGACCGATGTAGGCGATGATTTGGGGAACCGTCCGAGAACCAGCGCGAGGCCGACGCCACGCTGAGCCCCGAGGAGGTTCCGATCTCGTAGCGGCGCCTTGGGAGAGTTCCGGCTTTCTTTACCGGGCTTTTAGCGTATCTTGGGCCCATGGAAAAACCAGACCAGCTTCAGGAGATCTTTCGGATGCAGAAGGCGCTCAATGAGCGCATCGGCGTCCACACCCCGGGCATGAGCGAGGAGGAGAAGACCAAATGGGTGCTCAATTACTGCCGCGCCATGACGCAGGAACTCGCCGAATTGACCGACAGTGTCCCCTGGAAATGGTGGGCGAAATACCAGAAATTTGACGAGCAGAACGCCCGCGTCGAGGTGGTGGACTTGTTCCATTTCCTGATCAGCATCGCCCAGGTGCTAGGGATGAGCGCCGATGACGTGTTCAACGCTTACGTCAAGAAGAACGAGGTGAACTTCAAGCGGCAGGAGAGCGGGTACAAGGTGAAGGACGAGCACGACTCCAAACATATCTGAAACCGCAGGCGCGGCCTCCGGGGTGGGAATTGGGGGTGCGGTTCGGAGGGGTGACGATTGGGGCGAGGGTTTGCTGGAGTGCGCCTGGGCACAGCGAGGCGTGGGCAACGAACCCGCGGGCCGCCACTTGAATAACGGCGCGCCGCCCCTACATTGTAGCTATGAGAATTCCGGAAGAAGTGCCGGTGATGACGCTGCCCGATGCGACCTTGTTTCCGCAGTCGTTGCTGCCGCTCTACATTTTCGAGCCGCGCTACCGGCGCATGCTGGCGGACGCCCTCGAGTCGCACCGGATGTTCTCGGTAGCCTTTCAAAAACCCGGCCGCAAACGTGAGACCCCGTCGCTGGTGGCCGGGTTGGGTTTCATCCGGGCGGCGGTGAGCCATGCGGACGGCACCTCGCACCTGGTGCTCCAAGGCCTGGCGCGGGTCGAATTGGGGGAAAGGCGACGCACCCGCCCCTACCGCGTCCACCGCATCAAGACCCTCGCCACCCCACCCTGCGATGGCGTGCGAGCCGACGCCCTCGCGGCCAAGGTGAGGGAGTTGATCCAGGAACGGATCGCGTCGGGCCTGTCACTGCCCTTCCCGCCCGTGATGCCGCCCAACGAACCGGGCGCCGAGCCGATCTTCTCCGCCAGCAAGATCCTCGGCTACCTGGATTCCCTTCCGGGCCCGGATCAACTGGCGGATGCGGTCTCAGGCGCCTTCCTGCCGGGAGCGATCGACCGTCAGCATATTCTCGAGACGGTGGATGTCGAGGCCCGGCTGCGCCGCCTGATTCGGCTGCTGCTGGCCGCGGGCCGCCCGCCCGGAAGGCATTCGGGCGACTGAGCGGCGCGTGCGGAGCCGGCCGGGACGGCGCGGTCTCCGGGCGTTTCGCCTTTGCCCTTGCGCGGGGGGCGTGAATGGCCATCCTAGTTGGAATGGCTGAACACAAAATGACCGACGTGCTGGCAAAGCCGGACGTGGCGCTCGAGATGACCTTGCGCCCGTCGCTGTTTGCGGACTTCACCGGCCAGGCCAAAGTGAAGGAACGGCTCGAAATCACGGTCGCGGCCGCCAAACAGCGCGGCGAGGCCATCGACCATGTCCTGTTGAGCGGCCCCCCGGGGCTCGGCAAGACTACCCTGGCGGCCATCCTGGCCAAGGCGATGGGGGCCAACCTCAAAAGCACCAGCGGCCCCACCATCGAAAAGGCCGGCGACCTGGCCGGCCTCCTGACCAACCTCGAGGAGGGCGACGTGTTGTTCATCGATGAAATCCACCGCCTCCAAAAAACCATCGAGGAGTATCTCTATCCGGCGATGGAGGATTTCAAGCTCGATATCATCATCGACTCGGGGCCGAACGCGCGCAGCGTGCGGCTCAACCTCCCGCGCTTCACCCTGATCGGCGCGACCACGCGCAGCGGGCTGCTGACCGCGCCCCTGCTCACCCGGTTTTCCATCCGCGAGCGGCTCGATTATTACCAGGCCGAACAACTCCAGGCCATCGTGCTGCGGTCGGCTCGGTTGCTCGAGGTCGAGATCGAGGATCGGGCGGCGCTCGAAATCGCCCGGCGGAGCCGCGGGACGCCGCGTATCACCAACAACCTCCTGCGCCGGGTCCGCGATTACGCACAGGTGAAGCACGAGGGCCGCATCACCCTCGAGGCTGCGAACAAAGCCCTCGCCATGCTCGAGATCGATGAAAATGGTCTCGACGAGATGGATAAGCGCATCCTGGAGGCCATCATCCTCAAATTCGGCGGCGGGCCCGTGGGAATCAACTCCCTGGCGGTGACGGTGGGCGAGGAATCGGATACCATCGAGGAGGTGTACGAGCCCTACCTCATCATGGAGGGCTATCTGAAGCGCACCTCGCAGGGGCGCGTTGCCACCGAGCAGGGTTTCGCCAAACTCGGCCTGCGCGCGCCGGGGGCGAGCCAACCGGGCCTACTTTAGCCTCAGATCCAGGCAGCGCAGTTCCCCCTGCGCGTTCCGCACGTAGAGCAACCCGTCGGCGAGCGCCGGCGGCGTCCAGCACACTCCCGGCAGCACGTTTGCCCGGATCAGCGGTTGGAAACCCAGCCCGGAAGCCTCCGCCAAGCAAAGCTCCCCTTTCTCTGAGAGCAGGATCAGTTTGCCCCCGGCAGAGATCAAGGATCCAAAGGCCGGATCCTTGGCCGCCCATTTTGGCTCGCCGCTGGGCAGATGAATGCAGCGAAGATCGGTCTTGAATTTGGCCTCACCGTTGAACGCATAGAGGAAGTCTCCCAGCAGGATTCCGGGGCTCAGGTGGTTGGATAGGGAATTGGCCTGGTAAACCCGCTTGGCCTCGGAGTTTTGCACCGCGACCAGGGCGCAACCGCGGGTGAAGCTCGAAATGAAGATGCCTTTGGGGTGGACCAGGGGATCGGAGTTGTTAGTGTCCCATTTAGTTTCCCAGGGGAAACGCCAGAGTTCGTGGCCGGTGCGAGGATCGACCGCGACGAGGTGCTTGGCGGCGAAGATGAGGACGACGGGATTGGTGCCGGACTTGGTGAGGACCGGGCTGGCATAGCCGGCGGCATTGGTGCCGCTCGACCAGGCCACGCGGCCCGTCCGGGAGTCCAAGGCGATGCCGGCGGCGCCCGCATTCAGGAGGACGAGGTCTTCCCAGACCAGCGGTGAGCCGGCAAAACCCCACCGGTTGGGTTTCAACCCAGCCTCGCGCAGGTCGCGCTGCCAAAGCACGGCGCCCGTGGCCGCATCCAGGCAGAAGACATCGCCCCATTTGCTGAGGGTGAACACCCGGCCGCCGGCGATGGTCGGCGTCGCGCCCGGCCCCCCCTCATAATACTGGGGATCCAGCGCGGCGGGGTAGGAGTGCTGCCAGAGTCCTTTGCCGGTCTTGGCGTCGAAACACCAGATCGTGTCCTGGCCATTGGTGTTCCCCATCGTGCAAGCCCGGCTGTGGCTGACGGCGACCGAAGAGAACCCGACGCCGACGGCGGCGCGCCAAAGCATCGTCGGCCCGCTGTCAGGCCAGGCGGCGTTGACCGTCTCGGTGGAAATACCGTCCCGGCCGAGGCCGCGCCACTGCGGCCAATCATTGGCCGACGCGGTCACGACCCAACCCGACACCATGCTTATCAGCAGACAACTAAATCTCATGAATTGATTTTGGCGTGGTCCCCGATGAAGTCAATAGGCAGCCGCGGGCATCCTGACTTGACGCGTGGGCGTCACCGGCCTACAACATCGCCATGATTCACGTCGCACGGCACACCGAACCATGAAAAGCACCCTGACCAACCATCCTCTACCCCGTCGGGCGTTCCTCGCCGGCACCGCCACCGCCACCGCGTTCACGCTATTGAAACCGGCGACCGTTTTCGGGGCCGAGGCGAACTCGACCATCGAGATCGGCCTGATTGGCTGTGGCGGGCGCGGCGGTTGGATCGCGGATTTATTCGCCGCCTCGGGGAAGTATCGGTGGGTGGCATGCGCCGACTATTTCCAGGACCGGGTGGACGCGGTGGGGGATAAATTCAAGATCGAGACCGCGCGGCGGCATACGGGTCTGTCCGGCTACCAACGCCTCTTGGAAGGCAAACTGGATGCGGTGGTGATCGAGACGCCGCCCTATTTCCATCCGCGGCAGGCAGCCGACGCGGTGGACGCCGGTAAACATGTCTATCTGGCCAAGCCGGTGGCGGTGGACGCGCCCGGTTGCCAAACCATCGCCGAGTCCGGCCAGCGGGCGACGGCGCGGAAGCAGGTGTTCCGGGTGGATTTCCAAACGCGGGCCGACCCGAGTTTCCGCCAGGCCGTCGGCGCCGTCCACCAAGGCGCGATCGGCAAACTCGTCCTGGCGGAGGCGCATTATCCGT
>Ga0316219_1004539_pt1 | contig 10387 bp, 12 predicted proteins | sample TBH18003PmetaG_FD_203635 | JGI IMG/M metagenome (GOLD analysis project Ga0316219, IMG submission 203635) | Freshwater microbial communities from Trout Bog Lake, Wisconsin, USA - TBH18003P | ecosystem: Environmental > Aquatic > Freshwater > Lake > Hypolimnion/Profundal zone | place: USA... | reverse complement strand
CCGGCCACCAGACGTAAACCAAAGGAACATGTGGCAACCGGTCCTTGTCAGGTCTGGTCTTGGGATATTACGTACTTAAAGAGTCCGATCCTCGGGCAGTTCTTTTATTTATATCTGATCATGGATGGACCATTGCCCCCCTCACGGCTAATCTGGAAGCCGATGCGCCGGTAGTATTCGCCTACGAGAATCTCGAAATCCTCCCATGTCATGTCATTTAACGACCCGACATCTGACCGTGATTCGATTGCTTCGTAGACCTTTTTGTTCTTGTACGAAGTGATGGCGGATATTACCGCTGCCAAGCCAAAGGCGAAGGGCAGGATAACCTGCCCAAAGAGGGCAAATGTTGTCAACATGCCATGGAGCACGGCGTCGCCCATCTGCCCCGGACCTTTGATTGCTAAAGCCGGTCGGGAAGCAATCGAATGAAGCACTATATATGATATTAGTGCCAATGAAGTTCCGCCCCACCACGGGAGTTTCGCAGCAATCATAACAATATCTTCGAGCGGGCTGGTCTTTGGTCTTCGTGCCATGTGAATTCCTCAAATTGTGCAGATTCCGCAACATTAAAATGGTCAAGGAGGCACTCTAAACCTAAGCAGCCAAACGGACAAGTGAAAATCAATTCATGACCGGGTGATTTACCGCGAGATAGGAGTATGTGAGACAATGCCAGGGATTATGGACCTCCGCCTGAACAGCCATAGCGGCAAACCTGCGGAAGGGTCGTCCTCCATCGGATACACCAGGGGGAAAGGGAGCGACATGCGCCGCCCCCATCCCCATCTGGTCACCGTTGTTTTCCGAGAATCCTTAGTTGGAGCCGTGCTGTTTCAGCAGGCTACCGTAGATAAACGGATGCTTTTCCGATTCGGAAAGCGACTTTGCCTGTTCTACGTACTGTTCCGGCACCCAGACAGCCCTCTCATCCAGGATGCATTCCCCGTCTTTGAAGACGGCATCGCCCTGGAAGTCGCTGTCGCAAGACCAGTACCCCAACTCGAATGTCAGCCCCGGATAGTCATCTGAGATTTTCTGTATCGCTTCCAGGGGAGGCGCCCACCTCGATGTGAAACGAATCACCCACTGATCAGGTTCATTCAGCTTTTCAGCTACATCAAAGACATCCCGATCCGTACCCCAGTGTTCGAATTTCCAGGTCTCTGCGTTGGTGATATGGCTGATAACTCCCGAGTCCTCTGAGTCCGCGATCTGATCTGAGAACACGGTTGTGCTTTTGAAGCTCTTGCGCTCTTCTTCAAGAAGCGGCTCAGGGACTGGGTGCAGGCAAGCAAAAGAGAACAAGCTGTTGTTTGCATGCTTGCAGCCCATGGATTGAACCCACTCTGTGTTGCTGGGATCGTACTGAGCTGAGATTTTCAGTTGGGTGATGAGAGGGTTAGGTCCTCTTGCCACCAGTGTGTTTTGTACTTCATTTGCCATTTGCTGCTCCTATATAAGGGTGAACCTGATTCAATCAGGCATATTTGTCCCGGAGGACTGTGAATAATTTTGTGTGTTCGTGTCCAGCATTGTGAAGTCCTGAGACCGGCAAACTTGCGCCGGTCTCAGGTGTACGGTCATGTTGCAGCATTATTCAGGTTCATTCCAGCTCTGCCAAAATGCCTGAATGGCTTCTTCGTCATTGCGGAATGCCATCCCGTCATCGTTGTCTGCAATATTGTGAATTGCGATGTCTTTGAGGGGGGTAAGTGGGTCTTCAGATCCTTCAATTGTTACAGTGTTGGTGCAGTCATTGGCCATACAGTTCTTCTCCTTTGTAAGTGATTAACCTGATTATTGTCAGAGTTGTTGTCAGCAGTTACTGCTGGTTGATGTTGTTTGTGGTTTGGTGATCCATAAAATGTATAAAAACCATTAAATCCAATCCACCAGTGTCTAAATATTAAATTGTTAACATAAGATTGTAGATAGAAAACCAAATCTTCCGTGCGCGTGGCACTGGATTTTATGGATTTAATGGCTTTTATGACTCATTGGTCAGGGGTATGACGGATCCAGCCCATTCCACAGGGATCTGTCCGCTTAGCCTGAGTGCTTTAGGAGGCAATCACCTCCCATACTTTCGGATTAACGAAGTGAATAATCTCCGGTCTCCGCCCCGAGGACTTGGATACCGGCTCGGAGATGATGTGCATCTCGGTCAAGACAGCCAGAGCATCAATCAATCTGTCCACCTTGGTAAACCTGCCGCGCAACTGTCGGTGAAGCTGATTCCGGTTGAAACTTTCAGCTCTGAAGGCCAGCACCCGCTCGTAGACATACTTGGCATCTTCGACCACCGGGTCGGCACCCATCATGTCGAAGGCTGCTCTGGCATGATCAATCAGGATTTCGGCCAGGCTGATGGCATTACGGATCGTGCTGAGAGAAATGGATGTCTTCCCAACTCCAAACTCGGCGACATGGAAGAGCCCGGCAATTCTCAATGTTGCACCGGGGAGCTTACCACTCCAATCCTGGATCGATTCCAAGCTCCCGGCAGGCCCTTGTTCGTTCTCGATTCGTTGGGCAAAATCCTCCCACTCATTGAGTGCGTCGCTGTCCAGACCCAACGTCAACTTGCTGCCGTCTGGAGCCGTCAGGTCAGGAAGATCAAGAAGCGACTTAATCGAGCGGGTATATTCATTTTTCAACGAGCTATCCACTACCGCCCGGATCCTGACGTTACGTTTGCCGATGTTTGATTCTGGAATGCAGAACAGAAACCTTGCAAGGCATCCATTGCCCCTAAAAGAACCCTTACTGTTCTTGGAAAGGTTTTTAATCACATCAGGCTGCACGGCCATTCCGAACGTCAATGATGGTTCGTCAATTGTTACAGTACGTCCTGCACGATCTACCCTGATCGAACTGCCAGCATGTCCCTGGAGAAACACGTTAATGTTGACTTTGCCATTCGAATACATCCCAGCCATGACCTCGAAGATGCCACCCTCATCGGTCAGAATGGACATCCGTCCGTTGTTTTCGACCAGGAGTTTTTGCAATCCCTCTGAATTTGTATCCCCGCTGTATACTCTTGGAGAGCGAAGTTCCTGGGGCATGTCCACCGACAACTGGTCAATTTCAATCATCATCTCATTGCGCTTGTCGAGGTCTTCAGCGTTACCTGCCTTTTGTTTCAGGCGTTCAATACGCCGTTCAACGACATCCCGCTGTGTCCTGGTCTCTTTAATCTGGATTTCCTGCTCTGCGTATCGTTCAGCTTCCCACATGGTAATAGGAGCGATGATGTGTTGCATGACTGCCGTTTTTCTGCTTGCAGGCGGCAACGAGGTGACTGTCCAGATCTGTGTTGGCTCAGTGTAGCCAGGGAATGCTGAGACACCGAACTTGCCCTGGAGACATGTGGCCATTGCTGAAAGCATCAACATTGCAGCCAATCCTGATGGTGTTTGGGTTGCCATGCTTACGGATTCCACGAATTTGCCATAGATGCCGGGGAACAGAGTTGACGGTATCTCTGGAGTATTCAATTCCCCGAACAGTACCGGCTGACCCCAGACCAAGTCGCTCATGGATACAATTTGGTTGCTGGCCGTACTCGACTTCCCTCCGTATCCCTTTGTTACAAGATCCTTAGCTGCCGCTGAATAATCACCCCCATGGTGCAAGACGGCATGTGCTGCGAACTTGTCGTAGCACTTCTGCTCGAATTCAGTGGCTGTGGAGAAACAGTAGAACCGGTCGGTGCCATCGGAGTTGATGGTGCCGCTTACTCCGGTAACCTTCCCTGGCTTCCTGACGAAGATTTTCTCTCCCTCTCTATAAGCCTCCGTCCAGCCGACAAGGACATCCTCGAACCAATCTGCACGGATGTTGAAATCATCTCCGGGTCTGCCCACCCCTTTCGTATCGCGAGAAGCCCTATCCGACTCCGCCGTGACTTTCTCCTCGGGTGCAATGTGGAACGTCCTTGCAAGTGCAAGAAGGTCATCTCGTTCCTCGGGAGTGATCTCTACGATGGTTGTGACGTCTCCAGAGACCTGCGTATATTCGCCATCTGGGTGGACGGCTCCATAGCTCGGTGCCGCGATGATGTAACCACCTTCACCACGGGTTTCGATAAGAGTCTCCGTATTGTCGTTTTCGTGTTTCTTCTCTTCCGCGCTCTTAGGCCGAGTCGCAAGTTTCATGCTGCGACCGATTTCAGAGCACTGGTAAAGGAGATGTGCCCCGTTAGGACTGTGCTCCAGGTATCCGTCCTCGATTCGCGCCAGGACTTCGAGCAGCCCGGCTTTGCCTGCTGCTACCCTGTAACGAGCGTAGATCTCCCGGACATCGAAATCCATAGCTTCGAGGTTGTCGGAGACGGCCCCACATACATACCCAACACCGGTTGCTTTGTTTTTTCCGTACCAGTCGTTCAACTCGCTGCCGGTCGGGTGTCTAGTCTGATACGTTTTCCATTCCCCTGGCAGTGGGCGCTTAGAGCCATCGTTTCTTGGCGGCACAGATGAAATGTTCCTGCTACGAGCATTTTGGACTGTAGCGATCAGATTCTTCTGGCGTTCTTTGTCGATTGCCAGGATCGCAGTGCTCTCATTACTCATTAGCACCTCCTGGACAGTCTGCCGCTCTAAATGCCTTGACACCGGAAGACTTCTTGTCTACGCTAAAATCACGTGTGAAATGTTTCTGGCATCGTCTCGCAAACGATACCGCCCTAGAACCCCAGCGCCCTGCACGGTGCTGGGGTTTGTTCGTATTACCCATTAGTTGTCCTCCCTTGTGTAAGTCTTTTCTGGTCGAACAACCCCTGGGTCTGGGGTACATTCCGAACTTCGAACCCACTCAGGTCGTGGTTTTGGAGGTCGTACAGCATTGCCTCCAGTCCACCAGATTTCATCTCCTGATCAATTGCACCGAAGTAGGCCAAGTCCTGTTGATGTGCATCCGATACATTCAAGACGAAGAATCTGCGTTCGTCGTTCCCGGCAGGAACGACAAAATCATCGTTGCTGGCCATCAGGAGGTGGATCATATTAGCGACCCCTTTCAGCTTCTTGTACTTTCCCTGGAGGGGAAGCTCCGGCTCAGTGATCATTGCCTTGAGGATACCACCCTGCTTCTCGCCAGCGAAGTTGGCTTCATCAGCAAAAAGGAAAATGCAGTCTTCCAGATGACCGTTGAATTTCCCGGTGACATGCTCGGAGCCGGTTACATGCTGAGCGTGATTGCCAATGAGATCACAGAGACAATTCCCGAAGACTCCCTTACCCGTGCCACGACCACCAATGAGAACAATTGCAACCTGTCCGGGCTTTCCTGGTTCCTGGACCATTTTGGCGATCCAATTGATAAAGTACGTGTAATGTTCCCTGTTTTTAGCGCAGATATTGTTCAGGATATGCTCCTTCATCCGTTTCCATGAACCCTGAATGGGCTTTGTCGCATAGCCCTGCCAGCGATTGTAGTGACGGGGAATGTCCATCAGAGGTGCCATTACGATCCCGTCGAACTGCCTTCTCGCTGCGCTTTCCAGCCAGGCCAGGCCCTTCGGTTTCAGCTTCACTTTGCCAGCAACGGTAATTTCAACCAGCTGGTTGCTGTGAAAACTCCTGAAACTGCTGAGAGAAAGAGAGTCGAGCGTCCTCTTACCTGATGAGGGATCTGTCGTTTCGCGGAATACCCGAGTCTGGCATCCATCATACGTCAGGAAATGATTTGCATTGATTTCCTTGACGAATTCAGGAATGGCATCTCTGTTCGAATGGTCGGCGGTAACCTCCGAACTATTCCCCTTTGCAGTTGAGACCGGTTTCTTCTTCTCCGGCGCGGCCTTGCTGATGGATTTCTGTTTGACGATTTCGGTGGTTTTGCCGAGCGGCTCCTGTTGGGGCTGATCAGAGTTCACAGTGCTGCCACTCCTTGAGCTTACCGCCGGGATTTCCACGAGTTTGGTCCTGTCATTATCTGCCGGTTCGCCGGGGAAGTCGGCCTCGATCCTGAATGATTCCATGTGAATGCGGATAGATCCTGGCTTTCTTACATGTGTTGTCGGTTCTTCATTGTCCAAGGCCAACTGGACCTTGGCTTGTTTAATGCTATTGCTCATTCGTACTCCTTTGATGGTTTCTCATAAGTCTGTTGCTCCTTTTGGGGTTTATGGTGGTGTGCAGTGGTAACCCGCAGGGTCACTGGGCCTTAGTGTCTCAGGAGTGACGCATCGGCTTCGGTTGTGCTGCTGAATACCTGCGCATCAATATATGCATCGAGGTCGGATTGACGGTAGCGAATGCTGCGGCCCCCGATACGCACGAATCTGGGACCACGGCCCGTCCACCTGAGTTGATCCATGGTGCTCGGTTTAAGTTTCAAGTATGCTGCCGCTTCAGGGGTGGTGCGAAGTGCGATGAGTGATGATACGGTGTTGGCGTCTTGTTGTTTTGCCATATACAGTGTTCTCCTTTTTCATTTATGCGGTCCAGATTTAGGTATCAGGCAGTTCCGTCTGGCCCATACGAAACATGACTGAGGTTGGCCTCTTGCCTAGCGTGAAACGCCCTGCGACCCATGAGAGCTGGCTCGCCCTTTGTGGTTGGTGATGAAAGGGAAAGGTTTACTTTGGCTGCAGACAGCTCTCCTTGTGTCAGGCTCACCATGCTATTTATTCCCCATTTTCAATTAATTCTAGACAAATATCTGTGTAACTGCTATCTTTCGTCTGTAGTATTTTGACACCTGAACTGTTTGTACTAATTTAATATTCTTAGTAGTTGAATCTTAGACGTAGCTCTACCACAACATACGACACAGTAATGTCATAGATTTTATCACCAACCTGAATACTTCAGCCAATTGAGTCCCAACTAGTATCTGCTACAATTATGTTTAACATCCTAACCCAGGTTTCCCATTCCTCCTATTAAGTTTTGTCTAATATTTACATTTTTCTTTCAACAAGTTGAGTCACCACTGAGAGCGAGTCCATTAAACGCAAAAATCCCGCACAAGCACAAGTAGCAGAGTTAACTGCTGGTATGCCTGTACGGGATTTGCACCCGGCGATCTAGTGTGATTCAGTTGTTCGGGATTTGCACCCGTGGTTTCTGAAGTTCAGCCTACCATGACTTTCCGAGATCTCCAATTTAAATTTTGCAGATATTTTACAGCATTGCTTCGCCCCGTTGGCCAGGGTGCGAGCGCCATTACACTTTAATATTGGCACCTTACGACACACGTACAGACGAACATGCCCATGTGAGGCCAAACAGCAAGTGCCGAAGGAGAGTTAGTTTCTCATCACTCTGACACTCCAGGCTTCAGTTTGCCGTGTGATCACTCTACCCTGGCCTGCATCTGCACGACCTGTCCATACGGCTTCCTAATCCGCGCCTGGATGGCGTTGGTGATCTTCTGCATGGGTTCACGAAGGCGCTCCACTTCGAGAATGATATACCCGCCAGTAACATCGTCTTCCTGCCGTTTGTGGTTCAAAAGATCCTTGATTGTGTAGCGGGACAGATCAAGGCTTTCTGCAATGGTGGCAAACGTCCGGCGCAGGTCGTGACAAGAGAAGATAATCCCTGTGGCCTCGATAATGGTGTCTATGGCGCTCTTCGGTTCCACGATATGGCCGGTCTTACCCTCACCGGGAAACACATAAAGGGAGTTGAGTCGGGACTCGGCTAAGGCAACCCGGTTGTTGATCGTCTGCCGTTGCTTCTTGGTTAGGGTGTCCAAGGTAACCCGCGCCGCAGTTTGCGCCGCCGCCGTCGCCGCCTCAAGTTCCACCTTCAGGCCGTCCATGCGGCTCTTCAGGAGTTGGTAAAGGTAGTCACTCAGGGGGAGTGTGTGCGGTTCCTTGTTCTTGGTATCAGGAATAGTGAAAGTGGCATCCTCAAAATCAACTTGGCTCCATTTAAGTGTTGCCGTTTCGTTGCGTCTCAAGCCGGTGTGCAGAGTAAACAAAAGGTAGTCGCGAGCAACGGCGTTCTCCATCGCCATAACGGCTTTGCTCCAGGCTGGCAGGTCGCTGTTCTTGATTAGCCTCCGACGCCGCCCGACCTTGTACCATGCCTTTTTCCGTGAAAGGGTACGAACCGGGTTAACCCTGCTTATCCCTGCCTCTTCGTCATCGCCAAAGGTATAATTGAGTACAGCACGTAAGACACGCATGGTCCCATCAGCAGATGCCTCCCTGCGCTTCGGTTCTTCAGTCTTCTCCAAGGTCCTTTTCCCACCCTCATTGACGGCGGAGACTGTTCGCTTGAGCGCGGTCCTTTGACGCTTCCCTGTGGCAATGTCTGTGTGCCGCTGATTCACCATGCCTGCGGTGATCTCTCCTGCCGGGAGGTCGAGCCAATCGGAAAGGTGAAGATCGAACAGCTTCTGGTAGAGCGCTGCCGTGTTCGGTTTCAGCTTGCGCTTCTCCAGGAAGGTCTTTAGAGCATCCGCCAAGGTTGTGGCTTGCTGTTCCTCAACTGCCTCTTGCCGTCGGGCCTCTTCGGCCCGCTGCGCTGCTTGGCGCTTCTCCGCGTTGGGGTCAACTCCGTCCTCCATGGCTCCCAGTTTAACCTTCGCCTTGCTTCGGGCGTCCTCAGCCGTAATGACCTGATGACTGCCGATCATCACGCGAACCCGCTTCCCCCCAATGACCCGTCGGACAAAATACTTTTTCCCGGTTGCCGAAACCCGGACTCCAAACCCGTCAAGGTCAGCGTCGAGGTAGTCAACCTGCTTTCCTTTGCCAGCGAAGGGGAGTTTATCAACAGCTGTCTTGGTCAGCTTAATCTTTTCCATTGAGGACCACCTTTCCATAGGGTCAATATAGGGTCAGCGATAAAAAGAAAACAAGTGGGTATCCGTAGAGCAATACTATGCAATAAGCAGCTGATAGTCAAGGGAATATAGATAAACACAGAACAAGACAGGGTAACTAGATAGGGCTATTTCGTAGATTCGTAATCAATAGGTCGTCGGTTCGACTCCGATAGATGGCTCCAATAAAATCAAGGACTTAGGCTTAGCCGCCCAAGTCCTTTTTTGTTCGCGCCGTAGTAAACGCCGTAATAATTTTTTTAGACTTTGAGCCGTAACGCCTTGTGGGACCAGGGTTTCAGAATTTTATTACGGCAACCGCGACCTTGCCCCCGCCTCGTCCCTATTTCACCTTACGACCCTTTCACGCTCCCTGACCCACTCCTCGACTTCAGCAAGGTGCCATCCCACCGAACCCATCCCCAACTTTACCCGCGCCGGGAACAGGCCTGCCCTCTCCAGCCTCCACTGAGTGGTACAGCTAAGACCGATGAGTCCCAGCAGTTGCTTGCGCCTGATAAGTCTGTCCATATCCATGTGAACCTCCCTGCTGCGATCAGATTATGCCGGCCTGCGATCCGGCTTTAGCTGGAGAACGCAACTTGGATACCAAAATTAGATAAGTCACACAAGGATGTAACTACGGGTAACCACTTAGTTTAACCAGACTACACCACTTGTCGCGCGGCGGCACCGCCAGCCGGGGATTGCACAGCCGCCGACTTCAAGATGCGATTTACCCTGCCATTACAGCGAGATAGCAGGACCCCCACGACAGGGTCAACAGTTGAACAGAAAGGAGGTTGCTGCAGAAATGGGGAGGGGGGGTGCCGGGGGGAGCCTGCGGTCGGAACAGGACCTTGGGGCTGCGGGGGTTGCCCCCGCTGTAAAAGAGGAAGCCGGCTCGGGGGATGTCAGGGGAGCGCCAGCGGAGCCGGCAGCCCGCTAACGGGCCTTTGGCCGTTAAAGCTGCCGGCGTTTTCCAGCCGGCTGCTTTGGCCCAAACTGTCATGTCTTTCCAGGGGCGTTGCGGCGATGCTCCCAAAAGTGCTATCTATGTTTTGGAGATGATGGTACGCCTCCCCCTTTGGGCCGAATCATTGGCCTAAAAATGAAACTTTTCACTCTCAATTCAAAGCCAGCTGTTAGCCTGCTTTTGCTCGAAGAGCCACCACCTGCGCACCTTACCGTGAATCTCAACTTTTAAACCAGCAGCCTAATAGATGAGATTCAAAACCGCCACTTTTCGTTCTCACATCCTAACTAGCTTAAATATCACGAAAATCAGCATCAACTTTTAAGCAAAAGTTGGCATTCGGTGTCTTACTGGTTCAGCTTTGCGAGGTGAGCGCCGGCCCCCATCAAGAGGGGGGGCGCTTGGCCCCCCCTCTCCCCGCCAACTAGTGAATCCCTAACATCCACCACTTCAAAATTTCGATTACGATTGCTGCCACGATTGCCATAAGTAAACCTGATTAGCGATGATCTTCCGCTGCAATAGCGGTGCGACATATTCTGTCACCCTTGGGGGTTAAACTCACGGTACTTTCCTACCAAGGAGGCAGGCCGTGAAGATGAATCGAATTCAGTTTCA
>Ga0316219_1004522_pt1 | contig 10421 bp, 12 predicted proteins | sample TBH18003PmetaG_FD_203635 | JGI IMG/M metagenome (GOLD analysis project Ga0316219, IMG submission 203635) | Freshwater microbial communities from Trout Bog Lake, Wisconsin, USA - TBH18003P | ecosystem: Environmental > Aquatic > Freshwater > Lake > Hypolimnion/Profundal zone | place: USA... | reverse complement strand
CGGCACGGTTGAGAACAGCCTGATACGCCGGACCATTTCAAATACCATTTCCGGGGTCGTACCTGCACCAAGTGCCCGGATATCTGCCCTCTGTATCGTTGGTCCGTCTGCAACCGGATCTGAGAACGGGACACCCAATTCAATAATATCCGCCCCGCCCTCAACCAGGGCTTCGGCTGCCGCAACGGAACTTTCAAAATCCGGGTCTCCTGCCACGATAAATGCGATAAAGAGCGGCCTTCCGGTGGATGCAAAGGTGTCACTAATCCGGGTCACAAAACGCCTCCCTTCATTGCTGCCACCCTGGCAACATCCTTGTCTCCCCTTCCAGACAGGTTGATAACGACAATATCATCAGGGGAGAATTCATCTTTCATTCTTATCGCCGCAGCAATTGCATGGGCAGATTCCATTGCCGGAATAATTCCTTCCCTCTGGGGAAGATAGCGGAACGCTGAAAGGGCCTCGTCATCATTCACTGCGGTATAGTGCACCCTCCCGATGTCCTTTAACATGCTGTGCTCCGGACCGACCCCAGGGTAATCAAGACCGGCAGATATACTGTGGGTCTCCGCGATCTGCCCGTTTTCATCCTGCAGGAGGTAAGAGAATGCCCCGTGAAGCACCCCCGGACTACCTCCGCAGAGTGTGGCACCATGTTCACTGCTCAGGAGGCCATGACCACCGGCTTCTGCCCCCGTCATTGCAACCGTGTCCCTGATAAACGGATATAACAACCCGATTGCATTCGATCCGCCCCCTACACATGCTATAAGCCTGTCCGGAAGCCTCCCTTCAGCCTTTATAGACTGTTTCCTTACTTCACGACCGATAACGGTCTGAAAATCCCGGACGATCAATGGGAACGGGTGGGGGCCGACGACAGATCCAATCAGGTAATGTGTATCTCCGACACTTCCAACCCAGTCACGCAAGGCTTCATTAACCGCGTCTTTCAGGGTCCTGGACCCGGTACGAACAGGGATCACACGTGCTCCCATCAGTTCCATCCGGAACACGTTTAATTTCTGCCGTACGATATCTTCCTCCCCCATGTAAACTTCGACGGGAAGATTAAGCATCGCCCCTGCAATAGCAGTCGCAACACCGTGCTGGCCAGCTCCGGTCTCGGCGATCAGCCGTTTCTTCCCCATGTATCGGGCAAGTAATGCCTGTCCAAGGGTATTATTTAGTTTATGGGCGCCGCCATGGAGAAGGTCTTCACGCTTGAGATATATCTTCGCGCCGAGATCTTCCGACATATTAGGGCAAAAGGTCAGGGGTGTCGGCCGCCCTGCATAATTTGCCAGATAATGCTTGAGCTCCCTGACAAAATCCTTGTCCCTGGAAATCCTCCGGTAGGACTCCTCGAGTTCAATGAGCGCGGCCATCAGTGCTTCCGGAACATATTGTCCCCCGAATTTTCCGAACCTGCCATTTTTACCTGTCATTCAGCACCCCTTCGAAGCTCGGATAAATGCATTTACAAGTTCAGGGTCTTTTATACCCGGGGATTTTTCTACTCCCGATGCGACATCAACCGCATAGGGCCGGATTTTTTCGATCGCAACCTTTACATTACCAGGATTAAGTCCACCTGCAAGTATTACAGGAATTTCTGATCTCTCCACCACATCACGGGCATACGATGGATCATATTGACGGCCGGTTCCATGGCTGTCGTCAACAATGACTGCATCACAGTCTTTTGGAAGCGGTTCGCCTCTTCCAATCACGCGGATCACACGGCTTTCCAGGTCTTTGGGAAACGAAAAATGGTGAGATATCTGAATTGCAGATGGATGTAATTCCAGCATTCTTGTAATCTCAGCCCAGGACTGGGTATGACTTACCGCAACAGTCGTCGTGAAAGGGCCGACAGCATCAAAGATTTCCCGCGCACGTTCCATAGTCACCACACGCTTTGACACACCACCTGAAAACACCACGACCCCTATTGCATCTGCACCGGCTGACTCTGCCTGGATCGCATCCTCAACCGTGGTAATGCCACATATTTTTACGCGAATACCAATCCCTCCAATACTTTTTCAGGTTTAGCTGACGCCATGATCGAGCTACCTACCAGAAAGGCATCGCAATACCTTCTGAGGTACCTCACATCAAATGGCCAGCATATCCCGCTCATCGAAATTACGGTGAGACCATTTCTTCCTAATTTTTCCGATACGAGCCTTGTTGTATTGAGGTTGATTTCCATGTTCCGGAGATCCCGGTTGTTAATGCCAATAAGGTTGGCACCTGAACTCAAAACAAGGGGAATCTCGCTGTAGGAATGGAGTTCAACCAGCGGTTCAATGGCACACATCCGGCAGAACCTGACAAAGTCCGGCAGTCGGTCACCCAGTACCCCGGCGATAAGAAGTACAGCGTCCGCACCGATCATGCGACTCTCCATGATCTGCCGCTTGTCGATAATGAAGTCCTTCCGGAGCAGGGGTAAATCAGAGGCCTTCCTTATACGAGAAATATTCTCTGTGCAACCACTAAACCAGAAGGGCTCAGTGAGCACTGAAAGTGCAACGGCACCGCCTTCGGTCATTATCCGGGACAACTCCTCTGGTTCACCCTCACTCCTTATACTACCTGCTGAGGGTGATGAATATTTTATCTCTGCAATAACTGCATTCCGGTCTTTTACAGAGCGTATTGCCTGCTGAAGCCGCCCGTTTCCGGGGGGACAATATTCGGGAATATCCCCGACATCAGGTAACATTTCAACTCTTAACCTTGTCCGCTCAACAATCTCATCAAGTATCATGCCACACCACCGGTAGCATCGACCAATGCATTGAGCTTTTCCATTGCCCCTCCACAATCAATTGATGTTATCGCTTCCGTGATACCTTCCTGTATAGAACCTGCCCTCCCGGCCGTGTATATTGCAGCACCGCTGTTAAGGAGGACTATTTCACGGTGAGGACCTTTTTCGCCTGACAGGATTTCGGTAAGGATCCTGGCATTCTCTTTGGCATCCCCACCGGTAATATCCCCGGCATCCACCTCTTCAAACCCATAATCCCCGCAGCGGATTGTCCGGTCAGTAATCCGGCGACCTGAAAGTTCAGTCACCCGGGTCTCACCAGTCGTGGTGATTTCATCAAGGCCCGAACCATGGACTACTAGAGCACGTTTAGTGCCGAGATGCCGGAGGACCTCTGCAAAAACCCTGGTAAGTGCAGGGTCATAAACTCCAATCAGCTGTGCATCTGCCCCTGCCGGGTTTGTCAGCGGACCCAGGAGGTTAAAGATAGTCCGAATACCTATCTCCTGTCGTATTTCAGCAACTTTCTTCATTGCAGGATGGTACAACGGGGCATAAAGAAAGGCAATACCAATATCACTGAAAATTTCATTGTTCCGGGACGGTGAGATAGACAGGTCGACCCCGAGCGTCTCAAGCACATCTGCCGAGCCGCAACGGCTCGAAACACTCCTGTTCCCATGTTTTACCACCGGTACACCAGCACCGGCTGCGACGAATGCGGCAGCAGTACTGATATTGAAGCTTGCCATCCCATCACCACCAGTCCCGCATGTATCGAGGAGCATCCCAGATTGGCCACGGTGAATTGGCACGGCCCGGGCTCTCATTACACGTGCAAATGCTGCGATTTCCCCGGTTGAGGGCTCCTTAAGCTGCATTGCAGCCAGGAACGCCCCGATTTGCGCACCCGTTGGCTTTCCTTCAACGATTTCCTGCATCACCGTGCCTGCCATTTCCTGGTTTAAGTCCCGTCCACCCATCACCAGGCCAATTGCCTGCCTTATGACCAGATCATTGTTCATACTTCCACCCCGTTTCCGAAAAGGAAGTTACTGATAATTTCGGGCCCATTCTTGCAAAGAATGCTTTCTGGATGAAACTGGACACCTTCAACCGGGTACTCCCGGTGGCGGACACCCATGATATACCCATCATCAAGACTGCGGGCCGTGATTTCAAGAGATGCGGGTATTGATTCGGGGTCAACTATCAGGGAATGGTATCTTGTAGCAATAAACGGATTTTCAAGGCCCTTATAGACACCTTTTCCATCATGGCTCACAAGAGACGTCTTCCCATGCATCAGGTGATATCCCTTTATAACCGAGGCCCCTGCACTGTGACAGATAGCCTGATGCCCGAGGCAGACGCCCAGTGTGGGAACTGTCCTTGAAATTGTTCTGAGTGCCTGAAGACAAAGGCCTGATTCAACCGGGTGCCCTGGGCCAGGGGAGAGGATTACCCGGTCTGGCCTGATTTTTTCAAGCGTTTCCGGGGACGAATCAGATTTTACTACTACCGGCTCTGCCCCGAGCGTCCCGATAATCTGGACAAGGTTGTAGGTGAAACTGTCATAGCAGTCGATTACCAGTACCTTCATGCCAGTTCCCCTGTTGCCTGGATAGCAGAGCGCATAGCTTCAGCCTTGTCATTCGTCTCCATCCATTCCTTCGAAGGACACGAATCTGCAACAATACCCGCCCCAACCTGGACAGAAGCCACCCCATCCTTTACATCTGCAGTCCTTATAGCAATTGCAAACTCGAGCTGATTATCGAACCCAATATAGCCAACTGCACCTGCATACAGTCCACGGGATTCAGGTTCAAGTTCATCAATGATCTGCATTGCCCGGATTTTCGGGGCGCCCGTTACAGTCCCTGCAGGAAAACAGGCCTTTAACCCGTCAAATCGGTCCAAACCTTCCCGGATCTCCCCTATAACTGTTGAAACGATATGCTGGACATGGGAATATTTTCCGATTTCCATGAACCGGGGCACCTGTACCGAGCCAAACCTGCATACGCTCCCAACATCGTTCCTTGCAAGGTCAACCAGCATGACATGTTCTGCACGTTCTTTCTCGTCGCGAAGGAGGTCAAAGGCTAATTGATCATCTTCCAAGGGAGTACTCCCTCGTTTGCGAGTACCGGCAATAGGAACGGTCATAAGACTCTTGCCTTCCACGCGGACGAGCATCTCCGGACTGGCACCGACGACAGCATGACCAGGAAAATCGATAAAATACATGTATGGACTTGGATTTACTTCCCGGAGAGCACAATAAAGAGCGAATGGTTCACCGGTAAATGTGTATACTTCTTTCCTTGAAATTACGGCCTGGACAATCTCTCCTTCCCGGATATAGTTTTTCACCTTTTTTACCGAGCTGATGAATTCATTTCTCCCACAAATAGGAACGGGAATCATTCCTTGTTGGGAGGGGAATTGTGTTTCTGGATTTTGAATGGAGTGGTTCTTCAGCTCATTCCAATTATTGCGATTCTTAATTCCGGGGATTTCATTCGCTTCCAGGCAACTAATAGGAAATGAGGCCCCGGTTGCCATGATCCCGGATGGAATAAAAGACCTGGTCTTTTGATATTGCCGGACGAATTCAAACCGTGACATCAGGGAGGAATAGTGGCGTTCATATTCATCCCCTGGATCAATTCCTTCCCTGATTACCGCATTACTGATGAATGATAAGGTGCCTTTGTGATGATCAAAGACGATACATTCAGTGCAAAGCATAAATTCGGCGATCGGTGATTTTTGACCTGAAAAGTGCCTGCTGGCACCAATTCCCTGAATGAGTGGGTACACAAGTTCATACGAGAAATACCCCACAAATCCCCCTCCGAAACGCGGGATAGGAGAGGGTATATAATGGAATACCTCCGTTATAGCCTTCATCAGGTCAATTGCATTATTTCCGGAAACATTTTGGACGAGAGAGACGAATTCCGGGTTACCGGTGATACTAATGCTCGTACCGATTGAGATCAGAAGGACCGGAGAAATCCCGAGAAACGAATAGGGTTCAACCCTGTGATCCCGGTCCATTGATTCGAGGACAAATCCCCGGATACCAGGGGAACCGCCGGGATCAACACTTCCTGAAGAAACGTCTGTAAGACATTTATAGAGGTCTATGGGGGATATTCCGGTATATGGGATTGTAATACTCAGAGGAATAACAACAGGTTTGACGGATTGAAGTGCAAGCCTGCAAAAATCTTTTTTTGTCAGGCTGATGGCAACTTTTATTCCGTGTATCTCCATTCCACCGGCATCACATCCGGATAGCAGTTTCCAGGATTGATCGGTTGCTGCTGGGTCGTTATCTCCTGTATGGAGGTCTTAGGTTTCATATCTTTTTTATTAGCTACGGATTTATTTATACATTATGATTATTTATTGTACATTATTGTACAGCGTTTTACGCAGTCAAGTACTTTGCACAGGCCCCGGATACCTGGATTTCCGGAGTCCCAAATTCCTGCCTGGCCGGAATAATTAAGTAAATGGCCACAGCATGTCCTCTTTGTACATCATACACATCACCCGTAATTTATCCGGACCGTAAAAATGATCAGACCACTTGAGATAGTATGGAAACATACCCCAGAAATGTCTGAAGTCCCGGTTATTACATCTGATACCGGAAAAACATTCTGTGAACTCATCAGGGAACTCAGACAGGCATTCGAAACTGAGGGCATTGTCCTGAAGTTTACATCCAGCGTGATAACCAATCCGACAGAGACACAAGGCATGGTAACATTAAACCGAAGGCGTCTTGAGGATCTCCTTCTTGAAATTGCAAAAGAGCAACGACAGTGTGAAGGGAGAAGGTGTGAAATGGTTGTTCCCATTACATTTCCCGTTGTTATAAAAGGAAAAATTTTGTATCAGAAGGTCCCGGATCTGATACTCAGGAAGGTATTTCTCAGGGCGGCAGGGGTTATCTGATTATCGGGAATCAACGCATTAAGGGCACTCTTAGCCAACAAGATAATTCATTAACCCGGTTTTTCCGAAAAATGGTTGGTAACCTATATGTTTTTTGCCATCGTTTTTTATGTATGAGATCGGGTAAGATGGTACCATTGTTGCAGTATTGCTTGTCATAACGACATTATGCACTCTTTTTATAGGTTGTACATCCTTGCAGAGTATTTTACACCCCACCGTAATAACCACGGCTCCAACATCAACGACCGTACGGTAATCACGGCAATTGTTGCCACCGGACCCGCAATACAGACCCTGCCGACAGAACCAACACGTACCCAAGCAGCAGACACCGAATTTCTCCTCGCAATTGATACCAACCATGCAAAAATCCTGATCTCATCAACAATACCAATATAGAGCTGGAGAAAGTGGGACGCATCTTAAATACCTCACCGGATTATACCACACTCAGGAACTATGCCTGCAGGCGTGAAGAATCTTCAGATGAAGAAATAACGGTGATTTAAAGCTCAGGGAGATTTCAGACCCTGTAAATGAATTCAGGAAGACATATTATATGAATTACCTCACGACACTGAAACCATTTGCAGACAACCTTGAAACAGGGGCGGGTCTTGCACAGAAAAAAAAGAGTTTAGTACGGCCCTGAAGTTTTTCACAAATGCTAAAAATGACATTTTTCTTGTCAGAAGCCAGGAATTAACCGGGCACTCTACGGTCATCATCCGTATTAAGGAAAACCTCGGGCCATTTATTAACGTTATTCAACAAAAGGCAACATATCGCGCACCGAAGTAAAAATGAAGGTATAATTGTTGGGAAGGGATCACTTTCACCCCCTGAAGGTCAGATTTATTACGATGAATAAAAAAATGGATAACTGGTAGATCATATGGAATGGAAAAAATTCGTTATCTCGTGGATCCTCGGTTCTGTACTCCTCTATATCACGATGGTCCTGGTCTCTGCAATTGCCATGATGATTGCACCATATAATATTTTTGATGTCGGGGGTATGAGACCTACGAATGACCCCGTAATAATGTTCTATTACCTATACCCAGCCGTCTTGTCATTGATCACCACATTGGTGTTCTCCGTGGTCCGGAGCTCCCTCAGTGGATCATATCTTGAAAAAGGGCTTTTGTTCGGACTGATACTGATACTGCTCCTTACAGTTACGAGCGGGTTCATCATTTATACCACCATGCAATACCCGGTTGGTTTCTATGTTGATATGATCCTTAACGGGTTGATCAGCTATCCATTACTCGGAATCCTCTACACAATTGTCTGGGAAAGGTGCCCGTATTGTAATGCGACCGGAGTGCAGGCCTGATAACTAGGGAAATTTATTTTATCCGGCAGTTCGCGAGTCACCGCTGACTCCATAAACCTGCTTTTCCGTACATAATACCCTCAGTTAATGCCATTTTGACGTGGCAAGCAACCCCAGAATTATTGCAATAATCAGTAAAAATACGGAGAAAGACATGGATTCAAGGACAATGAGGCCACTTGCATAAGCAAGGACCACGGATACCAGCCCAACTATCCTCCCCCGTTTGTAGGCTGTTATCAGAGAGATGAGAAGAAGAAGCGTAGGTAATATAATAAAAATAAACCTGACCGATGGATCATGAAGTACCTCATCCACTGCAAGCTCAGCGAGGGAGAGGAGGAAAGTCTGTGGATTAATGCCTATCGCTGTCCACAACCCGGAAAGAAATCCGAGGCCAATTACAGACTCACGAATAAAGAGCCCTGATTTTTTTCGCATGAAACCGTATATAATTTTTAACGCTCATGCGCAAATATTCTCCCTCGCACAGGGTAAAACATGACCTAGGACACCAGTACATCCTTCCATTTAACAGATTCGTTTTCATCCGGGCACAATATTCAGTCGGTGAACGGTTGAGATTTCCGGCCGGGCACCTGATTTCCGGTTCTAACTACCCGAGCAGCCTAAGATTTCCTGGAATGACATCCCAAATTATACCCTGGGGGGATCTTAAACCAGGTAGGTCACCAGGTAAAGACCCCTCCGATTTAAGTAGTTCCAGAGTAAGATTCCCATATGAAACCTCTTACCCTGTTACTCCTGCTTGCATTTTTGGTGGTAATATTATCAAGTGGCTGCCTGGAGAATACGACCCCTCAAAAAAAAGTAGTCACACCGATGGTGACCTTTACAACCCCTGCCACGTTACCACCTTCACCTACTTCTGCAATTGCCACGGGTACACCTGAACAAGCACCAGTTATTACGCCAGAGGTAACTGCTTCACCCGACGACGTGATCATATCTGAAACGGAGATCGAGACGCCGGACCTTAGAATTATTAAATATAATGAAGAACGGCCGGAAGTAGGCAAGCTTACTATTACAGGAATTGCAAAGAACGCCGGAAAAACAAATGTCCCTCATGCAGAAGTCCAGATAAAATTCTATGACGCAAATAAAAATTTAATTACCAGTTCAAAAACCTCAACCGATAATTTCGAAGCTGGTGGGACATGGGGATTTACCATAGTATACCCGGGTCCGGACTCGCGAAAAGTTTCTTCCTATAAGATCACGGTCACTCCGGTAGAATAGAAGAAACAGAGGAGAGATCAGGGACTTATGATAACAGACCGGGCATTCCAATTTTTGAGGGGGACTGACCTGAATAATCAATCATTTTTGGGCTGTGTAGAATTCCTCAATCTTAATGAAAACAAAAAATGATTGAGGAATTTTACCGATGTTGTAAAGGATGATTTTAATCTTAATTTCTTTCACCTGGTTGCGGTATTTTCGAGATTTAAGGCATTCTCCGAACTTTCTTTTTAGAACAGAGAATGCAGTTTCGACCAGATTACGACGATGATAAAGATGTTCATCAAAAGAGCTTGCCAGTTCCCGCCTATACTCTCCCATTATTCGTTTGCGCTTCCGTGTTCTAACAGGAATAATTGAAAACGATTGTAAATCATCACGGATTAACCGATGAATACTCTCTGAATCATAGCCCTTATCCATAACGAAAACATCCGATTTTCTCGTCCTCTGGCATTGTTTGAGTAACTTTTCAGCATGTGGAATGTCATGGACCGGATTTTGAGAGATTTTGAATCCAGTAACTATTTGCAGATCGGTATCAACAGAAATGGATGTTTTTAGGAATCTTTTCCTTGTTTTACCAGTTCTCCATGAATAATACTGACTCGTGTATGAGCTGGTAAACCCGGTCGAGTCTATAGCTGTGCAGGAGATCCGTTCCCCCCACTCATAAAACAGTTTAATGAGCCTATTTAGCAATCGATTGAAAGTTGCAGAGCTAATCCGTTGCGAAAATTTTTGAAGAGTTGTGAAATGTGGAACTTCGCTTAACTGAATCCGTCCCTTTAATTCTTCCATCAGATCCAGAAGCTCAACGATATCTCGATAGTCTTCTCCGATATATTCCTTTAACAGGATTAAAAGCAACAATTGATGCTGATTATACTTCTTTTTTGAATATTTACAGGAATATAGGGGTATTCTTGATTCTCTGATTACTTGGGTTGCAAGTTCAACAAACCTGATATATTTGTTCGTTGACAATCATATCGGCTCCTTGGTCTTTGTTAGCATAAAAACTTAAGGAGCCCTTGTACCTTAGAT
>Ga0316219_1004518_pt1 | contig 10426 bp, 15 predicted proteins | sample TBH18003PmetaG_FD_203635 | JGI IMG/M metagenome (GOLD analysis project Ga0316219, IMG submission 203635) | Freshwater microbial communities from Trout Bog Lake, Wisconsin, USA - TBH18003P | ecosystem: Environmental > Aquatic > Freshwater > Lake > Hypolimnion/Profundal zone | place: USA... | reverse complement strand
CATATTAATTATCCTTTAAACAAAGTTGACGTTCTGATTCTCGTCTTTTATAAATTCCATAACAATTATTAGATTTTATACTACAATCTTTACCATCAACAAAAGTCCAACGCTTAAATTCATTACACGCCCCAATTAAATCATTGGCATTGGCTTTTTTAACAATAGTGGAATTACAAAATGAATAAGAGCCTACATTGTATGCAAGGCTTACAAAAGCATCATATTGATTTTGTGTAATGCGTGACGTTACACATGATGAAACAGCTTTACCAGATTCAGAAGTGTTTTGTTTTAAATCTTCTAAGGCTTTAGTTACTGTGACATTTTGATTGGGAGTGATTGAGGCGTTACCAAATCCATTTGTAATAACGCCTTTTGTATCTTTGTATGGAACTGGACTATAACTTTCCTGAGCTGCTAGAAAAATAAGCCCACTTGCAGATAATGATAAAAGAGCTGCTTGCCATTTATCCATTATCTTGGTCTATATCAGGTTCTTCTAACACGCTAATTTTTCCAGTTTTTAAAGCATCTGTTTCTGCATCAGTACGTTTTACTAAAAGCATATAACTTTTATGTTTGTAATACCAATTGATAAAGAAACCAAATACAGCAACAATTATGCCGATAATTACACCGATTTCATTAAGTGCAAGACCGCAAATTATGCTACCCGTTGCACCTGAATATTGAATGGCATTACCAGCTTGAGCAGCTTTATCTGTAAAATCATCGTGCTGTACCATGACTAACCTTTCTTAGATTTTGTCAGGATATCGGCTTGAACTTCTACAGCCTCTTGAGTTTCCAATGCTTGAATTTCAGCTTGGATTTCTTCTATTTTAATATCAACTTGAGGAGTAAAAGCATCAGTAGGAATTTGGTCTAAAGGCGTTACATTAGTATCAAATTCAGTATTTAATGATGGTGAAAATAAAATTGTCATGTCATAGCCCTTTAAACTTTAGTCCAAACTTCTGTTGGTAGCGTTGGGAATGTAATATTACCAGCTACAGGATAAACTGCATATTGTCTTACTGCATTACGATAAGCAGTAAAATCAGCTCCATTAGATAAATATGGATTTGATTTTGTAGGGTCTGTTACATCTGCAATTGTAGTCCAATCAGTAGCACTTAATAATGCCGATGCTGTTACTTTATTATCATTCGCAGTAGGAATGTAAGGAACTGGCGGAAAAGGATAAGAATTTGTTACATTCACCCATCCGGCAGCAATAGCTTCATTAATTAATTCTTGTTGTGTTTCAGGGTCGTACCCATAGACTACACCTGCTTGTGATTGATAGTATTCCATTATTTTTCCTTAACGTAATTCGTACCAAGTAGTACCTGTACCATTTGTTCCACCTGAATTACCAAAAACAAATTGATAAGTAGCTCCTGAAGGTACAACAAGTGAAATATTGCTAGAAGATGCTTGTGCGCCAGCAGTCCAACTTCCTGAACTTATCATAACTTGATTACCATTTATGTAAGCAGTCAAAGATGTGTATTGATATTGAGGTGATGATACAGCCACCATAATTGGCGCACCTGTAGAATTTGTATATGTAGTGCTAAATGCTCTACTTGAAGTGACATTTTGCCAAGTTTGATTTACACCAACACCAACAGATAAATAACCTGAAGGATTAGTTGCATTGTAAGGAACATAACCTAGCGCATTGGTTACATCAGTCGAATTAAGTGTAATTGCCCCTGTACGAGTGTTAAAACTTGTCACTGAAGAAGCGTTGGCATAATAAATATTTGTAGCATCACTCCAGCAATATTGTGATGAACCTTGTGTAATATTTACACCTGTACCAGCAGCAGTTTTAACTGTTAAAGTAAAAGCACCTGTAGTTTGATTTGAAAAAATCCATTCACCGACTTGCGCTGGAATGTTTACCGTACTATTTGCAGTTAAAGTGCCTGTAATAGTAATAATAGGATAAGCTGATTGAAGTTGACTTAAAGTAACGCTAGTTCCTGACATTGCTATAGAAGCTAAACCTTCAAACGCATTAGAAGTCCACCCAGCACCGCCAGTATCAGGATTGTTACTATTATTTTCAATTGTGCTAATCCATAATCCATTAAATGATGAACTTAATAAAACAGCACCTTTTGGATAACCACCAATAGTAGTAGCAAAAGTAGCATCAAATGGAAAAAATCCACCTGCTTCTTGCCATTGTTGAATAGCAGTAATTTCATTTAAGATGCCGTTCATATCAGCACCGAAAGGCGGCACACCACCCGAACTAATAGGGGTAAATGTTAATGGTGGAAAACCATCAGTTAAAGATGCTTTGCCGTTTACAATGCCGATTTGTGAAGCAGTTGGAATTGTATTTTTATACCCTGACCCTGCTGAATTGGCGAATGGTAATGGAATTTTTGAAGGAATGTTGGTACTAAGCATTTTTTATCCTATAAATAAGTTAGTGATACATTTACGCCAGCAGGTCTAGGAAATACACCTGAATTATTAATAATAGCTATTTGAACTGCACTTGGTACAAAATTCAAATAATATTGAAAAGCCATGCCACCTAAATCAACAACATAAGCTGCACCATAAGGATTAGTTCCATCACTTGTGCCAAATTCAGCTCTTAATAAAGAATTAATTGCAGGAATAGATAAATTAGAAATATTGGCAGCAGCCTTAACTAAAATCAATCTGCGATATTGAGCATCAGTTAAAGCAAATGTTGTTGTTGCAGTTGCGCCCAATGAAAATGGAGCTTGATTAAAAGGTTGTGCGCCAGTTGCTAAAGTAGGTGTAGTAACTGATTCATCAAAACCAAAATAATTTGACGCATTAATTTGTAAATAGCGTGATACACCTACAATTTGTCCCCAAATATCTAACCCGTTTCCTACCGCAGTTGCTACGTTCCAAATGTTATTGTAAAAGTTAGTAATATCAGTATCAGGGCTAATAGCATCGCTAAATGATTCGATTAATGATGTTAATGTTGGACTATCAACATATTGTGATAATAAAGTTTGTTGCCATAATGGGGGATTATTTGATGGATTTGATGAAGTCCATTGAACGATATTGTTAAAATTATTTATCCAAGAAACATCATTCTCGGAATTATTAATCCACCCAACTATATATGACATATATTAGCTCAAACGATAAAGAATATAAGTGTTAGCAGCAGTTCTACGCAATCTAAAATGCGCTGAAACGCCTGTTGCAATAGTCAACCCACCAACTGAAGTAATGCCTGTATTTACCGCAATAGTAATTGTGCCTGATGCAGTATTGATAATATGAAAATCAAAACCAAAGTTTGTAACAACTACTCCAGCAAATCCTGTATCAATTCCCGTTCCTGTTGGTAAAGTAACAGTATAAGTTGTGCCTGTTGTATTAATAATGTCCGTTTGTAATTGAGCAGCCGTTAAAGTAGTAACCGCAGAAATAGAAGTTGGAGTTGGTGCAATTTGCCATAAATTTCCAGTTGCAGACAAATACATTAAAGGAGTAACTGCAACACCACCGTTATACCAAGTAAATCCATCAGCTACCCCAGCACTAAATCTACCACTATTTGCAATATAATCACAAACAAGTCCATCAGAATAAACTGAAGCATAAGCACCTGTGCTATAAAATCCATTAGTTGCAGTAACGGAAGTACCAGTTGCAGCACCAATTACAGGCGTTGTTAATTGATAAGTTCCGTTTGCAATAGCAGCTTGCGCTGATGCAATATCAGCTTCTACAGCAGCAAAGTTAGAATCTAATTCCGATAAAGGGATTGGACCAATAAGATTTTGAAAGTAATAAGGTACGCTCATAGTTTATCTCTTAGATTAAAGTAACACCGATTTGAGAAGCTGAGATAGTTGGCAATTGGTCTATCCCAAAAGTTAAATATGTATTTGTTGCACCTGCTAAATTTGTAAATCCCATCAAAACTGAAAGCACTTCAACATAAGGGCTGATTGCTTGTAAATTTGTATAGTAACGACCTGCATAAGTTGTTTGCCCAATTCCAGCAGAAGTTCCACCATCTAAACCTTCAAAAGATTGAATAATGGCATTTTGAACTAATTGTGTAATGTTTGATGGTAATTGAGTGCTATTTTTAATTTGTACCGCAAAATACACAGGAGTTGATGTAGGAGTAAGCCAAGTAACTGTATAAGCAGGTTGCGGGGCTGCATAATTTGTATCATATACCGTAGCCGAAGTATTGCCGTTATAGCTAGTTCCAGGTGATTTTTTATTCCAAATAGCTTGCGCAATAGCGGATGAAGAACCGCCAGCAACAGATACGCATATACTATTAGCAATTAAAGAATAATTTGTGCTTCCATAACTTACAGTTGAATTTGTAGGATTATCAACTACAAAAACATCAATTACATTAGGAACGGAAGATACAGAAGCAAATATAGAGCCAAGTGAATTAACAGAATTACCCGCTACCGAAGCAGCTCTGCGAGCTTCAAATGCAGCTCTTGATTCAACAAGATTTCCAACTACTCCAGCCGTAGGATTAGTAATTGTATTCCATCCTGCAATAGCAGTATAAATTGTATTTAAAACATTAGGAGCGCAAGCAATTGCACCTTGTGTTTGATTTTGGAATTGAACAGTTACAGAACCCGTTGAAGGAATGGTTGCAGTTGCTGTAGATGAATATAAATAACCGCTTGTATCTTCTGCTACAGAGCCAACAGGAATAACAGTACCAACAGCACCTGTGCAAGTACAAGGTACGACTGTGCCAGCTCCAGGGATTCTAGTAATAAAATAAATTTCACCGATAGCATCTTGCCAAATTCCTGAAGCCATTGATGGATTAACTTGATTTGCGATATAAGCAATTTCATTGTTTTTCTCACCAATAATAGCCGTTTCAGATTGTGCAATTTGACCTTGAGGAGTTTGTAGTGATGGATTTACGCCACCGCCAAAAGCAGCATTAATATCGGCTTGAACTCCTGCTAAAATATCTGTTTCAGCAGGTAATACTGGACTGCCATTTACCCAAGTTATTTGTGGGACATTAGTTGTCATATAGTTTATCCAAAGGCTACGTTGTTAATTACACCATCTGTGTCAATAATTTGTATTTCACCTGACAAAACACGATTAGTAAAAGATGTAAATGTTACTTTAGTTTTTGAAACATTAGGAATAGTAAATGCAGCTTCAGTAATTTTTTGGTCAACAAATTGTAAAGGTGGAAATTTACCTAAAATATTTTGCCAATATGGAAGCCCTAAAGAATTATCATACCAACACTCACCGACAAACGTTCTAACGGCAGAAGCAACATCTTGAGCAATAGAATAAGGCGCACTAGCAAGAGCAATATTTCCGTTTACATCAAGCACAATATCCCATTGTGCTTGGTCAAGAAGTAAACTATTTTGAATTATTGTCATATATCACCTTACATTGAATTGCTTGGAGTTCCAGTATTTCCGCCTTGTGGGTCAGAATGAATATGGCTATTGTATAGACTACGCATTTGAGCCACTGTATGTGTATTGGTATTGTAATTGTCTATAATATCGCCACTTACCTTTAAAATTGGTGTGTTCATTGTAACATTAGTTGATGCGTTTACGACTGCCGTTGGTGCATTTACTGTGACATTATTTGGCGATGTAATTGTTATTCCTGAACTATTAAATTGAACATATTGCGTAGGTGCTGCACCAATAACAGTCATTAGATAAACCATATCTGACATATCATGTTTACGACTAGAACCAGGAGCTGAAATTGATTTTGAATTTTTAACAGTTGATATATCTCGGTCGCAAACACTTGCAATTCCAATATCACCAACAGCAGGGTCTAAAATAATTCCATTAGAACCGCCTTGTATTCTCATATAAGGAACATTATAAATAGGCGCATGAATCCAAGAGTTTAAATTACCATCAACAGCATTAACTAAAGGCTGAACGCTTAAATATCCTACGGGTGAAACACCGCCCGAATTGGTAACAGATAAAACTTTAACAGGCATAGCTGTTCTTAAACCCGACATTGCAGATTTAATAATAAAATTTAATCTTCCTATTTCAGAAGCATTATCCGCAGGAACGTGATTAGTTTGGAGCGACATATATAGATGGATTCAATTGTGAAGTTGTAAACCAAGGACCATCAGGGGTCAATGTGCTAATTTCATGCGTGCAAGTATGAACTGGAAATTGTCCGTTTGCTTTTGGAATAGAAGAAGTTAAATTAACAGTTCTTCCATTGGCAATTAAAGGTTTAAATTCTGATTTAACAGTAAAACCACTCATCCAATAAGAAGGATAACCAACCATTCCAGTTTCAGGACTTACATCAATTATAACATTATCAACATTGCCATTGTTAGCCCAAATATAAACAGTATTGTTTTCTATTTTTAAAGGAAAAGCACCATTATTAGCAACTGTTTGCATTTGGTCAACAGCAGAGCCGTAAACATTTTGATTTTGTAATACAGCGTGAGCTTTATTTGAACCCGTGCCATTTAAAAATTTAAATCCATTTGTTAATGCCAATGCTTGAATAATATCTTCTGCATTATGAGAACCTTGAAAACTATTTGATGCAATAGTATTACCTTTTGCAAAATATCCAGTTACCGCAGAACAATTGAAAGCAACATCAGGAACGCTTGAAAAATCAATAAAACTAGAAATGATTGTTCCTGAAAATACTTGTTGTAATGCAGCGTCACCTTGATTGCCAGCACTAACAACTACAGTTGTATTTTGAACTCCAACCATATTAGCTCCGAAACTAGAATATTCATTCATTTGAGCTAATGTCATTCCATATACTTTTAATTGCAAAGTTCCATAAGCACTATTTCCGCCTGGATTTGTAATAATCGCAGAACATCTTAAACCTTGAAGATTTAATGGTTGACCATTTATGCTTGTAAATTGCAAATTTATTTGGCGTATTGCAAAACTCATGATTGATAAACCAAAATATATCTTGAACCTAAACTTGTATAATCAGGGTCATTAGTTCCTTGAGTATCAAAGAAAAATAGATTTCCTGAAAATCCTAAATAGGCTTCTCTAATCAAATAAACTAAATTTAAACAAATCATGGTGCTAACTATTTCAGTACCATTAACAGTTATATCAAAATACAAACCTGTGCTTTTTTGATAAATATTAATATCACAATTCTGAGTTCCCAATTGAACAGAGAATGATTGAGATGCAACAGCGTTAAGAGGAATAGTTTGATACATAGTTATCTCACGTTGGCGCAAATAAAAGTGGAGTTACTGGCGGAGTATATGTAATTGGTGAAACTTGACCATTAAGATATGTTGTTGCTCCGCTAGGTGCAGAAGTTGTTGGAACCGCTTGTTGAGCAATTCTAATTTCTTGAAACCATAATTGAGCAATAATTAAAGAAACACCTTGTTTTGCTTCTCTACGATAATCAACGTGAATTAAATTACAATTGTTGTAAGTTGCATTAGGCGTAATAACATTAATTAATGTTAAAGAATTGATTAGTTGTTCAATTGTGCTTAAAAAAGTTTCTTTACTCATTGCACCATTGCCGTTACATGAAACAGTTACTCGCAAATCAAAAGGCAATGCAACTTTGTTGTAACTTGAAAAACTACCGCCCTCAACAGGATAATTAGGAACTTTACGTTCTTCACGATATTCGAATTCAATGAATGAATCAGGAGTAATAACGCTAACACCTGTTGAATCAACAAACCCCCATTGAATACCATAAGCGTTATTAGGTATTCTTGCTGTGCTTATATTATTAATAGGCGGAGTTGGTGACGATGGTGAACGTGGAATTGCTGGAACACCTGGCAAATTAGGTACGTCAGGATATGGAATATTTGCCATTATCTAGCCCCCGCCATTCCTGAAGCAATAATAGGATTATTTTTAGCAGCTTGCTCAATATCATTTAACATTTTGTTTGGGTCATTAGTATTAGTGTATACATTTAGATTTTGAACATTACTTGTAATATTATTAGATTCATTACTACTGCGTGATGTATTTGCTCTTGCTCCACTCATTCCTTCAAATTGCGGAATTAAATTTGCCATCCCATGTAATTGGTCTAAATTTAATTGTTGATTAGGATTTATTCCTAATTTTTTAGATAAGAAATTAATATATGATGACTGGTCAGTAGATGAATAAGCATGAGGATACCTTCCACCTACACCACCAATAATTGAAGCAATGCTTTTTTGACCTTTATTGTAGTATTGATTAACTAATAAATCATCAAGAGCTTTTTGTCCTGTAGCCATATCAGGAAATATAGCAAATCCACCCGAATCTTGTCCTGTTGCTCCATGAGCTTTAGCCCAATCACCGTATTTTATATTTCCAGGATTGCGATTTCTTTCGTTTCTACTACCACCTTGAGATTGTGTTGTAGTTTGTGCATTATCTTGTAAAACCCATTCAAAACCTTTTCCACCAGCTCTTTGTTGTGAATGCCATTTTTTACCAGTGGCTTGGTCAATTTGACCTTCGGTATGAACAGTTTTATCTAAAATATAAGAAATTAATCCAAAAAGAGGCATTATTCTTTCAAGGGATTTGGTCAGATTAGACATCCCAATGCTTGTTTCAAATTTATCTACTGCTTTACTAGCCTTTGTATAAATTGAAACTACATCTTCCATGCCTTTAACTAATAACATTAAAGTAGGATATAACCCATCCATGATGCTATTTTTAGCACCTGCAAATGAATTAGCTAGATTGCCAAATTCTTCTTGAAGTTTTTTTGCTTGTTCTACATTTTTTTCATTTACGCCTGAAAGTTTATAACTTTCATCATAAAGTTTATGAACAACGGCAGAACCATTTTCTAATACAAAAAATGTATTTCTATTAATGCCAAGTTGTGAAGCTAAAGATAAACCAATTTCTTCTTTGCCTAAATCTTTTAACTTCTTAAAGGCATCAGCAAGCCTATAAATATCAACGGTATTTTTTTCGTAATTAATTGCGCCTTGAAATCCTACACCGCTTCTTGCGCTTAATTGACCAATTGCAGATAAAAGAGCTGGATTTCCTAATTGAACATTAGCTACGCCTGTTTGTAAAGCCTGAATAGAGGCTTGAAAATCATCGGCAGTACCACCAACAGATTTTAATACACCACCCCAAGCATCAAGCTCACGAGCAGACATATTAAATAGACTTGCATTACGACCCAAAGCAGCATTGGTCGTAGTCATTGAATTTATAAAGCCAGCAAAGCCAGCAACACTAAATGCAGCAGTGCCAAAAGAAATTAAAGAATCACGAGCTTTTTCAAATCCTTCAGCCGTATCTTTTGAAGTCTTTTGTAAATTCTTTTGAGTTTTTTGATTAGCTTCGTCAAATTTACGAAGTTGCTCTACTGATTTTTTTTGAGCTGCATCAAATTTAGAGGTATCTAGCCCAAGCTCGATTAATAAACTGTCGATAACTGTAGCCAAAATTTACCCCTTATTTTTGATTCATTATATATGCGTTATGCCTATCAACAGCGTTAATTTCTAATAATATCCACATATCTTCTACAGAATAAACTGTATCTAATTCATGCAAAGTAGCAAGTCTTGAAGATATTACTGCGCCTATCGCTTGCGTTGTGGCTTGATACTCAATGAGCTTTCTTGCGGATTTGTTTGTGGATTTGATTCCGAAGTCGATTTGCTTCCGTCTAAAAAAAAATCCATGTGTAATCCCCATACAGCTTTTCTTAACTGTAATCGAGTGATTACTTCTTCAATATCTTCTTCTATAAGTTTACGTCTAACACTTTGCGATGGAATGATTTGAACACATCCCATCATTTCTTCTAATAATGGTTGTGCAGCATCGAATGGAATTTTAAGCAAATTCATATATCCGACTGCTAACAATCCAGCCATGCCTTGTTCAGCTAAACCTTCGGGTATCTCGATACCAGCATTGCCGATAGCGAGTATTACCCGAAAAGCCCAGTTTTCAGCTTGAGAAGCCGACATTTCAGTAATTAAAAATTGTTTACCAGCATCTCTGCCAGTATCCGCTACAAATGTCGTTTCTTTTCTAGCCATAAGTTATTTAGAACCCGTTTTGTGTACCAATAATTGTTTGCCATGTGATTTCATATACTACTGGTTGCAATGTTTTCTTAACAGCAGGAAAAGGTGTCGCTGTTGTTAAATAACCATTTACTAGAGTGTAAGTGAAACCCGTGGATGGAAGAACAATTGTACCATTAGCCACATAAACGTCAACTGCTGCATCTTGAGCAGCACGCCAAGCATCAAAAATTTGAACACTTGGACTATCCGCTTGTAAATGAACTGTCATTTTGTATGGAACCCATACTTTACCGCCTGATAAATGCCCATCAACTCCCATAAGAGTTTCTGATTGTTGCA